>Ga0255336_100371_pt1 | contig 78562 bp, 65 predicted proteins | sample MeOH1_35cm_T3_17_FD_189102 | JGI IMG/M metagenome (GOLD analysis project Ga0255336, IMG submission 189102) | Sandy soil microbial communities from University of British Columbia, Vancouver, Canada - MeOH1_35cm_T3_179 | ecosystem: Engineered > Artificial ecosystem > Sand microcosm > Unclassified ... | reverse complement strand
AAATATAAATACGTCAAAACTGACGACATGCGCGTCAGTTTTGACACCTTGCATGCAGGTGAGCGGTGAGCGAACCTGCATGAGAAGAACCCGTCAATAAACCCGAATGGGTTTATTGACGGTCTGTATCGGCGCTTTCAGCGCCGACGAGGATCTATTTTATTTAATAGCGGGCGGGTTCTCAACTCAGTTCGCAATAGTCGTGCTGCGTCGCGACAGGAGCCGCTTCCTTGCACATCCTTTGCTCACTGGGCCTGCACCTCGCTTTTCCCACCCTCAATTCGCAATGGTCGTCCCGCTCCTACCGGTCGCGGCACTCCCTTGCTCATTGGGCTACGCCCTCGCTTGATCTGCCGCCGGCAGCGCTTCGGGCTCGCCCCACAGGCGGCGCTCGGCTTCGGCCCTCCCCGCGCCCCCTGGGAGACGAACGCTTAAAGTACGGACGCTGATGGAAAGGGCCGCCCGAAAACGGGCGGCCCAGGGTAACAAAGCATGTACTAACAAACGGGAAAATGTTCGTCACGGGAGCCCTTTGCCTACGTCCGTTCCCCAGGGGGAATGGGGGGCGGAGCCCTCCCATTATGAAATAAAAAAATCCCTCGTCGCCGCCGCAGACGGCGATACCTATACAAAAGGGCCGCCCGAAAACGGGCGGCCCAAGTTAAGACAAGGGGCTTATCAAGGGGCCGCAGCCCCTTGACCGCTTTTTTGATACTACTCTTCAAGTTCGTCCACGTCGTTGTAGTCCAGCCCGGACATATCCACAAGCTTGATGGAAAGCGTCATCTGCTTGCCGCCGCGGTAGACGTCGAGCTGGATGGTCGTGCCGATGACCTGGGAATTGATGTACGACGCGAGCTGGTTCTGATCCTCCACCGGGGTGCCGTCGCACGCGATGATGATATCCCCCGGCTTGACGCCGCCCGTGCCCGCGGGGCCTCCGCGCACCACGCTGACGACCAGCACGCCGTTCGTAAGATTATTTCCCGCAAGCTCGTCTTCCGTCAGCGAGGCGATATGGACGCCGAGCGCCGCGTGCTCCACATAGCCCTTGGTGATGAGCTGCTCGGCGATCTTCTGCACGTCGTTGATGGGCAGCGCGAAACCCAGCCCTTCGGTGGTGATAGCCTCGCCGGATTCGTCGTAGCCTGCGTTGATGGTCTTGGCGGTGTTGATGCCGATGACCTCGCCCCTCATGTTGAGCAGCGGGCCGCCGCTGTTGCCGACGTTGATGGCGGCGTCGGTCTGGATATACGTGTTGGTATGGTCGCCGATGGTGATGGAACGGGCGCGGGCGCTGATGATGCCCATCGTGACCGTCCCTTCCAGCCCGCGGCCCAGGGGGTTGCCCACGGCCACCACGTAATCGCCCACGCGGATGGCGGACGAATCGCCCAGCTTGAGGGGCCGGAGGCCGGGCTGATCGATCTTGAGCACGGCGATGTCGGCGATCTCATCCACGCCCACGAGGGTCGCTTTGATCTCCTTGCCGTCCGTGAGCGTGACGGCGAGGGACGCCGCGCCCTCCACCACATGGGCGTTGGTAAGGATATAGCCCTGCGTGGAGATGATGAAGCCGCTGCCCATGCCCTGCACCTGTCTGTCGCTGCCGTCGGTCTTTTCCTTCCGGTTCCTGGCGCTGACCTCCGTGTAATTGACGACGCCTACTACGCTGGGCTCCACCGCGTCCACGATATCGGGGATGGGGTTGCCCTCCGTGGGCAGCACGGGGGCCGTGCCGTCAAGGCTGGCCATGGGGCGCTCGGTGGGGAGCGGCGTAGGCGAGCCCTTGGGCGTTGCGGATGGAGCGGGCGTCGAACTTCCCCCGGGCGTGGCCTCGGGCAGCGCATAGGGCGTTTCAGCCGGCCCCTGCGCGGACGGCCCCACCGATTGCAGGAACCCGGCAAGCAGCATGCCGATGATGAGGAATACCGCCGCCACCACAATAACGAGCAGCGCCGTGGATCCGCCCCGGCGCGGCGGCCGCTGCCCGTAGTTGCCGTTCATGTTTTCATAATAGCTCTCGTAGTTCATGGTGCTCTCCTTCGCTTTCTTCCCCGCGGGCATATCTTGACGGGCCGCCGCCCGGCTGTTCGGTATTGTTGGCGCGCGTAAGCCCGCTTATTCGCCCGGCTCCGCGTCCTCCGGCCTGCCCTCGGGGCGCCGCCGGGTATCCGGCACGCGCTTCAACGTGAACGTAAAGCGGGTGCCCTGCCCTTCCTTGCTTTCCACAAAGATATCCTGGGCGTGCTGGTCCAATATCACGCGGGCGATGGAAAGCCCCAGCCCCGTGCCGCTTTGCGCCGACGGCGTATGCGCCTTTTCGGCCTTGTAGAACCGCTCGAACACGTGCGGCACGTCCTCTTCGGGAATGCCGCAGCCGAAATCCTGCACCCATACGGCGGCCGTGTGCCGGTCCTTAAGCTTTGTACCTATTATAAGTTTTTTTCCCTCGGGTGAAAACTTAATTGCGTTGTCGATCAGATTCCGGAGCACCTGGGCGATCTGGTCGGCGTCGGCCTCCACGAACAGGGCGGGCTGGTGGAGCTGCAGTTCGACGCCCAGCTTCTTCTGATCGATGCGCGCCTCGAAGGTGACGAGCGTGCGCACCGCCAGCTCGTTGATGTCGAACTGCGTGAGGCTGAGCGCCGTCTGCCCGCTTTCCATGCGCGCAAGATCCAGAAGGTTGTTGACCATGTTCGTCATGCGCCGCGTTTCGGCGATGACGAGATCGAGGTACTCGCCCTGCTTTTCGGGCGGGATGGTGCCGTCCTGGATCGCCTCCAGGAAGCCGCGTATGGACGCAAGAGGCGAACGGAGCTCGTGGCTGACGTTGGCGACGAGGCTCCTCCGCATCTGCTCCAGATCGTTGAGCTCGGCGGCCATGGTGTTGAAACTCTTGGCGAGCTGGGCGACCTCGTCCGCGCCCGACGCCTCGATCCGAAGCTCGAACGCGCCCTTGGTATACCGCTGCACGATGCTGTTCATATCGGTAATGGGCTTGGTGATGCGCGTCGTCAGGTAAGATACGGCGAGGATCGCCGCCGCCACCGCGATGAGCGCGGTCAGCAGGACGTCCAGATACACCTTGGTGATGGAGGCGTTTACATTGCTCATATCGATATGCATCAGCATGACGCCGTCGGGCTCCCCGTTGTTGATAACGGCGCGCACCAGCGTCATGGTGGGCATATCCGTAAGGTCCTTGAACACGTTGTCAAGAAGCACGCCCTCGGCGGTGAGCTTACTCGGCTCCTGGCTTTTGAAGCTGAAGAGCCCCCCCGCGCCGGCGGCCCGGAGCTCGCCCGAAGCCGGCCACACGTCCATGCCGCTTACGCTCACATGCGGCGAACCGGCTTCCTCCTGAAGCTTGGGCGCGTCCGCAAGGCCTCCCCACTTTTCCTCGGACTCGACGTCGTCGTAATAGGAGCGGATGCCGCCTTTCTGATCGATCACCTGGATCAGCGCGTCGTACTGGCGCGCGACGGTGAGCAGCTCCTCGTTGGCGACGGGCCGCTTCTCCTCGTAAATATATTTTTCAATCAGGATGGCGTTGATCTTTTCCGCTTCCCGCCGGAGGGTCTCCTGTTCCTCCTGGATGTATTGGTTATGGAACATATTGGAAACCGTTATCCCCATCAGCAGCAGCAGGCACAGGATAACGGCCAAATATGTGGACAGCATGCGGGAAAAAAGCGTCTTAAAAAGATCCTTCCTCATTGCGCGCCGGATCCCATCCCTTACTCGTGCGCCGCCTCGAACTTGTAGCCCACGCCCCACACGGTTTTGATCTGCCACGCCTCGCGTTCGCCGAGCTTTTCGCGGATGCGCTTGACGTGCACGTCCACCGTGCGGCTGTCGCCGAAGAAATCGAAGCCCCACACCTGCTCCAGCAGCTGTTCCCGCGTGAATACCCGCCCCTCGTGGGAGGCTAAGAAGAACAGCAGCTCGATCTCCTTGGGCGGCATCTCCACGGGCTTGTCGTCGAGCGTCACGGCGTAATTCTCGAGCGATACCGAAAGCCCCGGGAAGGCGACTATGCGCTCCGCCTCGGGCGCGCTTGCGCGGCGCAGCACCGCCTTGATGCGGGCGAGCAGCTCCTTCGCGTCGAACGGCTTCACCATATAATCGTCCGCGCCCAGGTCCAGGCCCTGCACGCGGTCGAGCGTATCGCTCTTGGCGGTGAGCATGATGACGGGCACGTCGCTTTCCTCGCGGAGCTGGTGCAGCACCTTCCAGCCGTCCAGGCCGGGAAGCATGACGTCGAGCACCACGAGCGCCGGCTTGGTTTCCCGAAAGAGGGAGAGCGCGGTGTCCCCGCGTTCGCCCGCCTGCACGGAATAGCCCTCCTTGTTCAGATAAAGCTTTATGATCTCCAATATGTTCCTGTCATCGTCGATGACGAGTATGGTATTGTTGTCCATAGGCTTCCTCCCATCTTTGATCCGCGGACAAAGCGTTTTTCACTTGATCGCGGAATTTTTCGCGCCGGCGCGGCCCGGTGAGGGGGCGCCCCGTTTTAGCGGGCCTCCACATCGACGCCGCGGCGTCTTAAGAGCGCGGCCGCGACGCCGTCGCCCGCCCGCTTCGCGCCCGAAAAGGTGCCGTCGTAAATGGCGCCGCAGCCGCAGGAGGGGCTGTTCGCTTTGAGTATTGCCCGCTCCGCGCCCGATAGACGCGCGATGAGCAGCGTTTCCTCCGCGCCCCGCACGAATTCTTGCGTTACGTCCGCGCCTTCCTTATTGCGCACGCGGGCGAGGCCCAAAAGCACCGCCTCCCCGTCGCCGGACTGTATTTCCGCGGGCAGGCGCGGCACGGGCAGGCCCCCGAGCTGCTCGGGGCAGACCGGGAGCGCCTTTCCCTCGCGCACCAAGCGCGCGATTTCTTCATCCGTCTTGGCGGCGCCGTCGTAACGGCAATGCACGCCGCACAGGCACGCACTTACCAGTATCATAACACACCATCCTCCGGCCGGGGCCCGCAAAGTGCAAATTAACTATGAATTTTGCAGGTTCGCCGTATTTTTTACTGCATAGCGCAAGGGTAGCTCCGCTCCGGCAGGGGCCCGTAAGAGCTTCTTTCCTTTCACGGGAAAAAAGAAGCAAAAGAAAGCGCGGGGCGGAAGCGGGATTCCAAAGGAATACCTTTTCCCCGCTTCTACTTGAGCGTCACGACGGTCACGCCGGCGTCCCCTTCGCCGTAGTTGCCCAGCCGGAAGGACTTCACCCTGGGGTGGCGGCGCAGGTAATCCTGGATGCCCGTTCTCAGCGCGCCGGTGCCCTTGCCGTGGATGATCTGCACCTCGGCGCGGCCGTTCAAAACGGCGTCGTCAAGGTAGCGGTCCACCTCCACGAGCGCCTCGTCCACCAGCTTGCCGCGCACGTCGAGCTCGAGCCCAGCGGCCGTATGGGCGGGGTCGAGCGTCAGTTTGGCGCTGGCCGCGGCGGGGGGTACGGCCTCCTTGATGAGGCGGATGTCCGAAAGCCGCGCGGTCATCTTGATGACGCCCGCCTGCACCTGGACGTCGCCGCGGGCGTCGGGGGCCTTGAGCACGGTGGCGTTCTGGCCGAGGTTCACTAGCCGCACGCGGTCGCCGGGCCTTACCGACTTAGGCGGCCTGCCGCCCTCGCGCGGTTTTTCTTCGGGGGGATCCAAAAGCGCCTCCTCGCGCTTGCGGGCGGCGTCCCGGGCCTCCTGGATGGAACGCTCCGCCTGGCGCATATCGAGGCCCTTGAGCGAGCGCAGCTCCACGATGATGCTTTCCATCTCCTCGCGGGACTGGCGCACGAGCGTGCGCGCCTCTTCGCGCGCCTTGGCGCGCAGCGCCGCCTTTTCGGACTCAAAACGCGCCTTTTCGCCTTCGAGCTCCTGGCGCAGCCGTTCCATTTCAACGCGCAGCACGGTCGCCTGGCGCTTTTCCTGCTCGGCGCGCTGCCGCTCGGACTGCGCGCTTTGGATGACGTCCTCGAACTGCACATCCTCCTGCTTGAGGAAGACGCGCGCCCGCTCGATGACCACGGCGTCGAGACCCAGCCGCGCGGCGATCTCGAACGCGTTGGATTTGCCGGGGATGCCCACGAACACACGGTAGGTGGGGCAAAGCCTGTCCACGTCGAACTCCATGGAGGCGTTCTCCATGCCGGCGCGGGTAAGGGCGAACGCCTTGATCTCGCTGTAATGGGTGGTAGCAGCGGTGACGCAGCCCCGCCCGTGCAGGGTATCGAGGATGGACATGGCGAGCGCCGCGCCCTCCACGGGATCGGTGCCCGCGCCGAGCTCGTCGAGGAGGACGAGGGAGCGCTCGTCCGCCTCGCGCAGGATATGCACGATGTTGGTCATGTGCGAGGAAAAGGTGGAGAGGCTCTGCTCGATGGACTGCTCGTCGCCGATATCCGCGAACACGCGCTCGAAAACGCACAGCTTCGTCCCTTCCGCCGCGGGCACGAACATCCCGGCCTGGGCCATCAGCGTAAAGAGGCCGACGGTCTTGAGCGTTACGGTCTTGCCGCCGGTATTGGGGCCGGTGATGATGAGGGTGCGGAACGCGTCGTTGAGCCAGACGTCGATGGGCACGACCGCGTCCGCGGGAATGAGCGGGTGCCGCGCCTGCACCAGCCGGATGGGCGAGCCGGGCGCGACGGCGGGGCATACGGCGCGCATCTCGCGGCCGAGCATCGCCTTGGCGAAGATGAGATCGAGCTCGCCCAGGATCACGATGCTGTTGTAAAGCTCGTCGGCGTACGGCTCGATCAGCGCCGTGAGGGCGGCGAGGATGCGCTCGATCTCCTCCTGCTCCATACCCGCAAGACGTTTTAATTCGTTGCCCAGTTCCACCACGGCGAGCGGCTCTATGAACAATGTGGCCCCGCTGCCCGACTGATCGTGCACCAGGCCCGGCACGTACTGCCGCGCCTCCTGCTTTACGGGCAGGACGTAGCGGCCGTTGCGGATGGTGACGATGGGCTCCTGCAGATATTTTTGGAACGCCGCGCTCTTGACCATGCCGTTGAGCTTTTCGCGCGCGCGCTCGTTGGATACGCGCATCTGGCGGCGGATATCCGCAAGCGCGGGGGAGGCGGCGTCGGAAACCTCCTCCTCGCTGATGAAGCAATGGGTGATGTCCTCCTCCACGCTGCGGTGGGAACAGAGCTGCCCCGCCATGTGGGCAAGCAGGCCGGGCGCGCCGTCCTGCGTCAGGCGCTCGCGCGCGGCGCGGCTCGCATGCAGGCAGCGGGCGACGGCGAGCAGCTCCCGGATGCTCAGCGCCTGGGCCGCGTGGATGCGCCTAAGGGTGGGGCGCGTGTCGGTAAAGCCCTCTACGGGGCTCTGTCCGCCGTGCAGGTAGACGGTTTCGGCCTCGGCCGTCTGCTGCAGCAGCGTGCGGACGGCCGAGGCGTCGGGCGACGGGCGCAGGTTCAGCGCGTTCTCGCGGCCGACGTCGGAGGCCGCGAAGGAAGAGAGGCGGTCCAGTATTTTATCGAATTCCAGCAGGGACAATACGCGTTCGTCCATGATCCGTTTCCTCCCGTATGTCACAGGAATGCTTGCTTTCTTTTGTTGCTTTTCTTTCTCTATGAAAGAAAAGCAACGTCCCTTCTTATGTAGCGAGCCCGCGTGCGAAATGCCCGCGCGTGGTCCCGCGCCGGGGCGGGCCGCCGCCCGAAAGCGCCGCGCGGGCGGCGCGGACGCGCTCCCCTACCTCGTCCTCCGTTTCCCGCACGAACTCCAGCGCCAGAAGCGCCGGGGCGGGGAGGGCGCGCAGCTCGTCGAGGATATCCATGACCTCGCAGTTGCGCAGGCGGTTGAGGCAGCGGCCGGGGGCCTCGCGCACGGGGTCGAGCGGGAAGCTGCGCCCCGCGGAATCCGTGAGCGCGTGCGCGGCGTCCCCGCAGCCCGCGCAGCCGGTCTCCCGCCGGCGGGGGCAGTGCCAGAGCTGCATGAGCTGCGCGCGGCCGTAGCCATACACGCCGACGCCGCCGATCCGCAAAAGCTCGCCCATCTGGGCCCCGTTGAGCTCAAGGGAGAGCAGCACCCGGCCGAACCCCAGCGCAAACAGCGCTTCCGCCGCCTGTGCGTTGGCGGCGTTGCACAGGTACCCCGCCACGCGCTCGCCGCGGATCAGTTCCGCCTGCCCGGCGTTCTGGGCGACGCCGCCGTCGAGGAGGCCGCTAAAAAAGCATTCCTCCCAGACGCGCCGCATATTCCCCGAGAAATCCGCCGCCGGAAGCCCGAGATACAGCTTCCTTCCCTCCGCGCGGTACGCCTGCAGGGCTTGCAGCGCGGCGAGGGCGCGGGCGGGCTCCCGCGGCTCCAGCGCGACGATGTCGGCCCCGGCCCCGAACGCGGCGGCCGCGCGCGCTGCATCGGGCACAATAGCGAGCACCTCGGGCGCGCGGCTCTCGTGCGGGGGGGCCGCGGGAAAGGAGACGCCGCGCGGTTCCCGCCGGAAGCGCAGCTTTTCCGTAAGCGCATCCACGGCGTCCCTGCGCAGGGCGTTGAGCGCGGAAACCGGCAAAAACGCGGGCGCGGGCATCTCCACCGCGCAGGAGGAAAGCGAAAAGGGCGTATCCCCGAGCTTCCCGATCTGCGCCGCGTAACGCGCGGGGTCCTGCGGCTTTTCGGCGGTCTGCGCGCTTTCCCCCGCCGCGGATACGGCAACCTCCCCCAGCGTCAGCGTCAGCAGCGCGGGCTCTCCCGGCGTAAGCTCCAGTTTCGCATCCACGGGCCGTTTGCGGCGCTCGCCGCGGTAGGTCTCACGCTCGGCGGCGAGCGGGGATTCCCCGTCGCTCAGGGTACCGCGCGCCTCTGCGGGCACGTCGTTTCCGTAATAATAGCCGGTGGAGGCCCCGCGCCAGTAGATGCGCCGCAGGGAGCGAAGCTCGCTTGCGAGCTCCTCCTCCCCCGCGCCGTCGATCGCCATGCGGTAGGCGCGGGTCATGGCGGCCACGTACTCGGCGCGCTTCATGCGCCCTTCCAGCTTGACGCACGCGACGCCCGCCGATGCGAGCTCCCCCACATGCATGAGCATGCAGAGGTCCGCAAGGCTCAGGGGGTATCCCTCCCTGCCCCCATCCAGCGCGTAGGGCTTGCGGCAGGGCTGCGCACACGCGCCCCGGTTGCCGCTCCGGCCCCCCGCAAGGGAGGAAAACAGGCACGCGCCGGACATCGCCGTGCACAGCGCGCCGTGCGCGAAGCACTCCAGCTCCACCGCGGTCTTCCCCGCGAGGCTTCGCACCCTCGCGAGGCTCAGTTCCCGCGCGAGCACCGCCCGGCGGATGCCCAGCCGCTCGCACAGCCGCAGGCCGCCCTCGTCGTGAACGCCGAGCTGGGTGCTGGCGTGCAGGGGAAAATCGGGAAACTCGCTCCGTACCATCCGCGCCAGGCCCAGGTCCTGCACGATCAGCGCGTCGGCCCCGGCCTCGTATAAAAACGCGGCGTAGGAAAGCGCGCCCGGGAGCTCCCGGTCCAGCAACAGCGTATTGAAGGCCACGTGCACGGCGACGTTTCGAAGATGGCAGTAATCGAGCGCTTTTTGCAGCGCGCCGTCGTCGAAATTGCCCGCGAACCGGCGCGCGTTGTACGCGCGCCCGCCCAGGTAGACGGCGTCCGCGCCGTTTTGCACGGCGGCGAGCAGGCTATCCCAATCGCCCGCGGGGGAAAGCAGCGAAAGCTTCATAAAGCGCCTCGAATTTATGAAAAAGCGGGCCGAGGCCGCATGGCCCGACCCGCCTCCAAGCACTATTTTACCACACGCCGGGCGGCTTGTCCCCTCCTACAATGTTTTGAGGAAGCAATCGATGCGCTCGACGGCCGTTTTGATCTTTTCAAGGTCGGTGGCGTAGCAGCAGCGCACATGGCCCTCCCCCGCCGCGCCGAACGCCGTGCCGGGCACGACGACGACCTTCTGCTCGGCCATCAGCCTGTCGCTGAATTCCTCGGAGGTCATTTTAGCGGAGCGTATGGAAGGGAACACGTAGAACGCGCCCTCGGGCTCGTCGCACGTAAGGCCGAGGCTGTTGAACGCGTCCACGAGATACCTGCGGCGGCGGTCATACTCCCGGACCATGGAGAGGGTATCCTCCCAGCCGTCCCGGACGCCGCGCTCCAGCGCGACGATGCCCGCCACCTGCGCCGGCGTGGGCGCGCACAGCATGGTGATCTGGTGGAGCTTGGTCATCGCGGCGATCAGGGGCTTGGGGCCCACCGCGTACCCGAGGCGCCAGCCCGTCATGGAGAACGCCTTGGAGAAGCCGCTCAGAAGGATCGTCCTGTCCCGCATGCCGGGTACGGCGGCCATGGACGCGTGGCGCTTGCCGTTGTAGGTAAGCTCGGCGTAGATCTCATCCGTAATGGCGACGATATTGGTATCTTGCAGCACGCCGGCAATGGCCAGAAGGTCGTCATACTCCATAATGCCGCCCGTCGGGTTGTTGGGATAGGGGATGATGATGGCCTTTGTGCGGGGGGTGATCGCCGCGCGGACCTGCTCGGGTGTCAGCTTGAACCTGTGCTCGGCCGACATACAAACCGAAACGGGAACGCCGCCCGCCAGCCTGACGGTGGGAAGGTAGGATACGTAAGAGGGCTCGGGCACGATCACCTCGTCCCCGGGGTCGACGACGGCGCGCAGCGCCAGATCGATCGCCTGGCTGGCCCCCACCGTGATCAGCGTTTCGTCCACCGAATAGCCTGTGATATGAAAGCGGTCCTCAAGATACCGCAGGATCAGCTCGCGGAGCCTGGGCATGCCGGCGTTGGACGTATAGGCGACCCTGCCTGTCGAAAGACGCCGGAGCGCCTCACGGCGTATGCCTTCGGGCGTGGGGAAATCCGGCTCGCCGACGCCCAGGCTGATGCAGCTGTCATCCAGAAAATCAAAATATTTTCGGATGCCCGAGGGCGGTATCTCGTTTACGATGTTGGCCACAAGCGACTCGCTGTTCATACACATCCTCCTTGATGTACGTCCCCGCTCAACTCCTCTCAATGATAAGCTGCGCAGCATCGGAACCGTAAAATCGTAATTTAATGACTATTATACTCATTTTCCCCCACGCCCGTCAATGCGCAAACGGAGGGACCCCGGCAATACCCGGCAATATATGATTTAACAGTTTGTTTATGCTTTCTGCGTGGCAAACCGGATGAGCGGGTGCTACAATACGAATTAAGGCATTTTAGGGCGAATGGGGATGCCCGGCCGTTTTCGGCCCGTCCCCGCGGCCGCCGCGTAAGGAGATCCATGGGCATGCGCGTCCGATCGATTCTGGCTTTGTTGTGCGCCCTGCCGCTGATTATGGCGTTCGCAGGGTCCGCGCAGGCGTTGACGCGCCTTCCCTCCGGAGGGATGCAGATCGGCTCCGAGGGCAGCGCCGTCGTGGTGCTGCAAAACGATCTCAAGGAGCTTGGTATCTATACCCAGAAGGCGGACGGCGTCTACGGCGCGCGCACCGCGTCCGCCGTGCGCCTGCTGCAGGCCCGGCTGGGGGTCCCCGCAAACGGCGCGTGCAACGCGGATACCATCGCCGCGTTCAACGCGCTCTTCATCGACCAGGAGATCGGCGCGCAGAGCGATCCTTCGCCTTCCCCGGAGGCGCACGCGGCGGAGCCCGCCGTTTCCGCGCTCAAAGGGAAAAAGATCGGCATCGACGCCGGGCATCAGAAGGAAGCCGACGGCGCGTACGAGCCCATCGCCCCCGACTCCGACCGCTCCCGCGAGCGCATGAGCGAAGGCGGCGTCGGCGTGAAAACCGGCATTCCCGAATACGAGACCGCGCTTGTGATCGCCAAGAAGCTCCGGGCCAAACTGGAGGCGGCGGGCGCCGCAGTCTATATGACCCGAACGGAAAACGACGTGCATCTTTCCAATATCGAACGGGCCGAGGCCATGAACGCCGCGGGCGTGGACTGCTGGGTGCGCATCCACTGCGATTCCAGCTCGGATCCGTCCGTGAACGGCGTGCACATGCTCGCCCCCTCCCCCCGCTCCACCCCCGATATCGCGGCGGACAGCCTGCGGCTTGCGAAGCTCCTGCTTTCCGCCGACACAGCGGCGACGGGCGCGAAGCCGCTTTCCATCCTCATCAGGGCCGATCAGACGGGGTTCAACTGGTCCCGCCGGCCTGTGGTGACGGCGGAGCTCGGCTACCTTTCCAACCCCGCGGAGGATGTGCGCCTCAACCGCGCCTATTATCAGGACGCTTGCGCCGAAGGGCTCTTCAACGGGCTGCTTGCTTATTTTCAAAAAAGTGACTAGCGTCACTTTTTTTGAGTTGTCGAAAAAATACCTTGCGGTGCTTTTTCGAAGATTCAGGAACAACCTGCGCCTACGGCACGGGCGGCTGTTCCTGCAAGGAAAGCCTTGCGCCGCAAGGCTTTTCCGCCGCCACCGCACATGTCGCTGGCGGCGGAATGGAAGCCTCAGGGGGCTGCGGCCCCCGAACCCCCAATGAGAGCTTTTGACAGTCCGGTGGCGCGCCTGCAGACGCGCCGTTTTCGTAGCCGAAAGCTGCAAACATGTCTACAAATACCCATATCCGTACTTGACCAAATCCGTCCTATTATTTAACAAGCCCATGTCTTGACGGACCGTCCGCTTTTCCAATACAATACCATCAAACGGATGAAAGGAACGGGCATGGAAAAGATCATCGAGGCGGAAGGGCTGCAGAAGTCCTACGGTTCCGTGCACGCTGTAAAAGGCATCGGCTTCTATGTGGAGCGGGGCAAGCTGTTCGCGTTCCTGGGGCCCAACGGCGCGGGAAAATCCACGACCATCGACATCCTCTGCACCATCCTGAAGCCCGACGCGGGAAGCGTGGTGATCGACGCCCACACTCTGGGCGCGGAGGACGCGGCGATACGCGCTTCTATCGGCGTCGTTTTTCAGGAGCATATCCTCGACGATCTGCTCACCGTGGAGGAAAATATCCGCGTACGCGGCAGCTTTTATAAAAAAACGGCGAAGGAGCTCGACGAAGCGGTGCGCTGGGCGGCGCAGGCCGCCGGCGTGACGGATTTCTTGAAGCGCCCCTACGGGAAGCTCTCGGGCGGGCAGCGGCGCAGGGCGGATATCGCCCGGGCGCTCATCAACACGCCCAAAATATTGTTTCTGGACGAGCCCACCACGGGGCTTGACCCGCAGACGCGCAAAAACGTATGGGAAAGCATCCGCGCCCTGCAGCGGGACACGGGAATGACGGTATTTTTGACCACCCACTACATGGAGGAAGCGGCCGAGGCGGATTACATCATCGTGATCGACAACGGCGAGATCGCCGCAAAAGGCACGCCGACGGCGCTCAAGGAGCAGTACGCGAGCGACCGTCTCAAGCTCTACCCGCGGGAAGAGGCGCCGCTTCTCGAGCTGCTGCAGGCGATGGGCCGGCCGTTTTCGAAGGTATCCGACAGCATCGTGCTCAAGCTCTCCGCGACGATGGAGGCGCTGCCCCTCCTGGAAGCGGCAAAACCGTATCTCTCGGGCTTCGAGGTGCTCAACGGCACCATGGACGACGCCTTTATCGGCATCACGGGAAGGGAGATACGGGAATGAGCGCGTTTTTATCGAGGAACCTGAAGGTCTACTTCCGCGACAAAGCCTCCGTATTCTTTTCGATGCTTTCGGCGCTGATGATCATCATGATCTACATGCTGTTTCTGGGCAACGTCTGGACGGAGGGCCTTCCCGATCTTCCCGAGGCCCGCGTGATGATGAACAACTGGATCCTCTCGGGCCTGCTCGCCGTGACCTCGCTGACTACCACCATGGGCGCTTTCGGCACGATGGTGGATGATAAATCCCGGAAACTGTTCAAGGATTTCCAGGCTTCGCCGATTTCGGGGGCCCGGCTGACGGGCGGGTATGTGCTCTCCTCCTTTTTGATCGGCGTGATCATGACCCTGTTTACCTTCCTGATCGCGGAAATCTACATCGTGGCGAGCGGCGGCGCAATGCTTTCCCTGTCCGCCGTATGTAAGGTGCTGGGGCTGATCCTCCTCTGCGCGCTGTGCAACACGGCGATGGTGCTTTTCCTCGTTTCCTTCCTCAAAACCAACGCGGCGTTCGCCACGGCCAGCACCATCATAGGCACCCTGATCGGCTTCGTGGCGGGCATCTACATGCCCATCGGCATGCTCCCGCAGGGCCTGCAGTATTTTATCAAGGCGTTCCCCTTATCCCACGCGGCGGCACTCTTCCGCCAGGTGATGATGCAAGCCCCCATGGAGCAGGTTTTTAAGGGTGCGCCCGCCCAGGCGCTTGCGGATTTCAAGGAGGAAATGGGCGTAACCTTCCAGTGGAACGGGCAGACGATGACCCCGCTCGTCAGCGTATTGATCATCTGTGCGGCGATCGCGCTCTTCTACGGGCTCTGCGTGCTGCGGCTGTCGAAAAAGAACCGGTAAGGAGCGGCCGGTTTATCAGCGGTCTAAGCGTAAACGGCGGCCCGGCGGACGCCGTTTTTGATTGCCCGCAGACGGCGCAGGCTTCCGCACGCCCTGCATGATTCGGTTCCGATGAGATGTTCGGCGGCAACCATGCAGGCAGTTCCGGCTTTCAACGATCATACGCCCCGCCATGGTTCTGATAGGTTGATCGATTATGATTGAATTTGATACATAGCTATGTTACCATAACACGGTAAACATATCACAGCTTGGAGAAAAGCGCTATGTTCGCAGCCGAACGCAGGAGAAGAATCAAGGAAATCATGCTCGAATACAAGCATGTGGACGTGAATACGCTGTGCTCGCTGCTGGATGTTTCGCTTGCTACCGTGCGGCGCGATCTGGATCAGCTTGGCGAAGAGGGCTTTCTGCGCAAGGAGCACGGGGGCGCCATCCTGATAGAAAACGAGACCGACGAGGTCCAGCTCAACCTTTCCGAGGACGTTCATCTCGCCGAAAAGCGTCTGGTCGGGCAGACGGCCGCGGCTATGGTAAGCGAGGGGGACGCAATTTTTATCGGCGCGGGCAGCACCTGCGCATGCTTTGCGCGGTACCTGCCCAAACTGCCCAAGCTGATCGTCGTTACAAATAACCTGGACGTGGCCGCGCAGACCGCATACCGTCCCGAAATTTCCACCGTGCTGCTGGGCGGGGATCTGGAGGTGCTGGACAACCGTCTTTCCACCTGCGGCATGTATGCCCATACCAACATGGAAAACATGTTTATCGATAAGGCGTTCCTTTCCGCACAGGGCGCGACGGTCCAGGCGGGCTATACCGTAAGCAGCCGCGAGCAGGCGGTGCTGAACAAGGTCGTCATGGAACGCGCCAGCGAGACCGTTATGCTGATGGATTATACGAAGTTCGGCAAGCGCGCGCTGGTTCCGCTGGCGCCGCTGAACCGGTTCGCGCGCGTCGTATCCAATATTCAGATCGAAGAAAAATATAAAGCGTACTTCTCCGACAACGGCATCCGGCTTTACACCGCAATCGACTGATCCGCGTCACTTCTTGGGATAGCAATTCCGTTGGGCCCCATTTTTTAAGGAAAGAAAGAGCACAGTATGGAACCTGCTCCTGCTTTGGAACTGCTTCATATTACCAGGCGTTACGGCGATATGCGCGCGCTCTCGGATATCAGCCTGCAATTCAGCCCCGGCCGGATCTATGGCATCGTCGGGCAGAACGGCTCCGGGAAAAGCACGCTGCTTCGCCACATCGCCGGGCTGGTAAGGCCGGACGAAGGCGAAATGCGCCTCTTTGGGGCGCCCTTTGCGCCGCGCGAGCCGGCCGACGCCGATAAGCGCGGCATCTTCAGCGTACTTGGGCTGTCGGACGTGATCGATACCCTGAGCGTTGCGGAAAATACCCTGCGGAACAACTATCCGCGCACCGCGCTTGGCTTCATCAACTGGAAGGAGCTGTACCGGCGCGCCGCGGAGCTGTACGCCTCCCTCAACGTCCCTATGGACGTTTTTGCCGAGGCGGGCGCGCTTTGCCCGAAGGACAGGCGGATTGTGGCAATCGCCCGCGCCTATTATGCGCACGCGCGCATCCTTCTGCTGGACGAACCGGATTTCTCCCCCGCGGATCAAAGCTACCCGGCCGTTTTGGCGATGCTGCGCGCAATCGCGCAGGACGGCGGCTGCGTGCTGATTACCACCCATCGGCTCAATACCCTGCCGGACCTTGCGGATCACATATTCGTACTGGAGAATGGAGAGCTGCGTTTTTCCGGCAGCAAGGATACGCTCAGCCGGGACGAGCTGCTTGCCATTGTCTCGGGCAAACACACCGAGCGGCCCGACATTTACCCTAGGCTGGACGCCGCAAAGGGCCCGCCCCTGCTCCGGCTTGAAAATATCTCAACGAACGATGTTTCAAATCTCAATCTGCAAATCTATAAGGGGGAAATACTGGGGATCTGCGCGCTCAGGCCCGAACGCCGCACGGCGGTCTCCCGCCTGCTCTATGGGCTCGAGCATATACAATCCGGCAAGGTGACGCTCCTGGGGCAGCCGATCTCGCTCAGGAGCCCGGCCGACGCGCTGAAATACGGCATCGGCCGCCTGCAGGAGGACAGAGCGGAAAGCGGTCTTCAGACCGAGTTTCCCATTGCGCCCAACATCTCTTTGGGCAACCTGAAGGCTTTCCGGCGCATGGGCCTTTTCCGCAGAGGCCGCGAGGAGCATGCGGCCAGGAGCTATGTACGCAGGCTGAACATCAGGACCGCTTCCATGCGGGAGAAAGTTTCGGAACTGAGCATGGGGAATCAGCAGAAGGTATTGTTTTCCAGGCTGCTTTGCGCCAACTGCCGGATCCTCCTGCTGGAGGAACCCACCCAGAACCTGGATAAGCCGTCCAAGAACGAAGTGTATAACTTCATGAGCAGCTTTGTGCGCAAGGGGGGCGCCATTGTCCTGGCGTCTTCGCACATCGACGAACTAATGGGCATGTGCGATCGAATCGTCATCTTTAATACCAGCGGCGGATACGTCACGCAGGGAAGGGAGGATTTTGATAAGGAGGCGATTCTCTCCTGCAGCCTTTGAACCGTATGCGGTTCTTTACATGAACTTGTGTAAAATGAATATTGCAGGCAAAAACAAACCACTTCCCCTTTTGGCATTGACGCATACAGGACGGATGCATATAATCAAAATCAATCAACAAAGATCACTATCGATCAAAATAAGTTGCGCTGAAGCATCCGTTCTTGTAAAGTCCATCCGAATTTTCATTTATCCCATCAGGGATGAAAAACAGTCAAATGACGAAAGGGGTACCATTATGAAGAAGCTCATGATTGCTGCGCTGTGTTTCGTAATGGCATTTGCATGCGTCGCATGCAGTATGCCTGCCGCCACGCAGACGCCAGCCGCCACGCAGGCGCCCGCTGCCACACAGGCGCCGGCCGCCGCGCCGGCTGCCGCCCAATCCCCCGCGAGCGGGCAGAAGATCAAGGTCGGATTCGCGAACATCAATGAAAAAGGGTCCTTCGGCAAGCAGGTCCGCAACTCTATGGTCACGGAGGCCGCCAAGCGCGGCTGGGAACTGATCTGCGTAGACAACAACTCCGACGGCGCCACCGCCGTGAAGAACGCGGACGATCTCATCACCATGGGCATTCAGTACATGATCGAGTTCAACGTTGACCAGGCCGTCGCCCCCGTCATCATGGAGAAATTCAACAAGGCGAACATCCCGGTCGTGGCGGTGGATATTCCCCATCCCGGCGCGGTGTTCTTCGGCGCGGACAACAAGCGTGCCGGCACCATCGCGGGAGAAGCGGCCGGCAAGTATATCAACGCCAACTGGGGCGGCAAGGTGGACTATATCGTACTGATCATCCAGCCGTCCTCGGGCGAGCTGGTCGCCCCCCGGGTGAAGGCTTACCCGGAAGGCCTCGAAAGCCAGGGCGTCTCCTATACCAAGGAGCAGATCGTGGAGATCGACGGGCAGAACGACGCCCAGATTGCCCAGCAGCGTTTCTCGGATTTCCTTATGGCGCATCCCGACGCCCGCCATATCGCGGTGACCACGATCAATGACGTCGCGGCCAGCGGAATATACGCGGCGGCCGAAACGGCGGGCCGCGCCAATGATATCGTGCTCACCTCGCAGAATTGCACGGCCGATTTTGTGGAACCCATGTACGCCGCAGAGGGCAAGACCACGTGGATCGGCAGCGTCGGCTTCTTCCCCAACCGCTACGGCGAATGGGTCATGCCGATTATCGAGAAAATGATCAAGGGCGAAACGCTTGAAAAAGAGTACTACATCGACCACTTAATGATCGACTGGAGCAACATCCAGCAATATTATCCGTTCGACAACCTCCCCTGGAAGAACCTCAAATAACGGCTCTTAGCCTGAACGGGCCGGCGGGGATTTTCCTCGCCGGCATCTTCAAACCAACGCATCGCAAGAGGAATCGGGCCAGTTTGATAACGAGGTGACTGGAATTGGAGTTTATGCAGGCATGTATGTCGCCCGGCGCGGCGGATATGGATCAACGCGAGGTCGTGCTGCGCGCGGTGAATATTTCAAAGGAATTTCCCGGCGTCAAGGCGTTGTCCCATGTGGACCTGGAAGTCCGCAGAGGGGAAGTGGTCGCGCTTCTTGGGGAAAACGGGGCGGGAAAATCGACGCTCATCAAGGTGCTTTCGGGCGTGCACAGCTGCGACGAGGGCTCCATCGAGCTTGAGGGGAAGCAGGTAAAATTCAGCCTTCCCTCCGAAGCCAAGAAAGCGGGCATCGGCATCATCCATCAGGAGCTCAATTACGTGGCGACCGTATCCGTCGCCGAAAACATTTACATGGGCGATATTCCCAAAAAGGGGATGATGGTGGATTACCGCGGCATGTACGAGGGCGCGCGCCGGATTATGAGCCGGATCGGCCTTGAGCTTGACCCGCGCATGCCGATCGGCCAGTGCAGCGTGGCGCAGAAGCAATTGATCGAAATTGCCAAGGTGACCGCAAACGATGTCAGGGTGCTGATCATGGACGAGCCCACGTCCGCGCTCAACGACGTGGAAACCGAAAACCTGTTCCGATTCATCCGCCAGGCCTCGGAGCAGGGCATTTCCATCATCTATATCTCCCACAAGCTGGAGGAGCTTTTTGCGGTCGCCCACAGGGTGGTGGTGCTGCGGGACGGCCAGGTGACCGGGCAGATCCGCGTACGGGACGCCACCAAGGAACAGCTCATCGCCATGATGGTGGGCAGGACCATTACGGATATGTACCCGAAGCTGGGAGCGGAGCCGGGCGCTGTCGTGCTGGAAGTTGAAAACCTGAGCAACGACCATTTGAAAGACGTCAGCTTCAGCGCGCGCAGAGGGGAAATATTCGGCGTCTACGGCCTGATGGGTTCGGGGCATCAGGAGCTGGGGCCCGCCATCTTCGGGCAGGACATCGTCCATTCGGGGACGGTCTCGGTAAACGGAAAGCGTATTTGTATCAGAAATCCCCTGGACGCGCTCAAGTCCGGCATCGCGTACGTCCCCGCCGAACGCAAAACGGAGGGATTGATCCTGAACAATTCCGTGCGTTACAACATGCTGGTACCCTACTATGCAAAGAACGCCGGGCGCAAGCTTACGAGCCGAAAGCTGGAGCAGGCGGTCACCGCCAAATGGATCAAAAGCCTCAAGATCAAAACGCCGTCGGCCGAGACAAGCACCGAGGCGCTCTCAGGCGGCAACCAGCAAAAGGTCGTCCTTTCCAAATGGCTGGAACTGGAACCGGATGTGCTCATACTCAACGAGCCGACGCGCGGCATCGATGTGGGTTCAAAGGCGGAGATCTATAAAATATTGGACGACCTCTGCCAAAAAGGAAAGTGCGTCATCATGATCACCTCGGAAATGCCGGAACTCCTGACGATGTCCGACAGGATCATGATCATGCACGAGGGGAAGGTCACAGGGCTGATCGATGCGCGCGAAGCATCCCAGGAATCTATTCTTGCATACGCGATTGGAGGCTGACACAACATGTCAACGCAAACCGGGACCCCACGCACCGTTCCCGCGGAGAGCCTTAAAAAGCGGCTTTCCTCAGGGGACGCATCGTCCCTGATTACCGTCAGTACGGCGCTTCTGGCGCTGATACTGTTTTTTGCAATCAAGTCCCCTTACTTTTTCCGGATCAACAATTTTCTGAATATCGGCCTTTATGCGGCTATTGTCGGTACGGTTGCCTGCAGTATGACGTTCATCAACGTTTCGGGGCAAATCGATCTCTCCGTCGGCTCGCAGATCGCGTTGGTCGGCATGGTGGTCGCCTCCGTCGTACGTATGGAGCATGCGAGCATTGCGCTGGCTCTGCTGAGCGGCGTGCTGGTCGGCGCCCTGTGCGGCGCGTTCAACGGTTTCTTTATTACGGTGTTCAAGCTCAACGCCTTCATCACGACCCTCGCCAGCATGCAGATGCTGCGCGGCATGGCGTACCTGATCTCGGACGGGCAGACGCTGGTGATTTCCGACCTGGCGTTCAAGTTCATAGGCCGCGGCTATATCGCGGGCATTCCCTTCACCCTGATCGTCATGATCTTTTGCTATCTGCTGTTCCACTTTATCTCCAAGTATACGGTGTTCGGCAGGACCATCTATATGATCGGCGGCAACCAGCAGGCGAGCTTCCTCTCGGGCATCAAGGTGAATCGCATCAAGTTTCTGCTCTACGTGATCAACGGCACGATGGCGGGCGTAGCCGGCATTATGCTTTGCGCCCAAACCGGCTCCGGCCTCCCCATGGCGGCCATGAACACGAACATGCAGGCGCTCTCGGCGGTCATATTGGGCGGCGCGGGTCTTACCGGCGGCCGCGGCACGATTCTGGGCACGTTCATCGGCGTGCTGGTGCTGTGTACGCTCAACAACGGCATGACGATGCTGAACGTGCAGACATTCTGGCAGGACGTGATCGTGGGCATGGTGCTGCTGATTTCCGTATCCATCGATGCGATCAAGGGCGGCAGCCTGAAACGGAAGATCTGAATGCAGAGGCGCGTATTCATATTTGACCTTGCGCCCGGCGCGGAGCAGGAGTATATCCGCAGGCATCGGCAAATATGGCCCGAGATGCTCACACTTCTGCAACAGTCCGGGATCGGGAACTATTCCATTTGGCTGTGGGACGGCAAGGTGATCGGTTATTACGAGAGCGAGGACCTGGCCGCAACGGACGCGTACCGGGCGCAAAGCCCCGTGCAGGCGCGGTGGAGCGAATATATGCGCGACATTCTGCTTCCTGCGCAACGGGACGGGCGCGCGCTTCCGCCGGCGGAATGCGTGTTTTTCATGCGGTAGCGCTTATAAAATGGCGCGGCGGAAGCTGCTGGGGCTTTTCCCGGTCTTCTGCTTGAACAGCTTTGAGAAATGCGGGATGTCCCGGAAGCCCACCTCGAAAGCGATTTCGCTCACGGGCCGGCTGGTGCCGATCAAAAGGTCGATCGCCTTCGCGATCCGGCAGGCGATCAGATACTGGTGCAGAGAGGTTTCGGTGTAGAGCACCATCTGCTTGTTCAGATAGTTCGGGTGATAACTGAACAGCGCGCCGATGCTTTCATTGGAAATGTCCTCCGTGCAGTGCGCCTGGATGTAGGCGATCACCTGCTCGATATTGTGCTGCGCGTCCGCCTGCTCGGTAACGCCCAGCGAGATCTTTCGCGCGATCAAGCCAAGAAGACATAGCATCAGCCCCGACAGGCGTTCCCTGTAGTAGACGCGCCTGGCCTGATATTCGCGCTTCATTTCCAGGAGCGTATCCTCCAGTTGCTGCATGCCGGTCAGAAACAGCGGCTCATTCAGGCGCGGAAGGTCGGTAAACGCCACCCGCGGAAGCATTTCGTCCCGGTGGAATTGATCCACGGCGTCGGGCGGTATGGGGTAGTCCTTATCCCGGTTGTTCTGCACGTAGTCGAAATTGACGGCAAGAAACTGCAGGGTTTTCTCGCCGGCGGTATCCATGTGATAGGGCGTTCCGGGCTGCCACAGCGCGAGATCCCCCCGGGCGCAGGCGTATGCCCTGTCCCCCAAGTAAATATGGCCGCTTCCACGGTAGACGTAGAACAGGCGGCAATCATAGGCTCTGCGGAATACCGGGTATTCTCCGCAGGAGATGTCCAGCGCCTGTACGTACCGGATCATGGGCATACCGGCCGCAAACGGAATCTGCAAGGGAGCGTCCAAGGCGGTTACCTCCTTCAGAATAAATGTATTTTCGACAAACCGCTGTTAAGAATACACATTCATTTAAGCACGTTCCCGCAGTATGATCAAGATGATTTATCCGACATCGCGCAGTTCCGGGACTCCGGATAAATTGAAATCATTCATGAGCAATATTAAAATCAAACAACCGGAGGAAGCGAACCATGGTAAACCGTCTCAAAAAGCGCACCGCCCGCATCGGCCTGTTCGGCGTTGCGCACCCCACTTACTGGAACCAGTTTCCCGGCTTGCGCGAAACGCTGCTTTCCTACCACGAGGACCTCAAGGCATTGGTGCTCCGGCAGGATGTGGAGATTGTGGATTTCGGCATGGTGGACACCAGCGAGCTGGCCTTTGAGACGCTGGAAAAAATGAAAGCGAGCCGCGTGGACGTGCTTTTTTGCAATATGCTCACCTACGCCACTTCCTCGGTGTTCGCGCCCATCGTGCGCGGCATGGATGTGCCGATGGTGCTTGTCGCGCTGCAGCCGCGCCGCAAGATGGATTACAGCAACGCAAATACCCGCCAGCAGCTGGAGAATGACAACATCTGTTCGGTGCCCGAGTTTACGGGCGTGGCCATCCGTATGGGAAAGCGGGTCAACGACGTTATTTTGGGCGCGCTGTACGACGACCCGCAGGCGGAAGCGGAAATTGCGCGCTGGTGCGACATCGCCAAGGTGCTGCATGATCTCAAAGGCGCGCGCTTCGGGCTGATGGGGCATGTGCTGGAGGCAATGTACGACATGCACGCGGACCCCACCGCCGTCGCGGCGTCGTTCGGCGTGCACGTGCCGCTGCTGGAGGTGGACGACATTCTGGAGATATACGATACCGTAACCGCGGAGGAGATCGAAAAAAAGAGCGAGCTGATCCTTCGGGAATTCGACACGCCCGACCCTATAAGCGATCCGCTGACCACCAAACTGACCGGCGCGGATCTTGATAAGGCGGCCAAGGCGGCCGTGGCGCTGGATAAGTTCATTGAAAAATATGACCTGACCGGCCTCGCCTACTATTACAACGGCCTGGCCGATTCCCCGCATCAGCGTCTGGTCAGCTCCTTCATCGTGGGCAATTCCCTTCTGAACGCCCAGGGCGTGCCCATGTGCGGGGAATTTGACATCAAGACATGCCTTGCGATGTTCATTATGGACAGGCTGGATATCGGCGGCAGCTTCGCGGAGTTCCATCCTTTCGATTTTGACGAGGATTTCATCTTCGTGGGGCACGACGGACCTCACCACATCGCCATCGCGGACGGAAAGCCGGCGCTGCGCAGCCTTTCCAAATACCACGGCAAGCCGGGAAGCGGCGCCTCGGTGGAGTTCAAGATCAAGGAAGGCCCGATAACCATGCTCTGCATCTCCCAGACCGAAAACGGGAAGTTCAAGTTCATCATTGGGGAGGGGTACTCCAAGGCGGGCCCCATTCCGCCCACCGGAAACACCAACACGCGCGGCTTTTTCGCGCCCAATACCCGGGATTTCATCAAGCGCTGGGTCATGGCGGGGCCCACGCACCACTACGCGCTCGGCGTCGGGCACCACGCGGATACCATCGCGAAAATCGCCGAGGCGCTCGGCATCGCGCACGAGATCGTGCGCGGATAACGGAGGGATACCATGACCGATAGGCAGATGCTCCGGGAGTATGCATGCGCAAAGGAACGGTACGCGTCGCATGGCGTCGACGTTGAAAAGGCCGTTCAAAGAGCGGACGGGATCCCCGTCTCGCTGCAATGCTGGCAGGGCGACGACGTCACGGGCTTTGACAGCGCCGGCGCGCTTTCGGGCGGTATCGCCGCAACGGGCAATTATCCCGGGCGCGCCCGCACGCCGCTGGAGCTGCGCCAGGATATCGATTTTGCGCTCGATCTTGCGCCGGGCGCGCACAAGGTAAACCTGCATGCATGCTACGCGGAAAAGGGCGGCAGAAAAGCGGACCGGGACGCCTATACCATCGCGTATTTCCAGAATTGGGTGGATTGGGCGCTGCAAAAGGGCATAGGCCTCGATTTTAACCCCACCTTCTTTTCGCATCCCCGGATGGACGGGGATTTTTCGCTTGCCAGCCGGGACGAGGGCACGCGCCGGTTCTGGGTGGAGCACGGCAAACGCTGCCGCGAAATCGGGCTGGAAATCGCAAAGCAGCTGAAAAAGCCCTGCGTGGTCAACTACTGGATGCCGGACGGGTTCAAGGATACCTGTGCGGACACGCTTGCGCCGCGCCTGCGCATGACCAAATCCCTGGATGAAATCTTTGAGGCGCCGGCCGACGAAACGCTCGCGCCCTGCGCGCTGGAAAGCAAGCTGTTCGGCATGGGCGTTGAAAGCTATACCGTTGCCAGCCACGAGTACGCGCTTTCCTACGCGCTGACCAGAAAAAAAGTTTATACGCTGGACGCGGGGCACTTCCATCCCACGGAGACCATCAGCGCCAAGCTCACCGCGCTCCTGTGTTTTCTTGACCGCCTGCTCCTGCATGTGAGCCGGGGCGTCCGCTGGGACAGCGACCATGTGGTGACGCTTGACGACGAGCTGCAGCGCCTGATGGACGAGCTGCTGTGGAATGGTTACGATGCGCGCGTTTTTATTGGGCTGGATTATTTCGACGCTTCCATCAACCGCGCCGCGGCCTGGGCCATCGGCTTGCGCAACGCGAGAAAGGCGCTCCTTTCGGCGGCGCTTGCGCCCGCGGAAAAAATACGTGCGGCGGAGGCCGGGGGCGATTATACCCTTCGGCTCGCCCTGCTGGAGGAGCGGAAAACGCTCCCTATGGGCGCCGTATGGAATTACTACTGCCTGACGCGCGATATTCCCCCGGATTTCTCATGGATGGATAAGGTTCGCGCCTATGAGCGGACCGTTCTGGCCGGGCGCTGACCGCGAACGCGCCGTATCGCTTCAGCAGGGCTGCTGCGAAAATCGTTTTACGCGCCAGCCGCGACCGAAAAATGAAAAGCTCCGAACCTTGGATGATTCGGGGCTTTGTAATCGGGGTGAAATTATAGAACTTGGAGAAATCCAGCAATATCAATGCTCTGCGGGTAGTCGGCAAGTAGTATCTACACCAATAGAAGAACAAAACAGCGGCGTGGCTTTGGCACTATACCACTGCTTTGGTTTGGGCTATCGATTGGTTTTTTTATTGTTGGTACGTCCCAGGATATAATCTACGCTTACCCCATAGAAATCCGCCAAGGCACACAGAATGTGCGGCGGAACCATTCGCTGACCGCTCTCATAGTATGCATAACTGCGCTGAGGAACATTGATTGCCCTTCCGATTTTTTCCTGCGTTAAATCTGCATCCTCACGCAGCCCGCGAATACGCTCATATTTCTCCACTAAAATCACCGTTATCAGTATAGAGAAGAACAAATTGTTCTATTGACTTTTTGAACAGATTGTTCTGATATGCTTTGGGTGAGTGTAATGCCAGATTATAAAGAAATGTATTTGAAGATGTTCAGTGCTTCCGAACAGGCTATCAATATCCTATGGGTGAGAAAATCTGAACTTCGCGCGGCCCGGGGCGCGCGACCGCTCCGCGCCTGCGGTTGCTCGCGGTACCCGCGCGCCCGTTCGCGGCGGTCAAGCGGCCGCCGGCTGCTTGACCTTCCGCCGCTCACCCCTTGAACCCCAATGGGGCCAGCGACCGGGGATTCGGATGTTCATAGAGACCAAACGAAAAGAGGTTCCTTGCGCGGCCCGGGGCGCGACGACCGCTCCGCGCCTACGGCTGCTCGCGGTACCCGCGCGCCCGTTCGCGGCGGTCAAGCAGCCGCCGGCTGCTTGACCTTCCGCCGCTCACCCCTTGAACCCCAATGGGGCCAGCGACCGGGAGCGCATATATTCATCAGACCAAACGAAAAGAGGTTCCTTTTGGAACCTCTTTTCGTTTGGTCTGGGTGAGAAGATTTGAACTTCCGGCCTCTTGAACCCCATTCAAGCACGCTACCAAACTGCGCCACACCCAGTCGCCCTCTCGGGAGCAGAAATTATTATACTAAATCAAGGCGTGTTTTGCAACCACTTTTTTGCCGCATAAACCCCGCTGAACACCGCATACGCCCCGCCGAGGGCACCGGCCCGGCCCCTTCAAACCGGCGAATTTCCGGCCCCTTGAACCCCATTCAACCGCCTCCCATTTGCCGAAAGGTTGCCGGATCGCCGCGTTTGCCCCTTTGGTTTCAAAACAAGGCTCCGGGAAACGCCTATTTCTCTGGGAAGATTTGAATTTCCCGCGGCCCGGGGCGTGCGACCGCTCCGCGCCTCTGGGCCGCTCGCGGTACCCGCGCGCCCGTTCGCGGCTGGCAAACAGCCGCCGGCTGTTTACCTAATCGCCGCTCACCCCTTGAACCCCATTCAAGCGCGCTGTCAATCGCGGCGCCGTCGTTGCCTATTCCAGCCCGAAATAGTCCCGCACCAGGCCGATGAAATACAGCGAGCCGAACGCGCAGACGACGCCGTCGCCGGCCTGGGCGCGGCTTTCCTCCACCGCCTCGGGAACGCTCCCGCACACGGCGACGGGCTTGCCGTAGCGCGCAAGATGCGCGGCGAGCTCCTCCGCCGGGAGGGCGCGCGGGCTTTCGGGCGTGATGACGACGAACCGCGCGGCCAGCGGCGATACCAGCGCCATCATCTCCTTATATTCCTTATCCGCAAGCACGCCCGTCAGGAAGGTGACGGGCCGCCCCGGGAAATACCGCTTCAGCCCCAGCGCGAGGGAAGTCACCCCCTGGACGTTATGCGCGCCGTCGATGAGGAAGGGCGGCTGCTTTTGTAAAAGCTCCATGCGCCCCGGCCACTTCGTCCCCGCGAGGCCCTTACGCAGGGCGTCCTCGGAAATGGCGTAGCCTTTCGCGCGCAGGACGTCCGTGGTTTTGACGGCGACGGCGGCGTTCAAGAGCTGGTGCTGGCCCAGCAGCGGAACTTTAAGCCCGCGGCGCTCCTCAAAATCGAACTCCTGCCCGGCGAGCCCGTCGCTTACGGGGCGGATATCCTCCCGCCGCACGCGGAACAGCCGCGCGCCGCGCTCCTTCGCCGCGGAAGCGAACACCTCGTCCACGCCGGGCTGCTGGGGGTAGAGCACGACGTCGCATCCGCGCTTGATGATGCCCGCTTTTTCAAAGGCGATCTTCTCCAGCGTATCGCCCAGGATCTCCATATGGTCGTAACCGATGTTGGTGATGACGGCGGCGGCGGGCGCGGGGATGACGTTGGTGGAATCGAGCCTGCCGCCCAGGCCCACTTCCAGCACGACGACGTCGCACTTTTGCTCCGCGTAGTAAACGAGCGCGAGCGCGGTGACGATATCGAACTGGGTGGGGCTTTGCAGGCCTTCCGCCGTGATCGCTTCCACAAGGGGCCTGATCCGGTTTGTGATGCGGGCGATGTCCGCCTCCCCGATCTCAGCTTCGTTGACGCGGATGCGCTCCGAAAAGCGCTGGATATAGGGCGAAATGTATACGCCCGTCCGGTATCCGGCGGCCGTCAGAACGGAGCTCACGAACGCGACGGCGGAACCCTTGCCGTTGGTGCCCGCCACATGCACGAAGCGGAGCTTTTCCTGCGGGTCGCCCAGGCGCCGCGTCAGCTCCCGGATGCTTTCAAGGCCGGGCCGCGAGCCCAGCCTGCCCATATCATTGATATAGCGCATGGCGGCCGCGTAATCCGCCGCCTGCGCGCCTTGGGTCGTTCCCATGATTCCTCTTCTCCCGCCCGGTAAGCGGCCTTATTCGCGGATGCGGCTCTGCACGCGGAACCGGTCGGCGATTTTCAGTATGAAATACAGCATGAACGCGTCCACGGGCAGCATGACGGCGTTCTTGAGCGCCCGCGCCCCCATCAGGGGAACGAACGCCTTGCCGTACATGATGCTCAGCCACAGGGAATACAGCACGAGGTTCACCACCAGCGCGACCACCGCCGATACGGCCAGCACGCGCTTGCCGGTCAGCGGCTTGCCATAGAGCATGAACCCGTAAAACGCGCCCGAGAGCAGCGCGCTCAGCGTAAAACCGGGAAAAAACGGGCCGTTGGAGTGTGCGAAATAGCCCAATATGTCCCCTGCCACACCCATAAGCGCGCCGACCACGGGGCCGAACAGCATGCCGCCGGCCGCGATGGGCAGGAACGAAAAACTGATCTGCAGCACTTCGGAAAGCACGATGTTGAAGAGGGAAAACAGGACGCTGAGCGCGATGAGCATGCCCGCCGCGGCGATCACGCGCGTGCGTTTAAGCTCCCTGGCGGAAGACTGGATTTGCCAAAGAATGGTTTTCAAAAAAATAATCCTCCTTTATGATGGCGGCACGCCACATAAAGAGAGGGCTCTTTTCTGTGGCAACGGAATGCGGGATGAACACCGTAAACCGCCGGCCACAAGTATCTTTATGGCCGGGGTTTTTCGTCCAGCGGCAACTTCCCGTCCGACTGGCACTTGACGCGTTCATTCCTACTTTGCCTTGCGCTTACCGAACCGGCGCGGGCCGTTTCGGTTGCAATACTATTATACCACAAATTCGGCCCCCGCCACATAAGAAACGCGCAGGAGAGACACGTTTGGGGCCGTCGCGCTAAGTGCATACAACGTATAAACATTCAAATGCGCTTAGCGCGACAGCGGGTTCGGTGCCCCGAAGGGGCAAAAAAGGCGCCAGTGACGCCTTTTTAGAACCCCGGGGTTTCGCCGCAGGCGAAACATCCTTGCATTGTGCATTGAAAATGCTTAATGCGACAGCCCCCAAAAACCCCTTCAAAAAACTTTGACCAGACGCTTTCTTTTGCTTCTTTTCTTTCCCGTGAAAGAAAAGAAGCATCCCTTCTCAATTCTCCCGCGCTTCCAATTCCACCCCGTCCCCCGCGCGGACGGCGCCCCCGGCGAGGACCCTTGCGAACACGCCCTCCACGGGCATGATGCAGCTCCCCAGCCTTTGAAAGATCTCGCAATGGCTGTGGCATTCCTTGCCGATCTGCGTGATCTCCACCAGGCATTCGCCCAGGCGCAGCCGGGTGCCGACGGGCAGCGTATACAGCTCGACGCCCTCTGTCGTAATGTTTTCCGCGAACATGCCGGGTGCGAAGGGTTCCTTGCACTGCGCGCTCATTTTTTCTATGCTCTCGCTTGCGAGCAGGCTGAGCTGGCGATGGCCGCCCAGGGCGTGCGCGTCCCCCGCAAGGCCCACGTCGACGACGAGGCGGCCTTCCTGCACGGGCCTCTTGATCCGGCCTTTTCTGGCGCTGGCGTTAACGGATACGATGCTTGCCAAATTACCCTCCGATCCTCGACATATCCTTTGCGCGGAACCCGGCCTGCGAAAAGGTATGTCCCTGGGGTTTGTGAAAGGCCGCGTCGGTGATGGCGGCGATCAGCGCGGCGTCGTCCGGCTCGGCCAGGGCGGGCCGGAGCGGAATTTCGCTGTCCACGCCCAGACAGGGGCGCAGCATGCCGTCACTGGTGACGCGGATGCGGTTGCAGCCCGCGCAGAATTTGTGGGAAATGGGGCTGATGAAGCCCACGCGGCCCATATGGCCGGGGGCCCGGTAATCCGAAGCGGGCTGCCCGGGGTAGCGCGGCGGCAAAGGCTCCAGAAACGGGCGCGCCAAAAGCAGCTCGTCGGTGGTGACGCGAAGCTTGATATCGGCGCGCTCGCCCATCGGCATCAGCTCGATAAAGCGCACGTCGAGGGGCCTGTCCTTCGTGAGGGCGATAAACGAATCCACCTCGCCGTCGTTTACGCCGCGCAGGAGCACGACGTTGAGCTTCACAAGAAGCCCCGCCGCAAGCGCTTCCTCAACGCCCCGCAGCACGGGCGCGAGCTCGCCGCCGCCCGTCATGGCCCTGTAGCGCGCGGGAAGGAGCGAATCCACGCTGATGTTGATCCGCTTAAGGCCCGCCCGCTTCAGCGCCACGGCCATGCCCGGCAGGCGCTGGGCGTTGGTGGTCATGGCGAGCTCCGTGATGCCATCTAGCGCGGCGACGCGCTCCGTAAGCGAAAGGATGTCCTCCCGGAGCAGCGGCTCCCCGCCGGTCAGGCGTATCTTCTCTATGCCGAGCCCCGCAAAGGCCCGGGCGATGCGGACGAATTCATCGCCCGTGAGCTCGTCCTGCGCGGGTTCCTGCGCACCCCCGCGGCAATAGCCGCACCTTAAGGTGCAGCGGCTCGTCACGGACAGGCGCAGGTAGGTGATTTCCCGGTTGTGGCAATCCCTCATGCTTCTCCCCGCTCGTAGGTGCCCGAGCGCCCGCCCGTCTTTTTCATGAGGCGGACGTCCTCGATCCGCATGCCGCGGTCCACCGCCTTGCACATATCGTACACCGTCAGGGCGGCGACGGACGCCGCCGTCAGCGCCTCCATCTCGGCGCCGGTGCGCGCCGTGCAGCGCACGGCAGCCTCTATGCGGAGCTTCCCCGGGGGTACGGGAAAAAACTCCACCTCCACGCTGTCCAGGGGGATGCCGTGGCACAGGGGTACTAGCTCCGGCGTGCGTTTGGCCGCCATGATGCCCGCGACGCGGGCCACGGCAAACACGCTCCCTTTTTTAACGGTATCCTGCAAGATGCTTTCGAGCGTTTCGGGCTTCATGCAAAGCGCGGCCCCGGCCAGCGCCGTGCGCACGGTGACGGGTTTCTCCCCCACGTCCACCATGTGCGCCTCGCCCCGCTCGTTAAGATGCGTGAACTCCATACCCCAACTCCTCCGGCGGCACGCGGGCCGCCCGCCTTGCGCGTCCCGTACAGTATACCACATCCGTTGCGCCTTACGCGCGGGGATTTACCCGTTTTCGATCCGTATCTGGCAGGAGCGCATGACGTCGAGCGCCGATTTGTGCAGCGCGGGCGTGACGCCGGCGCAGCAGGAGGCGTCCACGATAATGGGTGTCTCGGGCAGCGTCGCCTTGATGACGAGCGCGTTGGAAACGACGCAGATATCGGTGCAGACGCCCACCAGATGGATCTCGCCGTACCCGCCGGCCTCCAGGTGCTTCGCAAGCGCCAGGCTCGCGAACCGGTCCTTCCAAAAGGGCGTGTAGTCCTTCTCAAGCAGGGCCTTGGAGATTTCGGGTGGGGCCTCCCAGCCCTCGCTTCCCACGGCGCAGTGCCTGACCGGCAGGAGCCTGCCCTCCTGCGTCGCCTCGTAGCCGGTATCGTGCGTATCCTTGGTGGCGAGGACCGCGCCATCGAAGGTGGCGATTTTCTCGGCCACGCGCCGGACGATCGCCTGCGCCTCGGGCGTTCCGAGGGAGCCCGTGATAAAATCGTTCTGCATGTCGATGACGACAAGCGCTTTGTTCATGTGGAACCTCCTGTGGCGGAATCTGATTTCCCCTGCTATCATAACCCGTTTTGGGGTTTGCGAAAAGGTGTTTTGTGCGCCTCAGATATTGTTGGCGGCCGCACTTGATAACATTCGATAAATTATATATGATAATGCGTGTGGCAGATGAAAATGTTCATATAAATTCAGGAGCAGGCTATGATGGACGCGACCCGCTGCCTCTCGGTGCAGCGCTATCCCGGCAGGGGTATCCTCTTTGGAAAAACGCTCGACGGCGCCTATGCGGCCGCCGCCTACTTTCTCATGGGCCGCAGCGGCTTAAGCCGCGGCCGCATCCTCTTCCCCACCGCCGACGGCGCGGCGGTGCGGCTGAGCGGGGAGACCCGGGGCGACACGTCGCTGCTGCTGTATACGCCGGTAAGGCGCTGCGGAAAAACCCTGATCGTCGCCAACGGCGACCAGTCCGATACCATCTGCAGTTACCTCGCAAACGGCGGCACGTTCCGCTCCGCGCTCCTCACGCGCTCCTACGAGCCCGACGCGCCGCACTTCACGCCGCGCGTCAGCGGGGCGCTCACGGCGGGGGACGGCGATATGGCATATACGCTCGCCATCCTGCGCAAGGACCCCCGCGGCATGGACTGCCTGCGCGATTTTTACGAGTACGGCGCGCCGCCCGCGGGCGTGGGGCATCTTCTCTACACCTACGCGGGGGACGGCGACCCTCTTCCGAGCTTCGAGGGGGGGGCCCTTTCGGTGCTGCTGCCCGAAGGGGACCCGGACGCCTTTACGGACGCGCTGTGGAACAGCCTCGACGCCGAAAACCGCGTGGGCCTGTATGTCGCGTTCCTGCCCCTTGCGGGCGGGGAGCCGGTCGCCTGCCTGCGCAACAAGCGGGATATCGGCTGAAGGCCCGTCCGGTCGATGTGCGCATAGGTCCGCCGGCGGACGCGGCGCTCCGGCAAACGGAAAGGAAGTGTCGTTCGTGGAGCTCAGGCTCAAATACGGCTGCAACCCCAACCAGCAGCCGGCCGGCGTATCCGTGGAGGAAGGCGAGCTGCCCGTCAAAGTGCGAAACGGCAGCCCCGGCTACATCAACCTGATGGACGCCCTCGCGGGCTGGCAGCTGGTGCGGGAGCTGAATACGGCGCTCTCCCTCCCCGCCGCCGCGTCCTTTAAGCATGTAAGCCCGGCGGGCGCAGCGGTGGGCCTGCCGCTCACCGATACGCTGCGCAAGCTCTATTTCGTGCCCGACGGTATGGAGCCCTCCCCCCTGTGCCGCGCCTATATCCGCGCGCGCGGGGCCGACAGGCTTTCCTCCTACGGGGATTTTATCGCGCTCAGCGACGTTTGCGACGAATCCACGGCAGGCTACATCGCCCTTGAGGTGTCGGACGGCGTGATCGCCCCCGGCTACACGCCCGGGGCGCTGGAAATATTGAAGAAAAAGCGCCGCGGCATGTACTGCGTCCTGGAGATGGACCCGTACTACCTGCCGCCCGCCCTCGAGCGGCGCGAGATATACGGCCTGACCTTCACGCAGCGGCGCAACGACGCCGAGGTCACACCCGACTGGCTGGCGAACGTCGTCACCCGCGCGCGGGAACTGCCGCCCCACGCCGTCCGCGACCTTACGCTGGCGCTGATCGTACTCAAATACACGCAGTCCAACTCGGTATGCTGCGCCGAGGACGGGCAGGCAATCGGCGTGGGCGCGGGGCAGCAATCCCGCATCCACTGCACGCGCCTTGCGTGCAGCAAGGCCGATCTATGGCACCTAAGGCGGCACCCGGCGGTGCTGTCCCTGCCGTTCCTTCCCGATCTTCCCCGCCCCGCGCGCGACAATGCCATCGATCTCTTCCTTTCCGACGAGGAGTGCGAAGGGCTGCTGTCCGACGCGGCCTGGCCCGGCGTCTTTACGAGCCGCCCCGCGCCCCTGCCGCCGCGGGAAAAGCGCGAATGGCTCGCGCGGACTCGGGAGGGCACGCTCGCGAGCGACGCGTTTTTTCCCTTTGGGGACAACATCGAGCGTGCGGCAAGGAGCGGCGTCGCGTACATCGCGCAGCCGGGCGGTTCGCTGCGCGACGATGAGGTCGCTTCCGCGTGCGACCGGTACGGGATCGCGATGGCGTTCACCGGAATGCGGTTATTCTGCCATTAGCCGCCGGTGAACCCCTTCGGGGTTCACCGGCGGAGGATCGTCCAAATGCCTTCGGCATTTGGACGAGGTTTTCCATAGCCGCCTAAAATCGCTGCGGCGATTTCCGGGCGGCGGCTATGCAAGGAGTCCCAGCTGACGCACATGTCGTCAGCTTGGACGGATTTTATTGTGTTTCCTAAGTTTTGGGGTTTCAAAAAGGCTATTGAGCTAAGCGCTGGCTCAACAGCGGGTTCGCGTGCCCCGAAAGAGTTCATCGACAGCATTAAATGACGTCGTCGGGGTCGGGTTCGGCCGTCTGGGAAAAGAAGGCGTCCAGGAGCGCTTTCGCTTCGTCGTAGGCGGCGGCCGGGACGTACAGCTCCACGCCGAAGGCGAAGTCGCCGCCATAGATATACCCCACGCCTTTGTGACGGATCACGCAGGGAATGTGTTCCTGCGCGAGCATATCCGTCAGCATGCCCGCCTGCACCTCATCGAGCGCCGTGTACAGGTATTTTTCCTGCTCTTCCATAGCCGGGCCCCCTTCCGTTCTTGTCTGTATTTTATTATACCACGCCGCGCGCTAAAACGCGGTGGGTATCCCCTGCGCCGCGGATATGACCGCCTCGACGAGCGGGGTCAGCCCCATGGCCCGGAACAGGTTGCCGTGCAGCCTGAGCTTGCCGCCCGAGAGAGCGCGCCCGGCGTCGAGCTTGCCCGAAAGCACGTCCGCGAACACCGCGTAATCGCCGCTTATGGCGAACTCCGCGCCCGGTCCCGCGCCCATGCCCGATTCCGCGCGGACGAGCGCGCCGTTTTGGAACGCAAGATACAGGTACTTTTCCCCTCCGCCCGGCGCCCTCATGTGGCGCAGGCTGAGGGACGCCGTGACGTTCCCCGTCCGCGCGGCGGGCAGGGCGGATATCCGGCTCTTAAGCTCCTCGGTCCACGCGGGGGAAAGATACAGCTGCGGCAAAGTCGCTCCCTCCCATTCTTTCATATCGCTCGTTTAGTATACGCAAAAACGCGCCGATGGGGAACCGCGTACAGCGGCCCGGCGAACGCGGGCCGCTTTGGGGGCAATTGTCACGGTAATTTCACTTGCCCCCCGCTACCCGGCTGGGTATAATAAAGCCAAGATCAAACGCAGATCCAGACAAATCCAAATAGAAAAAGGAGGGGTTTACCTTGATACGAATCATCTTCGGCGAAAGGGGTGCGGGGAAAACCAAGCGCATCATCGAGCTTGCCAACGCCGCCATCAAGGAAGCGAAGGGCAGCGTGGTGTTCATCGATGACGACAGCCGGTACATGTTCGATCTTGCGCGGGATATCCGTTTTCTGGACGCATCCCGGTTCGACATCGACGGCCCGAAAATGTTCTACGGTTTCCTCTGCGGGATCGCCGCGCAGGATTTCGACCTCGAATACCTGTTCATTGACGGCTTCCTCAAGATCGTCCATCACGACCTGGATACCCTGGAAGGGCTGTTCGATCACCTGAAAAAATTCGCCGAGGACTGTTCCATCAACCTCACCATCAGCATCAGCGGCAAACCCGACTCCATTCCGGCGTTCCTGAAGGAATACCTCGTATAAAACTGCGATCAGGCCGCCCGCGGCCATCCGCGGGCGGTTTTTTCATAAGGAGAATCCCGTTCGGACGGGAGCAAGAAACCGGAGGCTTCCATGCAATACGTAAGTACCCGCGGGGGCGAGCCCGTTACCGCGGCGCAGGCGATCGTAAACGGAATCTGCCCGCGCGGCGGGCTGTACGTGCCCGCGGAATTTCCGAAGGTAGACCCCCTTTCCTTAATCGGGCGCGCGCCCGACTACCGCGTCGTGGCGTTCGCGGTGATGCGTCCCTATCTCGATATGGAGGACGAGGCGCTTCGCTGCGCCCTCGACGCCGCGTACGGAAGTAAATTCGACGACCCCGCCATCGTCCCCGCCGTCCCGCTCGCAAGCGACGAAAGCGTGCTGGAACTGTGGCACGGGCCGACGCTGGCGTTCAAGGATATCGCGCTGCAGATGCTGCCCCACCTGATGCGGGATTCCCTTGCCCGCACCGGCGAGGATAAGTGCGTCTACATCCTCGTCGCCACCTCGGGGGATACCGGCAAGGCGGCGCTCGCGGGCTTTATGGACGTACCGGGCACCATGATCCAGGTGTTCTACCCCGACGGGGGCGTCAGCCGCGCGCAGTTTTTGCAGATGGCGACCCAGGAAGGCGATAATGTCCGCGTCTGCGGCGTGCGCGGCAATTTTGACGATACCCAGACGGCCTTGAAGCGCATCTTCCGGGACGAGGACGTCATCGCCGCCGCCGCGCAAAAGGGCTACCGTCTTTCCTCCGCCAACTCCATCAACTTCGGCCGGCTGCTGCCGCAGATCGCCTATTACTACGCCGCCTACCTCTCGCTGTGCCGGCAGGGGAAGCTCGCGCCCGGCGAGCCCGTGAATTTCTGCGTGCCCACCGGCAATTTCGGGGACATCCTCGCGGGCTATTACGCCATGCGCATGGGGCTGCCCGTCAAAAAATTCGTCTGCGCCTCCAACCGCAACAACGTGCTGACGGATTTCTTCCATAAGGGCGCGTACGACAGCAACCGCCCCTTCTACAAGAGCATGTCCTGCTCCATCGACATCCTCGTTTCCTCCAACCTGGAACGGCTGCTGTTCGAGGCCGCCGGCCGGGACGGCGAAAAGGTGAGCGCCTGGATGCGCGCGCTCGGGACTGCGGGGCGCTACGAGGTGGGCGAAGCCGTCGCCGCCTCCCTGGAGGAGCTCTTTGACGCCGACTGGTGCGACGAGGAAGCGACGCTCGCCACCATCCGCACGGTCTATGCCGAGACGGGGTACCTGATGGACCCGCATACCGCCGTGGCGCAGACGGTTTTCGAGCGCCGCCGCAGGATCACCTGCGACCCGGCGCACACGGTGCTGCTTTCCACCGCCAGCCCGTATAAATTCGCTTCGGACGTGCTCGGCGCGTTCGAGCGGCCCTCGGCGGACGATTTTGAAAACGCCGAGCGGCTTTCGTACCTGACCTGCACCGCGATCCCCGCTTCCGTGCGGGAGCTTGCGCAAAAGCCCGTGCGCCATACGACGGTGTGCGATATCGGCGGCATGCCGCAACGGGTGCTCGAAGCGCTCCGCTGACAGCCCGCAAAGGCTTTCCGGCGGAAAGCGTGAAGATACCGCTTTTTACGGGAGGAATGCGTATGAAGCTCGCGTTATGCCAGCTCCGCGTGACCGATGACAAGGCCGCGAACCTGCTTCGCGCGCGGGAAATACTGCTGCGCGCCGCCGACCGGGGCGCTGCGATCGCCATCCTGCCCGAGATGTTCTGCATCGCCTACGAGCCGCGCCTGTTCGCCGCCGCCGCGGAACCCTGCCCCGGCGGGGAAAGCGCCGCGATGCTTGCGGAAACCGCGCGGGAAACGGGCATGTGGATCGTCGGCGGCTCGGTGCCCGAGCGCTCGGAGAACCGGCTCTACAACACCAGCATGAGCTTTTCGCCCGCCGGCTATATCGGCAAGTACCGCAAGGCGCATCTGTTCGATATCGACGTGCCGGGCAAGTTCCGCTTCATGGAATCCGAGACCATCGCGGCCGGGAGCGACTATCCGCTTATGCTTGACGCGCCGATGAAAACGGGCGTCGCCGTCTGTTTTGATATCCGTTTCCCCGAGTGGGCGCGGCTCGTCATGCAGCGGGACGCCGATCTTCTGGCGCTGCCCGCCGCCTTCTCCCGCAACACCGGCCCCCGCCACTGGGAGCTGCTGCTGCGCGCCCGTGCGCTCGACAACCAGCTCTTCGTCGCTGCCGTTTCCCCCGCGCAATCAAGAAGCGCCTACGGACATTCCCTCGTCGCCACCCCCGACGGCGCCGTGCTGCACGACTGCGGCGAGGAGGAAGCGCTCGCGGTCCTGGACCTCGACCCCGGCATGCTCGCCGAAATGCGCCGGAGCATCCCCGTCAAGGCCAACCGCAGGCTGGACCTGTACCGGCTGGAGACCACGGGGGATTAGATACGGAACGGGGGACTTGAGGGCCCCGCCCTCAAACTCCCGGTAAGGATGCTTTGGGAATATAAGAGGATGTCCGGTTCGATATGAACCGGACATCCTCAGGCCGTCGACAAACCCCTCCGGGGTTCGTCGACGGTTTTTCCCATGCAGGCCTGGCGTAGCAGGCCTGCATGCAAGGTGTCCAAGCTGACGCACATGTCGTCAGCTTGGACGGATTTTATTGTGTTTCCTAAGTTTTTGGGCTTCAGCGGGACGACGGAGCGTCCCGCTATGCAACCCTGTTTGCGTTCTTGCATAATAAAAGCTGTCCCGAGACTTTGTCGACACTCTGAGGACGTCCGGTTCGATATGAACCGGGCGTCCTCTTTTGTTTTTATGTATAAACCATCATGCTTTCTTTTGCTTCTTTTTCTTTCCCATGAAAGAAAAGAAGCCGTCTCTCTTATTCCTTCCGCGCTTTCGCCGCCTTGGCGAACGCCGTCGCGATATCGAGCGCGAACGCGAAGCAGAGGATCAGGAAGAAGATGCGCGGGAAATTCGCGAGTACGTCCCGCACGACGGCGCTCCCCCCGCCCGCCATCGCCGTAACCGCCGCGAGGAAGCCGGGGGTCACGAGCCCCTGCGCGAACAGGAAGGGCGCCGTCAGTGCGGCGCTGAGCACGCCCGTGCCCAGCGTCACCCAGGCGAGCTTCCATGTGTAGCGCCCCTCTATGAGGCGGAAGCTGTCCTTTACGATGCCGAGCGCGCAGGCGCCGGCGAGCGCGGGCCACAGGCTTTTTACCACGGAGGCGCTCAGCATCGGCACGAAGCCCCCCTCGCCGTACCAGCCGATGAACTTCGGCCCGGCCAGCAGGAACACGGCCAGGAACAGCACCGAGAACACGATGCCGAGGATGGGATCGTGCCTCTTGAATGTTTCCTGCTTCACAGGGACGGGCGGCAGATCGTTGAAGGATTCGTCGGCGTCCAGCTTGACGCCCTTGCGCTCAAAAAACGCGAACAGCGCCGTGACGAACGCGAAGGCATACACCTCCGCCGCGAAGACGGAGCCGATCCACCCGAGCACGGAAACGAAGGGATTCGCCGTATCTCCGGTCAGCAGCCCGATCAATCCCGCGATCAGCATGCCGCCGGCCACCGCCGTCAGCACGATCTTCATGACCATCTTGTATTTTGCGTAGTACGGCGGGCCGATGAGCGCGCTGTGCGCGTCGGTATCGTACTTGCCCGCGAGCTCGGCGGGCGTGCCGAGCTCGGTAAGCACCACGCGCACGTCGTGCTCGGCGGGCGGCACGTCGCCGCAGCGCTGCTCCAGCATATCGGCGATGAGGGTCCTCAGTTCCTTTTCCATATCGGCGCGCTGCTTCTGCGGCAGCCGCTTTACCACGGCGTACACGTACCTGTCGATCAATTCAAACTGCATCGTCGTTTTCCTCCGTCAGCTTGTTCATACTCTTAACCGTCTCATCCCACTGCTTTTTCAGCAGCAGGTACAATTCATTGCCCATCTGCGTCATCACGTAATACTTGCGTGGCTTGGCGCCGCCGGTCTCCCATTCGCTGGTTAAAACCCCCTGCCCCTCCAGCCGGCGCAGCAGCGGGTAGAGCGTATTCACCTCGACGGGAACGCCGCTTCCCATCAGCTCGTTGACCAGGGCGTACCCGTACTTCGGTTGCCTGAGCCGGCTCAGCACCGCGAGCACGATACTGCCGCGCCTGAGCTCCAGCACCAGCCCGGAAAAAATTTCGTCTCTGTTCAAGTCCTTCACCGCCTTATATCGTAGCTTTAATTATATTGTGTATTACACTATATGTCAACGGGAATATCATCGTGACAGAAAGAAAATTTTCCATAAAAACGCATCCAAAAAACCGTTGACAGCGGCGCCGATTTTTAGTATTCTAGCAAAAATGAATAAACGGTGCGCCGGGGGTCCGGCGCAAGGAGGAACAGCGGTGCGCAGAAAGCTCCGTAAGCTTCTGAAAACCGAATATGGTCCATCAAGAGAAACACTGGCGATTTCTTAGCCAAGTGTTTTTTTTTGCAAAGAAGCGTCCGGGGATCTTTCCCCGCCGGGCCGCACATTTTGGGAAACAAGCAAATTGATATAGAGGAGAGGAAACCATATGAAAAACAGAAGCCTGCTCGCGCCGGGGGACTTCACTACGGAGGAGATCGCACAGGTGCTCGCCCTGGGGGAGCGCATCCTCAAAAATCCGTCCCGGTATTCGGAGGCGTGCAAGGGAAAAGTCCTTGCAAGCCTTTTTTATGAGCCCTCGACGCGCACGAAGTTCTCCTTCGATACCGCCATGCTGCGCCTGGGCGGCAGCACCATCGGCTTTGACGATCCCGCCACCTCCAGCGCCGCCAAGGGGGAGACCATCGCCGACACCGCGCGCACGGTGAGCCAGTACGCGGACATCATCGTGGTGCGGCACCCCAAGGAGGGCACGGCGCGGCTGTTCAGCCAATACGCCCGCTGCCCCGTCATCAACGCCGGGGACGGCGGCCACCACCACCCCACCCAGACGCTGGCCGACCTCCTGACCATCCGGCAGTACAAAAAGGGGTTCGAAGGGCTGACGGTGGGCGTCTGCGGGGACCTGAAGTTCGGCCGCACCATCCACAGCCTGATCTCCTGCCTCTCCCGCTACGCGGGCGTGCGGTTTCTTTTCATCTCCCCCGAGGAGCTTTCGATGCCCGCCTACGTGAAGGAGGACCTCGCTAAGAAGGGCGTGCCCTACGCCGAAACGGCGGACCTTGAGGGCGCGATCCCGAAGCTCGACATCCTCTACATGTCCCGCGTGCAGCGCGAGCGCTTCATCAGCGAGGAGGAATACCTGCGCCTGAAGGATTTTTTCATCCTGACCGCAGAAAAGATGAAGCTCGCCAAGCCCGATATGATCGTGATGCACCCGCTGCCCCGCATCAACGAGATTTCCACCGACGTGGACGCCGACCCCCGCGCCGTCTACTTCGAGCAAGTGCGGCTGGGCATGTATGTGCGCATGGCGCTGATTTTAACGCTGCTGGGCCTGGACGAAACCGCAGCCTGACCCCGGACGCGAAAAGGAGGAAACCTATGATCAACGTATCCAAACTCAAGGAAGGCATCGTCATCGACCATATCCGCGCCGGCCACGGGTATAAGATCTTCCAGCAGCTAGGCCTCGACAAGCTCGAGGACGTGGTGGTGCTCATGCGCAACGTCGAGTCCGTCAAGATGGGCAGGAAGGACCTCATCAAGATCGAGACCGACCTTGCCCTCAACTTCGACGTGCTGGGCCTGATCGACCCCAACGTGACCATCACCTACGTAAAGGAGGGCGTGAGTGTCAAGAAGATCAAGCTCTCCCCGCCCGAAACGGTGCGGGGCATCCTGACCTGCAAGAATCCGCGGTGCATCTCCAACCAGGAGCACATCGAAAACGTGGAGTTCCGCCTGGTGGACGCCGAGCGGCACGAATACGCCTGCGAGTACTGCGACGCCCGCGCGCGCCTGTAAGGAGAAGGGTATGATCGTACGCTACCGCAACGCGCGCCTGGTGGACGCCGTGGGCGACCGCTACGGCGACCTGTACGCGGAGGACGCGCTCATCCGCTACTGCGGCGAACGGAGCGAGCAATACAGCGACGTCGAGATCGACGCGGGGGGGAACGCGCTCATGCCCGCGTTCATCGACCTGCACTGCCACCTGCGCGACCCCGGTTTCCCGCAAAAGGAAACCATGGAAACGGGCATGCGCGCCGCTCTTGCCGGAGGCTACGCGACGCTTTGCGCCATGGCGAACACCAGCCCCGTGATCTCGACCCCGGCGCTGGTGCTGGAAAACCAGCGGAAGGCCGAATCCCTTAGGCTCTGCCGCCTGTTTCAGGCGGCCGCCGCGGGCGAAAACCTGGAGGACAGCGTCCCTACCGACCGGAAGGAGCTTGCCCGCGCGACGAAGATGCTCTCCAACGACGGCAAGACGATCTTTTCGGATGCGTTCATGCGGCAGCTCTTGCTGGACTCCAGGGAATACGGCTTCCTCATAAGCACCCACTGCCAGCCCGAGCGCAGAATCGTGGCAAGGGACATTAGGCTCCTTCGCGAAACGGGCGGGAACCTGCACGTGGGCCACATCAGCCGCGCCGAAACGGCGGAGATGATCCGCGAGGCCAAACGGGAGGGACTCCCGATCACCTGTGAGGTCACGCCGCACCATTTGTTCGGCTTCGACGACGGGTATACCGTCAACCCCCCGCTGCGCACGCGCGCCGACGTTGCGGCGCTCATCGCGGGCATCCGGGACGGCACCGTCGACTGCCTGTCCACCGACCACGCGCCCCATACCGAAGCGGACAAGGCGGCGGGCATGGCGGGCATTTCCAATATCGAGTACGCGATACGGATATTCCTTACGGTATTTTACGAAAACGGCATCCCGCTCACAAAACTTGCGGAGCTGACCTCCTACGCGCCGGCCAAACGGCTGGGGCTCAGGGCGGGTCTTCTCGCGCCGGGATACCCCGCCGACCTCGTTCTGCTCGACGGTAACGCAGAGGGGACGATCCGGAAGGACGAAATGATCTCCCGCTCGCACAACACGCCGTTCGAGGGGCGCAAGGTCCGGGGGCGGGTGCTCAGAACCATTGTGGAAGGAGAGACGCGCTATGAGTATGGACAGGCTGTATGAGGACGTAAAAAGGAAAGGGCCGGTGTGCGTGGGGCTGGACACCCAGCTTTCCTTTCTGCCCGAATGCCTCAAAAGGCGGGACCTTTCCGACGGGGAAAAGCTGTTCGCGTTCAACAAAAGGGTGATCGACGCGGCGCGGGACTACGCGGGCTGCTTCAAGGCGCAGGTCGCCTGTTACGAGGCGCTGGGGCTGGACGGGATGAACGCATTTTCAAATACGCTCAAATACGCGCGGGAGAAGGGATGCTTCATCATCTCCGACGTCAAGCGCGGGGATATCTCCTCCACCGCGGCGCAGTACGCCCAGGCGCATTTTACCGGCGATTTTGAGACCGACTGCATCACCGTGAACGCCTATATGGGGCTGGACGCGGTATCCCCCTATTTCCCCTACCTCGAAAAGGGCAAGAGCCTGTTTGTGCTGGTGAAGACCTCCAACCCCAGCGGGAAGGATTTTCAGGACCTCGACACCGGCGGCATGACGCTCTATCAGCGCATGGCGCAGAAGGTCTCCGAATGGGGCGGGGCGTTTATCGGCAAAAGCGGCTTCTCCGCCATCGGCGCGGTGACGGGGCTGACGTACCCGGAGGAGTTCGAGGGCATCCGCGCCCTCATCCCCCACACGTTCCTGCTCATCCCCGGTTATGGGGCGCAGGGCGGCACGGGGAAGGATATCGCGGGCTTTTTCCGGGGCGGGGTGCGGGGCGTAGTCAATTCCTCCCGCGCGCTCCTGACGGCGCACAAGGGCAAGACCGAAGGCGAGGATTTCGACGCATATATCCGCGGCGCCGTCCGCGCCATGAAGGAGGACATCGTATCGTGGCTGTGATCCTCGAAAACGAACGCATCACCGAGGGAATCTACCGGATGCGGCTTTCTGGCGCCCCCGCGGGGCGCGCCGGGCAGTTCGTGATGCTGCGGCAGAAGGGCGCGCTCGATCCGTTCCTGGGCCGCCCCGTCAGCCTCTTTGACGCCGACCGGGAGACGGGCGGGATCACGCTCGTATACCAGGCTGCGGGCCGCGGCACCGCCCTGTTCTCAAAGCTCCTGCCCGGGCAGGAAATGGACGCGCAGGGGCCGTACGGAAACGGCTTCCCCCTCCTCCCCGGCGACGCCGTGCTGATCGGCGGCGGCATCGGCAGCGCGCCGCTGTATCTGCTCCTAAAGGAGCTGCGCGCGGCGGAGCCCGGCCGGCAGATCGAAGTATACCTGGGCTTCCGTGAGGAAGCGTACCTGCGGGAGGAATTCGCGGCCCTTGCCGATACGGCGCGCGTCAATATCGGCGGGTATGTGACCGGCGACGTTGATTTTACGCAAAACGCGGCCTACTACGCCTGCGGACCCGTGCCGATGCTGCGCGCGGCGGCCGCGGCGGCGGCAGCCGCGGACGCGCGGCTTTACGTATCGCTGGAACGCCGCATGGCCTGCGGCGCGGGCGCCTGCCTGGGGTGCAGCATCCCGACCGCAAGCGGGAACAGGCGCGTCTGTAAGGACGGGCCGGTGTTCCCCTATCGGGAGGTGCGGGATGTCCTCTAACGCGCTGATAACCGATCTGTTAGGCGTTACCCTCAAGAACCCGGTGATTGCGGCCTCGGGCACCTTCGGCTTCGGGCGCGAGTACGCGGAGCTGTTCGACGTTTCCCGGCTGGGCGGCATCAGCGGGAAGGGCTTGACGCTTCACGGGAGCCCCGGCAACCCGGGGCAGCGCATCCATGAGACCCCGGCGGGACTTATGAACTCCATCGGCCTCGAAAACCCCGGCGCGGAGCGGTTCGTGCGGACGGAAGCGCCCTATATGCGGTCTCTCGGCTGCGCGGTGCTCGCCAACCTCGGCGGGCACAGCGAGGAGGAATATACGGAAGGCGCGCGGCTCTTGAACGATGCCGATATCGATATCCTGGAACTCAACATCTCCTGCCCCAACGTGACGGCGGGCGGCATGGCCTTCGGCATGGACCCCGCCTGCGCCGCGGGCGTCACCGCGAAGGTGAAGGCCGTATCAAGGCACCCGCTGCTCGTCAAGCTCTCCCCCAACGCGCCGGATATCGTGTCCGTCGCCCGCGCGTGCGAGGACGCGGGCGCGGACGGGCTTTCGCTCGTAAACACGTTCCTCGGCATGGCCATCGACATTGACAGGAAGCGCCCGGTGTTTGAGAACGTCTACGCCGGGCTCTCGGGTCCGGCCATTATGCCGATCGCGCTAAGGATGGTGCATCAGGCGGCGCACAGCGTCCGCATTCCCGTGGTGGGGATGGGCGGCATCGCAAGCTGGCGGGACGCGCTGTGCTTTTTGATGGCGGGCGCGACCGCCGTGCAGGTGGGCTCCATGACGTTCGCGGAGCCTTCGGCCATGCTTACCATCATCGACGGCCTTGCCGCATACTGCGAGCAGGAGCGTTTGGCGAACATCAATGAGATCAGAGGCATCGTATAGGAGGGGCATATGGACAATCTTGCGATCATGAAGGAATGCGGGGCGTTCCTGGAAGGACATTTTCTGCTTTCCTCGGGCCTGCACAGCGGCGGCTACTGCCAGTGCGCAAAGCTCCTGCGCTTCCCGGACAAGGCGGCGGCGGTGCTTTCCTCCGTCGCCGGGCAGGTAAAGGCGCTCCCTATCACCAAGGTATGCGGCCCCGCGATGGGCGGCGTGATCGTCTCCTACGAGCTCGCGCGGCAGCTCGGCGTCGAGAGCATCTTCACCGAGCGCAAGGACGGGGAAATGCAGCTCCGGCGCGGCTTTTCCGTGGGCCCGGGCGACAGGATCCTTATTACCGAGGATGTCGTGACCACCGGCAAATCCACGCTGGAGACCGTGAAGGTGCTCGAGGACATGGGCGCTGCGGTGATCGGCGTGGCGTGCATCGTGGACCGGCGCGCGCCGGACTGCGGCTTTGCCCTTCCCGTATACCCGGCGCTCAAGTTGGATATCGGGCTCTACGACCCGGCGGACTGCCCGCTCTGCGCCGAAGGAAAGCTCCGGCTGGAGAAGCCCGGCAGCCGCGAGACTCTACCCGTCCGCTGAAAAACCCGGGCCGAAAGGGGGAAGCGCGATGTGCGGCCGCTACTATATCGACCCGGACGACGCGGAGCTCTGTGCCCTTATCGGCGCGGCGCAGCGGCAGACCGGCGTTGCGGTGAAAGCGGGCGAGGTATTCCCTTGCGACGTCGTGCCCGTCGTCGTGGCCGGCAACCGCGTGCTGCCCATGCGCTGGGGATTTACCCACAACGGAAAAACGGTGATCAACGCCCGCAGCGAAGCCGTCGCCCAGACGCCCCTGTTCCAAGCCGCGCTGCTGGAGGGGCGCTGCCTGATCCCGGCGCAAAAGTATTTCGAGTGGGAGAACCTCGGCGCGAAAAAGCGAAAGTACGCCGTTTCCGTCCCCGCTCCCATGCTCTTTATGGCAGGGCTGTACCGCGTGGAAGAGGAGGGCGGGCTTCCCGTATTTGTAATACTGACCCGGACCCCCGCGCCCGCGCTCGCTTTTTTGCATGAGCGCATGCCCGTGATCCTTCCGCGCGAAGCGCAGCACGCGTGGCTGGACGGCGATTTCGGCGCGCTGCGGGACGCGGAGGGCGAGTATCGGTTTGCGCCGGTGTAAGGGACCGGGGTACGTTTCTTTTCTTTCACAAGAAAGAAAAGAAACAAAAGAAAGCGCGATAAGGGTATGCGGACGGCGGCAGCGAACCCGTCCCTAAGGGGGGGCGGAGAGAACCGGAGCCGAGCGCCGCATACGGGAATCGCCTTTTTTGCCAACGTTCGTACCCTAGGGGGGAATGGGGAGGGCCAAGCCTTGCGCCGCCTAACGAGAATCGTCGTCGGCACAAGCGATCTTTCCCGCCACGTCCGTCCTCGGGGGGCGCGGGGAGGATCGGAGCCGAGCGCCGCCTGTGGCGGAGTGAGCGAGGCGCAGGCCCAGTGAAGCCCTCGGCGGGAAACGCCCCGGGCACTAAGCCTGCGGGCTGCCGCAAGGGCGCAAGAAAGCGGCTTCCGCCGCAATGCGGCGTAACCATTGCTCAATGATTGGGAAGCCCTTTTGCCCACGTTCGTTCCCCAGGGGGCGCGGGGGGCGAAGCCCTCCCGCTATTAAATAAAATAGTCTCTCGTCGGCGCTGAAAGCGCCGATACCTATTAACAAAAAAGGCCCCCCGGATAAAACGGGCGGCCTTAAAAAATCGTGCTTGCCTTTTACGCCGGGCCTTTCTTCTTCCCGAAATTCTTGAAACCGATCATGCGGATCATGCGCACGACGGCGTCGGCCATGACCTGCCGGTCGCAGATGTAGCCGACGAGCAGCGCCACCGCTACCGCATAGATCGTCGCCCAGACCGCGGAAACGATCCAGCTCATATAACCGGGAGCCTCGACGGTCACAAAGAAGAACGGCAGCAGGATCAGGAGAAACGACAGCAGCGAATACCCCCAGCGTTTGAGCGTCAGCGCGGGGGACAGCCCCGTTACATGCTTGGGGATAAAGAACAGCAGATCGATGCAGCGGTACAGGTTGGAGAGGATACACCCGATCAGGATGCCCGGAAGGCCCATCACCGGCGCCAGCGCCGCGCCGGCCACCACCAGGATCGACGCCTGGATCGTCGTCTGCACGCGCGTCGGCTTATATAGCCCCGCCGAGATAAGGAGCATCGACTGCGGCGTCTTGAGATTGTACAGGAATCCGTTGATCACCATCAGGTACCCCACGATGGGCACGTTGTAGTTGGCGTCGGTAACGCCCCGGGTGTAAATCTTTATAAAGGGCATGATGAGCACCAGCGCCACCGCATAGATCACGGTGATTATCGTGTAATAGCTGCACTCGAACTCCTGATAGGTCTTCTGGAGCGTCTTCTTCTCGCCCCGCGCGATGATGTCCCCGAAGGAGGCCGAGAGCCCGCTCGTGTAGATGCCCAGGATGCCGTTGATGCCGCCGATCACCATATAAAAGATGGTATAGACGCTGACCGCCTCGTAACTGATGAAGATGGTGGCGAGTATGGTGGGCATGGCGATCTGTATGGAACCCAGTATCTGGTAATACAGCGCGTCCCAGCGCTGGTTCATGGCGGATTTATCCGGCCTGGCGTGGAAATCCAGGTAAGGATAGCGTCTCTTGCTGTAAACGGTCATGATGATCATCCGCGCGATGATGGCAAGGATCGCCACCGTACGGCCCGCCACCACCGAGAAGCCGGCGTACGCCATGCCGATGATGACCGCGGCGTTGATGATGGTGCCCACCATCTGCGCGATGGAGATGACATAGCTCCTTTGATCCGCCGTGAGGATGGCCTGATACTTGGAGATAGCGAAGAAGTTCAGCGAACCCGGCGCACCGATCGCCAGCACCAGGATGCCGATATCGAGCTTGGAGAGCGCCTCGGTGGGGCGAATAAAGGGAAACAGGAACGCCAGCGCCACGACGAGCGCCGTAAAGATATAGCCCGTTTGGATATAAAACTTCTGCGCCGCCGTCACGATGGAGCTGATCTTTTTATGATCCTCCTGCGCGATGGGCTTGTACAGCGCGAAGATTGCGGAAGCCCCGACGCCCGCCTCCACCAGATAGAAATTGTTGATGAACTGCTGGATGGAGCTGGTCAGGCCGTTGACGACCGAGCCGTAATACTGCAGGATGATCCGCGGCATGACCAAGCCGACCGCAAACAGGGCCAACTGCTGGAACGCGCTTGCGATCGTATTGTACATGAACTTCTTGCTTCTGTTCATCCGGCCACTCCCTGGCGCGGCCGCCGCGCGGCCGCGTAGTAAAAGGGGCGTTTTTCCCAAAGAAAACGGCTCCCCCGTGCGACAAAGGGTCACTCTAAGAATGATACAACCATTGCAAAAAAGTGCAACCCTTTTTTACGAGGGGGCTTACGCAATTCCGAAAAGCCGCGCGAAGGCCGCCACCGCCATGCAGATGAGCACGCCCGCCGCCGTGGGGATCAAAAACCCCGCGAGCGTCCACTTGAAGCTCCCCGTTTCCTTATGGATGGTAACGACCGTCGTGCCGCAGGGCCAGTGCATCAGCGAAAACAGCATGGCGCACACGGCCGTGAGCCATGTCCACCCGTGCGCGGCGAACAGCGCGTGCAGTTCGCCCAGGTCGCCGTAGCCCGTGAGCGTCCCCGACGCCAGATAGCTCATGATGAGGATGGGCACCACGACCTCGTTGGCCGGGAAGCCGAGAATAAACGCCATCAGGATGTAGCCGTCCAGCCCCATCAGCCGGGCGAACGGGTCCATGAACGCGGCGGCCTGGGAAAGCAGGCTCATCCCGCTAATATGGATGTTAGAAAGCGCCCAGATAACGATGCCCGCGGGCGCCGCCACCGTCACCGCCCTGCCCAGCACGAACAGGGTCCTATCCAATACCGAGCGCACGATCACCTTGCCGATCTGCGGCCGGCGGTAGGGCGGGAGCTCAAGCTGGAAGGAGGACGGCACGCCCTTGAGCAGGGTCTTGGAAAGCAGCTTGGAAACGAGCAGCGTCATCAGCACGCCCAGCACGATGACGCCCGTAAGCAGGAGCGTGGAGATCACCGAGCCGCCCGCCCCCGCCGCCTCCCCCGCAAAAAACATGGTGATGATGGCGATGAGCGTAGGAAATGCGCCGCCGCGCAAACGGCAAATGCTCCTTGCCTTTGATCCCCGCGGCGGCGGGCAAGCGGCCGGCCGCTTCTTACCCGCCATAAAGAAAAATATGCAGATCCTGCCCGTCCCAAACGATTTTTTGTGTCAGGAGCTTTATCAGGACGCGCTTTTCGTGGACCGAGAGAGACGCAAAGTTGTTTTTCAGGTTGGAAAGCGCGCCGGCGGTCCTATCGGTCTGAAGCTCCTTATCCGTAAAGGATTCGGCGGTTTCCTGGAGCCGTATCCGCTGCGCGGTCAAATCTTCTATTTCCTTGTCAAGCTCCAGCACACGGGCGTTGACCCTTTGGATCAAAACCGGGCTGAGGCTGCCGAGGGATAAGGTATCCACCAGACGATCCGTTTCCTCGCCGCATTTTCTGATCCTGGCCTGAACGGTATCGAGCGGGTTTTCACGCGATTTGCCCGCCGAATCCCTTTTCAGCCGGTCAAGCATCTTGAAGACGCCCGAAGTCTCGTTGGCATATTGGAGCAGGCATTCGCAGGCCAGATCGTCCGCCTGCCGGCCGTTTAGGTTCGCGCAGCTGCAAACTTCCAGTCCCCCGCGAAGCTTGTTGCCGCAAATATAGTCAAACCGGCCGTTTCTGTTCTGCCGGCGCTTCGCGAACATCCGGTTCCCGCATTTGTCGCAATAGACCAAGCCGGAAAGCAGGGAATATTCGTTGTGCATAACGGCCGGACGGACGCCGTCGGGTTTATTGTCCGCGATAATGCTTTGGACCGTCACCCATTTTGCGCCGTTTACGATCCCGCGGTGCTTTCCGACGGCGATTGTCCAGCGGTCAACCGGCTGGCGCGGCGCGCCGCTTTTCCGATAATCCCGCTTGTTATAGGACGTAAGCCCGAGCTTATCGGAACAATCGGCCAACGAAAAGCAAACGTCGGCGCGCCGTCCGGTAAAATATGCGAAGGCGTCCTGATCGGCAACGCAGTATACCGGGTTTTGCAGGATCTCCTTTATTCCCAGCAGCGAATAAAATTTCCCCGCGCGGTTTTTAATTCCGTTATGGATCAGATACTTGCTGACCCCTGAAACGGAACGCAGCTCCAGCATCTGATCGAACATGGTTTTTACTGTGGCAATCTCGGACGGAACGGGCTTGAGCCTGCAGGATCTTATGACCCTGCCGTCCATAACGACTTCCTGCGCCTGCTCGGAAGCAAAGCCGGTCGGCGTCGCGCCGCCAAGCCAGCGGCCGGTCCGGGCAAGCATCATCATGTTGTCTCTTACGCGTTCTGCGAGCGTCTCGCGTTCCAGCTGGGCAAAAACGCTGGCAATGTACATCATCGCCTTGCCCATCGGTTTCGAGGTATCGAATTCCTCCTTGACGCAGACGAATGAAATTCCACGGTCGTTGAATTCCTCGATCAAGGATGAAAAATCGCTTACGTTCCGGCTGATTCGGTCAAGGCGGTAGCAAACCACGTAGTCCGGCTTGTTTGCCCGGATATCCGCGAGCATCTTCTGGAATTCGGGCCTATCCGTATTCTTGCCGGAATACCCCTCGTCCTCGTAAACCGCAATCTCCGCGGCTGAAGAATTTTCAATCGTTGAAATATACTGCCTGCAAATTTCAATCTGGTTCTCTATGCTCTCGCCCTTTCCCGTAAACACGGACTTGCGGCTATAAATAAAGAACCTCAACAGAATCCCCTTCTTTCGCGCCCCTATCTTCCCGCTGCCGCAGAGGTATACAGAATTATATAACGGCCGCCAGGAAAGGATGAGCGTTTTCCGGTTGCTTCCGCCGCGGCTTTCACGCTACAATGCTCTCATACGGAGCCGCGCTGCAAACGGCGTTTGCGCCGTGGCAGAAACCGGCGCCCGATATGGCTGCGGAGGCGAACCATGAAAACGTTGTACGCGCTTTGCGAACCCGCCTACACCACCTCCGTGTGGTTTCTAAAGAGCCTTTCCGGGCTTCGGGACGCCGCCGCAAAGCAGAGCGTCCGCGTCGCGCTTCTCAACGGCCCCGAGGAGCTCGACGCCTTGAAGGGGCTTCGCACGCTCGTCCTCATCGGCTCGGATTCCGGCTGGGCGGGCTTTCACCTTGCGCACATGCGCGAGCGCGGCGTGAAGGCCGTGCTTATGGGCCCCGCGCCCAACGATTTCGGCCCCGATGTGAGCGGCGCGCTTTTTAACCGCGAGACCCTTGTGCACGATATGGTGCGCTACTTTTACCTTTCCGGCCGCACGCGCCTTGCCGCGCTCGGGCACGAGCCCAACCTTGCGAACGACAGCATCCGCCGCCAGGCCTTTTTGGCGGCCGCCAGGAATTACGGCCTCGATGTGGATGAAAACCGCGACGTATACGGCCTCACCTCCACGCTCTGCGACTGTCTCTCGCGCTTTTTTGAAAATGTTTCGCGCTACGACGGGGTCATCTGCGCCAACGATTACGTCGCCGTGGAGCTCATTGTCACGGCGCGCGCACGCGGCGTGCGCGTACCGGAGCGGCTTTTCGTCTCGGGCTCCGGCAACCTTATGATCGGCTCGTGCACCATGCCCACCCTCACCACCTCCACGCTCGATTATTACGAGCTCGGCGTGCAGACGGTGAACCTCTGGAGCCTGCTTGAAAAAAACGCGCGGCTTGTTTGTGCGAGCATCTCCATTCCCTATAGGATCATACCGCGCGGCAGCACCGCCTATCTGCCCGTCCCGGACGAGCTTCCCGCCGCGCCGCATTGCATCGCCGCCAGCGCCGGCGACCCCGCCGCCGACCCGTCCGTGCTGCGGCTGAGGAAGCTTGAGGCCTGCCTTTTAAGCTGCGACGCGCTCGACCGCTCGCTTTTGAGCGGGGTCCTGCGCGGCATCAGCACCGAGGACCTCGCCGCACGCCTTTTCGTTTCCCCCGGCACGGTGCAGTACCGCCTCAAAAAGCTGTTCGCCGCCGTGGACGCGCCCTCGCGCAGGGAATTCGTACGCCTGCTTTCTCCCTACATCGCCACGCTCGAAGCGCTGAAAAACGAGGATATCCTGCAGAAAGAATAGCCGTCCCGAACGCCGTTCTTTACACCACATTTTCGCGCACCATCTTCAAAAACGTGGTGGGCGGCGTGCCGTATTCGCGCTTGAACGCCTTTAAGAACGTATTGTAATCCGCGAAACCGCATCGGTTGGCGATCTCCGCGATGCAAAGCCCCGAGGGGATCAGGCGCTTTGCCTCCGCGAGCCTGATTTTGCTCAGATAGCCGTACGCGGTGATGCCGAATTCTTTTTTGAACGCGCGCGAAAAATGATACTTGCTCAAATAACAGCTCGCCGAAAGCGCGTCGAGCGTCAGCGGCTCGTCATAGCGCTCCCGCATCAGGGAAATGGCTTGCTCGAACCGCGTGCGCTCACCCGCCTCTTTCGCGCCGTTTCGCGCAAAGGACGCGAGATTCGCAAGAAGCAGAAGCTCCATGAGCGCGCACTGCGCCGTAATGTCCCCGCCGTACCCCTCGCTCTGCGAGATCAGCGTTTGCGCGGCATGCTCAAACCGCGCGCGTTCCTGCGCGGTCAGGGAAAGCACCGCGCACTCGCCCGCCTTTTCAAAGCAGGCAAGCAGGTCCGTCCGCTCTGTGGACATCTGCCGCAAATATTGGACTTTCACCCATACGACGATCCGCCTGTAGCAGACGTCCGAGCGGAAATACGGCTGGTGCAGCGTGCGCTCCCGCACAATCACCAAATCGCCGGGCTTCAAGCGGTAACCTCTGCCCTCGATGTGGTAGGTGACGTCGCCGCCCAAAAACAGCAGAAGCTCGCAGAAGTCATGCTCGTGCAGCGTTACCGGAGGCGGTTCCGTTTCGTAGAAAAAGCATTGAAAATCCCCTTTCAGCAAGGCGTTTTTATAGCCGTAATCCATCGCCTCCACAGCCTATCCCCCTTTAAGAAATCGCTCTGCTTTCAGAATATCATAACTCAGCAATAAGTTCCTCAATCTGCGCAAAATATACCGTATCAAATATGATTTATTGCTGTATAATAAACGCATTGTTTTCCCCCCATTCTTTTTTCGCGAGGATTCCATGCGGCGGCAAAGCTTTGTTTTTACGGGCGTGTTTCAAAACGGCGCGAGCTTCCGCTCGGAGGCGTGGAACGCGCGCGTTTATGTTTTGGAGCAGGCGGTCTTTAAGGTCCTTCTTTATCGGGAGGAAGGCGACCTGACCCCGAGCCTCAGCGTTGCATGGCAGGGCGGCGACTGCGACGCGAACCCGCGCAACCGCCTCGAACCCAAGGGATTTTCCTTCCCGCGCTTTTCCTGCGAATTGGGCGAAAACGCGGTCGCGCTCGCAACGGACAGCCTGAAGGCCGTCGTGCTGCTGCCCGAATTCCGTATCGTCTGGTTTATAAGCGACGGCGGGGCGTGGCTCCCGCTTTTTTGCGACCGCGAAACGCAAAGCTATAACTTTGACGGTTTGTTGGGGCGGGGCGCGTTCCACTATGTTGCGCGCGAGCGGACGGATCTGCATTTCGGGCTTGGCGAGCGCACCGGCAGCGTTATAAAAACGCAGGGCTTTTACCGCATGCGGAATGTGGACTGCATGGGGTACGACGCCTCTTGCTCCGACCCGCTCTATAAGCATTTCCCCTACTATCTGGTGCAGGCGAAAAACGGCTGTTATGCGCTGTATTACGATACGCCCGCGGAATGCGAGCTCGATCTGGGCAGCGAGATCGACAATTACCACGGGCTTTACCAATATATCCGTACGGACGCCCGGTATCTGGACTATTATGTGTTCGGCGCAAAAAGCATGAAGGAAATCGTGCCGGATTTTGCCCGCCTTGGCGGAACGCCGTGCTTCCCGCCGATTTGGTCGCTCGGCTACCTCGCCTCCTCCATGGCGTATGCGGATGCTGTGAACGCGCAGGCTATGCTCCTGAAGTTCCTGGAGCGGTGCCGCGAAGAGGATATTCCCCTGAGCGGCTTCCATCTTTCGAGCGGCTATACGGCCATCGGTGAAAACCGCTATGTGTTTCACTGGAACAGCGACCGTTTTCCCGCCCCCAAAGAGCTTTTTGAACGGTATGCGGAAAACGGCGTTCATGTGCTCGCCAACGTCAAGCCCTGCCTTTTGACGGACCACCCGTTGTACGCGGAATGCGCAAAGAAGGGGCTTTTTATCCGCTCAGAAAGCGGTGAGCCGCAGCTTTCGCAGTTTTGGGGCGCTTTGGGGAGCTACCTTGATTTTACGAACCCCGCCGCGCAGCTTTGGTGGGAGCAGAAGGTGAAAGAACAGCTTCTTTCCTGCGGCATCGAGGCCACATGGAACGACAACAACGAGTTTGAAATATGGGACGAGCGCGCGCTTTGCTTCGGCATGGGAAGCGAACACGCGGCGTATATGCTCCGCCCGGATATGACGCTTGAAATGCTCCGCGCCTCCATGCGCGCCCAGCGGTCGTACGCGCCCGAAAAACGGCCGCTGCTCATTTCGCGTTCGGGCTGCCTGGGCATGCAGCGCTACGCGCAGACCTGGACGGGCGATAACTATACGGATTGGAAGACTCTCCGCTACAACCACAAAATGGGGCTCGGCATGAGCCTTTCGGGTATCTTCAACTTCGGGCACGACGTGGGCGGCTTTGCGGGCCCGAAGCCGGAGCCGGAGCTTCTTGTGCGCTGGGTGCAGCACGGCGTCTTCATGCCCCGTTTCTCCATCCATTCTTGGAACGACGACGGCAGCGCCAACGAACCGTGGATGTACCCTGAATGCACCGCGCATATCAGAAAGCTTCTTCTGCTCCGTTACCGCATCTTGCCTTACCTCTACACGCTCCTTTACAGGAGCCATACGGAATATGCGCCCATCGTCTGCCCCGTGTTTTATCATTTTCCGAAAAACGCGGCATACGAAAGCGACCTTTACATGCTCGGGGAAGATCTGCTTGTGGCGAACGTGTTCGACAAAGGCGTTTCTGAGCTCACCGTTACGCTGCCCGAGGGCTGCGGCTGGTACGGGCTTTGGGACGATGCGCTTCACGCGGGCGGCGAAACGCTCCGCCTCGACGCTTCGCTTTCCGCCCCGCCGCCCGTTTTCATGCGCGCGGGGAGCCTTCTCCCCCTCGACCCCTGCGTACGCGGTTTTTCCAAGAGGCTTCCGCTGGAGCGCGTATGCAGGCTGTACCTGCCCGAAAGCGGCAGCTTCACCAAAAGCTTTTTTATGGATGACGGCGAAACGTACGCTTACCAAAGTGGCGGCTTTTCATTGCCCACCTTTGAGGTGTGCGCACAAAAGGAGGTCGTGCGCATCCGGTTCGATGACCGCGGCGGGGTGCCGCTCGGCTGCCCGCTCAGCCTCGAAGTGACGGACGCGCTGCACCGCCGCGTTGCGCTTAGCTGTTTGAACGGCACCTGTACACTCAAACCGGCGGGCGACCGCCTGGCGGTTTGGTAAGGAGGCTTTATGCTGCAAACGCACGAAGACGGCGGCCTTCGCGCCGCGCTCCCGCTCTTTGAAAAGCTCCCCTACGAGCTGAGCAACCGCGGCTGCTTTGCGCAGGCGGACGGAAGCTTCGGCATCTCGCAATACGCGCTTTCGGGCCGTTTTCCCGTATTCGAGCCAAACAGCTTTTATGCCGCGCTTTCCCTGGATGGGCGGGCCGTGCCTTTCGGCGCACAAAAAGAGATCTCCATGTTCGGCCGCGAGCAGGCGATCTTTATGGAGCTCCCGGAGCTTTCCGTCCAGAGCTCGGTGTTTTTGGGCGACGAACTCCCCGCGGTATTTCAAGCGTACCGCCTCCGCAATCGGGCGAGCAGGCCCGTTTGCTTCCGCGCGGCGTTCGGCTTCCTTCTGGCGCTCGACGGCATGCCGAAAGCGGGGGGCGATGCGGACGGCATTGCGGTGAGCAGCACGGAAAATGGGCTGACGCACCGTTTGCCGAACGGTTTTACCCTCGCCGTCGCGTGCGGCGTGCCGCTTTGCGTTCGCGAGTCGGAAGGGCGCGGGCTCCACTATGCGTTCGAGGTCTGCCTCGCGCCGGGAGAATGCGCCGAAGTAAAGCTTGCTTACGCGCTTGGCGGGAACGAGCCGCGCCCAGCCGCTTCCCTTCTTCGTGCGTTTGACGGCGCGCGCGCGCAGGCGCAGGAATACGCCGCGTTTCTTCGCGGGCAAAGCGTAGGGGGAACCGAAGCGGAAAAGGCGATGTTTCTTTCGGCGCTCAACTGCGCTTTATCCTCCTACAAGGAAACGGACGGTTTTCAGGGCTTTTACGCGGGCGTTCATTACCAATCCCCGCCGCGCACCTACTACCGCGACGGGTATTTTACCGTGCTCGCCGTGCTTCCCTACAAGCCCGAATGGGTGCGGAACGAGCTTTTCACGCTCGCGCTGGGTATCGGCGGCGACGGAAGCTGCCCGAGCGCAGTCATCGACGAAAACCGCGTGTTCTGGCCGGATCACGAGGACTCGCCCGCCTTTTTCGTTCTGATGCTGCACGATTACCTCGCCGCGACGAAGGATTTTTCCGTCCTGGCGCATACGGTGCGCGGCAAGACGGTAACGGAGCTCGCGCTTCTGGCCGCGGACGGGCTTCTAAAAAAGGCGGACGGCGCGCATCTCATTTACCGCGAGGCCGGAAACCGCCACGACTGGGCGGACAACATCTTCCGCGAAGGCTACGTCACCTACATGGAAGCGCTTTTCTACCGCGCCGTGCTCTGCATGGGGCGTATATTGGAGGCGCTTCATGACCCGCGCGCCGGGCGCTACCAAAAAGAAGCGGAGCGGATCCGCGCCGCGATAAACGGCCTTTTGTGGAACGAGGAAAAGGGCTTTTATAACAATTACGTTTCCCGCGCGTATACCGAGGACAACCTTTCCATCGATACGGTGCTCACGGTGCTTTTCCGTGTTGCGGATGAGGAAAGAAGCCGAACGCTTCTGAAGAACATGGAACGGCTCCTCGAAAGCAAAAACAATCCCCTGCAGCCCTTCGGGGACTGGGGCACGATGTGCTGTTTCCCGTTGTATCAATACCCCGAACATCTCGTGGAAAAATCCGCCTATCCGTTCGTGTACCACAACGGAAGCGACTGGCCCTACTGGTCGTGCGCGTACGCGTTTGCCAAGGGGATGTACGGGATGGACGCGCGGTACCCGCTGATGCGCTGGTTCTCCTACTCGCTTGAGCAGGGATGGGCGACGCCCGCAGAGTATTTCAACCCCGTCACGGGACGCGGCTCGCCGCTTCAGGCGTGGGGCGCCATGGGCGCGTTCGCGCTTCTCTTTATGAACCAAAAACGTTTCCCGTACGAGCTGTAAGGAGGCCCCGTATGATCGTCCTGTATATTTTACTCGGCGTAGCGCTTCTCCTTTGCGCGGCAGTCTACGTCCTTTTCCGCTATGTGAACGACGGAAGCGTCCCCCTTGCCCGCAAAAAGGAGGGCTTTCAGACGCCCGGGACCGCGCTTGCCGTGTTTGCGCACCCCGACGATGAAATCATGGTGAGCGGCACGCTTTCCCAATGGAAAAAAAGCGGCGCGCAGATACACCTTCTCTATTTCACGCGCGGTGAGGACGGCCCCACGGGCGGGCTCGTGGAAAAAAAGGACCTGGGCGACAGGCGCGAACTGGAGCTTCAGGATGTGGCGCGCATCCTTCAGGCGGATTCGCTCACGCTCCTGCGCTACCCCGACCGCCATCTGAGCGAGGTAAAGCAGGAGACGCTGGAGGCCGAGCTTTTGAAGAAGATCGATGCGGTCCGCCCCGATACGGTGATCTCGTTTGATAACACCATCGGCCTTTACGGGCATGCCGACCATGCGTTCGCGGGGCTTTGCACGCAGGCGTTTTTGGCGAAAACCCCCATGTGCGTGAAGCAGCTGATGGTAATGACCCTTAGCTCGCGCATGATTGCGCTCGCCCTAAAGGTTTCAAAAACGTTCAAAGAGCGCTACCATGCCGAAAACGGGCTGCCCGCGGCCGACCTTGCCGTGAGCATCCGCCGCGCCGGCGCCGCCAAAAAGCGCGTATGCCTCGCCCATAAAACGCAGCGCCAGGTGGTGGGCGACGTGCAGCCGTTCGTCACGAAGCTTCCCGCGTTCCTCTATTACCGCATTTTCTCCCGCGAATACTTCCATTTTATCAAGCTGTAAGAAGGCCTATATGTAAAAGCAAAGGAGGGGTCCGTTATGGAACACAAGCCCAACAACAACAAGAGCACCTCGTGGTTTCGCTACGCGCTCGGCATGCTCGGCTACTCCATCCCCGGCTACATGTACACCTCGCAAGGCACCTACTTTTACAACGATAAGGTAGGGCTAAGCCTTACGATGATCGGCATCGGCACCCTGTTCTTCACCATTTGGGACGCCGTGAACGACCCCCTGTTCGGCTTCCTTTCCGACCGCACGCGCACGCGCTTCGGCCGCCGCAAGCCCTGGCTCCTGGTCTCCGCGCCGCTTTTCGGCCTGTTCATGGTGCTCTTTTTCAGCCCGCCCGTGGGCGCCGAAAACGCCAACCTGCTTTTGGTCTACTATACCCTGACCCTTATGCTCACGGAAACCGCCAATACGGTCATCACCACCAATTACCACTCGCTCCTTCCCGAGCTTTTCACAAACGTGAAGGAGCGCACCCGGGCCAACGCCATGCGCCAGATCTTCTCCCTGGTGGGTATGATCGCGGGCGTAGTGCTCACGCCGATGTTCGTAAAAGGGCTTGGCTACCAGACGGTCGCCATCATCCTCGCCGTTGTGGGCGTGATCATTTTCATCTACTCGGCGCTCGGCAACCACGAGAATACGGAAATTCAGCAAACCGAGCAGCCCAAGTTCCTCGATTCGCTCAAGACCCTCGCCAAAAACCGGAGCTTCTGGGCGGTCGGGCTCACGAATTTCTTCTATCAGGCGGCAAACGGGCTGATCCTCGTAGTGATCCCCTTCTATGTGAAATACACGCTGAATCTGCCCGATTCGAACGCCACCTACCTTACCGCGGCGGTGTTCGTGACCGCCGTGCCCGCGGTGTTCCTCTGGAGCATGATCGCGCGCAGGCTGGGCGTCGTCAAAACATGGCGGATTGCGCTTTTGACGCTTCTTGTGAGCTTCATCCCGATGCTGTTCATTTCCACGCTGCTGCCCGCCGTCCTTGCGGGAGTCTTCATCGGCTTCGGCCTCGGCGGCGTGATCGCCAACATCGACCTTGTAAACGCCGCCATCATCGACGAGGATGTGCGCGTTTCGGGACTTCGCCGCGAGGCGATCTATCAGTCCGCCATCGGCTTCATTGTCCGTTTTTCAAGCCTTATGAGAAGCCTCGTGTTTTTTATCGTCGCGGCGGTATTCAGCTTTCACGATAAAACGAACCCCGGCCCCGTACCGGATCAGGCGGCGCGCGCCATGCTCTCCGTTTTCCCGCTGTGCCTCATGATCCTCTCGTTCGCCTGTTCCTTCCTCGTCCGCCCGAGCATTGAGGAAAAAAGCGCGGCCGGCGAATAAGGGGCTTAGCCGCCCGCCTATAACCGAAGTTCAGGTCCGGGCGCAATCCCTATCGTCAGCGGAGCGGGAAGCCGAAGTAGCCGACGGCGTTGTTGTAGGAAATATCCTCGGCCATCTTTCCCAGAAGCTCCATGTCGCGCGGATACTCGCCGTTTTCCGCCCATTGCCCCAGGAGATTGCAGAGAATGCGGCGGAAGTATTCATGCCGCGTATAGGAAAGGAAGCTCCTCGAATCCGTGAGCATCCCCACGAAGTTGGGCAGCACGGAGTTTTCCGCGAGATCTTTGAGCTGCTCCTCCATGCCGCGCTTGGTATCGTTGAACCACCACGCGCTTCCGTGCTGCATTTTGCCGCGGACGGGCGCGCCCTGGAAGCAGCCGATCACGGTGGAGATCTGCGCGTTGTCGGCGGGGTTGAGCGAATAGACGACGGTCTTCCCGAGCGCGCCCTCCCTTTCGAGCGCGCCCAGGAACCGCCCGAGCGCCGCGCCGCTGCCGGAAACGCCGCTGATCGCGTCGAAGCCGGTATCGGGGCCGAGCTTATCGTACATGACGGGATTGTTGTCGCGCGCCGCGCCGTAATGGAGCTGCATTACGAAACCGTGCTTTTGATAGAGCCGCCCGAGATGAAGGAGAAGCTCGGTTTTGTACGCGGCCTCGCCGTGCGCGTCGGGACACACGCCCGAAAGCGCACCCCGGAACGCCGCGCACGCGGCGGCGGGGTCCTGCTCGCAGACGATTTCGTCAAGCCCGTGGTCGGCGGTGAGGCAGCCCATTTTTGCAAAGTACTCCGCGCGGCGCGAAAGCGCCTCCTTTACGTCGTCGAGCGAACGGATGCGGATGCCTGCCGCGGCGCCGAGCCGTTCAAGGTACTCCGAAAAGCCGGGGCTGCTCACGCTGACGGCCTTATCGGGACGGAAGGCGGGCAGGACGAGCGTTTTGAAGCGCGTATCCTCCTTGATGAGCCGGTGCCATCTGAGATCGTCCGCAGGGTCGTCGGTGGTGCAAAGCGCCGTTACGTTCGAGCGCGCGATGATTTTTCGCACGGTGAGGATTTTGAGCGTTTCGTTCGCCTTCTCCCAAACCTTCTGGCAGGTCTTTGGGGAAAGCGGTTCGAAAACGCCGAAATAGCGGGCAAGCTCAAGGTGCGTCCAATGGTAAAGCGGGTTGCCGATGAGCTTTGGCACCGTGGCGGCCCATGCCCGGAACTTTTCGTAAGGTGCGGCTTCGCCCGTGATCAAACGCTCGTCCACGCCGTCCGCGCGCATGGCGCGCCATTTGTAATGGTCGCCGCCGAGCCACGCCTCGGCGATATCGCCGTAGCGGTAATCCTCATAAATCTGTTTGGGGTCGATGTGGCAGTGGTAATCGACCACCGGCATTTTTTCCGCATGCCCATGGTAGAGAACGCGGGCGGTCTCGTTCGCGAGCAGAAAATCATCATGGATCAAGGCCTGCATATGCGTTTCTTCTTTCTTTAACAAGGTCATTTCCGAGCGGTCCCGCGATATCCTTTGACAATGTCATTCCCCGAAGCGGTCCCGCGATATCCACAGCCCCAAAGCCGGATTCGGGATGTAGTAAATTTCTTCGCCGTTTTCAAGGGTGTTGAAGCCGTATTGAAGCTTTTCGGGGTCATATGTTCTGAAGAGTTCGGCGTAGTCGGCGGCGTTGAACCGCACGCTTTCGATCTCGCTTTTGGATATCGCGGAAACTGCGTAGGTCACGCGGAAGCGTCCGTCGCTTGAGCCGTGGATGAGGTGCGCCGCCGCGCCCATGTTGGCGCGAAGGTCGGCGTTTTGCTCAAAAAGCTCCAGCGTTTTGAGCCTGCCGCAGTAGCCGTACTTGCGGATAAGCGCGTCCACCGCGCCGTCCTCGCCGAAGCGCTCCACGCCCGGCGCGAGAACGATCAGCTCTCCGCCGTCGGCCATGGCCATGCGGGTGCGGTAAATGGCCTTGTTGCCGAGCCATGTGCTCTTGAATTCCTTCGGGTCAAGGTAGACGACGCATTTTTTGAAGGGCTTTCCCACCACGTCCATATTCTTTTCCCGCGCGAGGGCGCAGGCGGCGTCGAACGGCTCGCGGCCCGTACCGATGAAAAGCCCGTGGGTCCTGACGGTTCCGCCCGGGGCGGTGGTTACGGTGAGGACGAAGAGAACGGGGCGCTCCTTTAGAAAATGCTCCATGCCGTAGTCGAATACGCGGCGCACGGGAGTGTCGGCTTTTCCCATTATGCGCTCCATGCCGTAGACCGCGCCCACCATGTGCGAGACGTTGATCATTTCGCTGCCGCCCACGCCCACAAACAGGTTTTTCGCGTGGCTGGCCATGCCGGCCACCTCGTGCGGCACCACCTGACCGATGGACAGGATGAGGTCGTAGGCGGAGTCCATCACGCGGCGGTTGATCTCTGCGGACACAGGCGTTTTCCAAAGGCCGCCCGTGATCTCGCTCAAATAGGAAGCGGGCACCTCGCCCAAACGCACCACATCCGTGCGCCAGTTGTGCACATAAAACGCCTCGGACGGGATATCGCCGTACATTTCGGCGATCTCCGCCTTCGTCATGGGGCGGTGCGTGCCGAGCGCGGGGAGGATGTCCACCTCCGCCCCCCGCTCCCTGAGCAGGTGGTAATAGGCGTTCGTCAAAAAGCCCGCGTTGGAGTGGAAGCGCGTAAAATCGGGCGGGATGAGGAGGACGCGCTTAAGCGCCCTCCCTTCGAGCGATTTTTGAAGCGCGCCCTTCAGCTCGCTTTTCGTCAGGCCGCCGCCGCTGCGTTCGGTCAGAAAAATATTCATAGCGCCCTCCGTCAAACGCCGCCGTAAGCCGAGAAGCCGCCGTCCACCGGCACCACGACGCCCGTTACGAAACCGGAGCTCGCGTTGTCGAGCAGCCACAGAAGCGTGCCCACAAGGTCCTCGGGCTCGCCGAAGCGGCCCATGGGGGTGCCGCCGAGGATTTTCGCCGTGCGCGCGGCGGGCGTGCCGTCGGGATTGAAAAGGAGCGCGGCGTTTTGCGCCGTGGAGAAGAAGCCCGGCGCGATGGCGTTCACGCGGACGCCGGATTTTGCGAAGTAGACGGCAAGCCATTTCGTAAAATTTGAAACCGCCGCCTTCGCCGCGCTGTACGCGGGAATTTTGGTGAGCGGGGCGAAAGAATTCATCGACGAGATGTTGAGAATGACCGAGCCCGGCCTTTCGACCATATCCCGGGCAAACACCTGCGTGGGCAGAAGCGTGCCCATGAGGTTGAGGCCGAACACAAAATGGAAGGCGTCGGGCTCAAGATCGAAGAAGCTCTTTTTCGCGGGATCGAGGTCGATTTCCTTCGAGTAAAACTCGTCGTCGGTGGTGGCGCGGGGGTTGTTGCCGCCCGCGCCGTTGATAAGGATATCGCAGGGGCCGAGCTTTTCAAGCACTTCCTTGTGCGCGGCCTCCATGCTTTCCTTCTCTAAAACGTTTGCCGTGACCGCGATGGCCGTGCCGCCGCCTGCGTTGATCTCGTCCGCAACGAGCTGTGCGCCCGTAAGGTTCCGATCGACGAGCACCGCGACCTTCGCGCCGCACATGCCTACGGCGCGCACGAACACGGCGCCCAGTACGCCCGAGCCGCCCGTGACGACGGCCACTTTATCCCTGAAATCAGGCTGAAAGGGAAGCTTCATGGATGCAATCCCTCCTTCCTCATACGGTATAAGAGGACGCGGCGGTGCTGCCGCCCTCGCCCGTCCAGTTGGTATGGAAGAACTCGCCCCGGGGCCTGTCGACGCGCTCATAGGTGTGCGCGCCGAAGTAGTCGCGCTGCGCCTGGAGGAGGTTTGCGGGCAGCTTTTCGCTGGTGTAGCCGTCAAAGTAGGCGAGCGCCGCCGAGAACGCCGGCACGGGGATGCCCTGCCTTACGGCGAAGGAAACCACGCTCCGCCACGCGGGTACGAGGTTTATCACGGTCTCCTTGAAGTACGGGTCGAGAAGGAGGTTGGAAAGATCGGGGTTCGCGTCGAACGCATCCTTGATCTTCCCTAAGAATACCGAGCGGATGATGCAGCCGCCGCGCCACATGAGCGCGATGCCGCCGTAATTGAGGTTCCAGCCGTAGGTTTTGGCGGCGGCGCGCATGAGGGTGTAGCCCTGCGCGTAGGAAATGATCTTCGAGGCATAGAGCGCCTGCCGGATCTGTTCGATCACGGCGGCCCTGTCGCCCGTAAAGGCGTTTTGGGGCTTGGGGAACGCGGCGGAGGCGGCGGCGCGCTCGTCCTTCATGGCGGAGAGGCAGCGTGCGAACACGGCCTCTCCGATGAGCGTCAAGGGAACGCCTTCGTCAAGCGCGGCGATGCCCGTCCATTTGCCGGTGCCCTTCTGGCCCGCGGTATCGAGTATTTTATCGACGATGGGCGCGCCGTCGGTATCCCGATGCCCCAAAATGTCGGCGGTGATCTCGATGAGGTAGCTGTCAAGCTCCGTCTCGTTCCAGGCCTTGAATACCTCGTGCATTTGGCCGGCGCTCATATGAAGGCCGTCGCGCATGAGCTGATAGGCCTCGCAGATGAGCTGCATGTCGCCGTATTCGATGCCGTTGTGCACCATCTTCACAAAATGGCCCGCGCCGTTTTCGCCCACCCAATCGCAGCAGGGCGTGCCGCCGGCCCTGGCGCAGACGGCCTGAAAAATGGGCTTCACATACGGCCAGGCCGCGGGCGAGCCGCCGGGCATTATGGACGGCCCCTTCAAAGCGCCCTCCTCGCCGCCCGATACGCCGGTGCCGATGTAGAGAAGGCCTTTGCTTTCCACATACGCCGTACGGCGGATGGTATCGGGGAAATGGCTGTTGCCGCCGTCGATAAGGATATCGCCCGGCTCAAGAAGCGGGATGAGCGCCTCGATGAAGTCGTCCACGGGCTGCCCGGCCTTGACGAGCATCATCACCTTGCGGGGTTTCTCAAGCTGCGATACCAATTCCCCGAGGGAATAGGCGCCGATGATGTTTTTTCCCCTGGCGCGGCCTTCGACGAATGCCCGCACCTTGGAGGCGGTGCGGTTGTAAACGGCTACGGTGAAGCCCTTGCTTTCCATGTTCATCACCAGGTTCTCGCCCATCACCGCGAGGCCGATCAATCCGATATCCGCTTGCTTCATAAAAAATCTCCTTTTTCTTTCAATAATGTCAGCGCTTCACGCGCGCGTTGCCTTGAAAGGGCAGCGCGGAGGCGTCCCTGCCGAAAAGAATGATGTCAGCGCCTCACGCGCGCGTTGCCTTCCCAAACGCCCCAAACCTGCTCTTCGTCGGCAGGGGAGACGTAATCCTCGAGCACGGCCGTCGCGAGCGCGCCCGCCGCCCAGCCGAAGCGCATGGCCTTTTCCGGCCCGAAACCTTTGAGAAGGCCGTAAAGGAGGCCGCCCACAAAGCCATCGCCGCCGCCGATGCGGTCAAGCACGGGGATTTCGCGCGGCTCGGCATAATGCCATGCGTCGCCGTCCAGAATGAGCGCGCCCCAAAGGTGCTCGTTGGCGCTTATGACCTGCCTGAGCGTCGTGCAGTAAAGGGAAACGTTCGGGAAGCGCTCCTTCACGCGGAGGATCATGGCCTTGAAGCTCCCGAGCTTGGAGCCGAGGTTCTCACCGCCCGCCTCGGGGCCCCGGATGCCGAGGCAGAGCTGGAAGTCCTCCTCGTTGCCGACGAGGATGTCCGCAAGGCCCGCAATCTCCGCGAACACGGCGCGAAGCTCGTCCTCGCGGCCTTTCCAGAAGGACGCGCGGTGGTTGAGGTCAAAGCTCACGCGGGTGCCGTTTTGCTTTGCAGCGCGCGCGAGCTCCACGCAGAACCCGCCGGTCTCGGGCGAGAGCGCCGCGATAAGCCCGCTCAAATGGAGGATGGCCACGCCCTCCTCCTCAAAAATCCGCGCAAGGTCGAACTCGGAGGCGTCCAGGAGCCTGCCCACCTCGCCCGCGCGGTCGTTATGGACGCGCGGCGCGCGCATCCCGTAGCCGCTGTCGGCGATGTTGAACTGATGGCGGTAGCCCCACGGCCCGCCCTGCGCAACCTCCATCGCTTCGTAGGCAATGTGCCTTTGACCGAGGCTGTTTTTGATGAACTGCGAAATGGGGCTGCCCTGTACGAACGCGGTCAGGACCTTGGTCGGAAGCCCGAGCGCGGCGGAAACGCTCAGGACGTTGCTTTCGGCGCTCGTCGCCTGCATATAGAACCAGTTGCTCGTTTCCACGCTTTGGCGGTTATATGGCGTGATGCGCACGCCCATGCTTGTCGCCGCCAGAAGCGCCGTCTTGCAGTTTTTACGCAACTCCATCGTTGATCCTCCGTTTTTTTGTTCTTTGGTTGGACGGGAAGAAAGAATCATGTAAATCCAAGCATGCCAAGCTTACGCCTTTATCATACAAACCGCTCGAAAACCACGCAAGGCAAAGCGGGGCGGGAAAAGCGGAAGAAGATTTGAAATGACAAAGGGAAGGAAATATGATAAAGTATTATTTTAATAAGGGGCTGCCGCACGCAAAAAGCGCGGCGGCCCCTTGCTTTTGCGAAAAGGGGGATCAGGGCCGTGGGAAAGCGGCTCCGCTTGTGATAGGACAGCCAATTTCTCACATAGAATGAAGCATCCTGAAAGCGGAGCGTATCAATGGAACGGAGCAATATTCGGCGGGTCGTCATACATGAACCGCAGGGCATGAACGCCCTTGCCCTATTTGATAAAGTAAGCTCCTTTCACGTCGACCTGATCGAAAGGCGTCTCAATCAAGACACCCTTACGCCGGAGCAGAAAATCGCCGTAATCGACAAAATTCAAAAGGATTTACTTGGCCGGGAAAAGGACGGCATCATTCGGTAGCCGGTATGCGCCGCAGATAACAGGAAGGGCCCGCATGGCTTGCTCCCGCTGCAAACGTCTGTCCTTACCGGCCTCGTATCGCGTCGGTTGCTCTTTGTGTGGTTGCGGAAAACGGCCGTTGCAGGGCACGAACGTGTTGGTGAGGATGGCGATGAGCCGCTCGCGCGGGCTGTCGATGATGCGGCAGCCGGTCACGCCGCAGGCGTTGCAGCCGAAGCCCATGCACATGGACGGTTGATTTCGGAATGCCGTTACAGGGCGTATTGCCTCAGCGCCGCTTCGGTCTGGAAGCGGTAGAAGATTTTGATCTGTTGGCGCTTCACGCGGCCTTGCTCCGTCTTTTCATACCCGCCCTGCCCGATCTCGATATGATCGATGAGCTTATATACAAGCTGCGGCGTCAGCTCGGTAAGATCGGTGACCTTGCGAAGCCGCGCCGCGAATGCTTCGTACGGCTCCTGCGCGAAGGGCTGCGCCTCTTCGTCCGCTTTTTCAAGCTGCTTGAATCTTTCGCCGATCTCCTCCGCTTCCCGTTCGTACCTTTGCAGGAGCTTGCTTCTGCGCGCGTCGCCGATCAGCCCTTGCGCGTAGTCCTCATACAGCTTTTCAATAATGCCGTCCAGTTCCCGGCTCCGCCTCCTTGCCGCGGCAAGCTCCTGCGCCCGCCTGTCCCCGTCGCCGGCCGGCCGCCGCTTTTCCCGGGCGGCGCGGATGATTTCCTCCCGCTCCTTTGTGCTCAGGCGGAGCTGCTCTTTCAGGGAAGCCAGCACGAGCCCGCAGAGCACGTTGTAGTCGATGAAATGGTTGGTGCACGCGCCGCCGCCATACAGCTTGTATCCGCCGCAGGTCAGGTTCGCCGGGGAGCCCTTCTTGCGCGTGCCCGTCGCGGACATATTGCGCCCGCAGTCCGCGCACCGCGCGATGCCCGAGAAGAGGTTGCGGAACTCCCCTTTCTTTCCGCAGGCGCGGGCCGCCATGCGCCGCCCGGCCAGCTCGAAGGTCCCCGCGTCAACCAGGGGCTCGTGGGTATGCTCCACGATAAACCATTCGTCCTTGGGGTTATTTACCGTAATATCGCTTTTGAAGGATACCTTGGTGGTCTTGCCCTGCGCGGTATGGCCCAAATAGACGATGCTGCGGAGCATCTTGCCGACGGTTGCGCCCGTCCATTCCCGGCGCCGCGAGTATGCGGCGACGTCGAGCCCCTCGCGCGTCCGGCAGCGGTATACCGCCGGCGGCGGGATGCCCCGCGCGTTGAAGCCGCGCGCGATCTCAGCGGGCGAAGCGCCGTTTGCCGCCATGCGGAACAGTTCTTTCACCACTTCCGCCGCCGGCCCGTCGGGAAGCAGGCGGTGTTTATCGAGAGGGTCCTTCCGGTAGCCGTAGGGCGCGAACGCGCCGATATACGCGCCGTCTTTCATCCGCGCGACGAAGGCCGAGCGGATCTTCCTGGACGTATCCCTGGCGTACATCTCGTTGATGACGTTCTTGAAGGGCGCGATGTCGGTATAGGGGCTGTCCGAATCATACCCGTCGTTGACGGCGATATACCGGACATTCCTGGAAGGGAAATAGATCTCCGTATACTGCCCCGTCATGATATGATCGCGGCCCAGGCGCGACAGATCCTTGGTAAGAACAAGGTCGATCTTCTTCGCTTCGATATCCGCGATCATCCGCTTGAAGCCGGGGCGTTCGAAGTTTGTCCCGCTCCAGCCGTCGTCCACATATTCGCCAAAAACGGGAAACCCGTTTTCCGCCGCGTAGCTTTTGAGTATCCGGCGCTGCGTGGTGATGCTTGCGCTTTCCGCCGCTGCGTCGTCGTCCTTGGAAAGCCGCATGTACAGTGCCGCTTTGTAGGCCGCGTTCGGCTTCATCCCGCTTCCCTCCCGAAACAAATCAGTACGGCCCCGTAAAGGCGCGCCGCGCGGACGCTACGGCTCAAGGATGAGTTCCAGAAGAAGTTCCGCAAGCGTTTTCTCGCCGGCCGACACGGTCTCTACCGAATAACAATCCTGATTGTTCGCCAAAAAGCCTCACCTCAGGATATGTGTATGAGCGACGCGCGGGCATTTGCCTGTCCGCGCGGAACTATGGCGCAAGGATTGGGGCGCCCATCTTTACGGGCCATAGGATGCATATTATAATCGAACCTAAGCGTTCCGTTCTGCGGGAAAGCGGCATTCGGCCGCGAACGCGTTTTTAAGCGAAACGAAGGGAATCAAAAGGCCTGTATGCGATTGCGCAGATTTATAGGAAACCTGTTCTTGAATACGGATTTTAAGAATAATGCGGAATTCAAAAGGAAATATACGGCGGTCAGCCTGCAGCGCGGAAGGGTATTCAAATGGGTAACCTTTCTTATAAACGGTTACAGCCTCTATCTCGATGTGATCCTGAACAGAGCCGGCCCCGCCATCGACGCGCTCTATCGCCGGAATCTTCTGGCCGCGCATATCGTGGGGCTGGCGCTGTCGCTTGCCTATGTGATCGTTTACGGGGCGCTTGAACGATCGGACAAATACCGGTTTTCCCGGACCGCCAAGGCGACGGTCATTTCCGATCTGTTCCTGACGCTGGCGATGGCGGCTTTTTTATCTCTGAACAGCCAGCGCTTCACCGGAAACATCGATTCCTATATTATCGTGGCGCTCGTTGCGGCGCTGATCGTTCCGATGTATCCCAAATGGGTGCTGGGGATATACGGTTTCATTCACGTTTCTTTTTCCGCAGCCCTTCTGTGGCTCTTCAAAAATGATACGATACCGATCAAGCTATTCAATTCTACCACCACGGTATTGGTGGCGGCCGTGCTGTTCCTTACGTTATACCGGTATAACGTAAAGAACTTTTTAAGCGAGGAAATGCTCAAAGAAGACAAATCAACCTTTATCAAATTGTTTGAAATCAATCCCTTTCCGCTGATCATATCGCGGTTTGGGGACGGGAAAATCCTGTACACGAACGAAAGGGCGCTGCTGTTCTACGGCATTCAAAAGGAGCGGCCGGAAGCCCTCAATCACGGGGACCTGTATAAAAACGCTTCGGATTTTGAGGCGATCTGTAAAATTCTCGAAGTGGCCGGAAGCGTGAACGATTACGAGGTGGAGCAAAAGACGTTGTCCGGGCAGGCCAAACACGCGATCGTGAATTACGAGCTGATCGACTATTTCGGCGAAAAATCCATTTTGAGCGGGGTTGCGGATATCGCCGAAATCAAAAGGATGGAGAACGAATTGACCATCTATGCGTCTACCGATCTATTGACCGGCGTTTTCAACAGGAGGGTGGGAATGGACCTTCTTCGGAAACGGCTTGAAACGGCCAAACGGGAAAAGGAAACCTTCCATCTTGGTTTTTTTGATATAGACGATCTGAAAGCGGTAAACGATACGTTCGGGCATGTAGAAGGGGATTCCCTGATTACCGACGTTTGCGGAATCATACGGGAAGAAATAAAAAGCGACGATATCGTGTTCCGATATGGCGGGGACGAATTTATGATATTATTCCACAGCGATCAGGAACGTGAAATTGAAGAAACCTGCCGCAGAATTGCCGGGAGATTCGAGGCTTTGAACAGAAATCAATACAAGCCTTATCCCGTGAACGCAAGTATGGGGGTATTTTCTTATAAGCCCGGGATGGACCTGAGCCTGGAACAAATGATTGACGCCGTGGACCGGAATATGTATCGCAATAAACCGAAAGGATCATGAACGGCGGGCGTTTATAAAATACGGGATATCCATATGATTATTTCCAATTTATAAAACGCCGGCTGAATTTATTTCCTGAATTTCGTGCTATACTTTTATAAATTGGATTAATTTCCTTTATCCCGTGCTATACTTTAATAAAATAGAATTGGGAGGTTGTGTTTATGCCGCGCGGAAGACGGAAAGCCGTTAAAACCATTGCAGAGCAAATCGCAGAAATCGATCAGCAGATTGCGGATCTGCAGTCCAAGAAGAACGAGCTCCTTGATCTGCAGGAACAGGAAGCCATCAAGCAACTGCTGGAGGCGGCAAAAACGGCCGGAAAAACGCCTATGGAGCTGGTCGTCGAGCTCACGAAACAGAATTAGAAGCCGCAAGGCTTCTTTTTTATACGACAGGTACGTTTATCAAGTGATACCATGCATTGCCGTAAATAAATAGCCCCGCAGCGGAAGAAACTATAACGCGGAAGTCTATTTTCCGCGCATTACGAAGGAGGTGCCACTATGGCGAGGAGAGGCATGATGTCGGAAGGGCTCAAGCAGGCCATTGCCCTGGAACTGGGCGTTGGCGATCAGGTCGCGCGCGATGGATGGGGCTCCGTTTCTTCACGCGATTGCGGAAGGATGGTTCAAAAAGCCATTGAAATCGCGGAAAGATCCACTGCTTCCAGATAACTTCCGGCAAAAACAAATCCAGGGCTGTACAAATTCTCCTTAGTAAAAGAGGGACCGGCTTTTCCCTCAGGCCGTCGACAAGCCCCTACTGGGGTTCGTCGACGGTTTCTCCATGCCGGCCGTCGCATGAAGCATTTTCAATGCATACTGCAAGGGGGATCGCCCAGTGGCCCCCGTTTCTGATTCCGGTGCGGCGAGACATTTTCAATGCATACTGCAAGGGGGGGTCGCCTGCGGCGAAACCCCCGGGGTTCTAAAAAGCGGCTGCGGCCCCTCGGCATGCGGCCCCTCGGCAACCGGGCTTACGTTCTCTTTCGCTTGCACAGCATGACCGCGGCAAGGCCTGCCGCGCCCGCGCCGCATAGCAGCCACCCGGCCCACGGAGCGTTGCCGTCTCCGGTTTTGGGGACGCCGCCCAGTTCGCCTACGAACGCCGTCCTGAAGCTGACGGCCGTTCCGTAGGCCACGCCCCGGCTGCTGACGGCATAAGCGCGCGCGTAGTAGACGGTATCCGGCTCAAGGCCGGTCAGCGCCGCCGTGAAGCGGCCCGCGCCGCTGCCCGCCGCCGCCTTCGCCACGCCTGCGCCGCCGATAGCGGGGTTCGGCAGGGCGCCGTACACAAAGCCGCGCTCCGTTACCGCGGCGCCGCCGCCGGCCACGCTGCCGCTGAGCCTCGCGCCGGAGGCCGATACCTCCGCTGCGGAATCGGTCACGACCGCGGGCGGCGCATAATCGGGCGGGGCGGGCGGCGCGGCGGGAACCTGCGCGAACACCGCGAAGGGGGAAAGGCCCGTTACGCTGAACACCGCCATGCCGTCCGCCACCACGGCGGCGTAGGTTTCAAGCGCGCCGCCCGCGCAGTGGAGGATCGTCACCGTCTGCCCGTTGTATTGCGCGCCCACCGGCACACAGATTGTAAGCGTACCCGTAAAGCCGCCGGAAAGGGAAATATCCCTGCCCAGCAAAAACACGGAATCCCCGTCGTTCATCCGCTGGCGGATCGCTTCACAGGCGGCGTCGGTACCCAGGACCATGTCCCCTACCGTAAGCCGCGCGTCCTCGCGGAGGTTGCCGGATACGGATATGCCCGTTGCGCCGTCGGCCAGCGTGCGGGTTGAGAAGGCGGGGGCGGAAACCTGAAAGGGCACGCCATAGGGAACGACGGTGGGCCTATCCACCCACGCCCCGCCCGTATACGCCTGATAAACGAAGTTGACCGTCAGCCGGTGACCGCCGGTAGACAGTGCGGACATATCCACCGTGCCGCCGAACGCGCCCGTGAACGCGCCCGGCGCGGCGCCATCCAGGCTCCAGGAGACCGGGAGCAGGCGCAGTTCCCCCTCGCCCGGGTCCCCCGTAAAGAGGTTTTCCGCCCGCGTGGAAAAACCGGCCGTGCCGGTGCCCGCATAGGCCGTACCCGGCGTGATGCCGGAGACGCTCAGCACGGACGGCACAGGCACGACCACATCCGTATAGTTCGCCACGAAAGGACCGCCCGCCGCATCGGCCAGCGCCTCGTCCGTTACAAACCGCACCCTGACTTTATCCGCGACAGAGCGCAGTAACACGGAAGAGTTGTACCCATGCTGCTCGGCCGCATCTTTCCGGTACGTAAATGCGGGCTGGCAGCCGTTCAGCCATGCGCTGCCTATTTCGCCGAATGCGCGCTTAAAAGAAGTATCGTCGACGGGCCTATGCGTATATGTATTCAGGACGATTTCGTTTCCGGCGCCGTCCACATAATACACTTCGTAAGAAAAGGAATTGCCCAATTCGAGCTTCACCTTACGGAGCAGGTCCTCCGGCAGGCCCGCTTGCAGCGCCGCATGCAAATCCCGCGAATAGGTCACGCAATCGGCGGCTATTTCGTCGCAATCCCTCATGGCCCATGCGGGATCACCCCTGGCAGCGGCCCATTTTATAACAACGAGCTCGTCATTATCACTGCGCCGCTTAAAGAGCCGCATGCTTTTCAGCGCCGCCAAATCGGCCTCATCCAGGTCGGCAGACCGGACCGCGAAATATTCGTCGACGATACGGTCCCAGTTCTCCTCACATATCAGCACCTGTTCGCCGGACACCGGCATGGTTATGTACTGGTCTTTGGACCGAAAGGCGTTTTCCAAGTACGTAACCCCGCCGTCGTAGCGCAAATCATTGAAGGCATCCAGTGCGCCGGCATATTCCTGCATCGCCTGTCTGAGCGTATTCGCGGCGGCGCCGTCTCCGGGGCCTATGCCCTGGTACTGCGACACGTCATGCTTCCCCATGAGGTTGACGGAAAAATCCCGCGCCGGCGTATAGGATACGCCAATGCGGTCATTGAAGACATCCATTGTCGCACAAAGATCGCGGAAGGGATTTGCAGGCTGCGCGGGGGCGGCCGGCACGGCGGTTCTTAAATGCGCCGTCAGCGTGACGGCGCTGCCCGGCATCACAAATACGGAGGAGGGGCTTCCTACATCCGCAAGCGCGACGCCCTCCGCCGCCCAGTATGAAAAAGCCTGGTTCGTATAATCGTAGCCGCCGGTAAACGGCCCGGAAGGAAGCGCCGCCGTAACCGTCACCGTATCCCCCTCTTCCACATACAGCACGCCGCCCGATACCTGCGCCGTCGCCGCCGAAGCCGTGCCGTTTTGCACGGCGAGCGGGTAAACCGCCGCCGCCCGCGTCCCCGCGGGCATCAGCACAATAGCCAGCGCCACGCAGATCAGAAAACCCAGGAACCGCTTCGCTTTCATTTGTCCCCCTCCTTTTTCATTCCCCCCTGCGCCGCCGCGCGCCGCACATGCGGGACGCCGATGGGGCAAGGACAAAAAAAACCCTATAATAGCTTGTTTACCGCTATCATAGGGGCAGATGCGCCGATATGAAAGTGACTTTTCGTCTTCCAAAAGTCACGTTTTTATTCGTCGCTAATATACATATTTCGCAAGCTCATCCCGTCCCGAAATGAAGAGTTTCCCGTAGATATCCAGCATGATGTTCTTGAGCCTCCCCACGGAAATGCAATACTGCTTCGCGATCTCGGCGTAAGGAACGCGGCGCGCCACAAGCAAAGCGATATGGTACTCCCGCAGGGACAGTATGAGCGTGATGTTCTCCCTGGTGAACCGGTTATGGAACGCGGTCCAGTTCTTCCACGTGCGCTTCCATTGGGCGATAACGGAATTGTAATCAGCGGGGAACTCCTGCTTCAGGCACTTCTCCACCAGGCCGCCGAGCGCGGTAACGGCCTCCGCGAAGGGCGTGACGAAGCCGTGGGGCAGGCAGACGCGCATGGCCTCCGTCAACCAGCGTTCGGCCTCCTCCGCGCGCCCGAGGGAGTAGCAGGCGACGGCGCATGTCACCCGCAGGTAAATGCCGGGGAACGTGATCCCCCGCTCCGGCGCGCCAAAGGCGAGCGCGGTCTGCGCCACGGCCAGCGCGGTTTCGTATTTGCCCGTACACTGAAAATATTTCGCGCGCTTATAGAAGGCGTCCGGCTTCGCCTGCGGCGCGAGGACGCCGAAATCCCCCTCCTTCAGCCAGCCGGGAGCCAGGTTCGGGGCAATCACGCTCACGGCGGCGGTGGCGAGCCCCAGCTCCGCGAAAACGGCCACATTGCCTTTATGAGCCTTCACAGCGCTTCTGAGATAGGCGTCTATCTCCGTGTAAGCGCGGTAATCCCCCAGGCTGATGGCCGCAGCGACCGCCACCGGGCAGGCGCGGAGCCTAGCCGCATCGTCCCCGGCTGTCCTAGAAAAGCAGCGCAACGTCCGCGCAAAATCACCCCGCAGATAGGCCAGCTCCCCTTCGTACTGAAGATACAGCCTTTCCTCGCCCATCGTATCCAGGATCGCGTCGGGATGATCGTAAGGCATGGGGAGGGTGGTGGCGGCAATCAAATGGGCAAGATCGGACGATAGCGATTTTTGCGGCTTCTCCCTGCGCAGATCGGCGGGTTTCTTCGCGTCGGCCGGGATCATCCACGACCTTCCGTATTTTTGGGCGCGTGGAATCCGGCCGCCGGCCAGAAGCCGCTGCGCCTGCCTGAGAGAAACGCCCCATTTTTCGGAAACCTCTATAGCCGATATGTATTCCATGGCCGAAACTGTCCCCTTGCTTCGGTAAATGATGGCTTTATTATAGTCGTTTGAACGACGTGTTGCAATCGTGAACCCGGCCCCTTCCGAAGGGTTCCGTTGATTGACTGTCCCCGAATATAAATGGTATGATTACGAAAGATGCAATCATGCAAAACCGCGGGGATCGGCGTGAAGCGAATCGAAACGGAAAACTGCTGGAACCCGTCCGCGCCGATATCGCCCAGCCTCTGTAAATCCTAAAGTACGACCGCAATATGACGAGATTGCACGCGGGAAACAACTGCCGAACCATACGGATCGACGGGGCGGGAGGTGAACCGGTTTGCCAAGGAGCAAGCTGAATATGCCGCGCATCGGCGGCAATATCGTCAGGAGAAAGAAAATAGAAGAAAAGCTCCGGGGTCTGCCGGATTATCAGCTCGCCTTCCTTTCCGCGCCCGCCGGTTTCGGCAAGACGACCGCCGTTGCGGATTATCTGACGCGGTCGGGCATGAAGCACGCTTGGCTGTCCCTGGACGAGGGTGACAACGACCCGGTCCGTTTCTGGAAATACCTTGTGGCGTCGGTGGCCAATTGCCTGAACGACGACGGCATCGCCAGGCTTTCGGTCGACGAGGAACTGATCGGCTCCAATATGACGGCGGATCTTTTGATCGACGCGCTGGAAAACGTCCCGGAGCGCTTCATCCTGGTACTCGACGACTGCCATCTGATCCAAAACGAGACCGTTCTCAGAAGCGTTGAATATTTCGTGCGGTATATGCCCCGCACTGCGGACCTCATCATGCTGAGCAGGAAAGAACCCGAAAACATGCTTTCCCTGCTGCGCGCCAGAGGAACGGCGATCGGCCTCGGGCCCCGCGACCTCGCCTTCGATTACGGCGAGACGGCGGAGTTTTTTAAGCAGAGGGACTTCCACCTGACGGAGGGCGAAATCGGGACGCTTGCGCACTGCACGGAAGGATGGGCCGCCGGGCTTGTGGCCGCGTCCTTTTCCATCCGGGAGAGCGAGAGCATCCATAACACCGTGAGCGCGCTTTCCGGCAGGGATAAGAATATCTCCCTGATACTCGAAAAGGACGTTTTTATCCGCTGGCCGGAGGAAGTCCGGGATTTTCTCGTGCAAACCTCCTTTCTGGACAGGCTTTCCGCCCCCCTCTGCGCCGCCGTGACCCAAAATCCGCAAAGCGGCGAACTGCTCCGATCCCTCTCCGAGAGCAACAGCTTCGTAGTCGCGCTGGATTCGGAAGACCGGTACTTCCGGTATCACCATTTGTTCCGGGACTTTCTAACGAACCGTCTGGAACGGGAGGAGGAATCCGTCCGCCGCGGCCTTTACGCGAGGGCGGGCGAATGGTGCCTCGGTAACGGCGAAAGCGAGGAAGCGATAGGCTGGCTCCTGGAGGCCGGGGAATTCGAGAAGGCCTATCCGTGCATCCTGAATTACAGAAGCAAGCACCTGCGGGACGGCGACTACTCCCTGTGGCAAAAATGGGTGGAGCGCATTCCCGAACGGCTTTACGAAGCCGACCCCACGATGTACGTCAGCTCCTCGTGGATCTCTTCCATGGAGAACCGGATCGATACGGCGGAGGAATGGGCGGACCGGGCGCGCGCGTGCTTCCGGCGCATAAAAGACAGCCTTTCCAAAAAGGAAAGGGATGCTCTGGAGGCGCAGGTCGTATTCGCCGACCTGAACGTCGCCATTCAAAGAGCCGACGCGGGGCGCTTAAACCGGGATTACGACAGGCTCAACAGGCTGAAGCTGGGCGAATCCGTTTTGCTGGGCGAGCTGAACTGGAACGAGCCGAGCCTTCTGAAAACCGCCTACGGTTTCAGGGGCAGGCTTTCGCTGATCGAAAACTATCTGCCCATGATGGACAGCATACCCCGGTTGATCGGGAGCTTTTCCTCGTATATCGCCGTGATCATCGCCGAGTTTTATTACGAGCGCAACGATTTGGACGAGCTTGGCGCGCTGCTTGCAAAGAATATGGGCGGCATCACGGGGATCCGTATGCCGGGCATCATCGTGCCGTCCTTTATCCTGCTCGCCAAGGCAAAGAGGGCGAGGGGCGATCTCGCCGGGGCCTTCGGGGATATAGAGGAAGCGAGAAAGCTCCTGGCCGATACGAGCGCAAACGTGTGGAGCTATCAGCTGGATGTGTTTGCGGCCGCGCTCTGTTTGTGCGCCGGGGACGCCGGGCGCGCCGAAAAGTATCTCGACACGGGCAGAATGGGACTGTATGACCCTCTGTCCTCCGTGAGGGAATGCGCGTATACGGTCTACGTCAGATACCTGATGCGCACGGGCCGCGCGGACGACGCGCTGATCCTCCTGGGGCGGCTTTCGGACTTTGCGGAAAAGGAAAACCAGCTGGGCAGCCGGATCGAGCTCCAGTGCCTCGAGGCCGTGTGCCGCGGCATGAAGGGGGACTGGGGCGGCGCCATAACGGCCCTGGACCAGGCCCTTGCCCTCGGCATGGCGGAAAGGTATATCCGGACGTTTGCGGACGAAGGGGAGCCCATGGCCGTTCTGCTCGAAAAATACGCGAGCGCTGGCCGGGGCGCTGGCGACGGGCGCCTCGCCTACGCGAGGGAGCTGTTAAAAAGCGCCGGCGAATACGCCGGGATGCTTCGAAACTTTGGGCAGAAAGCCCGTTCCGGCAAGCCCCCGAACGGCCTTGGGAGCCTTTTGACCAACCGGGAAATCGAGGTTCTCCGGCTGCTCGCAAAAAAGAAATCGAACGAGGAGATTGCCAAAGCGCTTTTCTTCTCCGTCAGCGCGGTCAAGCAATACAACACCAGAATCTACAACAAGCTGGGCGTAAAGAACCGGTACGAGGCGGCCGAAAAAGCGGCGGAACTCGGGCTGACGGAATAGCCGCCGGTATCGGCGCTCCGCGCGCGTATAAGGTATCGCCGCCTACGGCGGCGAGAGGTTTTTTATTTCATAGCGGGGAGGGCTCCGCCCCCGCTGAAAAATTCGGAAAACGCAATAAGATCCGTCCAAGCCGACTACATGCGCGTCAGCTTGGATTCTTGCGCGCCCGCCGGCCGCGCCGAAGGCGCAGGCGGGCGTGAGAAACCCGCAAAGGCGGCGCAGCCGGTTTTGCGGCCTTCGCTGCAATGCCATCAGGCATTGCGGCGATTTTATGTCCTTATATGTGTCCTCGGGTATACCACGCGGGCTTAAGCCCTCGGGTAAAATGGATTGATGAATGTCAGTCGGGAGGCAATAAGGATGTTTCAAAAACCGTGGAAAAGGCTGGCCGCCGTCACAGGCGTTGCGAACGGCGCGGCGAAAACGGCCGCCGCGCTGAATCTCCCTGCGTCGGTGACGCTGGTAACGGATGGTGGGAACGTGCAGGCGGATGTGAACTGGGATGCGGCGGGAAGCGTTTATGATCCGTCCGTCACCGCCGCGCAGACCTTCACGGTAAACGGCGCGGTAACGCTTCCGGCAGGGGTCGTCAACCCGAACGGCGTTCCCCTGACCGCCGGCGTCAGCGTGACCGTGAACGCAGCCGTTCCCGCAGATAAAATCCTTGTGAGCGTGACCTCCCCCGCCGCCGTCACAGGCGTTGCGAACGGCGCGGCGAAAACGGCCGCCGCACTGAATCTCCCTGCGTCGGTGACGCTGGTAACGGATGGTGGGAACGTGCAGGCGGATGTGAACTGGGATGCGGCGGGAAGCGTTTATGATCCGTCCATCACCGCCGCGCAGACCTTCACGGTAAACGGCGCGGTAACGCTTCCGGCCGGGGTCGTCAACCCGAACGGCGTCGGCCTAGCCGTTGCCGTTTCGGTAAGCGTGAACGGCGTCTCCGCTCCCGCGCCGGCAGGCGGCCCCGTT
>Ga0255336_100370_pt1 | contig 78754 bp, 61 predicted proteins | sample MeOH1_35cm_T3_17_FD_189102 | JGI IMG/M metagenome (GOLD analysis project Ga0255336, IMG submission 189102) | Sandy soil microbial communities from University of British Columbia, Vancouver, Canada - MeOH1_35cm_T3_179 | ecosystem: Engineered > Artificial ecosystem > Sand microcosm > Unclassified ... | reverse complement strand
GTCGCCGTGGGGGTGATAGTTACCCATGACGTGTCCGACGACCTTGGCGGACTTGGTGTACTTCTTGTTGTACTGGAGGCCCATCTCCTGCATTCCGTACAAGATACGGCGATGGACGGGCTTGAGGCCGTCGCGGACATCGGGCAGGGCTCGGCCGATGATGACCGACATGGAGTAGTCGAGATATGACCGGCGCATCTCGTCTTCAATATTGATAGGGAGGAGCAGCGCGGCGCCCGGGCCTTTGATGGTGCTATCTGAGCCGTTTGGATTGTCTGGGGAAGAGCCGAGCGGGAGTTGTGGATTCTGATCGTCTGCCATGTTTGTCTACCCTCCATTATAGAGGGTTTGGTGGGCGATTGCCGCACAAGGATAGAGGTGGAGAAGCCGGGAGAGTCCCTCACTTGATGCCTAGGTGAGGAATGGCAGCAGCTGACTGAATAAAGAGGGAGCTGGGGGTATTTTCATCTTTTCTGATGTTGGGAAGAAGGTTTTGACGTCGGGTTACGAAATAGATTCCATCCGAACATCTTGAACACCATAGGTTTAGGCCTCCAAAGGGATAAAAATTCAATTTTTAGAATTTTCCCTTCTTGAAATGGGATTTTTATCGTTTTGTCTATAAAGGTGTGCTTATCGAACAAAACTCAGAAGTAACGAGTAAAAAGCGACTTGTCACCATTTTTGCGAACTTGTGACGAATGGCCCTTGATTTGCCCTAACAGGTTCCGAATGCCTTCCAAAAAGGTTGACTTGGCTAATTCCCGAGATGAGGGGATTGGTTTAGAGCCTCAGAGAGCGGCAAAGGAGCTTCATTAAAATGAAGAGATTACTTGGACTTGTATTGGTACTATTCGCGATTTCCGCTCTGGGCTTCGGTCAGATCGTATCGGTCAACGGCGGTGCGATTCAGGGATCGATTACCGACTCAAGCGGTGCTGTCGTCCCGAATGCCAAGGTGACGATCAAGGGAACTGATACCGGGTTTACACGGGAGATCATGACGGACTCGGCTGGTTATTACAGCGTTGGTCCTTTGACGCCTGGCAATTATCAGGTAACGGTGGGGGCACAGGGATTTCAGACGCTCACGGTTAACACGGTGGTTCGTACTGGAACGGCAACCAGCGGTAACTTCAAGCTTTCGATCGGTTCTTCCAACGTAACTGTTGAGGTGAACGCCGGTGCATTGCAAGTAAACACCGAGCAAGCTGGGGTGAGCGACGTTATTACGAAAGCTCAGATTGATTCGCTTCCTGTAAACGGAAGAAACTTCCTTGATCTTGCTCAGATCGAGCCTGGTGTCATCCTCCAGAGCGGCGAGTCTTTTGACCCGACGAAGGCCGGTTATTCGGCTATCTCGATCAGCGGTGTTTCGGGTCGTACAACCCGCATTCTCCTCGATGGTCAGGACATCACCGATGAGACTGTTGGAACGACCATTTTCAATGTCTCTCAGGGATCCATCGGAGACTTCCAACTTAACCGCTCGACGCAAGACGTTTCTGGCGATGTAACTTCGACTGGTCAGGTACTGGTATCCACGAACTCAGGAACGAATACGATCCACGGGCAGCTTTTCTACAACTTCCAAGATTATCGTGCAATCTTTGCACGAACAGCCGGTGGGGTTGAGACTCCTTTCCAGCGCAATCAGTTTGGTGGAAGCGTTGGCGGTCCCATCATCAAGGACAAGCTCTTCTTCTTTGCTAACTCCGAACGCATCAAGCAGGAGTCACCGGTTTCGATCACTATGGCTCCGACCTTTGCCGCGATCCAGGCCGCGCATCCCTCGATTCCGTCGCCTTACCGAGAGACGTATTCAACGGCTCGCCTAGACTATAACGGCTGGCTGGGTGGACACTACTTCGTTCGTGGGAACTACAACGTAAACAGTTCGAGTTCGAACTTTGGCAACGGTTACTCCATCTACAACAACCGCGACAATACGCCGGGTATTGCCGGCGGTGCCGACTTTACGTTTGGCCACTTTACTCACTCTTTCCGCGTAAGTTATGAGAAGTTCCATAATCTCCTGATAGATGGTACGACTGGCAATGCCAGCGTTTATAACGGATTTCCTGGACTGAACTTTCGTTTCTCCAGCGCGGGTCTTTTCTCCGGACCGAATGTCAACTCGCCACAGAACACTTATCAGTCTGACAAGCAGTTTCGCTACGACGGAAGCTGGACGAAGGGAACCCACAATATCCGTTATGGCTACAGCATGAACCGTATTCTTGGCGGGGGTTTTGCGAGCTTTTTCGGTCTTGCTCCACGCGCTAGCATGACAGCCGGAACACTGCTTAGCAATTGTGGTGGCGTTGCCGGGGCTGCATCATGCCCAGGCGATCCTCTGAATGGATACTCGCTTTCTGCGCTCACGGTAGGCAATGGGCAGGGCTTCTTTACAGAGAATCCTGGTTTTAAACTTGAGGGTGGTGGTACCGGAGATTGGCGTCAGGGCGCGTACGTATCAGACAACTGGAAGGTGACGCCAAGCTTTACATTGACGGCGGGTGTTCGTTGGAGTGTCGATACCGGTCGTGCTAACCAGGATCTTCCGACGCCGCTCTGCTCGGATGTGGATCCGGCTCTTCCTTCTCCATGCTCTGGCAATGCTCCTCTTTTTGACCAGTTTGCTCCGGGATACGGTAAGAAGATTCATCAACCTTATGCTAACTTTGGTCCACAGATCGGTTTCGCTTTCAGCCCTGGCGATCATAAGACAGTTATTCGTGGCGCGTTCGGTATCTTCTACGAGAACGATGTTTTCAATAACACGACCAATGCTCGGGCCGGTTTGATCAAGCAGGGGCTCTTCAACAACTTTGTGACTCTTTGCGGTGGTACAAATCAGCTGCCGATGCCGGATGGCAGTGTACTCACCGGTGACGGAGGAGTTTCGATTGCGACGCTATGCTCTCAACCTTTGAGCCAGTCGGGACAGCACTGGATCAACATCCAGAATGCTTATCAGGCTGCAACAACCGCGTCAGGGCCTTCGGGAAATCCTAATTACGTCGGCACTAATCTTACGGTTACAGGCATCTACGCAGCTCCTTACCGGACCCCTTATTCCGAGCAGTGGAACGGTGGTATCCAGCGTGAGATCTTCAGGGGAGGTATTCTCTCGGTCGACTATGTGCATAACTCGACTTTGAAGATTGCTCAACAGATCGATGTGAATCATGTGGGGGCAGCACGTACTTTAAATAAAGCAAACGCGTCTGCCGCGATCGCAGCTACCGCAGCTGGATACAGCCCCAGCGGTACAACTGCAACTCCGTGCTCAGGGATGACGGGATCGAATGCTATCAACTGCGTTATTTCCAATGGCGGAACGATTGCAGACTTTGCAAACAATGGACTTGACTCAGGTCAGACCTATCTTGGTGGCAATCCTGCTTCTTATGCCGGAAAACCAGGAGCTGCGTTTCCCGGCGTAAATCCTGCTCTCGGTCAGGGGCTCTTCCTGCTGCCTGTGGGACGGTCTGGCTATGACGCACTCCAAGTGGTCTTCCGTCAGCAGTCGACTCATCCGGCACCTGGAATCGTGAGTTCTAATCTGCAGGTTTCCTACTCGTTTTCACGTATTGTGAGTACGGCGAATCCGGCTATCAACAACGGCAACACAGGAATTGGCGATCAGTTCTTCTCTTCGCCTTCGTATGACTATGACAATCCCACGCAGTACATGGGGAGAAATGGTCTGGATCACACACATCAGATCTCGTTTGGTGGTTCGGCGACTCTGAAGTATGGCCCACAGGTGAGCATCATCGGTCACTTCTATTCAGCTGCTGCTACTGACCTGAACCTGGATAATGGTGGAATTACCGGCGACCAGACTGCGGCAATCTTCATGTCGGACGTGACCGGAGATGGAACCGTGGGCGATCTTGTCCCCGGAACAAATCCTGGGTACTTCATGCATGAGTACAAGGGCAACAATCTGAACAAACTGATCGACCAGTACAACGCCACACACGCGGGACAGTTGACCCCGGCAGGTCAGGCCTTGGTTTCGGCTGGTCTCTTTACTCAAAGTCAGTTGAGCCAGCTTCAGGCTGTGCAACAGCCCATCGCCCGGGTTCAAGAGGCTCGTGGTCCTGAGAACGCCTTCTATCGCAATGTCGATATGAGCTTCGCTTATCCGATCCGTCTTAGCCGTCTGCGGGAAGGAATGTCACTGGTTCCTACGATTGCGTTTTATAACATCGGAAACTTCTCGAACTTCACGAACTACAACAACGGAACTCTTGCAAATACGACCACTGCGGCTGGCGGCTCGGCTGCACTGAGCGGCTTGCTGAATGGCCCAAATAGCTTCGCGGATCACGATATCAATCGTTCTCAGCGTGGTTCGGGTACATCGAACATCGGTGGACCTCGTACGACTGAGTTCCAGTTGAAGTTCAACTTCTAACCTTATCCTCAGTAATTGAGGGACGGCGGAGAGCTTATACTCTCCGCCGTTTTATTTCTGATGGTTACTGTTGCGTGTTTGTCTTTGTGCGCTCCAGCTCGCGGATGTAGTCGATGACGGCTTCGCTGAAGCCGTCGATGTGTGTCCACGGGCCGTAGCCTACTCCGTTGCGGTTGCTGGCTACGTTGATCATGTAGCCTCGTCCGCGTGGGGGTCCTACTCGGTCTTGTGACTGCTCGTCCGTGATGACGATGATGCGGTCATACGGCTCGGTCACCGAATCGAGCGCAAGGCCGAGGCGGGTTCCGCCGTGGCGCTGGCTTGACTCCATCGCGTCGCGCAGGGCGAATCCGCGCCGTGGCGGGATTCGAATGCACGCGTCCGAGAAGGTATAGATGCTGACCTTTTCGGCGATCTCGCTGAGAAGGACGGCGAGACCGTATGCCGCGTCGGTCCGCAACATCGTGGAGCGACCGGAGATGGGAGCGACCATGCTTCCTGAGACGTCGACGAGCAGGACTGTACGTCCGGCGAGCCGGGCGTCGTTTTCCTGGCCTTCGCGTCCTTCGAGCGACCGGAACATGGCTCGCTCGAGTGTCGGCTCCCACTGCGGAGCGTGACGCGCCGCAGCAAGGAAGCGGAAGGGAAGAACACGGTCGGTCCGCATCGTCTCGAGTGCCGCTGCGACGTACTCTTCGCTGACTCCGGCAGCCTCCATGTTGCGGAGGTTGCGGAGAAGGGCGAGAGCGCCGAGGCGTCCTTCGACGAGCAGCCGTTCCCAGTGCGCGCGCTTGTCGCCGCCGGAGGAGAGGGCAACCTCCCAGGTGTCGGGGGTGGCCAGCTCACCTGCTACGAGACGCTTCCACAGCTCGGCCTGCGCGGCGTCGCGGGGACGGGCGTGGCAGAGGAAGAGGACGTCACGCAGACGAACGGCTCCGGCGCGGTCGTACTTCGCGAGTGCGTACTCGTCGAAGTTGGTGAACGCGGCGGCGAGTCCCTTCTTCACCTGCGCGGAGAGCGGCACGCGACCGTCGGCCCAGTAGATGGCGACGAATTCGGCGAGCTCGTCGGCACGCTGGATGACACGCATGAGCGTCTCGGCGACGAGGGCACGGTGCGTGGCGTAACGTGCCATCTCACGCACCAGAAGCAAAGGCGCGTGCCGGAGCTTCATGGCGGTGCGGGCCTCTACGGCCAGTGCGGCGACGATGGCGGGCTCGACCTGGGGGACGAGTTCGCGGATGCGAGCGGCGATGGTCTGTCCGCTCTCGTAGAACTCGTTCTCCCAGAGCATGCAGGCGAGTATGCTGCGCCGCAGAGCGGCAGCGGGGGCGATGGGTACGGCGGGCGCTCCTTCGTGGGTACGGGGGCGCGCCAGCAGGCTCAGCTTCAGGATGTTCAGCTTCATCTCGCACCTCCTTCGTGTGCGTTTTGTGGTTCACCGGGGAACAGGCGACCGCGGCGAGCTACATGAACCAATAAAGGCCCAAGGCAGGACTCGAACCCGCAACCTCCGCCAGCAGGCGGTGCTCTCCCGTTGAAGTAGCCGCTGTCTTCGCCACCGGCGAAATGTTTTAGTCTTCTTCGTCGAGATCGGCGAGGAAGCCTGCGCCGACTTTGAATCCGACCGGCTTAAGCGGGTCGGGAGTGACGTCGATGGCGAGCTTCGTCATCTGATCGAAGGTCGGACGGTTCTTGTCGTGGCAACCGGTGCAGTCGTAAACCTTGAACGGCAGCACGATGTTCGGGTGGACATCGGTGCAGACGGTCACCATCTCGGACTCGCGGAAGCCGGTCATGATGTGAGCGTTTATGCAGGTCCGGCAGAGCGACTCTGAGCCGATGGGAGTGCCTCCCTTGATGTAGGCCTTGGTCATGGCGGTCCTTCCTTTCTAACCAGCGAGTAACTGGATGGTTGCAGTCCGGGGAATAATCGAGAGCAGTTATCGCTCTGCCAATTGAGCTATGCGATCGAATCGCAGCAGGATTTGAACCTGCACCTTCTTATGAAGTAACTGCTATCTTCACCACCGGACAAAATAGTTAGAACGATGCTTCGCCAGGGAACTATCGAGGAGAGTTTCGGAGTAAGTGCATCATGGAATTTTGTGGATCGAGACTACGCCTCTATCCCATATTGTCTTTGCTCCGGCAGGGATTGCTTGCCCTGCTTTTGGTCAAGCAGCAGAAGTAACTCTTCTCTATCACCACTGGCGTTTGCCCCTGTACAGACGCAGGTTTTCGTCTGCACGAAGAGACGCATCGTACCGGCACACAATGCACCGGAAAGAATTACTGAGGGAATCGGCGAGAACAGAGATTTGATCGAGTCACAGTCGAAGTAACTGCTCTCTTCTCCACTCAGTAAGTTGATTTATGGATTTAGCGTAGGAGGCTATAAAGGTTATAGCCAGGGAAGAAAGAGCGCCCGGCGATCACCCAGGACGAAGTGAATCGTCTCTGGCGACCTACGCATCGTGATTTGCGATGTGATTTTCATCGGGATAACTCCTACGCTTGACCTACAGTGCCATAACTAATTAATAAATACAAGCTCATTGATGGAATTATTCAATATTTTTATAGATGGACGACTTACTGCATTGTTGTGGAATCGGGGAATTTCGAATTTTTGAGAGTGCGATAACGACGAACAAGATGAAGCTGATAAATGCGTTCGAATACCGGCCAATTAGGGCTAGGGTCGCATCTAAGACCAAATATGTCGTATATTTTTATTGATGTAGGACCGAAGTTGTCTTATATTTCAGGCATCGCAAATTTATCGGTAGGTTTGCGGCGACGCGAACCGAGCTCTGGAGGTTTTTCCAGCAGCAGTCGAAGTGAAGTGGAAAGCAGATCCTCGCGGATTGATCTCTTGGCGGAGACCGCGAGGATCTGGGGATCTGACTGTTTTTCGACAGTAGATTGCTTGTCATTATAGGGGCGGTTGATTGCCATCAACGAAGCCTCGGTCCATTTCCTTCCATTTCTTGAGGTGTGAGATGCCGTCGGCGCGCAAGCCAGGCAGACGGTGTGAGCGGTTATTGCCCCTTCGTGCGTTTTTTCGTCGCGGAGCGGCTCAAGCAAGGGAGAAGGAAGATGAAGAAGGACACAAGAAGAAATAACCTGAAGCACCGGTTTGGAGGATCGAAGGGCTGGCTGGCTGTTGGAACGCTGGCAGCGGGTGCGGTGATGGGAACGAGCCATCCGGCGCAGGCGGCAGTTAGTTTGAACGAGGGCGGCGCTGGTGCTGCAGCAGTGCCGCCAGCTCCCAACCTTCCCGTGAAGCGTCTGGATATCGCTGCGGGAAGTCTTGAAGACGCTATCAAGGCCTATGAGCAGCAGACTGGTCTGCGGGTGCGGGTCGATCTGCCGCAGGGTACATTGGCGGGCTTTCAGACGAAGGGGGTCACGGGATCGTTTCCTGAAGAAGAGGGCCTGCGGCTGCTGCTGGAAGGCACGGGGTTGAGCTACAAGATTCAGGACTCGTCGACACTGGTGGTGGGGCTTCAGTCGAAGGAGTCGGTGGATGTTGAGACATCGGCAAACTCGATCGGGTTGGCGCAGTTTACCGAGCCTCTGACGAATACGCCGCAGACGGTGAATGTGGTTCCTCAGTTCATCATGCAGGAGCAGGCAGCGACGACGCTGCGTGATGGTCTGCGCAATGTGCCGGGCGTGAGCATTGCGGCGGGCGAGGGGGGAAGCCAGGGCGACAACCTGACGATTCGCGGGTTTTCTGCGCGCAGCGATATGTTTATCGACGGTATTCGCGACTTCGGTTCGTACTATCGCGATGCGTTCAACTACGAGTCGATTGAAGTATTGCAGGGACCGGCAAGCGTGGAGTTTGGCCGCGGATCGACGGGCGGCGTCATCAATCAGGAGTCGAAGGTCCCGGTGGACCACGAGTTCGTGAGGGGGACGCTACAGCTTGGAACGAACGAGATGCGCCGTCTGACGGCGGATGTGAATGAGCCGCTGGACGACTTTATACCGGGCTCGGCGTTCCGGATGAACATTGTGGGAACGCAGTCGAAGGTAGCGCAGCGGAATTATGCGCAGACTCGTCGCTTCGGCGTTGCGCCTTCGGTGGCATTTGGGTTGCATGCGGCGACGCGGGGCACGATCTCCTATCTGCACGAGAGCGAGGATAGTGTTCCGGACTACGGAATTCCTTATCTCGGCATTCTGGCGGCGAAGGTGGATCGCAAGACGTTTTATGGATATGCGAATGAGAGCTACCTGCGCACGAACCCGGATATTGTGACGGGACGGATCGATCACGATTTCAGCCATGGTCTTTCGTTGCGGTCGACGCTGCGGTGGGGCAACTATCCCCGCGATATTCGTGTGGTGGAGCCGCAGATCAATACGACGCCGACGTTCTCGGTTGTGAACGGCGTCGGCATGGCGACCTGTTCTCCGACGGCATCGACTCCCTGCTACAACGTCAATACTCCACTGAGCAATGTGAATGTGCGGCGCAACATCATCAACCGGAATTCGACGGAAGACATTCTGTGGGAACAGACACAGATGATTGGCAGGTTGAAGATCAGGGAGGTCGAGAACAACTTCGTTGTGACGATTGAGGGTGGACGCGAGCGTTCGCGCCCTGGCGGTTTCTCCTACGGCACCATCTATGTGAATGCGCTCAATCCGAATGCGAACGATATTTTGCCGGGTGCGACGGCGACTACCGTGAGGACGTACGTTACTTCGAATGCGTACGGCGTCTCCGGCATGGACACGCTGAAGCTGACGCGATGGTTGCAGCTGTCCGGAGGCGTGCGGTTCGATTACTTCAACACCACTGTGGACCCGACTGCTACAGCGGGGCGGGTGTCCCAGTTGATTCAGCAGCCGACGTATCGTGGAGCGATCGTCTTCAAGCCCGCTCGCAACGGAAGCATCTACTTCGACTACGGCACCTCGTTCAATCCTCCGGCGGAGAGTCTTTCGTTGAGTGCCAATAACGCTCTGCAGGATCCGCAGGAGAATGAGACCTATGAAGTGGGTACGAAGTGGGATCTGCTGAACGACAAGCTGAATGTCAGCGGAGCGTACTTCAGGACGAATAAGTCGAATGTGTATGAGACGAATCCTCTGGATACGACGCAGGTGTTGAACGTCGGCAACCAGCGGGTGCAGGGCTTCCAGGTTGGCGCACTGGGGCATCTGGCGTCACACTTCGACGTAATTCTGGGTTATGCGTATCTGGACGGAGTTGTCGTGAGCAGCGTACTGAACGCTTCGCCATACGGCTCTCTGTTCAAGGCGAACGATCCGGTGTTCGGCGCCTTCCCGTACTTCATCTCACCGAATAACTTCCCGCTGGCGAATGTGCCGAAGAACTCCGGCAACCTGTGGGTGACGCGTAACCTGCTGTGGGGTTTTGTGGGTGGATTCGGCGGCAACTTCATTGGTCCGCGCCGCGCCAGCTCGACGGCGATGGTCGCAGTGCCTCAGTCGAATGGGCCGACGCCGATCTCACAGGTTCCGCTGGCGTTCAAGTCGATCAACGGGTACTGGATCTTCAATGCGATGTTGCGCAGGCCGATCAACGATCGTGTGGACTTCCAGGCTAACCTGGTGAACCTGACGAACAAGTTTTATATCGATCAGCCGCATCCGAATCACCTGATTCCGGGTGAGGGATTCAATGCGCAGTTCGGGTTCAATATGCACTTCTAGTCTGGGTGGACGAGAGAGGTGGCAGCGAGGAGAGTTCTTCCTCGCTGTCGCTCTTCTGATTCGAGTTTGAAGTTGGATTGAGGTTTTTATGCTGATTACGATTCCCAATGTATTGAGCGCTGCCGATGTGGCTACGATGCGCGCGAAGCTGGATGCTGCTGACTGGAGCGACGGCAAGGTCACGGCCGGTTATCAGGCCCAGAGAGTAAAGGACAACCACCAGCTGGTGGAGAACTCTCCACTGGCGGTGGAGCTGGGCGATTTTGTGCTGAAGGGGCTGGCGCGGTCGCCGGTGTTCATGTCGGCTGCGCTTCCGTTGCGCGTGTTTCCTCCGATGTTCAATCGTTATACGGGCGGTGGGCACTTCGGCACGCATGTGGATACGGCGATTCGACAGATGGTGGCGACGGCGCAGAGGATTCGGACGGATGTTTCGGCGACGCTGTTTTTGACTGCTCCCGAGGATTATGACGGCGGCGAGCTGATCGTAGAGGACACGTACGGCGAGCACAGCGTGAAGCTGCCAGCGGGACACATGGTGCTGTATCCGGCGACGAGCCTGCATCGGGTAGAGCCGGTGACGAGGGGCGCACGGGTTTCGAGCTTCTTCTGGATTCAGAGCATGATTCGCAGCGACGGCGACAGGACGATGCTGTTCGATCTGGATCAGTCGATTCAGCGGCTGGCAGTGGAGGTCCCAGGGAGCCAGAATGTAGTTACTCTGACGGGGGTGTACAACAACCTGCTACGACGCTGGGCGGAGATGTAAGTGTGCGATGGCAAGAGGTGGCTTGCCATGTGCGTAATCTTGTTCAGGCCTCAGGGGACTGGCTGAGGGCTTCGCGGTTGGGGAGGAAGAGCGCGAAGACGGTGCCATGATGGACCGGGTGTTCGCTGCTGCGCAGGGTGAGCCTGCCTTGATGGCGCTCTACGATTCCAGCCGAGATCCAGAGACCGAGGCCGGTGCCGTTGAGCTCCTTGGTGGTGTAGAAGGGCTCGAAGAGGCGATTCCGGACTGCAGGTGACATGCCGTGACCGGTGTCAGAGATCGTGATGCGGATTCCTTTGCGCGAGTCCCCGCTGACGGAGTGATCGGTAGCCTCGTGAGCGCGTACGGTGAGACGGCCTCCCTGCCGCATGGCGTCGATGGCATTGGCGATGAGGTTGTTAAGGACCTGCCGGATGTCGTTCTCGAAGCAGAGGATAGGCTGAGAGGTCGCGAAGTCGGTCTCGACAAGGATGCCTGAGTTGAGAAGGCGTCCGTGATAGAGGTCGAGCACGGCGCCGACGAGGTCCTTGGCTGTGACGTGGGTGGCGCTGACTGCCTGGCGGTGGAAACGAAGCGTCTGTGTGGCGATCTGGCAGACTCGGGAGAGCTCGCTCTGGGCCGTGCTCACGTAGTGAGCGAGGGCGGGAGGCAGATCTTCCGCGGTCTGGATGAGGTAGAAGAGATTGGTAATCGCTTCGAGAGGATTATTGATCTCGTGCGAGATGGAGCTGGCCAGACGGCCGACGGCGGCCAGCTTCTCACTCTGGATCAGGGCCTGCTCGGCCTTCTTCTGGTTGGTGATCTCCTGAATGACGGCCGCGATGGCCTCCACCTTGCCGTCGGAGCTCCAGACGGGAGAGTAGTTGACGTTCCAGAAGCGATGTTCGCCGGGGCGGGTGGGGAGCTCGCCTTCGAAGACGTAATTGCGAATGGTTCTGCCGGATGAGACCTGGCGAAAGATATCCTCGATGCCCTTGAGGGGGGCGATCTCGGTGATACGGCGGCCCAGGATCTTTTCAATGGGCAGGCCGAGAGTCTCGGCCTGGCGATCGTTGACGCGCAGGTAGCGGAACTCGACGGGATCGAAGAGGGCGAGGCCGATGGGAGAGGTGCGATAGATGGTCTCGAGCTCGGCGCGTTGCCGCTCGGTCTCCTCCTGTCGCTGTTGCAGGGTTTCGGCGAAGGTCTTGCGGTCGTCGATGTCGATATTGACGCCCAGCCAGTGGAGGATGTTGCCGGATTCATCGCGGACGGGCTGGGCGCGAATCCACCACCAGCGTGCGCGCCCGGTAGAGGCCTGAATCATGCGGGTTTCGACGTCGAAGTCTTCGCCGGTGGCGATGGCACGGCTCCATCCATCGCAGACACGCTGCCTGTCGTCGGGATGGAGAGCGTTAAACCAGATGTCGCGCTGAACCTCGGTATCGGTGATGCCGAGGTAGTCCTGCAGGATTTGATTGATGTAAGTGAAGTGCCCTTCAGGGGCAGCCATCCAGATGGCCTGCGGGTTGAGGTCGGCGAGGATGCGGTAGCGAGTCTCGCTGGCGGCCAGGGTCTCTTCGCTGTGCTTGCGGTCGGTGATGTCGATGGAGAGCCCGCGAAGACGGGTGGCGACGCCGTCGACGATGAGCGCGCGGCAACGGCATTCGATCCAGAGCAGAGAGCCGTTTGCGGATCGGATGGGGAAGTCGGTGACGATCATCTCGCCGGTCTGGCGGGTCCGGCGCAGAAGGTCGTCGAGGATGGAGATGTATTCGGACGGGATGTACCGGCGCAGGGCGCGAAGGTCGGGAAGATCGGTAAAGGAGTGGCCGAAGACGGGATAAGAGCCGACTCCGAAGGTGATCTTTCCGTTGGTCAGATCGACATCCCAGGTGGCAACGCGCGCGGTCTGCTGCACGATGGAGAGGAGATCGCTCTGCTGGCGGAGCGCGAGATTGGATTCGCGTCCCGCGGTGATGTCGCGAAAGAAGATGACGATGCCTTCATCGGAGGGGCGGATCTGAAAGGAGAGCCACATGTTCAGCGGGCTTGGGTAGAAGTCTTCGAACTCGCTGGAGACGCCCTCGTACATGGCGCGGTCGTAGTGGAAGTGATACAGCTCGCTTGCGAGGGGGAACTCCTGCCAGATGATTCTTCCGACAAGATCGCCTTTGAGGGCCAGGAGCTCGCGCGCGCTGCGATTGAGAAAGGTGAAGCGATGCTCGCGGTTGATGCTGACGATGCAGTCTGTCGTAGCTTCGAGCACTTGCAGAAGACGGCGGGATGCGGAGTCGCGAAGAAGCTCAGCTCCTTTGCGATCGGTAATGTCACGAAGGATGAGAGCGATGCCCTCCGGGGTGGGGAGCACGTGGATCTCGCGCCAGATATCGCGTCGTGTGCTGAGGTGTTCGAGATGCGCAGGAATGCCGGTCTCCATTACGGAGCGGTACTCGCGTTCGAGATCGGTGCCGAGAATGCCGGGGAAGATCTCCCAGAAGGTCTTCGATTCGATGTGATGGGGCTCAATCGGGGCGCTTCGACGGGCCTCCGGATTGGCAAAGGTGATCTGCCAGTCGCGATTGATGCAGATGACCGCATCGGGAAACTGAAGGATGAGGCGCAGAAGCTGTTCGTTGCGCAGGTCGTCCTGCTGCCGGTTCGAGCCTGGTCTACCGGAGAACGCGTCGGCCGGGATGGCGTGCGGGTTCGACATGAGGTATCAGGAGTGTTCGATCATCTCATAGGCCAATGGAGGGTGCGGATAGGTCATCGAGAGGCTTCCAGGCTCGCGAGACGTGCTTCCAGAGAAGCCAGGGTATCGGTAAGCGCCGCCAGCTCAGACTCGAGACGGGCGATGCGATCGCTCTGCGAGGAGGCTTCGGGGCCAGAGGCGGGGCGCGGTTGTGTAGGAGCGCTCTCGGGAGCGCCCGAGAGCAGATGGGAGTAGCGGGATTCACGAGAACCGGGCTGGCGCGGAAGCATAACGACGAGAGGCCCGGTGGCGCTGGGATTGGTCTCGGAAGGAGGCTCCCGCAGAGCGAGGCGGTCGAGTGTGGATTGCACGCCGGAGAGGTCGTCGAAGGTGTAGAGGCGCTCGGAGCGGCTGCGGAGCTCGCCGGGCGTCTGTGGGCCGCGAAGCATCAGCAGGCAGAGCACGGCGGTCTCGTCACGGCGCAGGTTGAGGACGGTGCGGATGCGATGCTCGTACTTGGGAACGCGAGAGTCGTGAGCGACGGAGATGAGGTCCATGTCCTCGAGAGAGTGAAGGGACTGACGAACGTAGTCTTCGTTGAGTTCGAGTACGGGGTCGCGGCTCGAGCGCTGGTTACAGGCGTTGACGAGGGCGTTCAGGGAGAGAGGATATCCCTCCGGGGTGATGATCTCTTTTTCGATGAGAGATCCGAGGACCCTGGTTTGAATGGGATCGAGCACCATAGTGCAACCAGTCTACACAGATCAAGCAGGGAAGAAAGTAAGTAAAGGTATATCTATCACTTAGATAAGTGGTGACCAATGTGACACAAAAGTTACACTTTCTTGGGTCACAGGGTGGGATGGTTCGATAAACTGGAGAGAGGAAATGACCGACGGTGAATCGCATTTGTGATTGTCGATTCTTCTGATTCGTTGTCGTTGCAATCTTTATGCCCAGGGAGTCGAGATGAAGACAGCGATCAGGCTAGGTTTTGCCGCAGCGTTGACAGTGGGGATTCTGACTGGGCTAAGCGATATTGCCAGGGCAAAGGACGCTGAGTCAGCCGGAGTGGCCGGTGAGCGGTACTCTCTGCATCTGCGCCATCTGCACACCGGCGAGAGTATCGATGTCGTGTATCGCATCGGCAATACCTACCTGCCGGATGGAGTGGCGAAGCTCAATCATTTTTTGCGCGACCACCGTACGCAGACAGAGAGCAGCTACGATCCTAAGGAGTTCGACCTGCTCCATTCCCTGATGACGAAGCTGGGCCATCCGGATGGGGAGATCGACATTGTCTGCGGCTACCGCACGCCGTGGAGCAACAGTCTGCTGCGGTCGCGGTCGTCGAATACAGGCGTGGCGCAGCATAGCCAGCACATGCTGGCGAAGGCGATCGACATTCGCGTCCCCGGCGTTACAACGACGACGCTGCGTGACGCAGCTCTGAGCCTGCATGCAGGCGGCGTGGGGTATTATCCGGTGAATCAGTTTGTGCATGTGGATGTGGGGCCGGTGCGGCAGTGGTCGTATGGCCATGGATCGGGCGAGACGACGGTTCGTTCGGTGGCACGGTCTACGCGACGCGCGCCACGGCATACGTCATCTGCTGCAACAGGCGAATAAGGCTTGCGATGTTCAGAAGAGCCCGGGCTGCCGGGCTCTTCCGGTTTAAGGCGTATGCGGGCGAGCTGATATAAACTGCGATCTGTATGAGCCGCGAATATTTCTCAAGCAATCCTGCGTTGCCGTTCTCTGATGCCGTGCTGGTTGACGGTAAGACACTCTATCTCTCCGGCCGAATCGGGCTGATTCCGGGCACGACAAAGGTACCTGAGACCGCGGAAGAAGAGGCGCATCTTGTGATGCAGGACTTTCAACGCGTGCTTGGGATGGCAGGCATGACGATGGAGAATCTGGTGTCGGTGCAGATCTTCGCCAGCGATGTTTCGCTGTGGGAGAGGTTCAATGCGGTGTACCGCACGTACTTTACGGAGAAGCTTCCAGCGCGGGCCTTTCTGGGGTCGGGAACTCTTCTGTTTGGGGCGCGGTTTGAGCTGCAGGGGATTGCGGCAAAGGATTAATAGCGATCTGGTGGATGACGGGTGGACGCTCGATCTCTGAATGCGGGCAGGTGGGGGCTTGAGAGAGCCCTGAGGGCCGCACGACGGATCGAGGGGGACAGACGCGCTCTGAAGACACTGGTTGAGACGATGTTCGGCGACGATCCGGAGCTGCGCAAGCGTTCCGCCGATGTTGCGCGAAGAATCACGGAAGCGGATGTGACGCCACTGCTGCCTTATGCGAACGAGATGGCAGGTCTGCTTGCTGAGCTGTCTCCTGCGGAGTCGCGGACGCGGTGGCATCTGGGGCTGGTGGTGGCCAGAACAGCGCATACACGGGAGCAGCGTTTGCGGGCAGCGAGGCTGATGGAGCTGCTGATCGAGGATGAGAGCAATGTTGCACGCTGCTCTGCGGTAGAGGGAATAGGGTTACTGGCGAGCGAGGAGCCGTCGCTGCGTGGAGTGGCGGAGGAGATGATCGAGCGGGCGTTACGGGAAGGGACGCCGGCGATGAAGGCTCGTGCGCGTCATGCGAAGCGGCGGCTGGAGAAGGCGCAAAGACTAGCCAGAGATTTGGGATGAATGACGGTGTCTGAGGGTGAGGATCTGGGCTAGACTCGCGGCATGCCAAAGTGGCTTCTTCTTGCGGGGCGCTGGTTTTATGGTGTCGGGCTGGCTTGCATTGGCCTGCAACACTTCTTCTTCACGAACTTTCCCGGGGTCGTGATTCCGCATTTTCCGGCATGGATACCGCTGCGGCTGCTATGGGTGCTGGTTATTGGCGCGGCTTTGGTGGGTTCTGGGGCGTGCATCCTGTTCAACCTAAGGGGAAGGAAGGTTGCAGCCTGGACGGGGGTGGCGCTTGTGGCACTGGTTGTGATCGCGCATGTTCCGAATCAACTTACAGGAGCGTATGCGGCGGTGCTTGGCACGTGGACGAACGTGTTCAAAGAGCTGACCCTTGCGGGTGGGGCGTGGATTGCGGCGATGTCGTTTGGGAGAGAGGAGTCAGGGCTGCCTTCCTGGCTGGAGCGTGCGCTGCCGCTGGGACGTTATTTCTTCGCGTTTACGCTGGCTGTCTTTGGAGTCGACCACTTCCTGTATCCGAAGTTTGTGGCGTCACTGGTTCCCGGCTGGGTTGGTGCACCTATGTTCTGGACGTACTTTGCTGGAGTGGCTCTGATTGCGGGCGGGCTGGGGATGATGGTCAGACGAGTGGCGCGGCCGGCCTCGCTGCTGGTAGGAGCGATGATCTTTCTGTGGCTGCTGATGCTGCATATTCCGCGGGCGATTGCGGACCCTTATACGAATGTGGGGAACGAGTGGACGAGTGTCTTTGAGGCGCTGGCATTCAGTGGGATGGCATTCATGCTGGCGATGTTGTCACCAGAAGTTTCGTCACTATAGAAGCTTTGCACCCTTACGAATATTGTGTTTCATGCACAGAAGCTGAATATTTGCCACAGTCTCTGAGGTACCACCTTTGGAATAAGGCAAAATATGATCGAAATGTAGGTTTGTTGTAGAACCACATTCGACGCATGCCCCTTTGTCCCTTTTCCAGACTGCCAACTTAACATGTGAGGGAATAATACGCCGTTGTTCGAGTTCCAGGAATTCAATCGGAGAATTAGATTTTTCGTCTGGAACAGATTGCAACTTGAATTTAAAAACCCTACGATTACTGCTTGTTTCAGTCCAACTATCAACCAGATGAAAAAGACCGTTATACGACCAAATGCCATTCTTAATTTTCTCGTAGACGCGTACTCGAACTGCAGGTTTTTCGTTTCTTATGTAAGCCTGAGCAGCTTCGTGAAAGAAGCCGTTTTGAGTTAGCTTTCCGGTCTTTGAATGTAATGGTTGATCTATCTCCTTTGGATAAGGAGTATCCCCAGTTCTAGGTTCATCATGACCCTCGTAGATTAGGACCGTGCCATTCTCTTCCAACACATCATCATAAGGAGCTCCTGGTCGATGGGAAGATAGAACGATCGAATGTGTCTGTGTGGCATTGAAATTCATCCCTCGCTGAAGAGATAAACCTTCCCTAGAGCACATTTCCATGTACGAGATAATTTCGTTAGATCGCATCCGACATCAATAATAAAGGCCACCATTGCTGGTGGCCTTTATTATCGATTGTTTGATTCAATGGTTAGTCGCCTGCGACGGTCTCTTCCGACTCGACCTTCGCGGGGGCTGGCTTGATCTCGCCGAGCGAGATGAAGCCGGGCACTTCCGCTTCCTTGAGGACTTCCTTGCGGTAGAGCTTGGCCATGCGGGCGTTTTCGGCGTCCTGCTTGATCTTCGCGTCGCGCGCCCGGATCTTCTCCTCGCGGGCGTTCTTGGCGATACCGGACTTCTCGAAGGTATCGTTGGCAGCGGAGTCGACGTGAGCCTGGTTCAGCACCAGATCATACTTCTCCTGCTTCTCGATACCGACCTTCTTGCCGCCTGCGAAGATCTCGTGACGGCCATGCTCCTCGTACCACTTGGTGAGGGTAGCGGTCATGTGCATCTTCTCGATGATGTTGCGCCACCCTACGCCGGTGTTGTAGGCGCAGAAGCTGATCTCGCCTTCCTGCGTGGCGTAGGGGATGATGCACTGCTCGGTGCGGCGGAAGTCGTAGTTGAAGAGGTCCTGGAACCACATTCCGGCGATGAAGAGGAAGTTCCAGCGGTCGCCGCGGCGCTTCTGGATGTCTTCCATGGTGCGGTCAGCGGTCACCTTGCCGTAGTTGCGGCCGGTGGCGCCGAAGCACTTGTCGAACTTCTGCAGCAGGTCGACGATCTTGAAGTGCGTGGGAGCGTTCGAGGGGTTGTAGTTGCGCAGAAGCGCGAGCGAGACGCCGACGATGGAGAGGAACTTGCCGCGGGCGGCGTCGTTGATGCGGGCGACGTCCTTGGCGAGCTGCACGGCGTCGAGGAACGCGGTGACGGGAACGGCTTCCTTGGTCTCCTTGTCGATCATCAGCGCCATGCCGATGCCGCAGTTCGGGTGGCATCCGCAGGAGAGCTGGCCCCACTCGTGGTCCGGTCCGTGTACGAGGTCGGCCCAGTCGGAGAAGGTGGACATGAAGGAGATGGGGAACCAGTCGCGGGTGCTCTCACCGAGGCCAGTCTGGTTGCGGATGTCGTGCGCGAGGTGCGACAGGGTGTAGCGCTGCGCTGCGCGGCGCTCGTCCGAAACCTCTTCGTCGCGGCCGGTGAAGGACACGGGCTGGAAGGAGAGGAAGTTGATCTTCTTGGGGTTGTCGAGCGCGAACTCGATGATACGGCCGACCTGCTCGTTGTTGATGCCGTTGACGATCGTCGTTACGGGAACGATGTCGACGCCGGCCTCGTGCAGGTTGTGGATGGCCTGGAGCTTCACGTCGAACGCATTGCCGACCTTGCGGTGAGAGTTGGCGGCGTTGCCGATACCGTCGAACTGCAGGTAGGCGTAGCGCAGACCGGCCTCAGCGGCAGCCTTGGCGAACTCCTTGGACTTCGCGAACTCGATGCCGTTGGTCGCGGCTTGCACGGAGTTGTAACCGACCTTGCGGGCGTAGGCGACGGCGTCGAGGAAGTAGGGGCTGAGCGTGGGCTCGCCACCGGAGAACTGAACGCTCATCTGACGACGCGGCTTGATGGTGATCGCGTTGTCGAGCATGGTCTTGATCTCGTCCCACGTAAGCTCGTGGACGAAGCCGACCTGGTTGGCGTCCATGAAGCAGGGGTCGCACATCATGTTGCAGCGGTTGGTCAGGTCGATGGTCAGAACCGAGCCACGGCCATGGGTGACGGTCGAGGTGCCGTGGTTGTGGAGCTTCTCATCGTTGTGGGCGCGGATGTCGCGGCCGGGGAAGACATCTTCGAGGTGCTTCATCATCGGCGGGTCGATGGACATGACGTCCTCGAAGTGGCCGTGGATGGGGCAATCCTTGACCATCAGGATCTGGCCGTCGCGCTCGATGATCTGAGCCTTGATTTCGCCGACCTTCTCGTTGAGGAGGATCTCGTGGGGCAGCTTGCCGTCGACGATCTGCTGGCGAATCTCAGGGACGCACTTGGGGCAGAGGGAGTCGGTGGTACGGGGCCAGCCTAGAGGGGGCTTCTCTTTCTGGTAGGACTTCAGGAGGGGCTTGTCGCTCCACTTGGGGGTGAAGCTGGGGTTGGGCGAGATCGAGTTCAGTTTGTCGAACACGGCCCAAGCGGCCTTTGCTCCATACGTGAGAGCCTTTTCGGCTAACTTCGCGGACTTTGCCATATTTGTTTCCTGTCTCCTGAATTCCGTCTTCAAAACTTGTGTGGCCTGAACAGCTACTTCTTAAGCTTATCTGGCTAGGGGTGGTCGCCGGAAGTGAACACCCTGATTCAAGCCATCCTTTTTCCCGTCGATAAGTGGATGAAGGATAACGGGTTGAACCGTTCTTAAAGGTACTCAGATAAGGGGGAGGATCGAAGCCTGAGCAAGCGAACGGCAAAATAATGCATTGAATGGTAACGAGGGGGGCCTGAGCGGGACGAGGGAAAAAGTTGCAAAAAAGCCCGGAAGGGCATTAATCACCCTGAATCAGGGGGCCGCTCCCTGGGATACGGCGATGTTGTTCAGAATCTGCTGAACAAAAATGATGCGCACGTGAATGCGTTTGGCCACGTCCGGAAGAAATTCGTTGACGAGATTATTGACGGGATCAAGCGCGAAACCGGTGAGGATTCGTTCGGTCGTGGAAGGACCATCGCTCTGGATGCCCGGGACGTAGAGGTTGCTGAGTTCGGCGATGATAGGGTAGGTAGCCAGGACAGCATAATTGGGAATGGTCTTGCCTTCATCGCTGCGGGAGACGTAGCTGCGCGTGATGGAGTAAAGGATGCGCTTGCCTACAGGTTTCTCGGGCATGCGGTAGTAGCGAGGATCCTGATGGGCGAGACTGGGAATGGCAAAGGTGCCGAAGAATTCACCGGTGGCATTTTGCAGAAGGCTGATTCCTGCCAGTTTGGCGAATCCTTCCATTCCGGGGCCGTAGGCCGTATGCGAATCTACGGCGATGTTGATGGCGGAGATCCCGGCGATCGTTCCGAGGCTGGCCGGGTCGGTGGTGAAATGAAGCGCGAGGTAACCCTTCTGTTTCCAGTTAAGCGGGATAGGGACGTTGGTGTTGAGGAAGCGCTGATAAGGATAGACAAGCTCGCTGCAGCGGGGACGAGGCTGGTCGACCCGTTTGGGATCAAACGAGATCATTCCCAGGGCTCCTACAAAGTTGCAGGAAGCAGGAGCCTTTCCGCTTGCTTTCAGTGATGTCTGTCCCACGACGACTACGTCCTGCTGGCGAACCTGGCTGGGAGCATCGGGAAGATCGTCCTCTGTCTCCGAGTCTGAAGTCGAGGAGGAATCTTCCTGAGGGGTAATGAGAGAGATGGCTGTGGGCAGTCCGGATGTATCGGGCGAATCCGAGGAGGAAGGACTGGTTGTCTGGGCTGCGGCCACACCCATGGAAAGCAGCATCCCCACTATCAAAGCCCTATACATGAATCAGCATCACCTATCTTCTCGTCCGTTTTGTAGAACCCCGGACGTGGAAGGTTTACTCGTGTTTTTTAAGGTGGACCCATTGCAGGAGATCATCGCTGAACTCACTGACAAGATATCCGAACGCTGTGCCGCCTGTTGAGGTTGCCCAGGTTTGAGCAAACTGACTTCCGGTTACGTTGCGGTCAGGATAGTAGGCCCGAGTGAGTGCAGCAGCGCCGCCAGTGCCGAGAATCGAAGCATAATTTGGAATTGCCCGACCGGAATCGGTTCGTCCGATGACAGATCGAGTAGCCGCATAGACGGCGCGGTTGAAGAATTTGTGACTGCGACCGAGTTGATAGTAGCGAGGGTCCTGATGAAAGACAGGGGCGAGCACAGAGTCGCTGAAGATCTCTTTGCTTGAGCCAAGGACGGCAGCCGCACCGAGTCGCTGGGCGAAGGCTCCTTTATCGACACCGTAGTTGGGGGCGCTATTAATCAGGTGCGACCATTCGGCTGAGAAGAACCAGCCCGACATGGCTCCGGGAGTGACGGATTCGTGAAGCCCCAGAATGATCTTGTCGGAGACTCTCTGCGTGGGAGCCGATTGATCGGTGTGAATGACTTTCCTGCTGGGAGATGCTGTTCGATGAGTACTCCCGGCTGCTGGTGCGGTCGGATCAAACGACGCAGGCATGCTGGAGGAGCTGCTTTCAATCAGCTCTGAGGATCGGATTGCTCCGGGAGAGTCGGGAAGAACTGCTGCTGATGTCTCCAAAGGCTTTACGGGATGGGCGGCGGAGGGGCGGACGGCGAAAAAGAGAAGCAACAGTGGAAGATGCTGCGAAAGTGATGGGCGAGACCTAGTCAAAGAGATACCTCATGAGGACTTCCGGCTCGCATCTCTTCTCGGGAAAGAACAGCGAATACCTTGGCTGACGCTCTTTCTCAAAGGCGTCTCCTTCTTGGAAGGACGCCTGCAATCAGAGGGGCGTTGTATTGATATCTGAGATTGTGTGGTGTCTGTGGATGACGTTACCACCTCGGCACTGGATATGGAATAGAGGGTTTAGGGAATTGACCCTCTGATTTCCTCATTTTGATAATTGATGGTGGAGAAGTGTGCGCATGGCTAACGAGAGTCCGAAGAGTCCCTGGGAAGACAGGCTGCATGAGGCCAGTGCTCGTGTGGAAGAGGATGTGCGCGAGTTTATCCGTTACTTCAACGACGAGATTGTGCCTGATATCCGGAAGAACGGCTCGGATGCCCTGCGAACTGCTGCTCGCGAGTTGAACCGGCTGGCACAGAAGATGGACGAACGTGCCGGCCGTACACCGCCTTCCGGCCCAAAGGATGCGCCGAAGCCGTGACCCGCTCGCGCATCGCGTTTGCAGCATCGATGCTGGTGCTGCTGCTGGCGATAACTGGCTGTCACAAGAAGCCTGCGCGAGCTTACCATCCGCCGCCTCCTCCGTCGTCGACCAATGCTCGCACGGGAACGAGCACACGACCTTCGAGTGCGGGTTCTGCGTCTGCGGGGACGGCGCGGCCGGTGCCTCCTCCCACGCCACCGGATGTTCACGGTAAGCCTGCCGTGATCGAAACCGGTCTTGCGAGCTGGTATGGACCGCCTTATGCGGGACGCAAGGGAGCTGATGGCAGTGTCTACGACCAGAACGCGATGACTGCCGCTCACCTGACGTTACCGCTGGGTTCCGTCGTGCGGGTGACGAACCTGACGACAAACCAGTCGGCGGTGGTGAAGATTACGGATCGCGGACCGTTTGTGCGTGGCCGCATCATCGATCTTTCGCTTGCCGCGGCGAAGGCTACGGGACTCTATCGCATGGGTGTGGCAAAGGTAAGGGTTGAGGCGTGGACGCCGGGGCCGAGCAACAGCCCCAATGCGCTCCCCGGAGGCCGGTGGTGCGTACAGGTGGGAGCGTTTCAGCGCGAGAAGGATGCTGTGAAGCTGAAGAACGATCTTATGCGCCGGTACTCGACGGCGAAGGTGATTGAGTTTCCGGGACCGACGGGCCACTGGGTTCGAATCAATCCTGCTCGTCCGGACAAGGCTCACGCCGACGAGGTGGCGGAGAGCATTCATGCCTCTGGAGGAGCGGAGCCGTTCCTGATCCGTACCGACTAAGCGATTTCGCAGACGTGTAGAGGAGCGGAGGACGGCAAAATGCAGGGATTCTTCGCTTCGCTCAGAATGACGATCTTTGGGGGGGTAACTTCACACCATCGACGATCTTGGGGGCGACTCTACACCATCTGGGAAGCTGCTCTCATTTTCAGCGAAGGACGCGTTTTCCTGTGCGCTGCTCGATCTCTTTGCGGAACTGGTCTGAGGCGCTGTGGTTCCATGTGTGAGTGATGCTGACGCGGTTGTCTCCGAGAACACGCGTCATGCGCCCGGCTCCAATGATCTGGATGTTCATTACCTCGTCGTAACGCATGGACTTTTCACCACGGAACCAGAAACGTTGCACCAGCGAGGTGGGCGTGAAGATGATGGTGCCGGGCATCTGGAACAACACAAGGCCGACCAGCGCAAGAAGAAGGAATGGAAGCCATAGCGGGATGGGCTGGTGGCTCTTCCATATGGGCCATGCGAGCAGAGCGAAGTAGAAGGGAACGACGAGGGCACGGCTCCAGAGGACAAGAGGCTTCAGCGGAAAGACGAGGCCTTCGCTGGTTTCCTTTGGAGATCCCTTCACCATGCGTCCGGCGTAGATCAGGGCGAACAGCGCGGCCAGAGTTATGAGCTGCAGTGTTTTTGGGTCGAGCGGCATCGGAATCGTTCCTCGTTAAAGGTTACTTCGCTGGTGGTGGCGGGTAGTAGGGTAGCTTCTGCTGCTCGTCATTCGCACGCTTTACGCCGATGTCGCCGAAGAGAAGGCTGGGCACAATGGTGGTCTGTGGCAGTGTACCCAGCGAGTCGTTGACGTAAGGGTCGTCACCTGCGGCGAGGATCTCGGAGCGCAGGCTGCGGTTGTCGAGCTCGTCGAAGACGGCACCGCGAACGAGCTGACGGCTGCCGTCAGGATGAATGAGATACAGCAGGCGAGGCGCGTCGCCTCCCATGGTTTCGACAGCATAGACATCGCGCTTCTGTTCCTTAGCCATGCCGAGCAGGCGGTTGTTCAGCTCGGCAACGGAGACAGGTCGGCTCGACTTGAATATCATTACGCCGCTGCGGGAGTGCGCCGGTGCTCCGGGGGCAGCCCGGCCGTGACCGTTGGAGGAGGGAAAGTCCTTGATGGGCTCGCGTCCGATCAGATAGTTGTCGAGCCTGCCGTTCGTGACGATGTCGACCGCCTGTGCGGGAACGCCTTCGTCGTCCACCTGATAGGCGCCGACGAGGGTGCGGCCTGCGAACTTCGCCTCCAGAGGATTGTCGGCTACACTCATGAACTCGGGCAGAACGCGGGCTTTATAGCTTGAGGTGTAGACGCCGCGAGTCCTTGCGGCTGTGCCCAGATCAGGCCGGTCCGCTTCGACGTTGCCGACGAAGAGCCGGTTCATGACGTCGGAGGCCGCGTCGCCGGAGAAGAGAACAGGGCCGTGATAGTCTTCCGCGTCGACGATGGGAGCTTTTCGCAGAGCATCGAGACTCTTGAGGTCGTCGATGACCTGTTTGCGGAAGGCCGGCCAGCTCTCGAGCTCGCTGGAGGTCGTAGCGACGGATCCGTTGTCGCGGGCCAGCTGCATGCCGTCGGGCGCTTGTCCGCCGACGCTGATGGCGTTGTTGTATCCGCTGAGACCGTAGCGCAGCGCCGTTCCTTCGGTGTTGACGAGGTAGCGGTTGAGCGTCATGGCGCGAATGTTAGCGGTCGAGTACTGAATCTGGTCGCTGAAGGAGCTGACCTCGGGCGCTGATGCGTAGAGGCCGCTGGCTTCGATGACGCGCTTCCTCCACTCGTTGCGGTCGATCTCAAGCTTGCGGAGAGGTTCGATGTGGACGAAGGGCTTCTCCTGGGAGAAGTCCTTTTCTGCACGGGTGGACTGGAACTGTTGGATCGTCGCCAGTTTGGTGGAGTAGGCGCGCAGAGCGTTCTTATATGCTTCGTCGGTCGCGGTCCACAGAGCGTATCGCAGGGCGGCGGGATCGTTGTCCTCGGGGGCCAGCTGAACGGAGCCATCGCCACGGCCGGTGCTGGAGTCGACGGTATAGTCGCCCACACGCACGGTGACGCGTACGACACGCTGCCGGCCTTCTTCCTCGCGGGTAAGCGCGCCGTAGTTGGCGACTGCCTCGAAGCTGGAAAAGTCGTCGAGACGGTATTCAATAAAGTAGGGGTGCTGCATTCCAGGGAGGACGAGCTGTGTCTTCTCGCGCTCGAGCTCGGCCTGCATGGCTTTGAGGAGAGGGTCGTCTGCTTGGGCGAGCAAAGGCTTTGTAACGAGTGCTGTTACAAGGAGCGCTGTGGAGCAGAGATAGGCTGTGACGGACTTTTGAAGGAGGCTTTTCATCGCCGGGTCTCCTTTCCATTTTCGTTTACCGGGGGCGGTGGAAGGATAGGCGGCCGAGCTGTCCCCTGCGCCTGACGCTGTGTCTCGATCTCGCTGACGAGCATGGCGGGAGCGACTGCGCTGACGGGGATACTGCCTGATTCAGCTCCGCAGATTCCGTTGAAGAGGTCCTGCTTATCGTTGGTGGCGACGATACGGTTGAGTGCAGCCTGTGGCGTGCCGACGATGGAGACGCCGCGCACCAGCTCGTCAGGACGGCCATCGACGTAGACGCGGTAGACAACCAGAGGGATTACCTGGAAGGCCTGTGGAGCGCGCCGTGCGGTGACGGCAAAGCCGGAGGAGATGTCCTCGAAGAAGAGGCCGTAGGGCTTGCCCTGGCGCTTCGCCTCGTCGATGAGCATCTGGCGAAGTTCCTTGTCGGAGACGGTCTTGGTGGAGCTGACGATGAGGTTGCCTTGCCGGCCCGTGGGCATGCGGCCAACCTCGGCGCGGCCATGGCCGTTGGTGTTGGCAAAGCTGGCGATGGGAAGCCGCGACATCAGGAAGGTCTGGAGAACGCCGTCCTTGATCAGATCGACGCGGCGTGCGGGCTGGCCTTCATCGTCGTAGTTATAGTGTCCGCTGAGGGACGCTCCGTCGAAGGTCTTCAATGTGGGATCGTCGGTGACGCTCATGAAGGTGGGGAGAATCTGCTTGCCCAACAGCTTGGTGAAGGTCTGGCCTTCGTTGTCGCCGCGCTGACGCTGGCCCTCGAGCCGATGGCCCAGCACCTCGTGAAAGAAGACGGCCGAAGCGCGGCCACTGAGGATCGCCGGGCCGTTGTAGGGTTCGGTGACCGGAGCGGTTCGCAGAGCGACGAGATTCTTCGCCATCGCGGTGGTCTTTTCGACGAGAGTCTTCTGGTCGGGGAGGTGAGCGAGAGAGTCGGCTTCGAAGGTCTCGACGCGGAAGAGGTCCATGCCATCTGCAGCTCGGGTACGGGCGACGATGACGAGACGGGCGACCTGGTTAGGAGTGGCGACTCGCGTGCCTTCGGATGAGACGAAGTATGCGGTTTCGGTCGTAGCCTGCACGGTGACGTTGTTAAAGAAGATGTCAGGATACTGGCGGAAGAGGTCGGTGAGGTCGCGCAGGCGCTTCTCCCAGGCAGTCTTGTCGACGGAGAGTGGCGACGACGCGGGAAGCACTGCTGTCGCGGGCTTTTCTGCGGAGAAGTCGGCTGAGTTGTCTTCTTCTTTCGCGCGCACCTGCTGCTCGGTCTTTACCTTCAGGTAGCTGTCGAGGGCCTTGGCATAGCCGCGGTTGGTTGCGAACCACAGGCTGCGTTCGACGGCGATACGGTCGTCGGTGAGGGGCAGGGGAATCGTCGTCAGGGCGCTGGCACGGTGGTCGCCGTGAGTATTGTCCTGCTCGGGGGTTCCGATGCGAAGCTGAACGTCGGCGGTGCGGCGATGGCTCTGATGCGAGAGCGCGATGGCACCGAACTGCGCCGTCATGTTGAAGCTGTCGGAGTCGCTGACGGCGTAGCTGACGAAGTAGGGCTTAGGCTGCTGAGCGGGGTCGGCACCGCCGAGAGAGTCCATGGCGCGGTGCAATTCGGCGCTCATGGCATCCAGCAGAAAGGTGTTAGCCGGTTTTGAGGACGCAACGTCCGCGGCCCGGAGTGAGGGGGCAAGGAGAACCAGGGAGAGTGCGGTCAGGCCGCCTGGAAGTGCAGTTCGAAATCTCATCATCGGAAGCAAGCTCGTTTCATCTTCGAGAAAAACCCGGCTGAAGCAGAGTGTATCGGAAGTAGGTGGCGGGGCGTTCAGGCTGCCCGGGGAGGGACAAGATCCCGGGCCTGTTCGCTGCGATCTTCGATGCCGAGCCGGTTGAGAAGAGGGGTCGTCATCATGGTCGTGATGAGAGCCATTACGACAAGCATGGTGAAGAGAGTCGGCGAAAAGACGTGAGCCTTGTAGGCGATGTTCAGTACGATCAGCTCGACCAGGCCGCGCGTATTCAGCAGGGCTCCCAGGGCCCAGGCATATTTCCACGGTTGACCTGTCCAGCGGGCCGCGATGACGGCCCCACCGATCTTCCCTGCCACTGCAATAAGGAGGACCAGCCCAGTCCAGAGCCAGATATGGGTCCCGGTCAGCAGATCGAGCCGGGTTCGCATCCCTGTCAGGGCAAAGAAGAGCGGCAGCAACAGGGCCGTGACGATGGTGTCGAGCCGGGTGCGGAGAGTGTTTTGCCAGCCCTTGATGCGGGGAAGGCAGAGACCGGCAAGGAAGGCTCCGAAGAGCGGGTGAACTCCGATAGCCTCGGTGGCAGCGGCCGAGGCCAGAACTACGGCGAGAATCGCCGCAAAGTGTTCATAGGAGAGAGTGATGCTCGTCTTCCGTTGCGCTAGCCGCTTGCCGACAGGACGGACGACGAAGATCATCACGAATAGATAGACGGCCAGCCACAGCAGCCGATGGTACAGCGTCGTCGCGCTGCCCGTGGGCTGGATGAGCGTAAGAGCTACGGCGAGCAGAGACCATGCACAGACGTCGTCCACAGCGGCGCACATCAAAGCGGTTGCTCCCAGCGAGGTCGATTGCAGGCCGCGTTCTTCCAGAATCCGAGCCAGTACGGGGAAGGCGGTAATGCTCATCGAGATTCCGAGGAACAGCGTGAAGGGAAGGCTGCCGATTCCTTCAGGGGCGAAGTGGGCACGGAGCGCCGGAGCGGCGGCGATGGCCAGAGCAAAAGGCAGCAGAATGCTCAGTGTGCTTGTGAGGGTTGCCGTCAGCCTCTGTTTGCGAAGGTGCTCGTAGTCGAGCTCGCTTCCGATGAGGAACAGGAAGAGGACGAGGCCGATGTTGCTCAAGACTTCGAAGGGGCCGAAGGAGTTCGGCGGAAACAGGACAGCCGAGGCGTGGGGTGCGATTCGTCCGAATACCGAAGGTCCGAGCAGGATCCCGCCGATGATTTCGCCGATCACCCTCGCCTGGCCGAGCCGGCGAGCGATCCAGCCGCATACGAGAGCGGTAAGGATTACGACGACCATCTGCAGCAGAAGCAGCGTCATTATGTCCCCTTCTCTCCAGTGTGCTCTTTTTTGTATCTGGCGTAGAAGACGATAATCGCTTCGGTAAGGAGCAGGAGCAGGCCGGGAAGGATCATGCGGGTTCCCAGCATGGACGGCCATAGGAATCTGAAGTCGACGCGCCAATCCACGATGGTGAGGATCAGCCCTCCGAAGAACAACACGGAGCCAACCCAGCGTCGGAAGCGCGGCGAGAGATCGCTGTCGCCCTTGTAACTGCTGCCTTTGAACTCGCGGATGGGCTTGCCGACCAGACCGCGATGGTCATAGATTCTGCAGCGAAGATCCGGTCGTTTCGCTATCTGTTCTTTTGCGTAGGTCTCTGCCTCGGCAAGATTGCTGAATATGGTGCAGAAGGGAGAGGCATTGGGAGAGTCGCCAAAGTTGGAGTAATGAACGGCGTACTCGTTCTCCGCCATTCGCTCGTTCCATGAAGACGGGTGGGCACTCTCATCGAAGAGCGGCAATGTGCGTGAACCGCCCATAACAGAAGTTTATCAACCTTCTTAGAGACAGCTGCTCCGGCTTGTCGTTCGGTGAAAGCATATTTTCCTGAATGAAGGATTGCGGTTACGATCGCGATCAGGCAAACTGACCAAATTCAGGAAACAGAGAACAGACCTATGCGCCTTCGGAGCCTTGTTTTATCGCTGATTTTGTTTTGTGCCGGAGCCTTTGCGGTCACCTCCTGCCTTGCGCAATCGCCAGACCAACCGAGCTCTTCCCAGACTCAGGCGCGAACGGCTTCCGATACGCAGCATCCGGCCTATTCACTTCCACCAGAGAAGCTGGCGCGTGCGATCGCCTATTCGCGCATTCGCGTGATCCTGAATTTTCTGGGTAGCGGCTGGGGCATCCTGCAGCTTTTGTTGCTGCTGGCGCTCGGTGTCGTGGCCAGGATACGCAATGTTGCCGTGAACCTAAGCAGGAATCGCTGGGCACAGGGCTTCGTCTTTACTCTTCTTTTGCTGGCTGTGACAACGCTGCTCGATCTTCCACTCGACCTGTACGGGCAGCACGCCGCCAAGGTCTACGGGCAATCGGTACAAGGGTGGGGAAGCTGGGCGTGGGACGCGACGAAGGGATTTCTGCTGACCTTCGTCTTCGGTGGGTTGCTGGTGATGCTGCTCTTCTGGGTGATTCGCAAATCACCGAACCGATGGTGGTTCTGGTTCTGGATTCCAGCGATGATCGTGGTGTTGATTGCGGTCTTCGTGTCGCCGGTATTGATTGATCCTCTCTTTAACAAGTTCGAACCGCTGGCGAAGACGAACCCGGCTCTGGTGGACAGGCTGGAGCAAGTCGTTGCCCGTGGCGGAATTCAGATTCCTCCCGACCGCATGTTTCTGATGAAGGCCAGCGAGAAGGTTACGACTCTGAACGCCTATGTCACCGGGTATGGAGCGTCGAAGAGGGTTGTGGTCTGGGACAACTCCGTCAGCAAGGCAACTCCCGACGAGATCAGCTTTATCTTTGGCCACGAGATGGGGCACTACGTGCTGAACCATATTCCGGCGACGCTGGTCTTCTTTGGAGTGCTTCTGCTGATTGAGTTCTATGTCGGTTATCGCGGAGTGCGCTGGTTGATCTCTCGCTATGGCGCGACGTGGAACGTCTCTTCGCAGAATGACTGGGGCGCTCTTGTGGTGCTGCTGCTTGTTCTGTCCGTTCTCTCCTTCATCAGCGAGCCCATCGTGAATGGCTATAGCCGGATGCATGAACACGAGGCCGATGTGTATGGGCAGGAGGCCATTCACGGCATCGTCGCCGATCCGCAGAAGACTGCTCAGCAATCCTTTCAACTATTAGGAGAGATGTCGCTGGTCGATCCGAATCCTAATGCTTTTGTCGAGTTCTGGACCTTCAGTCATCCTTCCGTGGGGAGCCGCGCGGCCTTCGCCGCAGCGTACAACCCGTGGATTGAGGGCGGGCATCCGAAGTACTTCGCTAAAGAAGGCAGTACAGTGTTGTCGAAATAAAGGTAGAGATGAACGATGAATACAGACTGTTTATTCTGCAAGATCATTGCTGGGGACATTCCTGCAAACCGCGTCTACGAGGACGAGTTCTGCATAGCGTTCCCGGATATCAATCCCCAGGCACCGACTCACCTGCTCGTCATTCCTAAAGAGCATGTTGCATCGCAGGCAAAGGCAGTGGCCGAGCACAAACCGCTTCTGGGACACCTGATGGCAATTGCGGCCGACCTTGCGCGAGCCCAGAAGCTCGACAAAGGATACAGGGTGGTCATCAACACAGGAGAGGATGGCGGGCAGACCGTCTACCACCTGCACCTGCATCTTCTGGGTGGACGCCACATGACCTGGCCTCCAGGCTAACGGATCGGCGGGAAAGGTCTGCTCTCAAAAGAGCAAGACCGGCGATAGAGGCTGGGGACAGCTATTGCCTGTCTCCCTCGCTCTACGCCGGTCTTAACGCCGCCAGTCGTGCGGAATCTTATTGGTTGTAGTTGTTGTCGTCCTCTTCCGCGGTGCCGTAACGGCGCAGCAGATTGGGCAGGTTCTGCGAGAAGGCTGCTCGAGGCATAACAGTGTCGCAACCGGCCTCTGTAGCCTTGGCCTTCAGGTCGCCCTGCAGGTGGGAGAGGAAGCCGATGATCGAGGTTCCCTTCTTCAGCTTCGACTTCAGCTTGGGAATCAGGGTCAACGGTTTCGCGCTGGTATTGTTCAGATCGAAGACGATCAGACCGGGACGGTCCTCTTCTTTGCTGCTCGTCAATTGCGCGATGACGTCCTTGTCGTTTTTGACGAAGGCAACTTTTACGCCCAGCTTGCGCGAGGTCTCCTGAATCTTGGCCAGGAAGAAGAGATCTTCAATAAAGAAGAAGATCTTTGTCGGAGCATCTTCGGGAATGGGAATAGCGCGCCCCTGTGAGTAATCGATCGGCTGGGAATCACCTGCGTAGAAGCGGCTGCCGTTGCCGTTCTGACGGCGGAAACCGCCGGTTTCGATCGTCGAAGGCGGAGAGTCGGCAAAGTTGCCGTTCACCTCGCGGTAGCTGTGGTCCATGGGACCCACGAAGCTGCGAGGGCCGCGCTGCTGCTTCCCACCACTCTTCGAGCGCTTATAGGTATTGTTGCCGGGCTGGTGGGTGTCGCGGAAGTTTCCGGTTCCGTTGCCGTTGAAGTCAGCAACATTGCCGGGATTCTGAGTGTTGCGCGGTCGGTCACGGTCGCGGAACTTCTTCTTCCAGCGCTTTGCGCCCGGACCCTGCTGCTGACCAGGACCTTGAAAGGGCTGGCCAGAGGGCTGCGGTTGAGGCTGCGCGGAGGCCTGGACAGCAGGAATCTGACCACTCTGTCCGTTCTGCTCGCTCGCTACCGGTGTGGAACCCTCTACCTTGTTCTTCCGCTTACGGCGTCGCCGGCGACTGCTTTTGGACTGTCCCATGCCGTGAGGAGCCGGTCCCCCGGTAAACTGCGACTCCCCATCCTGAACGGGGGCCGCCGATGAACCCTGGTATGACTGCACCTCGGGTACGTTCTGCTCTGAAGTCATGCTTCCACTTCCTGTTGCGCGTCGGCGCAATTATCGATTCACTCCCACGACAACGGACTCTCTTTCTTCATCGTTAGGACGAAGTAAGAACCAAACCCGTATTGCAGCGTCGGAGGGAAACGGTCTCAATTTGTACTCAAAAAACGGACGTCTTAATGTTGCCGCTACTTGCCGCCGGCCAGCTAAAAATTCGGCCCAGACGACACGGAACGCCTGAATCGGCTGTTCCTTTCACCCTTTCATCCTTTGCACGTTGCCCGGCAGTGCCGGTCACACGATCAACTGCCTCCACCACTCCAGAACCGCTTCGTCGGTACACAGGATCGGAACCCACGGCCAGTTTCATGAGGCAGACACAGGGTACGCGCAAAGCAACATACTTTGCAAGCACTCTTCTGTGGAGACAACTTTATTTTACATGGAGCCGGATTCGGAGTCCATCTCCGGCAGAAACGAAGGAAGCCGCTTCAAGGAAGCGGCTTCTCTTCAATGGCCAGTCACTGGCCTCCTAACAAGAGGACCCCCTTGGGAATCCGGACCGCTGATCCTGGCCGTACCGGCGTCGGGTAGGCGTCTTTGTGAACAGCGACTGTGCAGCGGCCTTCAGCTCCAAAGGGCTTACGGTACGAAACACATAAACTAGGTAAGCAATCGAGGGTCCAAAGTAAAAACCTGTTTTTATAGTGACTTCCGGCCTTTTGCCAGGTTGATGTGTCCAAAAAACGGAGCATTTCGGAGGGTAGATTCCATATTTTTGGATTCCCGTGAATATAAGGCAGTTTTGTTTGACCGGCTTCATGGGCAGTCCTATAATCGACCTGTTCTGGCAGCCCTCTCGCTCCCTGCCGGCGGCCGCTACGCCGGATGGTCGAGGTACAGGTGATGTGCAGGTGCGCGCATCATCGAGCGGATGCAGGGCCATTGGCTCGGAAGGTCGCGATCCTGCACCTACGGCCGGATGATTTTTGGACGATCCCCGAAGGAGTACCAAACACCGCATGAATCGCAATCTTGTACTTGTCTCCGCTCTCAGTGCGGGACTTTCGACCGCCGCTGCGATGGCGCAGACGGCTGCAACTCCCGCCCCGGCCCCGGCTGCGCCGTCTGCCGCTGCAGCAACCAATACCCCACCTCCGCCCCCGCAGGCGGTTCCCGCCAAGATTGCTTTGATCGCCTTTGAACAGGCTGTGTTTGCTACCAACGAGGGACAGCGGGCCGTTCAGGAGGTATCAAAGAAGTATGAGCCCAAGAAAGCTCAGATTGACGCATTAAATCAAGAGGTCGATTCGCTCAAGAAGCAGCTTCAGAGCGCCCCGGCCACTCTGAGCGATGAGGAGCGCGCCACCCGGCTCAGAAACATCGACGCCAAGGAAAAGCAGCTCAACCGCGATGCTGAGGATGCCAACAACGCCTACCAGGCCGACCTGCAGGAGGCTTATGCCAAGGTCGCCCGCAAGGTTTCGGGGACTGTGCAGAGCTATGTCGCTCAGAACGGCTATACGCTTCTGCTCGACGTCAGCAATCAGCAGAGCAGCAATGTAATGTGGGCCAGCCAGAATCCGAACATCGATATTACGATGGCTGTAGTCCAGGCTTACAACGCGTCCTCCGGTGTTGCGGCTCCGCCTCCGTCGGCGCCTTCAGCCACCCCGCCGACTGCTCGTCCGCGCACGACCACACCTACAACTCCGCGTCCTTCGACGACGAGGTAATACTTACCTTTGTGTTTTCATGGGAGGCCCATATTGGGCCTCCCATAGAATTTTTATGCACATTTTTCCAGGAAGCCTCAAATTGTGGAAAAGCTGTGCATTCCTTCTTTCGCGAAACTTCGCAAAAGGTTTTCCAAGAGGGAACTCATGCGATGAATTTTCAAGAATGAAATCTGCAACTGCCCGTTTTGGGACAACTTACAGGGCAACTACAAAAATGTGGATCGGCGACTTCTGAAAAGTGACTCAAAAGAGGAGCGATCAACTGTTTCCACAGATGTAAGTTACTGGAGTGTTACTGGGGTTTATAAGTAAGCGTCTCGTAAGTCGCTCTACGCATAAATTTGCAACTTAAGAATCACTCTTCCCCCACCTTCAGGACGGCTAAAAATGCTTCCTGGGGGATGTCGACTTTGCCGATTCGCTTCATTCGCTTTTTACCCTCTTTTTGCTTCTCGAGGAGCTTGCGTTTACGGCTGATGTCTCCACCGTAACACTTGGCGATGACATTTTTGCGGATAGCCGTTACGGTCTCGCGCGCGATGATCTTCGATCCGATAGCAGCCTGAATGGCGACCTCGAACATCTGCCGGGGAATCAGCTCGCGCATCTTGGCTACGAGAGCCTTTCCGCGCTCGTAGGCGAAGTCGCGGTGCACGATGATCGAGAGGGCATCGACGGGCTCGCCTGAGACGAGGATGTCCATCTTCACCATGGGAGAGACCCAGGTTCCGGCGAGGTGGTAGTCGAGCGAGGCGTATCCACGGGAGACGGATTTGAGGCGGTCGTAGAAGTCGAGGACGATCTCGTTGAGCGGAAGCTCGTAGGTGAGCATCACGCGGGTCTCGGAGACGTACTCGAAGTTCTGCTGGCGCCCGCGCTTGTCTTCGACAAGCTTGAGGATTCCGCCGACGTACTCTTCGTTCGTGAGAATCTTTGCGGTGATGACCGGCTCTTCGATCTGCTCGATCTCGCTGGGGTCGGGCCAGCGGGAAGGGTTATCGACCTCAGTGACGGAGCCGTCGGTGAGGGTGATCTTGTAGCGCACGCCGGGCGCGGTGGTGATGAGGTCGAGGTTGTATTCGCGCTCGAGGCGCTCCTGGATGATCTCGAGGTGCAGAAGGCCGAGGAAGCCGCAGCGGAAGCCGAAGCCGAGGGCGGCTGAGGACTCGGGCTCGAAGTTGAAGGAGCTGTCGTTGAGGCGGAGCTTTTCGAGCGCATCGCGCAGCAGGCTGTGCTCGTGCGAGTCGACGGTATAGAGCCCGGCGAAGACCATGCTTTTGATGTCTTCGAAGCCAGGCAGGGCATCGGCGCAGGGCCGCTCGACGTCGGTGATGGTGTCGCCGACCTTGGTATCTGCGACGTTCTTGATGGTAGCGACGAAGAAGCCGACCTCACCCGCTGAGAGCTCGTTCAGCTCGACGGGCTTCGGCGTCATTACGCCCATGCTTTCGATGTCAAAGATTTTGCCGTTCGACATCAGCTTGATGCGCTGTCCTTTGCGCATGCGTCCGTTGATGACGCGTGCGAGCACGATGACGCCGCGGTAGGCGTCGAACCAGGAGTCGAAGATAAGCGCCTGTAGCGGGGCTTCGGCTTCGCCCTTCGGCGGCGGAAGAAGATGAACGACCGCTTCGAGAATCTCATCGACGTTCTGGCCAGTCTTTGCAGAGACGGGAATAGCATCGTCGGCGGGAAGGCCGACGGACTTTTCGATCATCTCCTTGGTGCGGTCGATGTCGGCGCTGGGGAGGTCGATCTTGTTGATGATGGGGATGATCTCGAGACCGTTGGAGATGGCGAGATAGGCATTCGCGAGGGTCTGGGCCTCGACTCCCTGCGAGGCGTCGACGACGAGGAGCGCGCCTTCGCAGGATGCGAGCGAACGCGAGACCTCATAGCTGAAGTCCACGTGGCCGGGGGTGTCGATCAGATTGAGCTGGTAGGTCTCTCCGTCCTTTGCCTTGTACATCATGCGGACAGTGTGGGCCTTGATGGTGATGCCGCGCTCGCGCTCGAGATCCATGGCGTCCAGCACCTGCGCCTGCATCTCACGCGAGGTGAGCGAGCCGGTCAGCTCAAGCAGCCGGTCCGACAGGGTGGACTTGCCATGGTCGATGTGCGCGATGATCGCGAAATTTCGGATGTGACTGGGATCCATACGGTGGGTCGCAATGCCTCAATCTATCGATGATATCAGTGCGAACGGATGTTCGCGCCGTGCGTTTGATGCGCCTTCGAAACAGTCTGCTCAAGTCTCCCGGGTCTGTACGTCATACAATGAGCAGGAACGATGCATCGGGCAGATCGAAATCATAGAGGGCGGCGGTGGTTGCTGATGGCGGCGTGTGCGCCATTGGTTCTGCTTGCAGGATGTCCGCAGGACCAGACAAGCCAGGCCGGCACTCCGGGCAAGATCCCCGTGCAGGCTACTGCTCCCGCTGCGACTGGCGCTGCTGCGGCAAACACCGTGCAAGCTGCCCCTTCGCGTACAGCGGCGCAGACTGTTGAAGACTCCGCAAAGGCATACAGAGCGCAGCAATTGATCGGCCGCGTGGAGCAAACCTATCGGAGTGGCGTGGAGAACTACCGCGCAGGTCATCTTGAGGCTGCACGTGCCGACTTCGACTCGGCGGTCGATCAGATGTTGACGAGCGGGCTGGATCTGAAGGGAGATCCGCAGCTGAGCGATGAGTTTGAACATCTGCTGGACGCGGTGAATTCGCTTGAGATCGCTGCGCTCAAGCAGGGGAATGGATTGTCTCCTGCGATCGAAGCGGCTCCCCTGGATGCTGCCAATGAGGTGACCTTTCCTGCCAATGCTGCTCTGACTGCTCAGCTTACCGCTGAACTGAAGACGACGCAGTCGGACTTCCCGCTTGTGGTCAACGACTACGTTGCCGGTTTCATCAGTTATTTTTCAAACTCCTCCGGAGGTCATGCGCATCTGCTTCGTTCGCTGGAGCGAGCGGGCAAGTACAAGGACATGATTGCGAAGTCGCTTCGTGATGAAGGCGTGCCGCAGGATCTGATCTACCTTGCGGTGGCCGAGTCCGGCTTTCAGCCACAGGCTCTGAACGCGCATACGGGAGCGGGAGGCATGTGGCAGTTCATGCCGTTCGCGAACGCCTATGGTCTCGAGAGGAATGGGTGGGTCGATGAGCGGTTCGATCCGGAGAAGTCGTCACGGGCCTATGCACGTTACATGAAGACGCTCTATAACCAGTTCGGCGATTGGTATCTGGCGATGGCCGCTTACAACTGGGGTCCGGGCAATGTGCAGCGTGCCGTGATGCGCACCGGATATGCGGACTTCTGGGAGCTGTACCGGCGCAATGTGCTGCCCGGGGAGACCAAGAACTATGTTCCCGGCATCATCGCGGCCATCATCATGGCGAAGAATCCCAAGCAGTATGGGCTCGACAGGCTGGCTCCCGATGCTCCGGTGATCTCCGACACGGTAACGATCGATTATGCGATCGATCTTCATCTGGTGGCGGATCTGACGAATGCGTCTCTGCAAGAGATCGTTGCCTTGAATCCGAGCCTGCTGCGGATGAGCACGCCGCACGACGTTCCCTTCGACCTGCATGTCCCTACAGGCACACGTGATGCATATCTCGAGCGCATCAAGGAGATTCCCGAGGACAAGCGTTCGAGCTGGCGCTTCCATGTTGTGAAGGCGGGAGAGTCGCTGGATGCGATTGCGGCGCTGCTGCATGCGCGAGCCCAGGATATTGCCGAGACCAACAGCATTGCGCGGGGCGAAAATGTGGATGAGGGAGACGAGCTGGTTGTCCCCGTCATCGCAGCCACGGGCGCTCACGCACAGCGCTACACGGTACGTCGCGGCGATACGCTGATCACGGTGGCGGATCGTTTCGGTGTGTCGGTGGAGGATCTTCGCCGCTGGAATCATCTCTCCTCCAACGCAGTGAAACCAGGTCGTACGTTGATGGTGACTGAGTCGGTAAGGCTTGCGCCGAGCACGCGCTCGAGAGCGAAAAACGCGCGTAAACAAACGTCATCAGCGTCTTCTCAGAACAAGCAGGGTGGAGGCTCTGCGAAGCGATCGACCGCGAAGACTACGGGGGGAACCACTGCAAAAACGGCGAATACGAAGACGAAATCATCTTCCAAATCGAGATCGAAGGCTACACGATAAGCTTCCCCATTAAAAAGAGTGCTTGCCATTGCTGGCGCTCGGAGGCATCCTGTTGCTAGAATCTCGTGCCGGGATTGAAAGATGATTTGAAGCTGCATCGAACGGGATGAAGTAACGATGCACAGGATTGAAGGCAGTAGAAGTCAAAGCAGCCAGGGGATAAGCGATCATGATGTTTGAAGACGAGACGATCAGGTTCCACGCAGCGGCCGCGGACGATAACGATTTCGAAGATGACGATGATATGGATCGTCGTTTTCTCGATGAGGATGAAGAGGAAGAAGAGATCCTCGTCTCCTCGGATGATGACGATGACGACGTTTCTGACGACGAAGACGAGGATGAAGGTGTCTTCGGAGGGAATGTGGTGGTGATAGTCGAAGATCGCGCGGAAGACGCCCAGATTCTTGCAGAGCTGCCCAGCACTTCGACTCCGTATACGCCTGCTACTCGCGAGTCGCTTCTTCCATCGAGCGAGCCTGTAGAGGTGGCGAAGAAGGCAGTCAAGAAGGCCACTGCCAAGAAGCCAGCAGCAAAGAAGGCACCGGCGAAGAAGGCCGCTGTGAAGAGCGTCGCTGTGAAGAGCGCCGCGAAAAAGGCTTCTCCGAAGAAGACTCCCTTGAAGAAGGCGTCGAAGAAGATCGTCGCCAAGAGTCCAGCAAAGAAGGTGGTTGCGAAGAAGGCAGCCAAGAAGGCCGTGAAGAAGGCCGCTCCTTCCACAACAAGATCTGCCGCGAAGAAGGCTGTGACCCGGCGCGGCGGTAAGGTCGCCTCGAAAAAGGCGGTCAGCAAGAAGGTCACGGCAAGCAGCAAAAAATCAACGAAGAGAGGTACTAACAACTTGGCAACGAAGAAAGCAGCAAAAAAGGCAGTTAAGAAGGCTGTGAAGAAGGCTCCTGCGAAGAAGGCAGCCAAGAAGGCCGTGAAGAAGGCCGTAAAGAAGGCTCCTGCGAAGAAGGCAGCCAAGAAGGCCACAGCCAAGAAGACAGCAGCCAAGAAGTAAACACGATCTACTAAAAGGCAAGCAAAAAGGCCCGGTCTGCTCCCTGTGAGCGCCCGGGCCTTTTTGCGTCTGGAGATATCCTGGTTACTTCTTGTTAGCCGCGATCTCGGCCAGTACTTCTTCGCTGTGCTTCTGCACATCGACCTTAGGCCAGACTTTGACGACCTTGCCCGCGGGCGAGATAAGGAAGGTCTGGCGGCTGGCGAACTTCATGTCGCCGTGCGTCATGATCGGTACACCGTAGGCATCGACGACCTTGTGGTCAGGGTCGGCGAGCAGCTTGAAGCTGAAGGTATCCTTTGCGCACCATGCCTTGTGTCCTTCGACGGTGTCGAGGCTTACCCCGAGAACCACGGCGTGGGCGGCGTCATACTTTGCCATGTCGCGCTGGAAGTTATGCGCCTCGATGGTGCAACCTGTCGTCTGATCCTTCGGATAGAAGTACAGGACGACCCATTTGCCTTTGTAGTCGCTCAGGCTTACTGACTTGTCTTCCTGCGAGGGCAGACTAAAGTTTGGAGCGGTCGATCCCGCTTGTACCTCGTCGGCTGCGGCGTGGGCCTTCAGACCAAATCCGCATGCTGCAACGACACCAAGAACCACTGCAATCCACATTCCTTTGCGCATCATCGTTCCCCTTTTTGTAGGACATGCATGATAGACGGATATCGACCCGGTAAGACGCGCGCGGGCCGTCGCACTCTAAAATTTTACTCCGTGGAGACAATTCCGGCTTTTAAGCTACTCCGCGACGATGGCGATTCCGGCCTCGTCGGCGGCGGTAGTGATGGCAGCCGGATCGAACATCAGCGTCCTGCCTGCCTCGAGAGAGAGGCAGGTCGCTCCCGCGCGCTGCATGGTCCGGATAGTCGGAACTCCAACGACTGGGACGTCGAAGCGCATGTCCTGATTGGGTTTGGCGACTTTGACGACGGTAAGCGAGCGTCTCAGGGTTGTTTCCTCTCCACCGTTCTCACGCACGGCGTCTTCGGCCTCAAGGCTGCGAAAGAGCGCCCCGGCGCGCTCAATGGTCGCGTCGGTCCCCTCCATCGCCTCCACGGCAACACAGGCCTGAGCGGCGACGACGACGGTCTGGCCCAGGTCGTAGCCAGCGATGGCCCGCGCGACGGTGCGGCCGTAGACGATATCCTTCTGCTCCTGCTCGTCGGGAGCGCGCCGGGTGAGTACACCGGATTTTGCGAGAAGTGGCTCCAGAAACTGCGTCGATGAGATCAGCTCGATGCCTTCATCGCCGAGAACCTTCGCTACGGCTCCCAGCAGCATATCGGTCGAGCGCGTGCGCAGATTTAGCAGCAGCTTCGCCAGACGCCAGTCGGGACGGATGCTCGAGAAGATCTGCTTATGCTTCACCTGACCGGCCATGACGGCGCGGCTGACTCCCTCTGCATGGAAGGTCTCGATCAGTCGCGAGAGCTCGCCCAGCGACATCCAGTGAACGCGAACGTTGGGGTCGGCGGCTGCGCGCGCGTCAATTGCCGGGTCGGTCTCTTCTTTGATTGCCGCCACGACGACCGTAAGGCCGTGGGCACGTGCCGCGTCGAGCAGGAGGAAAGGGAAGCGGCCGTTTCCCGCGATCAGGCCGAGTCTGCTCATAGAGTTGCCTTCGGAAATAAGGCATTTAGTTCGGAAAGACGGTTCCCTTGATTTATTGTTGCGGGGTTGCGGCTCTGTAATGTTTTTACAGTAACTGCTGTGAATCCTCGTTTGTTTATCGTTTTAGACTTGATAAGTTCTTCGGGGAATTCACCCGCATAAACTTCTATGAATCCACTGTTTGGATCTAGTTTGAGCGCGATTAGGCAGTCAGCATATTTATCGGTCTTGGAGATATTGATTGAGTTTCGTCCAGTAAGTTTTATTTCAACCGTTCTGCCGTCTTGAAGCTTTCCATCGAAACCTGGATTGGAGCAAGATGCAAGTTTGACACCATAAGTGTAAGCTGCGACGACTTCACCAATGCTTCCAACTAGATGACCATCTGGCGTGAATGGTCTAGGCTTAAATAGCCGATTGAGTTCTGCGACGATGCGATATAACTCAGAAATCAATCTCGGAACTTGTGTAATTGGCATGTCTTACTTAATCACGCCGCGCTCGCTTTTGGCGATGAAGTCGGCGAGGTAGGCTACTTTTTCGCCGAACTCACCAGAGGCGACCTTTTCGCGAATGGCCGCGAGAGCATCGGTGGTGTTGAGCTTTGAGGCCTGCAGTAGTTTGTAGGCAGCGCGGAGCTGCTTGATCTCTTCAGGGCTGAAACCCTTGCGTTCGAGGCCGATCTTGTTGATTCCGTAAGCGCGGTTGTTCCGCTCGATGCTGGTCAGGGAGTAAGGAAGCACATCCTGGGTGATCGTCGTGCCGCCGCCGATGTAGGCGTATTTGCCGATGGTGCAGAACTGATGGACGGGGTTGAGTGCGCCGACGGTGGCGTAGTCCTCGACGATGACATGTCCTGCGAGCGTGGCTCCGTTTGCGAGGATGCAGCCGTTGCCTATGATTGAGTCATGCCCGATGTGGGTATAGGCCATGATGAGGCAGCCTGATCCTATGCGGGTCAGACCACCGCCACCGGCTGTTCCTCGCGAGATGGTGACGTACTCACGAATATCGTTTTTTTCGCCGATCACCAGCTGTGTCGGTTCGCCCTTGTACTTCAGGTCCTGCGGAGCGATGCCGAGGCAGGCGAAGGAGAAGATACGATTGTCCGCGCCCATCGTCAGATGGCCGTCGAGCACGACATGAGAGATCAGCTCGCAACGCTCACCCAGCACGACATTCGGTCCAATCGTGCAGTAGGGGCCGATGGTGCAGCTGTCGGGGATAACGGCGCCTGTCGCCACGATCGCCGTCGGGTGGATACTCACGCGGGCTTCGCCTCGGTGGATTTGGAGACGCGTGGTACCAGCGCGCACATCACGGTAGCCTCGCAGACGACCTTGCCTTCGACTGTCGCCGTCCCCTGCATCCTCACTGCGTTGGTGCGCCAGTTGAGAACCTTAACCTCGATACGGACCTGATCGCCGGGAACGACAGGACGGCGAAACTTCGCAGCATCGATGCCGGTGAAGACCATCAGCTTGTTTTTGCGGTCGGGGATCTCCGTCAGCAGCAATGCTCCACCGGCCTGGGCGATGGCTTCGACCATCAGGACGCCGGGCATGATGGGGTAATCGGGGAAGTGGCCCTGGAACTGAGGCTCGTTGAACGAGACGTTTTTGATAGCGACGATGCGCTGTCTGGGCTCGATCTCGACCACACGGTCGATCAGTAAAAACGGATAACGATGCGGCAGGATGGACATGATCTCGAGGATGTCCATCGTCTGCCTGGCCGCCGGCGTCTCGGTCGCCTGGGGCGCAACTGCAGAATTTTCAGTCGATTCACTCATGGCAGCCATGAGTATAAACCGCTGGACGGCTGTGGTTCAGCCGGTAGCTCATCTTCGGGAGAGCATTCGCTACTTTTTCTTCAGGAGGAGATCGGGATTGAACAGGTCGGGGGATGGCGCCTGGTTATAGACGATCTTCGTCAGAAAACGCTGGCTCACCATGTCGCCATTGCGATAGCGAGTGGTGTTGTAGGCGGTCGGAACCCCCTGCACGGTGTGATAGTCGCCGTAGGTTTCGGCCTCTTCGTCGTAGTCCTGGAAGGTCTCGTTCCTCCAGCGAAAGGTTCGCCGCAACGGAAGGTGTGTCGCCGAATCAAGCTCGAGGGTGACTGCGTCGTTGTTGGCGCTGAGAATGGTCAGCTTGTCGGCAGGACGACGGTCTACCATCGTCGAGCCTTCCGCGATGACCATAACGCCAGGCGCTTTCACCCAATCGCGCACTACGCTGTCGATGGAGTGGTTCTGCCGACGGTAATAGTCGGCCACCTGATCTTTGGGCAGCTCTGTGCGGCCTTTGTAGGTTACCTCGTAGCCGTTGCCGTTTGCCCAGACCTGGACGATGTCGTGCTTCTTGCCAAACTCAACGCGTTCGGCTTCGCTCTGGCCTGAGCTGGGAAAACGTCGCCAGCCTGTGTACTCGATGACGGTGCCGTTGGGAGCACCGCGAAAGAACGCCGCAGTACGTGCCGAGACCTGCATGTCCTTACGATTCAGCCAGGCAGGTCCTCCGAGGGCTTCGACCATCTCGTCCAGAAGCTTCTTTCCCTGTTGCTCCGGCGACAGACCGGCAGGTTCGGTCGGGGCTGCGCTTGGAATTGTGCTGGCCTGCGACCACAGACGCACGGGCGCGGTCAATCCGAATACGAGCAACAAGGCAAGGACAGGCTTCATGATCACTCCAATTATCCAACCAGTACAGCACCACCATTGACATTGAATATCTCTCCCGAGACAAACCCTGACAGAGGTGTGCACAAGAACAGTATCGGCCCGGCGATCTCTTCGGTCCGCGCAACGCGTCCCAGCGGAATGGTCGCCAGCACTTTTTTGGACGTCTGGGGGTGGGTGAGGGCAGCGGCGGACATCTCGGTGTCGACCCAGCCGGGAGCGACACAGTTGCAATAGATGCCGGCGCCTGCCAGTTCGCTGGAGAGGCTTTTGGTCAGGCTGATGAGAGCGCCTTTGCTTGCCGCGTAGTCGGCGTGAAAGGCCTCGCCGCGCTGGGCTGCCGTCGAGGCTACCAGCACGATATGTCCGCGGACGCCCGCTAGGGGGTCCTGCTGCTGCATCTGGGCCACTGCGGCGCGTACCAGACCGAAGGTGCTGTCGAGGTTGATCCCCAGGGTCGAGCGCCACTGTGTATCGGTCATCGATCCGATAGGGGCATCGTGGGAGGGCCAGATGCCATGATTTACCACCAGACAGTCCAGCCTGCCGAACGCCTCTACTGCAGAGCGCACGAGCGCCGCGCCATCCGATGGGGTAGCAAGCTCCTGCTTTGCGGCGCGGCAGAGATCTTCGCCTCCACATTCGTCTGCTAAGGCCTTTGCCTGCTCCTCAGCCGTGCGGTAGTTGAAGAAGACGCGTGCTCCGGCGCGGCGGAACATTCGCACTGTTGCCGCTCCAATCCCCCGCGAGCCCCCAGTGATCAGCGCGGTCCTACCAGTGAGCGAGAGCTCTATGCCTCGTTCCGTCACATTTTCCATACGCTGACGCTATCGAAATCCACTATTATGGTGCAACTCGATCGAGCCGTCGCACGGAGTTCAGTTCATCCTCAAGGAGAATTGCTCGTGAAGATTGCCGTCCTCATCGCCCGTATCCTATTGGGACTGGTGTTCACCATCTTCGGTTTGAACACCTTCCTCCACTTCATTCCTATGACTCCTCCGCCGGGAGACGCCGGTGTGTTCGCCGGGCTTCTGTTCAAGTACGGCTGGTTCGTCTTTATCGGGATTCTTTATCTCATTGCCGGTGTGCTTCTGCTGATCGGCCGCTATGTCGGGATCGCGCTTACCATCCTTGGCCCGATCATCGTCGTGATCCTGCTCTTTCACATCACCATGAATCCGGAAGGCATTGGGGTGGCGCTTTTTGTTGCGCTGCTGGAGGTCTTTCTTATCTACGCGTACTGGCACCACTTCGGCCCGATCTACAGCGGTCGACGCAACCACAACTCTCACTAGCTCGCATTCGAGAGCTATGCGGTCCTCAGTGTTTGCTGACTTTGTGTTTCGCGTAGGCCGCCTTGCGCTCCGCGATCAGCCTTTTTCGTTCCCGCGCGGGCATCGCCAGAACCTCTTTCACCTTCTTCGGTAGCTTTGCAGCCACGATTCCGTGAGCCGCCGCCAGCTCGCTTTGCCATTCGCTTAGACGGAAGGTGCTCCACTGCTCCACGGCAACCCAGTACGCTCTTGCAAGATAAGGTGCTGGAAAGATGCCTTCGCGTTCCAGGAGTTCGGCGTAGCGCTCCTGTCCGGCGGCGTATGAGATGACGGCGCGACCGTCTCCATCCAGATTGACGAGAGCGAACATCTTTCCGCCGATCGCTTTGTCTCCTACCCAGAAGACGAGGTTTGCGCCCCACTGCATCGTCTCGGCCACGTGGGGCATCTGCAGCAGAAGAGAGCGGATCTGCTCAGCGTCCATATGTCCGAGTATAAGCTCGGCGAAGTGATCCGCAGGAGAGCCGATCGTCAGGAAATCTGAAGACGAATCGGTCCTCTTGTCTTCGAGGCGTCCACGATTCTGCCCTTCTGCACGGCAACGATCCGGCCAGTTTTGGCCAGTCGCCGGGCGGCCTCGCGCGCCGGCTCCATGAGACCCTCCCAGTCCCGCCGGGCGGCCTTTCCACCTACCAGTTTTGCCGCCTCAGAAGGGCAGATCGTCTTCCCCGGTCCGCGTTCGTTCAGCAGCTCGAGAATGGCGGCCTCGAGCTCCTCGAGCCGTTCCTCCGGGGAGTATCCGCTGCACTGCGAGCTGCAATACCTGGCGATATCCCAATCGCGCGCCCTCTTTTCGGTCCAGAAGAAGACTTTGCCGCAGCCCCTGCAGATCTTGTCTTTCGGTGGGGTGATTCGCTCGGGTTTTGGTCTTCTATCGGGCATTTGCCTTGTTAGGGGGAATCTTCTCCCTAAGCCTCTTTATACTTAAACACGACCATGCCGACATTTCCATCTGTAGAAGACCAGCTCGATCTCATCACCAAGGGTGCCTCCGAGATCATTCCCGTCGAGGCTCTCAAAGAGCGCATCCAGCAGTCCATCGCATCGGGTAAGCCTATGCGCATCAAGGCGGGCTTCGATCCGACGGCCCCCGATCTCCACCTTGGTCACACGGTACTTATCCGTAAATTGCGCCACTTTCAGCAGCTCGGTCACACGGTTATCTTCCTTATCGGCGACTCCACAGCGCTTATCGGCGATCCGACCGGCCGCAACGTTACCCGCAAGCCTCTGACGCCGGAGCAGATTGCGGCCAACGCGGAGACGTACAAGGAGCAGGTATTCAAGATTCTCGATCCTGAGAAGACCGAGGTCCGCTACAACTCCGAGTGGCTGGATAAACTCAGCTACTACGATCTTGTACGCCTGCTGGCGCAGTTCACCGTCTCGCAGATGCTGGAGCGGGAAGACTTCCACAAGCGTTTTGACGCAGAGCAGCCTATTGCGCTGCACGAGATGATCTATCCCATTGCGCAGGGCTACGATTCGGTCGCTCTCAAGAATGACGTCGAGCTGGGTGGTACCGATCAGAAGTTCAACCTGATGCGTGGCCGCGATCTGCAGCGGCATTTCGGGCAGCCCCAGCAGATCATCCTGATGACGCCGATCCTCGAGGGGCTGGATGGCGTGCAGAAGATGTCGAAGTCGCTGAAAAACGCGATCGGCATTCACGAAGTTCCGTTCGAGATGTACGGCAAGCTGATGTCGATCTCCGACGAGCTGATGTGGAAGTACTGGATGCTGCTCACGGACCTGCGTGGTTCGGAGATCGCTGCGATGCAGGCTGAGGTCGCCGCCGGTACGCTGCATCCCATGCAGGCCAAGAAGAATCTGGCCCACACGATTACTCGCGACTTTCACTCACAGGCTGCCGCCGATGCCGCTGCTGAAAACTGGGCTACCCAGTTCCAGCAACGGTCTGTCAGCGAGGATGTTCCTGTGGTGCAGGTTGCGAGGGATGCGGAAGGATTGGTTGCCGCCGAGAGCAGCGCATTGCGCGTACCGAAGCTTCTGCAACTTACCGGTCTGGCGGCATCGACGGGCGAAGCGACGCGAAAATTGAGCGAGAACGCTGTCAGCATCAATGGAGCGAAGTTTGCCGAGCGATCCATCCTTGTGGATGAGCTTGGCCCTAGCCCGGTGCTTCGTCTTGGAAAGCGTGCGGTTCGTATCGAATGGATTTAGAAGCCTATCCAAAGGATAGGTAGGTGCTTTAAGCGGATGCGTTGCAAGATAAATTTGCGACTCATCCGCTTTTCATGCGTCCAAACCTCAACCTATGAGTGGCACGTGGAAGGCAGAACACATCCCATTATTGTCCGGCAGGCGTTTTCTGATCACCGGCGCCAACAGCGGCATCGGCTTTTATGCGGCGTTGAAGCTTGCCCGCAAGGATGCTGAACTGATACTTGCCTGCCGCGATCCTCGCAAGGGGGAAGCGGCACTGGCAAAGCTTCGCGAGGAGGCTCCGGGAGTGCGCGCCGAAGTTGCCGCACTGGATCTGGCTTCACTTGCTTCTATTCGGCAATTTGCTGCGCAGGAGATTAAACGGGAGCGCCCTCTGCATGTTCTTATCAACAACGCCGGGGTTATGGCGGTTCCGCAACGCACCCTGACTGCCGATGGCTTCGAGATGCAGTTTGGAACTAACGTACTGGGTCACTTTGCTCTCACCGGTCTGCTGTGGCCGGCATTGCAACAGGCTGCCGCCGAATCGTCAGAGGCTCCTCGCGTAGTTACGATCGCGTCGATAGCACATAAGCGGACGCATCTGGATCTGGAGAATCTACAGGGCGAGAGGTCGTATTCCCCGCTTCGCGCCTATCAGCAGTCCAAGCTGGCAAACCTGATGCTGGCCCTTGAGATGAGCCGGCGGCTTTGCGCGAAGGGCTCTTCCATCCTGAGTGTTGCAGGGCATCCCGGCGTTGCTTCGACGGCCCTCTTTCGCACCGACGAACGGTCGACGGCGGCTAAGATTCTGCGCACGGTGATAGGACACGCGATTGGCATCCTCCTCAACGATGAGGCTGAAGGTGCTCTGCCTACGCTTTACGCCGCGACCTCTCCGGCTGCGGTAAATGGTGGCTATTATGGTCCGCAGCAACTGGGAGAGATGCGAGGCGAGGTCGTCGGGCCAGCGAAGATCGCAGATCATGCGCGTGACGAAAGACTGGCTGCTCGCCTGTGGGAGAGATGCAGTGAATTAACGAAGGTCGATTTCTGCTAGAGCCTTCTCCGATACAGTCAGGTTCTATTTCTGCAGTTAACAGGCGGGACGTTTCCGTCTTATGACTCCTGCAAGGCAGAGGGCTCCAGTTCCAATAAGGGCAATGGCAGAGGGCTCGGGGATTGCCGAAACCTGTGGATCAGGCTGGACACTCATAAAAAAGGATTCACCTATTCCAATAAATCCGTAATTCCCAGGAATAAACGAGACCTGACCGTTATCGATGGTGAAGAACGAAGGCTGCTCCAGGGGATAGTGGCCACTGGGATAGACGAAGGGCATAGGAAGAACGCTGAAGTACTGATCGTCCCCGAGGTCGGCGAAGGATACTGTGGCCACGACCGGTGAGGTAACGAATGGATTGTCGAAGAAACTTACGGAAACATTGTTGAATGCAAAGCTGTTTCCGGAGAGAAAGTCGGGAGTGGACGGCGAGGGGATGGAAAAGAAGAAGGTCTCTTCCGGGTAAGCACCAAAGATTGTGAAGGTATCTGCTTTGGAGATGATGCTTGCGGCGACGAGAAGGAGGGGGAGGAGGAAGATTTTAGATGGGCGCATCGAACAGGGTCCTTTCGGGAGGAACACAGAGATCGGTTCGCACAGGAAGAATGTTGCGGTCTATAGAGAATGTCAAGGGGAAAGATGGACTCGTTTTTGCTGTATCTCCGTTAGCTAAACCCCTCCGGCAAGTATCGGTAGCAATATGAACGTGCCATCAATATTGCGCGTTGAAGAAGCGCACATTCCCCGGTTTTGTAGTCAGTGTGGAAATCTACCGGACAGTTTCGACTCCATATCTGGCCAAGAAGGAGAGCACCGCTGAGCTAAATAGCGTGGGCCTTTGCAGCGGCGCGAAATGGCTCACATCTTTAAGGAGGAGAAATTCTGCCTGCGGAATGCTTCGGGCCAGATACTCCGCATGTTCTTGCCTAATAAACTCGTCATGTTCGCTTTGCACGATCATGACCGGCACGCCGATACTCGCAAGCTGGTCCGTAGAGTAGTTGGGTTGCGCTCGCTGCATTTGAGTCAAGTCTTTGACCAGGTCTTCAAAGCGGTCCGGAGTAGAAGATAACTGCGAGTAGTCCTTTGCGTGGCGATTGAAGCAACGGTCCAGAGCGGGGCTGACTTCGAATGGCTTCACGCCGCTGGGGTCCATGTTGCAGGCAAAATAGAAGACTCCGGATACGCGAGAGGGAGCTGTTGCAGCGAGAACCAAGGCAGTGCACGCACCGTCGCTCCAGCCCACGAGAGCGGCTTTTTCGAGATGTAACGAGTCCATTATGGCCAAAACATCGGATGCCATCAGCTCATACGAAAATGGCTGGTCGTCACGAGTGCTTCGACCATGGCCGCGGCTGTCGACCGAAATAACTTTATAACCACTCTCTATAAGAGACGGAACCTGATAGTTCCAATTGCCACTGTGACCAAGTCCTCCGTGCAGCAGGATCACGGGAGAGCCGTTACCATAGGTCGCGTACCAGATCCGCGCCCCGTTGTGCTCGAGGAAGGTCTGACTGTCCGGAGCAACCAGCGATGGCACGCCCTCAGCACTGAATCGTTCGAGATTGTCGTCGTAAACTTCCAATTCCATCCCCATCTATTTTTGCGTGATGCTCCGGAAGACTCGTAACAGGTTACCTCCCCAGAACTTCATAATGCGTTCTTCGGAGTAGCCGCGGCGCAGCATCGCCTCTGTAATCATCGGAAGATCGCGTACATCCCGCATGCCCCGCGCCAGAGTCGGGCCGCCATCAAAATCCGTTCCTATTGCCACATGGTCTTCGCCTACCAGCTGGATCGCTTTGTCCACCACGCCAACCCAGTCGTCGACAGCCATGGCTACGGAATCCGGCACCGTTGCACCTTTCATGGGGAAGCTGTCGGACATCATCGCGTCGATCTCTTCAATTGTTTTGCCTTTCACACGATCTTCAAGGCTGGTTGTATCCCAAAACGTCTTGCCCCGCTGCGCCGTATACCAGGTGTACTCCTTCAGGTAGTTGAACTCGCTTCCAATCTGGAAGCCCATGACGCCACCTTTTGCGGCCAGCTTCTTCAAAAGCGCATCAGGCATATTTCGAGGGATGTTATTTATCTGACGCAGTCCGTGGTGCGTCGCGATCACAGGATGGTCGCTGATATCGATTGCCTGAGCTATAGTCTCGTCGCCTGCGTGTGAGACGTTGATCACCATCCCAAGACGGTTCATCTCGTGAATCACATCGCGTCCATGTTGCGTGAGTCCATTCCACTTCGGAGTGGAGCAGCATGAGTCTGCGTAGTGCTGATTCCAGTTATGTGCGGAGAGCTGTGCAGAGCGAAGCCCAAGGGCGTGAAGATCACGCAGTACGCCAAGGTCGCCGTCCAGATCATAGCTGCCCTCTACATCCAGCACGGCGGCGATCTTTCCTTTTGAGTGAATACGCTCGACATCGTCCGCATTCAAGGCAAGCTCGACCTTGTCCTGGTTCATCTGGATCTGACGTAGCGCATGGTCGACACGGCGGAAGATCTGCTTTGTCTCAAAACGACCCGGGTAGTATTCCTCTGGAATGTAGACTGAGAGAAAGAAAGCGCCTACACCGCCTTCTTTTGCTCGTACCAGGTCCCACTGGCCATCGTCGTAACGATGGCCAAAGCTGCCGCCGTGGTAGAACTCACGATCAAGAGCATGTACATGGCCGTCAAAGATCAGAGCTCGCTTGTGCAGCGCACGCGCCCTTGGAGAAATCTCCGGCGCTCCGACATCGGCTGTCATAAACGCGCTCAGCGTAGCGGGAGCGACTGCGGCGTAACGGAGAAAGCGACGGCGACTCAGAGGGTGGATCAGGGAATCATGCATAGGGAAGAAATCTGCAGAAAAGTATACGTTAGGAGCGGCCTGTTGAGACTTCAACTGCTACAAGTGAATCGGCGCATCCATAGTAGAGAAACCATCTCTGCTTAAAGAAAACCATCCCCTCGGCGAACGTCGTACCGGTGACATATTGACCACTCTTCTCGAATTCCAACTCAGGTTTTAGGAATGGTTCTTCCATGCGTTTCAGCAACTGGGATGGATCGCTCGATGAAAACAAAGCTTGCCCAACAGAGTAAGCGCCATGATCGAGTCCCGGTGCGCCATGCTTTGTATCGTTCTTTCCGTTGTAGAGAAGCACAATGCCCTTTGCAGTCAGCACTGGCGGCGGTCCAACCTCGGGGAAGGCGCTATCGAAGAGGCCGGGGCGCTTCGATAGAACTGCGACAGGATGGCCACGGGCATCTTCTACCGCCTTCCAGTGGATCAGATCGGAGGAAGTGGCGAGATGTATCTCTACCTCTCCCCAATACATCCAGTACTTGCCGTTAATGCGCGTGGCGATAAGACGATCTCCCACGAGCTGCGTAACGATGCCGCCGGATTTATAACTCCGATACTCAGGTCTATCCTTCCTGGAGAAAATGGGACCATATTTCGTCCAGTGGGTAAGATCCTTTGATGTAGCGATGCCGATGCTTGTGCTTTTGCGATTCCATTGCGTGTAGGTCAAAACATACGTTCCATCCTCACTTTCTACGATGCGCGGATCTTCGACACCACCGGGCCATTCCCTATCTTTCTGCGCATCGTCAGAGGCAAAAAACACAGGCGAGGCCTGTCGAGTAAAGTGAATACCATCTTCGCTGGAAGCTATTCCCAGCCGGGAGGTGTGCCCTCCAATCTTCATCTCTCCAGAGTCATCCTCTGCGCGATAGAGCACATAAATTCTTCCGTTCCGAATTACAGCCGCCGGATTGAACGTATTGTTTGACTCCCAATGCACTGTCTTCTGGCTTAAGGGCTCGAAGAAGGTTGACTTCGGATCGGGTGTGATCACTGGCGCCGAGACAGGTCGAGTAAAAGGGCCAATCGTCCAATTCTGTTGCCCCATACCTACAGAAGAAGACAGGAGTAAACCTGTCCCAATGCATGCCTGCGCAAGCTGCCTCCGCCAAAGCGCACCGCCGAACTTTCTTATCCCCGATATAAATCGATATGTACCAATCACGTCTCGTGTTCCTAGCTATGCGATCTAGATAATTGACAGGCAATAGATCGAAGGAAGTCGCTGGCCCTTAGAAGTCCTCTTGCACTCGTGGCGGGCGGGATAGATCGTTCGCTGTGCAGCCGTTAGTGAATCTTACTTGCCATAGTGTCGCCTGCATGGAGTTGCATCCCAAGCCATTCAGTAATACCTCCCGTAGACACTGCCTTATGCTGATCTGCCTGCTCAGCATAGCGCACGACATCGTCTGGTGTCGGGGCCGCGCTGGCAATCTTACTCTTTGCCTCAGCTGGAGTGACTGAGTCTGCGGTGACCTGTTGAATACGAAGAGCCTTTAGCTTAAGGCCGGGGAGGGAGTTCACCGGGTCAAGGTTCGAGACCTTTTGAAGAAATTCTGGTTTGAGGTATATATCGCGTTCTTCTTCGGGAATTTGTTTTGACCCCCTGAGCCAATCTGGCCAGTCTCCCCAAGGATCGGTCACATCAATGACAGTAATCCTGGGATCGGCGGCGGCGGCCAGAATCGTGATGGCTCCTCCTGAGCCCTGTCCGTACATGCCCACATGCTTCATATCCAGATCATTGCGGGATTCCAGATAATTCAACACCATTTGTACATCATGAGTTGATGTCGACAGTGCCTCCTGCAGCTCGCTCACGAACCATTTGTTCATCGGTCTCGGGGTATGAAAACGTTGCCAGGAAAGTGCAGACCCAAAGCCCACAATGGCCAGTCCGTTTTGCTTGGCCTGGGCACACCAGTAATCATCTCGGAAGACGGCGGAGTCAAAGGTGTAATTGAGGAGAAAGAGGCCAACGGGAGGTCTGTTTACGCCTGTTGGGCGGATGACGTAGAGGTCAATCGGATCAGCAGGGCGCCACTCCATCCGCAGTAATTCCCGCGTGCATCCCCCTGGTAGTTCACCCTTTGTCACGAGGAGCCCGGCGGAGGATTTGATGGGGAGACCGCTTTGCGAAAGAGAAATTGTCGTCCAATCCTCTTTAAATGTCGGCGAGCTTACGTCTTCTTTGAAAGATTGTTTCGGTTGCGCTGACTGCGATACCACTGAATTCGGAGCTACGGCTTGGGCATGCAATCCAACTATGGTTAGCGAGAAGAAAGCGAGCGTAAAGATGAACCGGTGACCCATGTTGGAAAACTCCTAGGCTATAACTGACTTGCATAACCAGACCGGAGGGAAGAGAAGATACCCGAAATGCAGGTTAGTAATCCTATTACTAATGACGCCTTTACTAGTGTTGACGTTCTAGATCGATAATTCTCAACGGGTGCCCCACACGATTTTGCAGAAACATAACATTCGACGATTCGTGCCAACTCCATTCATGTTGGCGCAAAATTTAAATCCAGTTAAATCGAACATTCTTCGGCGCGCGATGTTCATCCGCATGGAGCAAGTGCATGTTGGTTCGCAAACCATATGGTGAAAGGCAGACCCCCCGGAACAGGCTGGGTCTGCCTTTCAATGCAAGTGAGACAGTAATTCCAGAATTTCCTAAATACTAACGGCGCTCGTTCGTCGTGCCAATCCTGTTGGTGATTGGCTGACCGGAGCAAGTGCTGGAATCAAGAGCGAGGCTCAAGACAACGCCTCCTACATCCCCACCCAGTTCAGCTTTGCTGCAGTTGCTGGAGGGAAGACCAACACGGCCATTAGCAGCCGGACTCGGCTGGTTGGTCGGGAGCGGCGGGACGAAGTGCGAGCGAACCACCGTAAGGGCATTTACTTTGATGAAATCGGGACGCGATGAGCTCGAGCCTGAGGTGACAAAATTTTGAGTTGAGGTGGAAAGGTTGGTAAGGTCTGCTGGCGCGGTCGAGCCATTGCTGACGAACCGAATCAGCGACCAGATCGGATAGTTGGCGGGGTTGGGATTGGTTGCGGTAGGCGCGATATTAATGTTGCTTAGTGTAACGTTCGCGAGATCACTGCTTCCCGAAAGAGGAATAATGCCGTTGTGGTTTCCCGAAGTCGTGATCAGCGGATCGATCCCATCGACGGTCAGGTAGCGAGCGTTCGGAGCTGCGGTGCTCGTGAAACCAGCGAAGTTGGCGACGCTCCAGAAGGCATAGCCGAGAACGTTGCCGTTGGTCGTCGTGTCAATGACTTCGTTGAGTTCCTGCCCGGTTCCAATAGCGCGCTTGCGAGGGCCAGTGGAGGAGAGGGGATTCGTGATCGGGCAATTGCCGTTTTCCTGCGAGGTCTGCAGTACGGTTGTGTTGGGAACGTTGAACTCCATGGTATTGAAGGTTCCGGAGAGCGGTTCACGGATGAGGGTTGTAACCGGGCTTCCACCAGTACCGCCCGTTGCCTGTCCTGTCGTAGTGAAGGTTCCATCGAGAAATTTCGCTAGGTTTGCGCTGCTGATATTGGAGAATGTATGAGCTCCGAATCCGGAGGTCGTGCTTGGGCCGTTGACGACGACCAGGATCGGGGTCGCCCCAACCGGTGTCACAACATAGCCAGGTGCCGCGGGAAGGGTGAAATCGATCACATGGAACACAGAAGAGCTGAAGGTGCTTGCGATGTTGGCTCCGTTCGCATAGCCAAGCCCCTTATATTGAGAGCCTGATACAACGGGGGTGCCGCAGGCGGCCAAAGCGCGTCTGGTTGCAAACCATGCATCTTCAGGACGAATGTCCGTACCTGCATAGTTCACTTTGTTCTTCGTTGTATCGTTCAGCGCGTTTGAGATAGCTTGAGGCAGATCGTGCTCATTGCCTACGCCCAAAATAAGATTTGCAGAGTGATTCGCATGCGCGGAATCGAAGACAGGGTAGGAGATGTGGCAGGACGGTGCGTTGAACAAGCAGCGATTGCCCACAACCGAGTCTGTTTGCAGGTAAGCGTAGACCTTCGCATCAGAGGCCGGGGTATCGCAAGTTCCACCGGATCCAGTGGTCCACGCGACCCAGGCGTTCCCAGCATCGGATTCCGCAGGTGTAACAGTAGAGTCAGTTGCCTGGACGACATTTGAGGGGGTCGCCGAAGGATTGTTGTTGCTGCTCCAGACACAGGTGGCACTGATTGGAGTGGTTGTTGCACCGAGGCCAGCCTCGAGGAAGAGGGCAGAGGAACCAAGTCCGTTGAGCACAATGTTGGCAGTAGGGGTTTGCGCATTCGCATTGACCGACAGTGCGATGACTCCTGTGGCTAGCGCGAGAGGAACTGCTGTCAGGAACTTCTTCATGATGTTGCTCCTTGAGGCTGCTAAGTTGGAAACGTAAGCCTTCGCATGAATGCTGATAAGCACACTGAAGCGGCGGCGGTGGCTCAACATGCGATCCTCTAAGTCGAGGAATAGACATATCGAGTACTTCCGAACGGGGCACAGGCCGGGATTAACTGGAGAACATTTTTGCAATCAGAAGGTAAGCGTTTTTTTTGCCCTCTACTGAAGATGACGACCCAACGATCTATTTCCCAACAGCGCGGCCGATAGATTAACCGAATTGCAATCTCTCTAAGAGAGATATCGGGAATTTCCCGATGCCATGAACGCTCGAAGATATGTGTGTCTGGTGGCGGATCTCTAATCGGGTGAGCAGAGCCAGACACTCTATACGTCTTTCAGGCAAATCGCGCCCATCAGCAAATCAAGAGCTGCTATCTACTTCAGAAAGGCATGACCGATCCGGTCATATTTGTCGTGACAAAGGATCCTGACGAGGATCTTCTGTCAGTTCATTGGTTCGGGAGTTCAGCCAAGATCAACTCGGAATTCACGCTTGCGTAACACAATATTGCTGAGTCTCCTGTAAAAATTACCTATTCCTTTGAATGAGCTGTGATGAGCGCTGAGATGCGCTTGCACGTCAGCGCTTGTACGTCAGCGCTTGTACGTATTCGTTGTGCGTCAAAAAACTCCCAAAACTTTCCCCTCAAAAAATAAGTTTGTCTGGACTGTTTAAAACTGACACCGTCAAACGTCAGCTTCTATAGAGGGTATTTTTCTATTCCCTCCTTGCGCTACTACGTCTTCCTATCGCGCACACCGTACGTGTGATGGCCCGGGATCGTTCGGATGCAAGCAGTATTTCCCAGGAGAGTTCATGTTCGTTTTGAGAAGAAGCAAGAGCCAGTCGAGATTACTGGTTGTGGCGTTGGCGGCGGGGATACTTACGCTAGTGGGATGTGCTGGTGGGAACTCCTCGTCCGGCGGAAGCAATGCAACGGCGATGCCGACATTTAGTCCTGGAGCCGGAACTTATAACGCCTCGCAGACTGTAACAATCGCGACTACAACTCCAGGCGCGGTCTTGTACTGTACGACCGATGGGACAACGCCGACTACTTCATCTCCTCAGTGCAGCCAGCCCACTACGGTTTTTAAAACCGAGTTTCTTCAGGCGCTCGCCGTGGCGCCGGGACTTGTTCCCAGTGCAATCGCTTCGGCCGGCTACACGATCAACCTGAACGGAACCCCGACACCCACATTTAGTCCCGCTGGAGGAAGCTATGCCACAGCTCAAAATGTGACGATTAGCGATACCGCCAAAGGCGCGAATATTTATTACACGCTTGATGGCACGGTGCCAACAGTAAATGCAACGCTCTATACCGGCCCAGTGGCTATTTCGAAGAGCGCAACACTAAGCGCTATTGCGGCGGCGTCGGGTTTCGCGAACAGTGGGGTACAAAGTGCATCCTACGTTATAGGGCAAGGCATAGCTACTCCGGTGATTAGCCCTGCTGGCGGAACATTTAACGCCGCGACACCGGTGACAATTACCGACGCAACGCCGGGAGCTGTCATCTATTACACAGTGGATGGTAGTACGCCAAGCTCCTCATCCACGCCATACCTTGGACTGATCTCTGTCTCTGCGAATGAGACGATCAACGCCATCGCGGTTACTTCGAACGGTAGCAGCGCCGTTGCAACAGCATCATTTTCGATCACCATTCCTGCGGCCTCATCACCGACATTCAATCCCGGTGCTGGAACATATTCGTCCACTCAAACAGTTCTTCTCAGCGATTCGACTCCCGGAGCGACCATCTATTACACCGTTGATGGTAGCAATCCCACAACCGGATCGACACCATACACGGGAAGCGGAATCAGCGTAACGGCGAGTGAGACAATCAAGGCAATCGCGACCGCTCCGGGCTTTGCCGTTAGCGCAGTTTCGAGCGCTGCATACACGATCAACGTAACGGTTGCTCCTCCGACATTCTCACCTGCCGGTGGTACTTATTCCTCAGTTCAACAGGTGGTGCTGAGCGATACAACCCCTGGCGCAGTGATCTATTACACAACGGATGGCAGCCCCGCGACGACTTCTTCGTCACAATACCGGTCGGGTTCTCCAATTGCCGTATCTGCAACCGAAACCATCAACGCTATAGCTGCCGCTGGCAGCGACCTCAGCACGATGGCTACGGCAGCGTACACGATCAATCTTGGCCCGAGTTATAGCGGTAAAGTGATGAGCGGAACGATGCCTGTCAATGGATCAACCGTACAAATGTACGCAGCAGGACAAGGCGGGTATGGCTCAAGCGCTACGGTACTGAGTACGACTTCTGCAACAACAGGTGCAGATGGAAGCTTCACGCTCAACTACAACTGCCCAGCGGCGCCGGGCGATTTGATTTATCTGGTCGCAACCGGCGGCAGTACGGCAAGCGGTGGTTCTTCTAATCCAAGCCTTGTTTTTATGGCAGCGCTCGGTGCTTGCAACGGAACTCTCCCGGCATCCGTGGTAGTCAATGAGGTCACCACAGTAGCATCCGTTTATTCACTTTCACAATTCATGACAGGAGTTGCCAGTGTCGGCTCGTCTGCGGCGAACTACGAAAAGGGCACGAACACCTCTCCGGGATTGTCTAATGCCTTTGGTACAGTGAAAAATCTGGTAGATCTCACAACCGGACAGACGCGAGACCATACCCCCGATTACCCGACTAATCTTGCCGGGGACCCCAACATTCTTAACAACAGTACTGTTCCACAGGCTCGTATCAATACATTGGCAAATGTATTGAACGCCTGCGCCGGAAGCGGAAGTGGCTGTTCGAGTCTCTTTAGTGCGTCAACACCATCATCAGGTACGGCACCTACGGATACTCTGCTGGCCATTCTCAATATTGCGCAGAATCCCGCCAATAACGCGGGAGCCGTGTACAACGTAACGGCCGGAAATGGTCCGTTCACGCCTGCTCTGCCAGCTGCACCGAACGATTGGACTCTTGCTCTTACCTTCACCGGAAGTGGACTTGGGTTTGCGCCCGGAGTGCCGGTTACCTTCGCTCCTCCGCATGCCTCAAATGGGGCCGGTCAGATTCTGAATAGCGCTATGGCGATCGATGCTACGGGGAATATCTGGGTCACCGGATACAACTACGATTCCAATCTGGGCGTTGAGGATCTAGCCAGTGGAATGATCGCCGCATTCAGCAATTCAGGCGCTCCTCTTAAACCAGCTTCGAGTATGAGTTCAGGCCAAACGAGCTATGGGGGGTACATCCCGCTCTCCGGCTTTTCCACCAATGCAGGCACGTTGTCATCCCATGGTATCTCCTTCGATACATCTGGCAACGCTTGGATCATCGGAGGCGATGGTGCTGCGCCTGGAAATACGCAGAGCCCTGGGGTCATGACGGAGATTAGTCCAGGCTTCTCGGTTGTGTCGCCTGACATATTGCTCGGATTTCGATATGCATCCCCTGTGGCAATCGACGGATTAAACAATATCTGGACCTTTGGCAGTGACAGCAGCGGAACTCCTGTTATCGAAAGGCTCAATCCTTCGGGGAATGTACTTACAAACAATGGATTGAATCAGGGCGGCAATCAGGTCGGCTACTTCAACATGCAGTCGCTTATCTTCGATTCGAATGCATCGGCGCTCTGGAGTTCGGACCCCTCGGCCCTGACTGTCTACCAGATCAATCCCGGGGATGGAAGCAATACCTCAGACTACTTCAACAACGGCAATGGCAATGGCTATACCCCACTCGTAGCAGGCCCTGCGAATCCGGATGGGAGCGCCGGAAATGTGTATGGTTGCGAGGAACCAGGAGGACAAATCCTTGATGTCTTCAATGTAAGTTCTACTTCGATCCTTACCTCCTACCCCTTAAATGCTACGGGAAGAGGATGTGGAGGTCAGATGGTGATGGATGGCGCCGGACACATCTTCACGATCACTGGGAACACCAGCGCGACTGCGACACCCGGCATCATTGACGAATATTCCATATCGGGTTCGGGTCTCACACTGCTCACCCCTGCGTCAACCGGCTACACCGGCACGAGTAGCGCAGAGTCGCCAACTATCAATCCTGATCCTAACGTTCCTTTGAATTCCGCAACTGGAGCGGTCTCCACGCAGGGTGTGGCAGGAGCTGCAATTGATGGGTCGGGCAACCTATGGGTGCTCAATGCAGATACGGGCACCACGTCTTCTCAGGGTAATGTGCTGGTCGAATTTGTTGGAATTGCAGCACCTGTGGTTACACCCACTTCGCTGGCCATTCAATTCGGCCAGGTGGGGGTGCGGCCTTGATAGTCGACGATTTTGTTCAAAATTGGCCAAAGAAATAATTTGCGTGTTGCACCTCTTCGGCATAGTCGATACGCAAACGCAACTCTGCTGTTCGAAACTTCTCGACCCCCGCGCAACTAATGGCGGGTGTCGGAAAGCAGAGTTCCCGGAACACGCCGGATATAACCGGGAACAGGGTTTGCAGAGAGGGAGTAGGAACAATGGGGTGCTGTCCTGAATCGAAGCCAGCAGAAGATGAGGAACTAGGCCTCGATAACACCCCGGTACAGCAGCTTGTGTCGGGGAAAGAAATCGACCGCTCGTTGTGTTTGTTGAACAAGGAGAACAATGTAGTTCAGTTTCAAGAACAAGTTATTGGAAGTCCGAAAGCACTGACCGTAGATCTTTACAAAGAGTTCAGGCCTCAGCTTCTTCGTTATCTCCGCAGTATGAATCTCCAACGAGAACAGGCTGAGGAAGTCATTCAGGATACGTTCTTGAGACTCGCCACTGAGCTTGCTCAAGATAGCCATATTGACAATACGGGAGGATGGATTATTCGTGTGGCCCACAATCTTGCTATCGATACGCTCAGAAAAAAGGAAACGGAAGACAACCATATCGAGGGCTTCGTTTCGATTGACCCGGACAGTTTCGTAGATCCACAGGCGAGCCCATACGAGCTCTACCAAAAGAAAGAACGGAACGAACGTATGAGAGCCGCGTTGTCGACGTTGAATCCACAGCAACGCCAGTGTTTTCAACTCCGGGTGCAGGGATTCATTTACAAGGACATCGGTCATGCACTTGGAATTAGTGAGCAGAGAGTAGCAGCGGTTATACGGCAGGTGGCATCACGATTGGCGGTTGCTTGTAGGTAGGAGGAGTGAAGTTAGAGTGATCGATATATTTCTCAAGCATCTTATTCCGGGCATCAACGAGCATCTGTCCGATGATCGCTTGGAGCTTTTGTTCTGTCGCGATTTGTCGTTCACGCGCCGATTGATTGCGAAGTGTCATCTTGTAAGGTGCTCTCGCTGCCGCTGCCGTTGGGAGGGATACGAGGATAAACGTGCGGATGAGATTATTAGCCTCTATCGAGATGTTTTGAATAACGAAGAACCGGAATGGCCTTTAGAGCCTGTGCCAGATTTCGCTCGCAGACTTGAGGTCCATCTGCAGCAACTGACGTCTTCAAGACGCCCTATACCTCAGCCCAAGTTGCATCTCCCGACCTTTTCTTTCAGGAATCCAAGGCTCGTGTTATATGGGGCTCTCTCCTGTGTTGTTGCGATTGTTCTATCGTTGCATCAAAGCTCCCCCACCATAAGTTCAAACATTCTTCTTGCGCGCGCAGTGAGGTGCGATTCATCGAATTACGCAACAGCTCCCAGTGTTGTATATCAATCCTTTCGTATCACGACTCCAAAGATGACCATGAATCGGTCAACCTATCGTGATCTTCAAGGTAAGCGTCTGCAGAAGCGTGTGAAGCTGGCTGAGACGCAGGAAGTACTCAAAACTGAGCTGGCTCAGGTTGGAGTCGACTGGGAGCAGCCTATGTCTGCATCGGACTACCAGAAGTGGCACGATCAAGAGAACATCCGCACGGACCAAGTCGATCGCGTGGGAGTACACCTTCTCAAACTGACAACCACTGTGCCGGACAGGACGATATCTTCCCAGTCGCTCACGGTGCGGGATACTGATTTTCATCCCATTGAGCGAACAATAGCCTTTCGCGACACTGGAACTGTCGAGATCTCAGAGCTTGATTTCAAGGTATTACCTTTCGCTGCAGTGGATGCGAACGTTTTTGACCCACTAGGGACAACATATCCTGTGGCCACAAGCGGGACCCACCTCCTCGGGCTTCCTAAGATACCGCAAGTGGCAACACAGGGGCAGCTAGACGAGGCTGAACTCAGCACCCGGCTCATGCTGAACCAGTTACATGCCGATGACGGCGAGCAGATCGAGATTCATCGTCGGCCTGAAGAGGTTGTTGTTGAAGGAGTCGTCGAGACGGACGAACGGAAAAGAGAGTTACAGGCGCAGTTAAGACTGGTGCCACATGTAACAGTTGCGATTCAAAGCGAAATCGATCTGAAAAATGCTCCCCTGATAACGAATCCGGCAAGTATTCAAGTGGCTTCCATGCCATATGTTGCTTCGCCGCTTGATCGGCTTCTTGGAGCACATGGACGTAGCGTCAACGACGCAAGCACTCTGGCACTACGGCTCTCCAACGCATCGTTGACGATCATGCAAGAGAGCAAAGCTATTGTCGATCTGCAAACACGATTTGATTCGGATGAGCGACTCACTGTGATAGGCTCTGCAACTTTATCGGAGTTGCTCTACAGCCATCGCGAACGACTTAAGTCCGCGTTGAAAAGTGAACGGACGCTTATTGCCGAAGCGCAAATTACACCTGCACCCGTCATTGATTCCTCCGAGTCAAGGAATTCCTCGCTGCTCGAGGTAGCAAGACAGAATCTTGCACTTTCAAAGGAACTCACTCTCACTGCGAATCCCTCTACGCGCAGTGCAGAACAGATCCTGGCTGAAATGGCTGGTTCACTCGACGAACTAACAATCTTCTCTCGCGACGTATATCGGAAGCCTCAGGGAGTCTCCCCTCTGAGCGGAAAGAAGTAGGAAGCGATTGGTCATGCTGTCAACACCAATTCATAATGTTTTGCTGAATTCAGCACGCTTTGAAGGGATTCCCCCGCAGAGACCCAGGTCGTTCCTGAATCTTCATTTTGGGATGCTCGCGTCCCTGACTTTGATGAGTTTGATGATCACGGGCTGCGGTAAGAGTTCTCCCTCGGGAGGGAACGCAACTCCAATCACGGTAACAAATGCGAATGGTCTAACTGCTCCGGCGACTGCATTGTCCATCGGTTCGACGTTGAACCTTAGCATGACGCCATCCAACGACGTTGTTAGCGCCGGCGTCGACTGGGCAGTATCGTGTCTCGGCAACCCGACAACAGGCAGTTTTACTAATGGTGCTTGCGGAACGCTCGCTCCGACTCATACGACGGGCGGTGGGACAACGGTATTCACTGCGCCTTCTGCGATACCAATCGGTAATACGGTTACGATCACGGCTACGGTTACCAGCAACCCATCCCAGGCGAGCACAGTGAGTTTCACGATCCTTCCAACTCCGATTGCTCTGGCATTTGCCAACGAACTGCCGCCGACTTCCCTCCAGATCAACATGACGGCACCTCTGTCGGCCAGGGAGACCAACGATCCCGTAAATGCTGGCGAAATCTGGACTGCGAGTTGCGGATCCTCCGAGTGCGGATCATTCAATCCCATTACTACGGACGCGGCCGGTAACGTACGTACAACTTACACGGCTCCAGCCGTCATACCGACTGGTGGCACTGTCACAATCAGGGCGACTTCTCTTACCGACACTACCAAGTCAATAAGCGCTACTTTGACGATAACTGGTCCTCCCCCTCCGCCGCCTCCACCAGCCCCTATCTCTGTCAGTGTGTTGCCGGCGAATGCTTATGTTCAAAGGACCGGAGCATCCCGTTCGGCATTGTTAACGGCTGTTGTTTCCAACGATCCGGCGGCGGCGGGCGTCGATTGGACAGTGAGCTGCAGCGTATCGAGCTGCGGAAGCATTACTTCTCACACGGCGAGCGGGTCTTCTGCGACTTTTCAAAACAACTCTAGCGCCCCAGTGGGCGGCATCATCACCATTTTGGCCAGGTCTACTAGCGATCCTACGAAGACAGCCACAGCAATCGTCACGGTGGCTACAAACGCACCCGTCGGTGTGTCGATCACAGCCGCTCCACCGGCCAGGATGAACACGGGATCGCAGGTGACGCTTGCAGCGTCGGCTTCACCGGGATCTGACGGGATGAACTGGACGGCGACTTGTGGAAGCGTCGGAGCGTGCGGAACATTCAATCTCTCTCCTGCACATACCGCCAACAATGGGCCAATCATCTATACGGCACCCGCTGCTGTGCCAAACGGCAATATCGTAACAATTTCCGCTTCCTTCGCAGGAACAGCGCCCTCGAATCCCGCTTTTGCTACAACCACGGTTGTCCCCGCTCCGCCTCCGACGCCAACGCTTTCTTTCTCTTCCGCTCCGCCTTCGGCGCTGGTGAGCGCAACACAACTTCCTCTGAGCGTTGTCATTGCCAACGATTCCATTCCGGATGGAGTGATCTGGACAGTTCAATGCAGCAACACGAATCCCGGAGGGTGTGGGTGGTTCTCGCCGAGTCAAACAGCGAGTGGTGCAACAACTACCTATACGGCTCCTCCGGTTACAACAACCGGTACCACAGTTGTATTGACGGCTACTTCGGTCTCCGATCCAAGCGTGAGCCTCAGCTCTAGTTCAATAACGATTAATCCGGATACGACTTCGGTCCACTTCATTCCATCTCTTCCATCACAAGTACAGGTCGATACCACCGTCGCACTCAATGCCGCAGTTGCTAATGACCCCACTCATGCGGGTATTGATTGGCAGGTATGTCCGAGTGGCTGTGGTTTCTTTACGATCAAGCCAGCCGTTCCCGCGATTCTGGCGACTGCAACAACGCCATACGTTCCGGCAATTCCGGCGGTCACCGCGACTACGGTTACCGCATGGCCTAATGGGTTATCCATTCCTTATACAGCACCTTCTCAAGTCCCACCTACAGGAGTCGTGAGCGTAGTCGTATCGGCACATGCGGACTCGAGCAAAGCAAACTCGGGAACCATAACAATTGGCACGATTGCAAAGGGGCCTGAACTTCATGGCATCGTTCAGGCAGGAACACAGCCAGTGGTGGGAGCTTCCGTGGCTTTGTTTGCCGCCGGGTCGAACGGTTATGGATCTCTGTCAACTCAGATTGCCTCTGCATTAACTACCGATACCAGCGGCAACTTCAAGATCACCGAAGGATATTCCTGTCCTCAGCCGGGTAGTCAGATGTACTTAGTGGCCACGGGCGGCAAAGTAGGGCAGAACGGTGCCAATCCAAATTTGGCCTTGATGACCGCATTAGGTAGCTGCAACAGCCTTAGTTCAAGTCCGGTTGTGCTGAACGAAGTTACAACCGTGGCTTCAGCAATGGCAGTTGCACAGTTTGCTGCGGATGATGCTCTTACGGGAAACGCAAGCTATCTCTATATCGGAAGCAGTAGCGGAAACTCTAATGGCCTTGTCAATTCTTTCGCAACGGTAAACAATCTGGTCGATATTTCGACAGGCAGAGCGAGGTTTACGGTTCCAGCAGAGAACGCTGCGGTGCCCTACGTGCAGATCAACACTATGGCTGACCTGCTCAACGCTTGCACTGCGACGGGGGGCGGGGTCAAAGGTGATGGCAGCACATGCAGTACATTGTTCACTGCAACCGACCTTCTGGGGACTGGGTCCTATGGCACATCGATAACGCCAAAGGACACTTTGCAGGCGGCCTTCAATATCGCGCAACATCCGGTCGCGAACTATGGATATGACTTAGATGGAGCGGGGAATCTATTCGGACTTGCATCGTCTGCCTCTCCATTTCAACCAATACTGCTGAAAAGGCCTAATGACTGGTCGATCTCGCTCAACTACACAGAGGGTGGCGGATTGTCTGCCGGTAGTTCCGTAGGATCGTTCGCAGTCGATGCAGTAGGCAATCTTTGGATTACAGATATCAAGAACGGCAGTGTTATTGAATGGAACACAGTCGGCGCGGCGCTGTCTCCGGAAACAGGTTTTCCGGCTGGGGGAGGGCCCATCGCGATTGATGCGACGGGGAATATCTGGGTCTCCGGTGATGGAGTTCTTACAGAACTAACAAATCTCGGTACTCCCCTCCCTTGGAGTCCTTTCGGCGGAGTATCGGGTGGCGGTAGTGATATCGCCATTGATGCCCAGAGCAATTTATGGATCCCTGACGGGGTGGGGATTAGCGCATTCAACCAGTTTGGAATGCTACTTTCACCCCTTAATGGATACACCTTCGACGGAATTCCCGATGTCAGTGCTGTGGGTATTGATAGCTCCAATAATGTGTGGGTCGGGGCGAGCGGGGACAGTAATGCCCCCGGTCATATTGCCGAACTGGCAAACCCAGGCGGTCAGCTCATTATTGCGAGCACGCTCACTGGGCCAGCAGTGCCTCAAGTAGCCGCAGACCGTGCCGGTGATATTTGGTTCATTGATGGGGAGATTTGCGAAGCCAAACCATATGGAGGAAATGGCAGCATTCTGGTCCCCAGTTGCATGCAAGTAGGCGCTCCAGTGGGCGGTTCAACTCCGCCAGCCTTGACCCTTTTGAAGCCGGCAGGTATTGCAATCGATGGGGCTGGTACGGTTTGGGTTGCCGGCCAGGGTGGTACGAGCAATCAGGGAACAGTGCCGGCTGGCGTGCTTCCGATTAATCCAGCTGGTTCGCCTACAAACGCCATCCCCTACGCATCTTCCAGCCTCGCAGCAGGCACTTTGCGCGTCGCCGTCGATAGCTCGGGCAATCTCTGGGTGTTACTGGCAAATAACACCATGACGGAGTACGTCGGTGTGGCCGTTCCCGCGGTGACTCCCATCGCTCGAGGGATACAAAACAAAAAACTGGCGACGAAGCCATGACAAAAATACTGCGCTCGATTGGAACCGAACATGCCCCGAAGAAAAGGAAGCGATGAAGACCTTAATTTATATTTGCTCGCCTAGGAAAAATTCTCTTGCACACTTATTCCGCTCTGCCCACGTAGCTGGGTTAACGGCGTTATTGTTCGGTCTTCTCTCCATGGCGGGATGTTCGTCGAATAGCAGCACATCTACAAAGCCACAGGTTGGTGCAATTACATTTACCGACGTCAATGGCGTCGCTCTGAAAACCCCTCCGACTTCACTGACTATCGGCCAAGGTACATATGTTGCTGTAAATCTGACGGATGACAGGCAATTGTTGGGTGCGGACTGGAGCGTCTCCTGCGGCAGTGCTCCTCTACCCGGTACACCGCTACCTCCAGGTCAAACACAAGACCAGTCATGCGGCACGTTTACGCCCGCCCATACTATGAGCGGACCGATTCCAAGCTACATCACTAAAGGCACGGGTTATGTGGCTCTTTACACTTCGCCATCTGCGCCTCCGAAACAGGGTGTGGTTACGATTTATGCTTCTGCCACCGCAGATCACAGCCGATTTGCTGCCGTGACACTTACGATCGGCGGACAGCCTATCTCACTTGGCTTTGCGCCTGCCCCACCGTCCTCAATGCAAGTGGGAGCCAGCGCACAGTTCAAGGCAGCACTCAACAACGATGCTACCAACGCTGGTGTGCAGTGGAGTGTTGTGTGTGGCTCGAGCGATTGCGGCTTCTTCGGTCCCGTGCAAACCATATCCGGTGTCACGACAACTTATGTGGCCCCCGCTACTATACCCATCGGTGGGACAGTTCAGGTCACTGCAACGTCTATCGCTGACCCGACCAAAGCTGTTAGTGCAACGATCACGATCACGACGGCAGGGACGGGCCTCGTTACCGGAGCTGTTCAGGCAGCACAGCAACCGGTCAGCGGAGCCGAGGTCACGCTCTATGCGGCGGCAACAAGTGATCCTCAGAATGAGTATGCGAATTCCTCCAACTTATCCTCGGTAGTCTCAGCGTTTACAGATCGCGCAGGCAATTTCTCTATCCCCTACGGATATGAATGTCCATCAATGGATGCGCAGATGTATCTGGTTGCGACAGGCGGAAATGCTCGGGGAGGCACTAATCCAAACCTTGCCCTGATGGCTGCGCTGGGGTCATGTTCCTCGCTTGACAGCACCCGCTTCATCGTCAATGAAGCTACGACTGTAGCAGCGGTTTATGCACTAAACGGGTTCATGACTGATATCCGGCACGTCGGATCAAAAAGAGCATCTCCGATTGGAATGTCGATAGCATTCGCCACCGCGAAAGATCTTGTGGATCCTGCGACAGGAATAGCTCGTTTCCAGACCGTGTCCGGTAGGGGTTTGACACCGCAGACGAAGATCAACGCGTTGGCTAATTTATTGAACGCTTGCGCGAAGACTGCAGGCTCATCGGCGGGTGATGGAAGTAATTGCGATCAGTTGTTTCAAAAGACAAATCCCGGGAAGACTCCAGAGAATCAGGCAACGAACACCCTGCAGGCATTGATCAATCTGGTTCACAACGAAACTGGATTTCCAGACAAACCAAATTCTTTTGCTGCGCTCTTTCAGCTCTCCCAATCGGATACTTCTTTCGAACCCGCAATCACTATCGAGCCGAACGACTGGACGCTGGCTATACAGTTCCCCAACGGATCGGAGCCCTCCAGCACCGCCTCTGCCAAGACTCTACAAAAAGATATTCCGGAAAGTTATGTCGATGCAGCGGGGAATGTCTGGGTCCCCGGTGACGGCGCTGCACTCGTGGAAATTGTTGGAGGAGTGCCAGGAACATCGGCTTCGATCAAGACCAGCACTGCAAGCGTTCCATAAGGCAATCAAGTTATCGGCTTACATCCGTTCTAAAGCGGGAGACAGGATCGAAGGAGAGAAGAGATGCAGAGATTGAAAAAGATGGTGGCGGCAACGCTTCTATCGACATGCGTAATGATGCAGGCCCAGAACGGCGTAAATCAACCGAATACAAAGCCCGCGCGCACAAGGTCGGCCAAATCGAAACCAAAGACCCAGGAAGAGATACTTCTCGAACAACTCAATGAGAAGTTCCAGAAGCTCGATCAACTCACGCAGAAGTATGAAGATCTACAGCAGAAATTCGATGCCCTCGAGAAGAGAATTGCTGCGCGTGATACGGAGTTGACACAGGCGCGCAAGGATGCGGCCGCGGCACAGGAAGCTGCTGACGATGCGACAAAGAAACTGGAAGCGACACAGAAGACCATCGGTCCTGGGGGGGCGGCTGTGTCACAGTTGCAGACTGAAGTTACGGATTTGAAGACAGCCTCAACATCTTTATCGGCAAAAGTTGAGACGACGCAGCAAGAAACCAGGAAACTGGAACATCCCGAGACAATCCACTTCAAAGGGGTAGATCTCACGCCGGGTGGATTCCTCGCGGCTGAGACAGTCAATCGACAGCGAGCAATCGGCGGCGATGTGAATACGCAGTTCAACGGTATTCCCTTCGCAGGTCAGACGGCGGGCGTGTTGTCCGAATTCAATGCCAGCGGTCGCCAGTCTCGCATCTCCTTATTAGCTGAAGGCAAGCTTCCTTCAGCCACGCTGAGAGGATACTTCGAGACGGACTTCCTATCAGCTGGAACGACCTCGAACGATAACCAGAGCAACAGCTACACGCTTCGTATGCGCCAAGCCTGGGCTCAGGCTGAATTGAACAGCGGATGGACACTGACCGGTGGACAGATGTGGTCGCTTTCTACCGAGTATCGACATGGCCTGGAAAACCTTTCTGAAGCAATTCCTATGACAATCGACGCTCAATACAACGTCGGTTTCACATGGGAGAGGCAGTATGGGTTTCGTGTGGTCAAAAGAATCGGTAATCGGTTCTGGGTTGGCGGAGCTGTCGAAGAGGCACAAACACTCAACATCGGAGGCCGTAATCTTCCCACCATTGCCTATCAGCAGGTTGGTAATGCAGGCGGACTCTATAGCCCAACTACAAACTACAGCATGAACTATGCTCCGGACCTGATTGCCAAAGCTGCCTATGAGACCAATTGGGGGCACTTTGAGATCTTTGGCATCGGTCGCTTTTTCCGCGATCGTGTTTTCCCAAACGGTCCGACGCCTCCTGGAGCTACCCCGATTACATCCCCTTCCGCTCTTGGCGCATACACAGCGAAGACCGAAGGGGGAGGAATCGGAGCAAATGCTCGCGTGTCTCTCTTCGCGAAGCGGCTTGAAGTCGGTGCCCATATCCTTGCCGGCAATGGGCTAGGACGTTACGGCACCAGCTCGCTGCCGGATGCGACCGCTCATCCCAACGGCTCATTGGAGCTACTCGCAGGAGGCTCCGTTCTTGGATCGGTTGAATGGCATGCCACACGTCGTCTCGATCTTTACGCGTACTACGGCGGAGAATATGCGAAGCGTGCGTGGTATGCAACGAACTTTCTAAACACAACACCGGGACCCACACAGGGCCAACCGATCCTTGTCGGGTATGGTGCTCCGACCAATATTGTTTTTGGTTGCTATACAGAGGTATTGCCGGTCACCTCTCCAAATGGCGGTGGCAATGTGACTGGAACTGCGTCAAATTGCAACGCCGACACCCGAAACATTCAGGAAGGTACCTTCGGATACTGGTTCCGCTTCTACAGAGGTGTTCATGGAACCCTGCAGCAAGGCATCCAGTACTCATATACCGTGCGCCATACCTGGCAAGGAATTGGCGACCCCAATAACAATCTGCCCGGTTCGCCTAAGGGGATCGACAACATGTGGTTCACCTCATTCCGTTACTACCTTCCACAGTAAAGAGAAGGACGAGAGAGATAGAAAACTGTGAACCAATACCAGGAAGTCAGGACCATGCTTCGACTACTATTTCGGTTGTTGTCTTTAATGCTCGCTATAGTGTGCGGTCTGCCTCTAGTTGCTCAAAGTGTGACAGCCCGCTTCTCGGGGCAGGTCACAGATACAGATGGAGGTGCGATCCCCGGAGCATCGATACAAATCGTCAATCAGGAGACATTAGCGAAGCGAGAATTGAAGACCGACGCTACGGGGAGTTATCTTGTTACCTCTCTTCCTGCTGGACGTTACCAGATCGCCGTGGAAGCTACTGGGTTTAGCCGAAGAGCGAGCGACATCATTACGCTTGTCGCCGGACAAGCATTTGTCTTCAACGTTCAGATGACGGTGGGGGAAATTCAGACAAATGTTCAGGTCAATGCTGGAGCCGGCGTTACGACGGTAGAAACCGACACCGCTTCTATTTCCACAATCCTGGGGACGCAGGAGGTGACAGGCTACGCTTTAAATGGTCGCAATTTTTCTCAGCTCATCACGATGGCTCCGGGTGTCAGTAATCAAACCGGGCAGGATGAGGCCAAGGTGGGCGTTGCTGGAAGTGCGAAATTCAGCGTAAATGGAGGGCGTGTAGAGTACAACACGTTTTCTGTCGATGGCAGCGATGTTCTGAATACGAGCATCAATGCCAGCCGAGGTCAGGGCGAACCTCTCATCGTCTATCCCAGCATTGACGCTATTCAGGAGATGAAGGTCCTAACAGCCGACTATAGTGCCCTCTACGGCAAGAGCGCTTCGGGCAGCGTTCTGGTAACCACAAAGTCAGGCACGGATAAGTTTCACGGGAACGTCTATGGGTTCATACGCAATGAGATGTTCAACGCGCGAAACTACTTCGATCAGCCGGATGTGCAACCCGAGAACTATACAGGGAAGGCGCACTATCGGACGCCTCTCTATCGACGACTTGACTTCGGGGGGACCATCGGAGGACCGCTCTTCATTCCTCACCTCTACAATACAAACAAAAATAAAACCTTCTTCTTTTTCTCCGAAGAGGTTCGTCGCGAAAAGACTCCGGTCGATTACAATCAGGCGGTCCCTACTGTAGCGGAACGGGCGGGCAACTTCTCGGATTTATGCCCCATCGGATCCCCTGCCGCACCGGCGAATACATTTGATCCGACCGCATATCCAGATTGCCCGCAGGGTAGTATTCAGGGAAGCCAACCCTTAACTGGGAGAAGCGTCTCGATCGGCTACACCAGCGCCGCCATTCTCAATTCAGGGCTAATACCAGCGCCCAATGCTTCCAGCGGCTGCAATTCGACTAGTACATCCCCCTTGCCACATTGTTATGTCGCTTCTGTTTCTCCTCCCACGCACTGGAGAGAAGAATTATTCCGCATCGACCACAACCTGACGGACAACGAACGATTGTCGTTCCGCTATATCCATGATTCGTGGGACACAGTAACCCTCGCGCCCCAATGGGGAATAGTCCATAACAGCTTCCCAACGGTAGAGAACCAGCTCAACGGTCCCGGGTTGAACATGGTTATCTCTCTGGCCCAGACCCTCCCGCGAGGCTTTGCCAATCTCCTCTCTGTCAGCTACGAGGTGGAACACATCTCTCTCACTCCCCAGCCTGGTATCGGGGTAAATTCGCTCAACCGTCCAACAATCCTCGATAATCCAGCGTCGCTTGGGGGGACGCCGATTGCTGGCTCCAAGTTCTGTGCGCAAGCTACTAATATCAGTGGTCAGACACTGACACAGTGTCCTATGGGGTACATCTTTAACAACGGTTTTGGTGGAAACAAACTGCCTGGCCTGGTTTTCCAGGGAAACAATGGAGCTTATGGAGGACATGGTTTTGCTGCGGATACGGGCTACGCGCCATGGAATCAATCCAATCCCACCTTCGATCTGCGAGACGACGTAAGCAAGACAATCGGTAAACACACACTGCAGTTTGGCTTTGAAGGCACCTTTGTCCAGCAGAACGAACTCAGCGGAGTCACCGGAGCAAACTCGGGCGATCAACAGGGGCTGCTCACGTTTAGCAATCAACAGTCGATCCATACGACGGGGAATGCCTTCGCAGACTTTCTGGCTGGCCCTGGGTTCTCAAGCGGAAGCTCCGTTGTAACCCAGGGTGCGATTAAGAGTTTTACGCAGGACAGTGGTCAGAACAAATACTATAGTCGATACAAAATTGCCGACTTCTATGTTCAGGACGATTGGCGGGCAACATCTCGTTTGACGATTAACGTCGGCCTTCGAGGAAGCCTTTTCGGTGCCTGGTACAACCCAAAAAACACAGCCTATAACTGGCGTCCTGAGACATTCAGCCAATCGACGGGTTCGTCTATATACATCGATCCGAATAATGGCTACCTCGTGCAAAAGAGTGGTAGCGTGCCAGTCCCAATGAGCCGAACCGGGCCGTATAGTCTTACTTCGTTGAATCCAATCATTACGAACGGATTGATACAGTGCGGCGCGAATGGTGTATCCGACAGCTGCATGTCAAATAAACTCTTTCATCCAGCACCGCGGGTAGGCTTTTCATGGGACCCATGGGGAAACGGCAAAACTGCCATTCGTGCAGGCTACGGATTCTTTTGGGAGCACGGCACAGGATACGAAGCTAATGTCGGCTCTCTAATTGGTAGTGCGCCGCTGGTATTGAGCGAAACTCAGTCCAACACCAATTTCAATCTTATTGGAGGCTCCTGCCAGGGGGGGCCTGCACAGTGCTCGAGTGCAACAGCTATGTCGGGAGCAGCCTTTCCTCTAAACGTGACTTCTATCCCGACGAAGGCGATCTATCCATATACCCAGCAGTGGAGCCTGAGTGTACAGCATGAGATGCGTAAAGCCATGGTGGCCCAGTTTGCCTATGTGGGAACCAAAGGGACGCATCTGACCGCAGTACGGGATCTGAATCAGTTGCAGCCCTTGAGCAGCGGGGCGAATCCATTCGGACCGGGACAACCTATAACTGCGAGTGTATGCCAGAGTGGCGCGAATAATGGTGGCTTCTTCGTGGGAGGCCTGAACTCCGGCGATCCAAATGGCGGAATCACGGTTCCGAGTTCGTCAGTGATAGGACCCGCGGATCAGGGATACGTCAATATGTTCATCGCCTGCACCGGCAACCCTGGATTCGCCAACACCAACCTTCAACCTCCCACAAAACTCGGGATCACTGCCGATGCAGTGCGGCCCTATCCAGGATTGAGCAATATTATCTCTGTCGACAATATCGCGGATTCGACATATCACGCCTTTCAAACAACTCTGCGTCAGACGACAGGGCCGCTGACGATCGGAGTTGCTTATACCTGGAGCCATTCGCTCGACGACGCCTCCGATCGGTCCAGCGCAAACTTTGCCAACTCTCTCGACATTCACTCTAACCATGCCAGCTCAGACTTTGATCAGCGCCATTTACTGAATATCAACTACATTTATGATTTGCCACTGCTTCGCTTGCTTGTTGGTTTCGATCACCTGGTAGGAAGTGGAAGCGATCCCATCGACGATGGCACTTCCCCTCCGGTTGACAGCGGTACATGGCAACCGGGGCCAGTGTTGAAGACCCTGTTGGGTGGATGGCAACTCAGTGGAATCACCACTTATCAATCCGGAACTCCCTTTAGCGTCATCAACGGCGGGGGCGCCAACGGAACGGGTGTCGCCGACAACGCTGGTGTAGGCAACGGGCTTGGCATTGGATCCTATGCGGATGTGGTCAGTAGTCCGCATGTCGGCAAACCCTTCGTTCAACCAGGCGGAAACAATGTCGGCCCCCTCCTGCTCAATCCAGGAGCCTTCGTTGCACCGCGGGGACTAACCTTTGGCAACTCAGGCCGGAACTTCCTGACTAACCCATCGCGGATCAACTTCAATATGTCTGTCTACAAACATTTCAAGCCGTTCAATGAGCGCTTCGATATCGAATTTCGCGCCGAAGCATTTAATGTTTTCAATCACACACAGTTCCGCATCACTGATCCCGCAAACCCGGGTAACACTGGCAATAACGTCATCAATTGCTACGGCTCGCAGACCGAACTTTACTCCGCTGGAGCATCAGGATGCCTTGCGGGCAATTCATTTCTGCATCCTGTGGACGCACACGATCCACGCATCCTGCAGTTCGGACTCAAGGGGAGCTTCTGACATGGAGGAGAAGGATATGCAGCATATTGACTCGGAAAGCGGCGCGGCTAGGAAATTTGCTGCGAAGAGCCGTGTGTTGGCAGCGACCGCGCTATTCCTCTGCATGTTGGGGTGTGGCAACGGAATAGACAACACAAAGACGCCCCCCACTCAGACAAAGCAGGGGCCCCAAACTTACTTCGCGCCATATGTAGCGGGCGTTACCAACGGAGATGTAAATGTGTCTCTCACGGGTCCTGAAATCTATACGATAGACGACGTCGCGAATAAGTTTACGCAGTCTACATTTCAACTTCAGCTTCCAGCACAACAAGGCCCGCAGGTAATCAATGTCGGAGTCGATAGTGCTGGGCCACGTGGTTTGTTGAAAATAGGGCTAACTACAAATTATGCATTAAGTAGCGGACGAAATTCATTTATTGCAACTCCCTATGATCCGCCAAAGGCGGGAAGCTTCGCTATAGAGCTGGCGGGTCAGGCTGGAGGGTTGGTGCAGGTCACAGGCCAGCCAGTAATTCCGGTCGTCGCAACCGACCAATGTCCGACGTTGAAAACCGCCCAAAGCTATTGGTTTATGACGATACCCGCAGGATTATCCACAGCTGTTCCAGGCAGACTAGCGGCTGCCTGGAATCCGACGACAGATACTGCGTATGGAAGTGTGGACATAACTTCAGACGGAGAGAATGTGACATTCAGCAACATTCATCAGTTCACTCTTCCTTCCACCGGCGGGACGGGGGCTCCGATGCAATCGCCTTCGGCTGCAGTAGCGGGGATCTGTGGACCAACTGTGTTTGGAAACACGACTACCTTAGGACAGTTGATGGTTACTGCCCCGCAGCCGGGAAATTCTTCAGCAACACCACCACAAGCATCGGTAGGCATTGGATCGACAGGGTTACTCGTGGAACATAATGGCGCAGGGGATGCATCCGTGATTTTCCCAGGTACGTCTCCGGGTCTGTTTTATGACAACACCCTCGGCGCGGGCACAGGGGCTGTCGGCTTACCAAAGCCTTCGAGCGCTCTCGGAACCAGTAGCCTCGTGGGCGCACAATATTTAGGTTTCGTCTACGGAGCTGGCGTCTATTCGGGAACCCCGGGCACTCCCCCAACCGGTTGGTCCTCTCACCTTGCGTCCTTCGGATTTTCCAGTCCCCCCTCAAGCTGTGCCTCTGTTGCAGCATCCGGTAATACTTTGATCTACGGGGGAGATTTTACAAACGACATCCCGACGACGAATGGATTCGGCAACTGTGACCTTGCAGTTGATCTTGGGGTGCAAGACAACTCAAACAATGGATTGTTTCCCAAAGCGACTGTGTGGCTTGGAGCGAACTATGCAGCCAACTCGACAAAGAAGACCTATTCGTTCCCAGCCGTTGCGATCGCCGGACAGTTGAACGGCAAATATGCCATCTTCCTACTCGGTGTCGACGCCACTCAACCGTGGGCAATCTATCTGATGCAGTCGAATTGAGATCAAACCTGTTGCGGAATGGATTCCTCTTCGGCTTTGGCCTTGGGCAGGCAGCTTTGTTTTTTCGGCTGTCCTGCTGATGACATGCAGCCCAATGGACAGGGTCCCACATCTGTTTCGGGGACAAACAATATCAAACGGAATTATCAATATTCTGGGTGCTTTTCCTGGCGTCCATCAACCATCACCGAATCGGGCTTGATGCGGCCGTTGGGGCCGACGACAACGGGGCAGTAGCGCTTGCCCTCCGGGGTGTCGATACGTTTGGTGATATTCACCTGCATGGTGACCTTCCCACGGCAAAGTTCGTATCACTTTTCGTATCACCCCTCCCATACTCGGTCAAAACCATTGATAAGGAAGAGGTTAGTTGGTCGGGGCGGAGGGATTCGAACCCCCGACCCTCTGCTCCCAAAGCAGATGCGCTACCAGACTGCGCTACGCCCCGACTGTCCTTAGTTTACCGCACCGTGCCTAAAACCACGTGGGGAAGTGAACATTCACTCCAAACAACGCATGCATTACCCCGTTCGCCAGCCACGCCAGCAGAAGCATGGGGATCAGCATCAGAGCCACCAGCATCGCACACAGCGCAATAAGGAAGATCCAGCTCTGAATCGTATGTTTTCGCGGCTCATAGAGACTCCCCGTCAACAAAGCATAATTTCTGCGGTTAGCTCGCCACGCGATGTCGAAGGCATCTCCCAGCAGCGGAATCGTACCTATCCCCACCTCGATCGCGACATTTGCCACCATGCGTATCAAGGTGACATAAGGAATTCCGCGCGCCCACGCCGCCACAATAATAATGCAGGATGCAACTCCGCCGAGGATGTCGCCGATCCCCGGAATCAACCCGACAATGCCATCCAGACCGAACCGGATCGACGTTCCCGGAACCTTGATGAAGTCGTCCAGCAGATGGGACAGGATGTCCAGATTCTCGTCATCGAAGAGGTTCCGGCTCTTGCGAATACGCGGTGAAAGAACCTCGGGCTGTGAGGGTGGCTGCATGCATCTTCTTTTCTCCGGAGAAGAGATCTCCCCGGTGCCAGCATCTGAATGCTACAATTGAAGACGATACGGCGGCTATAGTTCAGTGGCAGAACGCCGCTCTGTGGCAGCGGATGTCGTGGGTTCGAACCCCACTAGCCGCCCCAATTCCCCTTCGATCTTCGGGCGTTTTGCGGGCATAACCGTATCGCAAGTATCCTTCCAAGCCGTGGCCCGACTTCCTCAAGCCCCGCTGCCTTCGAGTGAAACCGCTGCCGCAGCGGCTGCTTCGCGCATCTTCGCTGGAACATCGGGTTGGGCCTACCCTACATGGAAGCCTGCTTTCTATCCCGATCGCACTCCCGCAAAGCGCCTTCTCGAGTTCTACTCCACACAGCTCAGCTCCGTCGAGGTCAACTACACCTTCCGTGCCTTTCCTACGGCAACAATGCTCGAAGGATGGCTGGCCGCTACGCCCGGCTTCTTCCGTTTCAGCTTCAAAGCTCCTCAGCGGATCACGCACATCAAGCGGCTGAATAACTGTGAGTCCGACGTCGCTTACTTTGTCTCTGTGCTCGAGCTGGTGCGTCAGGCAGGCAAACTGGGCCTGCTCCTCTTTCAACTCCCGCCGACCATGAAGGCCGACCCCGCCCGGCTCGACAGCTTCCTCTCTCTTCCTGCTCTCAGCATTCCAGGCGCGCCGCCGGTAGCCTTCGAGTTCCGTCACGAGTCCTGGTTCAACAAAGAGATCTACGCCGTGCTTCGCGCACACAATGCTGCCCTCTGCATCGCCGAAAGCGACGACCTGGCAACTCCCGAGGTCCACACCGCGCGGAACTTTACCAGTTTTCGGCTGCGCCGCACTGGAGCCTACACTCCGGATGAGATCGCAGCCTTCGTCGAACGTTTCACCGCGCTGGCTACCGACCGCGACGTCTATATCTACTTCAAGCATGAAGATGAGCCCACCGGCGCGCTCAACGCAGCTTCTTTTATCGCCGGCGTAGCTGCTCGAAAGGCTGGGAAGTAGTGGCAACCACGCTCGAGTCCATTGCGCAGCACGTCGCGCACGCAACCGAGTTCGCGCCGCGGCGCTTCTTCTCCAACGGACACCTGCAGACCATCCTCGGCAACTTCCTTCGCCGCACCGACGCCCTTCCTCCCGCGGAACAGGTTCTCGTCGAGGTGGCCCCCGCGGTCAACGGGCAGATCGCAAGCTGCATCCGTTGCGACTGTCACTGGCAGCCCGAGCAGGTCCGCGCCTCGCGCCCCACGGCCATCATCGTGCATGGTCTCGAAGGCTCATCCAGCTCGCAGTACGTCGTCGGCAATGCCAATAAACTGTGGCAGGCTGGGGCAAATATCGTTCGCATGAACATGCGCAACTGTGGTGGGACCGAGGCGCTCACGCCGACGCTCTACCATTCTGGACTCTCCGGCGATGTCGGTGCCGTCATGCGCCACTTCACCAACCTCTACGGACTCACCTCCATCTCCCTCATCGGCTACTCCATGGGAGGCAATCTCGTCCTCAAGCTCGCAGGCGATCTCGGAACATCGGCGCCTCGATCCCTGCGGTCGGTCATCGGCGTCTCTCCCGCGATCGACCTCGGCCCCTCTGCCGATGCGTTGCACATTCCGCAGAACCGCGTCTACGAGATGAAGTTTCTCTACGCTCTTCTCGCGCGTTACCGGCGCAAAGCAGCGCTCTTTCCACGCGCATACGATCCCGCCCGCGCCGACTCCATCCGCTCCATCCGGGCCTTCGACGAGCGCATCACAGCCTTCTACTCCGGCTTTACCGGTGCGGACGATTACTACTTCCGTGCCGCCAGCGCACGCGTGATCGATCGCATCGCCGTACCTGCTCTGATCCTTAACGCAGCCGACGATCCCTTTATTCGCCTGCTCCCCGAGAGCCGAGCCAAAATCGCAGCCAACCCAAACATCACCTTCATCGAGAGCAGACACGGCGGTCACTGCGCGTTTCTCGCCGCTCCCGATCCTGCAAACAACTACGACGGATACTGGGCCGAGCATACGTTGATGCGCTTTCTGCTGGACCAGGCCTGATTCAGCGGCCATCAACCGCTAAGATAGAAAGATGCTCTCTGAGTGGTCCGTTGAATG
>Ga0255336_100369_pt1 | contig 78891 bp, 96 predicted proteins | sample MeOH1_35cm_T3_17_FD_189102 | JGI IMG/M metagenome (GOLD analysis project Ga0255336, IMG submission 189102) | Sandy soil microbial communities from University of British Columbia, Vancouver, Canada - MeOH1_35cm_T3_179 | ecosystem: Engineered > Artificial ecosystem > Sand microcosm > Unclassified ... | reverse complement strand
CGGGCTTCAAACTGCGTGGCGGTAAGCAGGCGGGTGGAACGGCTCCCTCCTTCAGACGCTCGCGCCACTCCGACTCTCCTCCCGCGACCTTCCTCCATCGGAAGCGCCGCGCCATTTGAACTTGGGGCGTCCTCGGCTGCGCTACCAGGACCAGTACTGCTGCTACTCGCTACTCGCTGGGTGCCTGGACACGCGGAACCCTGACCCTGGCCAGCACACCTGCGAGCTCCCGTACTTCTCGTCGAGCCTTCTGGCTGGCGCTCGTTCCCCCGGCGGCGTGCGCCACACTGCATCATCAACCCATCTCATCTCGGACCTGTGTGGTCACGCTTTTGGTTTCGGGAAGTTAGTTCATCAGCACTCATCCTGCCTCACTCCGACAGCCATCTCTCCTCCATCACTGCCATCACCACCACCACCTTTGGCCTGCCACCCTTGACACGCATCCATCGACTGCGGGACACAGTCCTCATACATCAGAACTGATTCATTAAACTCTCGACCAAGCTTTCACCGGCATTCCCCATCTCGTTTCGCTCGGCACCCGCAGCAGTCGTCGTCACAAGTCACGAGGCTCTCGACTAGTGCGTGCTCTTATCAATCTACCACCTCTGCAGCATTTGACTCAACCTGGGTCGAACTCGTCGCCCATCATGCGCTCTCGCTCTGGCTCTACGACCTCCAACACCTCCAGCAAAGAGTTGCCTGCCGACAACATCCCCATCCAGGTCATCATCGGTGGCGGCAAGAGTGAGTGTTTCCGTCCGGCTGCGCGGTCCCCCGTGGATGACTAACAGGACTGGAACAGCGATAAAATTGAATGTCCGGCCCGTCCACACCGTCTCGAACGTTCTGGAGTTTCTCTCTGCTTCGACAAGTCTCCCAGTCGATGTTCACCTCCTACACGAGGGCAAGCAACTAGACCCTTCCAGCACGGTCGACGACCTCAAGCTGGAACCGTCAGCCACCTTGCAGCTTTCTTCTCCCCCTCGCAGCGCTACGCCGATCGATCAATCCAAATCTTCCACCGATATGACCAACACGACCACCGCCGCTGCCGTCCCAGGCACCCAGCCTGAAGCAAGCTCAACACCGACCAAGTCTGGCACGGCCACGCCTGCGACCGGGGCGAGGACCCCCTCATCAACAACACCGAGAAAATCCCATAAACCGCGATGCTCCAAGGCGGGCTGCAAGGCGGCGGCGCAGCCCATCGTCGGTGACTGCGGTTTCTGTCAGAAGCGCTTCTGTGGCAAACATCGCATGCTCGAAAGCCATAACTGCGAGGGGTTGGAAGATGCCAGACAGGCGGATAAACAGAGAAACGCGGCCAAGTTGGAGGGCGAAAGAACCGTCATGTTGAGAGGCCTCTAGGGAGCGAGCAGTTTCCTTGTTCAGAAGAGCAGGACACCAGTAGTTTCCCCAGGATGTGGAGAGCTCCATTAGACCGTTTTGAGTTGATGGCTTTTGGCCACCCGAATGGCGTTGACAAGGCTGGGCGGCAATCTCGAGGCAAGCCGGCGGGTTTTGATATACGGAATATAGGACTTGGGCCATGGTTGAGCTTTAGACGCCTCGTTTTGTACAGTTGACATTGGCCATCTGTTAATCACATCAAATTGACATTTGTGGCCATTTTCTGTTACTCTTTGCTCTGTATAGGCGGGCTGCCTCTTTGGGCATGGTCGCCAGGATAAGAAACTTCCTCTCTCCATTCTATCCCCCACGGCGCCCCTTGCCCACCGAGCAATATCTACCGAGCAACTCGGTCATCTGCTTGGTGATTGAGAGATTGGCCAGTGCTCCTAGCAAAGACTCTCAGCTGGGGCAAGGCAGCCCAGCCTCACCCACATCCTCTGTTTGCACTCCAGCCACACCCTCTTCCTGCACTCTGGCCTCACTCCCTCCCGCACTCGCTCCCCCCTCTTGCTCATATCTGAAGCCTCGCCCAAGCTGATGGAACATTCTATTTCTCAGAGAGAGTCGGTCAGCCAGAGTTTCGCTCATTTGTACCGAAGCAAAGAGCTTCTCGCTCGGATCTGTAGCATCCATATGCTGCAAGCAGCCAAAGATTGTGTGATCATGTCCTCGTGAATGGATAGCCCACAAATCAGGTTGCAGTCCACTTTCGCTGTGCATCACTTGGACCAGTGGAGCGTCAGCCCGGCTGTTTTCGACCACCCCTAGATCGAAGAGGAGGAGCAGGATAGGGTTCGCCATCTGATTAAACACAAATTCCGTCCCCGGGCTGACATTGACCAAGTCCTTGAAGATCTCTCTCGGTGTTGTGGCATGCTGATCGTTCTTCACCTGTACTAAAATGACTCCGCAATTCGATGGGTTGAACGGCTCATCCTCCGTGCCATAGTACACAGGAATGAGCAGCTGGTATGTTTCTTGGTCCCAAGATAGCTGCATCGCAGCGCTTCGGCGTAACAGGTCGTGGCATAATGCGGGAATGGCCTCGGTGGTCAGTGGTTCATGAGCTGGTACAAAATGGGTGAAGTTCATTCTGGCTTCATGTATCCGCTCAGGTATCTTCCGCATTGAATCGTGATGATCTCCAGCATACAATGCCATGAGAAAGTCGGACACGGTGAAGGTTGGCGCAAATGCCGGATCACGATTTGATCGAAGACTTTGAGTCCACCGAACCCAGTCGTGTGCAAGGATCAACACTAACCGAGCATAGAGTTCTCCTTTGCGCCCCTTTTCTATCAATCCTTTGTCCAGAAGCTCCTCAGAGAGTGTTTGAATGCTAGATGACCACCCGTTGACCTGATGGCAGAGATGCTCCATTGCTGCCCTGGCCAAGACGGGTTCTGACGGCGTCACTGTGCGCATTATTCCCGTCTCGCGGTCCATGGATAACACCACCCTCATGAAAGAATTCACAGCAGTCCTTGTGAGAGAGATGGTGCCGTGGTTCTGCAGGCGGACATCCAAAGAGAGACGGAAGGACAGCGCAGCAAATACTTGGTCTGGATCGTTCGGATCGTAGTTTTCCTGTCGATGGCCGCCAATGAGCTTCAACTTGGCCAATTTGATGATATCCTGGCCCCCATTTGTATATGCGTACCAGAGAGGCCGGCCGAATAGGGCCATGTGCTCTGGCTTCGCAAATGTCTTCAACGACTTGAGGAGCTCCTCTTCCCTTAGCACTGGATCCTGCATCTTTCGTCTGTCCTCGACGTCTAGCTGGAGAGCCACAAATGGGGGAAGACGCTCCCGTTCAGGGTCGACGTGAAAGCTAATACGAGCGGAGTGGTCCGGAATGTCATGGGCAGGCGGCATGGTATCGCTCGGCGGTACAAGGTGTCCGACGAGAGATTCGGTTGAGAGGAAGAAAGACCACACACGGAACGTCTTGAGGCAACTGATGATTCGATTGAGCGCCATATAGAGTCGGGGGTCTGGTTCGCCAAAGGGCCGCCTTCTCATTAAACCTGACGCCTTGTCGAACACGATTACCAAGAGTGAGTCAGTGTTGCTTGCGTCTCGGCATTGTTGAAGATTTTTCATCAGGTTGTCGGCAGCATTTAGAAGGCCATTCAAGGGATTGGGGCGTTGTTCGCAATGCCTCATTTCAAGCTCCCGGCGAATCCTTGACTGATAGTCGAACTTGTCAACCCAAGCCTGACTGGAAATTAACTCTTTAGCGATAGCCCGGGCTCTCTTAGCTACCGAATCGCAGAACTCGATGCGCATCTTGGACCGTTGGCTCGTGGCGGCCTGAGCATCGGCATCTGGTTCAAGTGGTGCCATCTCTGCATGCCTGGCAGCGGCAAGCTCTTCTAGAGTCATCGTGGTAAAGGGCATCCTCTCCACCCAGGTATTGACTGATAAGATCGTTTGAATTAGCGAGAGTTTCGAAAAAATACATGGCCAACTTACATGTCTCGAAACTGGCTTGGAGCAATGCTGCAGCGAGAGTGTGATTCCACGCGGCGACTGCTCTCCTCTTCAGAGAATCACTAGATCTCGTCTGCTGGCTCCCGGGAATGTTGGCTGGCGGCTCGTCCTGCAGGAATGACAGTATCTCTTTATCGGGAGGTGGAAAGCCGGAAGTTCCAGGCTCACGAAAAATGAAGTTGATCATAGGACAGAGTTGGCCGAAAGCATCTGCTAATCTCGATTTACCCATGCCACTGCTCTGGACGAATACCAAGGTCTTTGCGTAATACTGGTGCACACTGAGTAGTTGGTATTGCCGAATGAGGTCCCGTAGCGCAACGAGGGAGTGCGGAAAATAGGTGTTGTTCCAATCTTTTTGCAATGCACCGAGGATAGCGGGATTGTTGATGTTTGTAATGGTCGCCCACTCCTCCTCTATCGTCTGCTTCACGAGCTTTTCGAAGTCTTCTGGATATGTTTCCTTGAACCAGTGAAGTTTCTCCCTCAAATCTTTTATCTCCTTTTCATCCATCTTTGCCTGGGTGGCTTGAGAGCCTAACCCGGTGTTCGGTTCTGAAGGGGTGTTCATAATGATGCTACCGAGGGTTGGGTTGGAGTAAGTGGAAGAAGTTGATCTCTATCCACGCCAAGGCAGAACCGACTTACAAAGGAGGTTGCGTCAAGAGAGTGACGGCCTTGGTTCTCGAGGTCAAGAATCCGTAATTAGCAAGCGGCGGCAGAGGGAAAATTGAAAACTCACAACAGACGTGTCTACCCGTGTATGTGGCAGCTATCACGTGCCGTCGCCTCACCGAGCCAGAAGGGCTGTGGTTGGACAGAGGAGGATGATGACGTGATGACGGGTGAGCAAGAAATGAGATCTGAGGAAGAGTGAGTGATGAGTATCAAAGATGGAGTGCTCTGGTTGAGCAGCAGATATATATACATCTAAGGTGGCAGCTTTTCTTGGCAGGATGCTCTATCACAACTGAGTCGTCGTTGTGTTCAGCTGGTGACTGCTGACTGGGCCAGTAAAACACCACTCAAGTGTCCTGGACTGATCAATGCCAACACCTTTGGTCCCTGCTGCGCCCTATGGAACTCAACCTTGTACATACATTTGCTGAATGGTTGAGCCTTGCCAGTGGATGACTTGGGCAAATCGTCACACCGGATATACTTGGGAATATCACTCTTGAAATCATCAATGTGTTCCGACTCCTGCCCCTCCTCTTGCCCAGCCTCGAGGTCTTCCGATACGGTGGCTATCGAATTCGGAGGCACCAGGATGCGGGGTCGGGTCCCGGAAGAGCAGAGCAGGACAAATGCCATCTGGACGAGCGAGGAGGCTTTGACTGGGACCCGTGGCTCCTGGGAGCTTTATCCCAAGAACACAATGGTCCCAGGCGCCTATTACTAGGAAGCTTCTTCCGGCGCACTAAGGATCCTGGGAACTTTGTCTTAGAAACTCAATTGCTAGGTGCTCATTCTTGGGATCCTGAGTCTTTTCTTTTTTTCCAAATCAATTCAATGTCCGGCCCAGCCGCTGGAGCAGCTATGCAGACGGTGACCAGCAGTGCTGATCGCGATGCTGAGATGTACATCTCCTCAAATATTGACGTCTGGGTGGCCAGGCTCCTCGCACTGGGTCTCCTCTGGCCCTTTCTTTCGGCCGTCGTGCCCAAAGAACTAGCTGATCATGTTCTCTGGTATCACTCCATATTGCCTGAGGAGTTGTCTCAAAATCATGAAACGTGCGGTCTTCTTCGCCAGCTGAGGGGGTCCAGAGTCTCCTGAAAACTTAATTCGAGGATCTCAGGCCTACTATAAGACCATTACTGGATTCTGAGGCTCCCAGGCATCCTCTCCCTCCTCCATGACTCTGGTCACTCCTGATCTGTTGAACTTTGGAGGCAGGTCACGTGATATATTTGGCTAAAGGTTCAGCGACATCAGCTACCTGGAAATCCCCCGTCTCCTTCCATTGGGAGGGCATCTACCTATCTTATATAGACCAATCTGCATACAAGCAATCTTAATCTCACACAGTGGTGAGGCAAGAAAGGAAATCAAAGGACCAAGGTACTCTTCAGTCACGTGATCACCGTCTTAACATGATCTCATACCGACTGACTTTTGGCACAGTATGGCACCCTAGTCCGACACTGTCGGAACGGGTGCTGGGCTACCGAGTGCCCTGTTTCTTGATAACCACAAGCATGTTCTGTCCGTCCCACCACATCGCTCAGCTCCTGATGGAGACCTCCTTCCATCCATCTTGACTAATACTCCTGCCCACGAGTTTAGGTCACCTCGAAACCGCGGTGGTCCAGCCCAAGCTCCTCATCACGAACTTCGCTGCATACCGCAGCCGCGCGTTCGCCAAACTCTTGCTCTATACCGGAGATGCGTCAGCAAAGAACGCTCCGGACCGTACAAAATCCTGAGCTGTGGAGCAGACGAAGCACTTTATCCTGCTCTCGCGAAGGAGGGTTTGCTCAGCGACCCGGCAAACCAGGCCCGGGGCGACACTGGCCGGGGGGAATGCTGCAGCGCCGTGTTTGACGAGATCGTCTTGTCCGGTGCTCTGCGGTGTCCCATGTCCGAGTCCACGATCCAAAGGGAGGTGGGTATTTGGAACCAGATGGTGTCTTGACATTGAGGGAAGAACGCCGCCAAGTTCGGTGACAGATTTCGCTGCAACCTAGGTCTGGTTACAGACCTGGCCTACCCTTTGTCTCTGCTTGGGTGTTGGCTTAACATTGCCTGATTTGATGTCTCTTGATTGGCGACCGTTGATGGTGACCCTTGGTGTCCCTTGATGGTGTCCCTTGGTGTCCCTTGATGGTGTCCCTTGGTGTCCCTTGATGGTGTGCTTTGGTGTTCCTTGATGGCGTGCCTTGGTGTCCCTTGATGGCGTGCCTTGGTGTCCCTTGATGGCGTGCCTTGGTGTCCCTTGATGATGTGCTTTGGTGTCCATCTTTGGTTGGCTGTACATGACCTAACTTGACCTACTCGTCAACTCCTGACGAGGCCTGGCAACCGCGCCGCAGATGTCGTGACAAGGAGATCCATATAGGAAGACGGGAAAAGAGAGGAGACGGAGAAGGAAGAAAAGCACGCTGCCACGGCTTATGCCGTACGCATTTTCGAGCGTGTTGGATTCTACTTTGACCGTAGTTATTCAATGCGGCTGTACCTCCTCTTCTCTCCCTCTTCCTCCCTTCCTTCTCGCCCTTGCCGATCGAGAGGTCTGTTTCCACTTCTCTCGCGGCTCTTTAGCCTACTCGCCCGGCTCGTGATATGAGATGAGTCTTAACCCGTATACTGAATGGATGTATGACTAATGGTATCTCGTCTCGGCTCTGCAGTGGATGGATCCATGGATGCAGATGGATCTACCTATTCCATGGGTGTTTGGCAGGTGACGAGGCAGGCTGGAGGCGTGTATGGATTCAGCCGCCTTGGACAGACTCTGGTGAAGATCATGAACGGATCGACATCTCTCCGGCCTTCGTCGTCCTTGAGTTTTGCGACCATCGGAAATTCGGCGAATTCGTGGAGGGTGGCCTGAGGTACTGGTCTCGACCTGGTCTCAACCTGGCTTCAACCGGGCCTCAGCCTGGCCCATTCTGTGGTGTCGAAATCCCTTGTTATGTGGCTCGGCTGACCGGCCGATCACAGTGTCGTCTCTCTGTTCTCCCAAAAGTTGAAGGTGCTGACCGTTTCCGCGTCCCACGTTGCCGCTTGATCCTGAATCCGGCGCTGCTCGCGCTTCCGTTTGCAGTACTCTCTCGCACATCGTTCCACGGCTGGCCAGTCGGCTTCATCGAGGTAGCTTTTCAAGCACTTACTGTCCGCCATGAGCTTGAGATAGGCATTTTTGACCCACGTCAGGCAGCTGAAGGCGGAGTCGTCCTCGGCCACGGGCAGCTCCCGGAGCAGACTCTGAAGCCGCGGCTCGTCGATGACTTTGGCCACGGCGACCCTAACCAGGACCCTCTGCGCCGTCGCCGACGATGCCATGTCTTGTTCTTCGTAGAACCAGTGTTGGTCGTGCCGCCGGTCGCCGTGATCAACGTGCGCGACGTGGTAGCGTGTCCCGGGGTCTTTGCGCCATGCCGTCTGCGGGCCCACAATGATGGACCAGTGGTACGAGTCGCAGTTGACGTTGGTTTGGAACGACGTTCCTCCTCGCGGATACAGCGCAATGTAGAGTCGAGGCTTGTCTTTTTGGGTGGTGGAAGAGAGCGATCTGAAGAAGCCGGAACTCATGGTGGGGGACCGTCAGCAATCCGGACCCCGATTGCCTTGGTCAAACTAAATGCCCTGCTTTTTTGTGAGAGCGAAGAGAGACGGTAAAATTCTACCCAGCACACAGACAAAAAGCCATTCACGCCAGTGAGGAGCTGGGGATGATGGGATAGATGGCGTCGGATCGGATCGTATCCTGGGCAGAAAGTACACGTGTCGACCGAGATGCACCAGCTGAGTCGTATCCAGCTTCCACCCATTCTTCGGGCCGCGCTCTGCAGATCGATCGCTATATCCCGAGACTACGGCATTGGAAGATCAAAGTGGCGCATCTAACATGGTCACAGACCACGTGCGATGTAAGAAGTGTCTTTTCAGGGTCGATTGACCTGTACCGGGTTGTGGGTGGGCGGTAGTGGCGCCCCTCATTCCATTGCGAATTATTGGACATAGGGTCATGATTGTTTGGAGTCTTTCTTTCCAATCTTAGCAAAGTTGTCTAGGACATCAAACCGCGGGACGGTGAATCCAACACCCAAAGCCATATCGTACATCAAGTCGCCGGCGTCGCAATATACTCATAGATCCATCCTTCTCTAGCTCAGCAACTCAAGGACGCCTCCCTATCAATTCGGTCGAGATTATTCGATCTCAAAGCATGGCCCGAGCTTGTCAATGCTCAGATGCGTCGAGAACAGCTGACTGGCAGATCGCTCTCCCTCCTGCACAGATGTGGTCAGGTTGAGTTCGTGCTGATTGTCAACGTCGTGGAGTTATGTGGAAGGAGAATTGATAAGCAAGCCGGAATTTCCAGGCTTCCGTTACCGAATAGGGACTCCTGCCTTTATGGACAGAGCGATTTTCAAGCAGAAGCCATTGGTCTTACCTCGTCGCTGGCAGCTGCTTGAGTGGAGGAGATCTGGAGAATATCAACGACAAAAGTCGCAAGCCTCCCTTCACGTCTGGCAAGCGGCTGACCGACCCCAGCCAGCAGTTCCTAGCGCTCAAGATGACAATCAACCGGAGGAAAGGTGCCAGGTGATGTCTCGCCTGACCTGGCCTGTGGCTTAGCTCTGCTCAGCAGGACCCTAGATTGGCTATGCGGCTGGCTCTGACGTCGTTGAATCTGGTCGCAACAGCATATTACTCATTCAGCGAAGCTTATAGAACCCTGCGCTTCCGACCTCCGATTTCTTTGTCAGGTCTCTTGGCAGGCCTCTTGGCCTCACCACTCCGCTGTCGTTCGCCAGATGTTCGCGCCATAGGCTTGGGCAGAAGGCATTTTGACGTTCCATTCTGTTTTGACGTTCCATTCTGAATCCCCAGGAGAACAGTGGTCCTCCTGCTAGATCCAGGTGACAACTCGAGCGATGCATGCTTCAGGTCGTCAGTCACATTGGCCACATTGACATGGGCCAAGACCAAGATCTCGAGAGGGTCAGGGTCAAGTGGCGGCCAGCCACATCCTGGCTGGACCCGACATCGTGTGGCGGTGAAGCATGACGAAAACCAGAGAATTGGCACGCAAGAAAATAGTCCGATTCGTTCAGGTCGCGAACCGGGTGGCAGTTTGGAGATGAATGATGCTGGACCCGAACAGCCCGTGGCCTGTGTGAATATAATAGTGCACTACGTCATGTGGTCGCTCTGTGCCGGGGATTGCGGCCGCGCCAAGACGCATCGGGTCCGGAGTGGGTATAACTTGGGACAGGTAATCACTGCTCCCAGCCACGGTCTTCCGCGTTTCCATACCCGCCTCTCTCCAACTTTCACATCTCTCGCGTCGTCCGCTCAGGCCAGAAAGCTCCTCCATCGCAGCAACCGTCGATTTTTCACCGATCACCGCCAAAGTCCTCAAAATGCCTTTCACCGCATCGTGAGTCTTTTTCCGTGGGATCCGCGCTGACGGCTCGACGCGACCGCGGCAGACGCGATGAACTTGCTGACACGGGCATTCTAGCGACATCTGCAAGATCATTCTTGCCATCGTTCTCCCTCCTCTCGGCGTCTTCCTCGAGCGAGGCCTTGGTGCCGACCTCCTCATCAACATTCTGCTGACCATTCTGGGTTACATCCCTGGTATCATCCACGCGCTGTACGTGCCTGTCTCTCGCCGTGACGGCGCGCATTGCCGCTAACGCGATCTATAGGTATATCATCCTGAAATACTAAACAAGGATGATTGGGATTTCCTCTCCCCTCTCCTCCTTCTCCTCCACCTCTCGGCGCCGAGTCCAATCCATCCGCCAACCAACCATCTAACCTACCGACCAACAACGAACAGATGAAGGCCTTCCCCCCTTTGTCATCCTCGATTGATATCCCTTTCCGCAATTTGCTCCTGATGCGATAATCTTCTGGCCATCCCCGCCGCAGTACCGTCGGCACGCCTTGCCTGGGAACGACCTGAAAAGTAGATAGCGCGTCAGGCTCGTCGACAAGCGATGGTAATGGTGCGACACGGGCACTGAGTTATGCTGGCCCAATGCCAATTGGCACGGGCCCGTTCAAATTTCGGCGCTGTAGCACGTGGGCATGAACGCAGCGCCCAATTCAGCATAATGAGACAATTACTCCTACCGGTTTCTCTGCCTCATACTTTCCTCATCTGTGCTTTCTCCCCCAGCCTGGCTGTTCATGGCAGACTCGATTGATGCTGGTGAAACAACTAGGCTGCTCCGAACCGCTCCAGCCGAACTCCTAGTTCGAACTGTAGCCCTGTTAGCCCTGTCCTCTCTTTCGCCTCGGGCCTAGCAGCATCACCAGGCCGCTGAACCACAGTTCTGACTGTCAGAACTCCCCACTCCTATCTTAACCCAGTGTCTCCTTGCAAGAGCAACTCGCTTCGACTGCTCGTGTCAAGCGGTGGGTCAGTGAACCAGTGTTTCCACTTGCGCAAGGGACCATGGGAAACCACCATATTCACAGGTCTATTGTTGCAGGACGGGACTAAAAATCCAAATCACAGTCTCGGGTGGTGACCGTTCAGGTGTGCAAATCTCCCGCCACTAATGTCATTGAAGTCCTAGGTGCCGCCAGTCTAGCATAGACGGCGCCATTGGGGCAGAAGGCCTGGGTCACGTGATTTGCGGCTCGCTTAGACGCCCTGGCCCTATCCAAACGCCACCAGCGGGCGCGAATGGCCAAACTATCAAAGCCAATGCTTCACATTCATCCATGTTAGCCCTGACGCCCGTTGAGTTTCAGACAAGAGCGCCTATTGGAGGCCGTCCGATAAGCCTCCATCATCATGGACGCAAGAGTCCTTCCCCAAGAAGCAAAACGTGCATCGCACCCTAGCCAGCAGACGCCGTCGACTACCAATACAAGCATGTAAGGATTCGGGTTCATATCTCCCTTCCTCCGCGTTTCTTGCCTCTCGCCCAATTTCTGCTTTGTACCAATCTTGAGCCGGCTGTCTTTTGGCCGTCGTCTTCTGGCCGTCGTCTTCTGGCCGTCGTCTTCTGGCCGTCGTTTTCTGGCCGTCGTCTTTTGGCCGTCGTCTTTTGGCCGTCGTCTTCTGGCCGTCGTCTTCTGGCCCGTCAGGCTCACTTCCACGAACGGTATTGAACGCCCAACCCCGATCATGGAACGGATTCCCGATTGCAGGGGGGACAGGACATAGACTGCAGCATCCAATTCCGCGTGCCGACAGACCATGGATACAATACGCATGGCGCGATCCGCTGAGACGGTCGACTGTCTCCCTCAAAGCCTGGTCGAGGCCGTACCGGACTGTGCCGTCAGCTGTATTGAGACATTTGTAACCTTCAACTACGAGAACGCCTCGTGCCAGGATACATCCGACCTCACCTTTCTGTGTACACGGGAGAATTCATCGGGTCTGACGATCGGTGAAGGCGCGGTACAATGTATTGTCTCTAGCTGCACCGGTAGTGACCAGGCGAAGGTGGAAGTGTACACCATCTGTTTGGATATTTCTGGTGCAGTGCCAGAGACTGCCGGCACCATCACCGCCACTATCTTTTCTCCCACGTCCACCTCGGCCATGGAGTCGACAACCTCTATTCCTCCGAGCGTCGAGAATCCAACGACGACGCAACAGGTGAGTAGCATCATCGTGGCCAGCTTGTCTCCTTCGCTTTCTGCGGCCTCTGCTCCCTCCTATTATCAATCAGAAAGTTTTTCTGGCACCGCCTTCGTGTCCCTGTCGTCAACATCACTCAGCCATGAGGCGAGCACGGGGACGGCCACGTCGTCCGCCATCGCCGTCCCTGGCCCGTCAGCCTCCAGAAGCGGGCTCGCCACTCCACAACTCGTGGGTATCGTGGTCGGTGCAGTGGGCACCGTGCTCTTGGTGGTTGGTCTCGCCCTCATTGCTGCTTGTGCGCGCAAGAAACGCCGAAATCGACAGAAGAGCAATCGTTGGTCAAAACCAGTCGAACCCACACCTCCAACCTCCGATGGCCCAAAGGATACGCCACCCATGAATTCCCTCACGAGGGAGACTCGACTGCCCAATCGCAATCCTCGCCAGGGTTACTACGCGCCGCGAGGACCGATGGAAGAAAAACGGCGAAGCTTTTGGCGCAGGAGCCTCAAGCCCGAAGAAATCGGCGTGGCGGGCGTTTCACCGAGGCCGGCCGGGCAGAGTTCGCCTACAAGCCTCTCATCACAAGGGAGCCTGTCGAAGCTCCTCCCGGCCCTGCCCCGCCAGGCGCTGTGGCCTGCTCCACTCAACCTCGAGGCTACCCGGAAACGGAGACGGGATACCCAGCAACCGGTCAACATGGCCGCCGTTTTGGAAGAAGAGCCGTCGAAGCAGGCCATGGTACGTTCAAACCAGGATCGATCCTTTGCTTTAGCCCGGCCTCCACCGATAAGGACGCAACGAGTCGTGCCGCCCCCTTTGGAATTGTCCGCCGCTTCTCCTAATTCATATCAACGTAATATCGTACGAGAGTCACCGGCACAGGCAGAGCGAATGCCACTTACACCGACATATGATAACGGAAACGTGGATATTCGTTTCCCCATGACCTCGGCGCTTGCATCCTCGAGTCCAGGAAGCGGCCAACCAGGACCGGCAGTAACGGAGGTCAGAGCTTGGGCATCTGAACAATCCACCACCCTCTCACCATCTTCGAACTCGTCCAGTGGGCCAGTGGCGGGAAGGAAGCGGTTCCTGAGGTCACCACTGCGAATGGTCATTCGCGAGCCAAGGGAATCGTCTTCCACGGCTGCTGCCCAGATCGAACAGCACCCGTCTCCAAATTCCACACCCACCGAGATCGAAGAAGATAGCACGCCAGAAGAGAAAAATCAACGGTTGGAAGGTCCTCCACAGGCCTCACCCAAGTTTGATGGCAGCCGTGACCTTGGCGCTGGCTCGGAGAGTCCAATCAGAGATCCGAGGTCTCCGCAAGTCTCTCGACCTGCGGCGATGTCTCCACAAGCTCAAACAGCGTCCAGGACAGGGACTCGCGTCCCAACCAGTCGTCCGAGTCGTGATCAACTCGTGAGGGCAGGGACGAGTTTCATGCAGACCGATACGACCTCATCAGATGGATACATCTCGGACGAGACCATGGAATGGCCAGCGCCGCCAGTCCCTGACTCCGAACACAGGAGAGACGGGAGCAACAGTCGCAACGCTTTCAAAGCAAATATAGCCAAGCTGAGGGAAAGCCCGACCGGCTCGGCCAGGGGATACACTCCTCAAATCTTTGGGCCTTCACTTGATGAGGTGGTCGCCACCGCAACACAGAATGCGAGGGCCCCAACACCGCTGCGCTCGCCCGCTTCGAAAGCCAAACTGACCCCGAGCAAGTCGAGGACGGGGGATTTATATCTGACTGTGGAGATTTGATGCAACAGACTGGCCATGGCAACATGTGGACGACCTTCTCGATTGATACGAATACACGACATCCACGTCCATGCGATTGGTGATGACTGTGCAGTGTTTGACGAAAGCAACGCCAAGTGGAAGAGTATCAGATTACTCACTTTGGTCATGTATTTTTTACACAGTACTTGGTTCTTAGCATAATGAGTTCTCATTGGTCGCGGCTATATGAACCGCGTACATCTTGGCATCTACCATGGTAGAGAATATGAACTTCTCTTCCGCGAAAGATGCCTACAATAAGATATTTGCTGCATGAAAGGTTAAGACCTTGAAGATGGCTAGGAGCTGCATTTGACCGGTCCTGATCGGAGTTGCAGAAGCATTATGTTTGGGCCTCGGCCTTGAGCTTTCGCACCAGACCACCGCTCTGTCCTTCCAGCATGGTCAATTTGTGTGGGAGAGCGCTTGATCTCTCCTGCAGTCTCTCTCTAGGGACATTCTCCAAACGTGGCAGCTATGCCTGGTGTCGCGGCAATCATCAACAGGGGCGGCGGATGGTGATCCGCAACGTTACGACCTCCAGCTTCAGGAGCAGGTCCACCAAGAAAGAACAGAGTTACAGCATAATGTGTACGTGGCTGACACGAGACCCGGCACTAGTGGTTGGTTCCTCCCTTGCTCCTGTAAAGGACGCACCGTGTAGGCTTCTACGAGAATCTCACATCAAGTGTTAGGAACCGGACGAAATTTTGTCGCAGCTGCCACAGCTTCGATATCCCGACCATGGAGCGCTGAAGACGGCCGTTTTCCTCGCGACCCCTCCTTTGGCTCATCTCCTCGACGAGACCGCTTTCCTCAAATCGGCCATGACCCGTATCTACGGCCATTGGCCTAACGTCGACCATGTCACCTCGATTGGAGCCGTGGTTGATGCACTTCCAGGACTGAACAAAGTCAACGCCGGCCAGGATGACGCACCCGGGACGGATTCTCTGAGTAGGCCGAGCGAGCAGAAGAAGCGTCGAATCCTTGTCGACGCCGAAGATGGTCTGGCATTTCTTCTGACCCCTACGCCCGTGGATCAGCAGACGGCACAGTATGCTCTTCCTGCTCAAGGCGATGGCCTGACGATCATCCGGTTTGGGAGTCAGATTGGGCCCTTTTGGAACCCGTCTGAGACGACTTGGGGTCGCGTCCACGTCACACTTCCCGTTGCGAATACATTATTCGTTAATGGTCGGCCAGCTACGTTATTCGCTGATAATTGGGCTAAGACGGCTACTGATTCATCACAACCCTTACGCCACATGAAGCGCAGTCCGTTGCGGACGTACACAGTCCAGGTGCCGAGGCTTCCTCACGCTGCATTTCAAGGACACATCCCACTCACGCCGTTGACGAAGCCGCGGACGGTGGTGAATGTGATGGGAAATGTTCTGCGTGAGATTGAGAAAGATGGTCATTGCGTGCCCGCGTCCGCGGAGCTGGAGACGGCCGTGGCCGAGTTTATGAGCAACAGTAAGAGATCTGCGGCCAGTGGCCATTTTCAAGTTTACGCTCTCGTCAAGACCCAACCCGAACGAGACCGTCCCGAACCAGAGACCCCGGCGCGCCATGGAGCAGGTGATGCTGCTACTGGCGAGATTGATGGTGGCGGCCACCTCCCAATCGCCGGTCAAATCTTCAGGCACAAAGCGCGCCTTTTCCGAGTGACGGGAGGAGGTGGTGGTTGGGGTAACAGGCAAGGGCTTCTGACGCTGGACCCTGCCGTTGATTTTGAGGCACCGAACGATGCTGCATTGTTGCCAGATTCGGAGCTCGACGATCCGTTTAAGGAATCCCTCCAAGCCGCCAAATTGATCCCTGCTGGCAGCACCGTCCAATTTTTTGCCTTCTCGTCTCATGAGGGGGACAAATCCCGGAAGGCCGTCCGCAACATGCACGACGTTTCAAAGTGGTCGCCGGACGACTGGCTGAGCTCTGGAAACCAACATTTCATCCTGGGCACGATTCCGCGACAAGATCTTCTGCATGGGCATGGCGGCATTGCCGCGGAGAACTGGCCGCCATTATTGTGCCTTCCTCGACGGTTCGGCATGCTGTCAGAAGGTGGTTCTGCCCTCGGCACAGACGAGACTTACTCCAGAAAATCCCGAGATGGACTTTATCCACAGGACTTCCTTGTCGGTGCTCGCAGTAGGGTCGATGTCCCTTTTTCATTCTTCGAGAGCCATCTTCGCGTAAGGACCAAAGAAAAGACGGCAGTCAAGGCAGCAACCATCCAGGGGAAGAATGGACTCCGCCAGCAAGCTCAAAAAGAGACCTTGAGTGAGCTTGGGGGGACAGTCCCAAGAGCTGGCAAGCCTGGCAGACCTCGACCAGTGGGATCTATTACTTTCGACGTCCCGGTTCCAGAGCAAGGGGCAATCAACACGCAAAATCTTCAGCCTGGAGAAGGCACCGACGAGCAAGCCAAACACCGGCAGGAAACGACGACGCCCGGTCAATCAGATAGGATTGACAATGACGATCAGGAGGGCAAAGCATCCAAAAAGGACACATTCAAGGCGAAAGCAAGCCACAGCGCCGCAAAGTTGCCGATTCGCAAGGTGAAGGTCCTCAGGGTGCAGAAGCACCTCAGCAGGCCTTCTGAGTGACCACCTCGAATTTGCAGGTGCCTTCAGTTCGGTGAACGATCCACTGAGCGGTTTAATGGGAACACCTCCTGATCCAGACCGCTTATCCTCGGGAAAAGACCGTGAAGAAGCGAAAAGTGACGTTTGTGGTCAGCCTCTACGGCCATGTCCAATAAACCATTAACCATGTTGTGCGGTGGATGTCGAACTGACTCCGTTACATGAGGGTTCGGCTTGGATGGCTGCACGGGTCAAGGCTTGTGCTCCAGGACGTCCACGTCCAGCTCTTGCATAACTTGCAAGACCACACCGAGCGACTCCATGAAGCCATTGACGGCGACCCTCAGCATGCGATTTGTCGTAGCGCGATATTCAGTGCGAAAAACTGTGTTTTCCTGATTTTCCAGGCTGGCGCCGCTGTCGCCGTTGATATGAGATGGATGAGACTTGGGCGTGGTCAGAGTAAACTTGCGGTGCACATGGGGAGACAGTTCGGCGTCGACTTGGATGGCACGCATGGCAAACGAGGCCAGCCGATGTGTAGGGAGAGGGACATCAATGACTCTGGGAGGGTCAGCACCTCATGCAGCACACAGCAAGACGGAGGGAGAGCGCACAATGAGCAGGGGAAATCACCATCTGTTTCCCCCATCTTGGAAGACTGATGACGCCTTTGAAGGTGCAAGAGGGGCGCAGGCCACTGCAATTCAGCATGCAAGTATGGAGATGTTCTGGGGCACACTATCCAAATCTCAGGTGGCGCCACATCCCGCCGCAGGGCCAGTGTTGTGTGGTTGCCCGGAGACCACCACGCTAGTACTAAACTGCATCAACATAACAGATCCTTCGCCCAAGCGACATCGCTCAAATACTAGCACTCCGCTGTTGCCAGATCCATTCTTATGCTTTGCTTCGGGATAGCGATCCTCTACTTCGCATTGACTTCACAATAGTATCTAGAGTTTCTTTCCCCATTATGCTTCATTGGTAAACGTCTCAGGCGTTGTTATTCTTCTTGTTGTGGTCGGCTCCACCACCTCCTTCGAAGCTTGACCACAGACATCGTCCCGGCACTCCCATCTCCATTCAGGCGGTAGAGTCTTACCTTTGAAGAGCTGCAGAGATGCCCCCCTCGACGGCACATCCTGTTAGCTATGGCCAAGTGATCGAATACATACAAGGTACGAAACAACAACAAGGCTTACAACTCCCTCCTGCGGCGCAATGTGGGCTGACCATTCGTCTTAGACCGGCTCTATCTCGCATCGTACACCCACCCACCCAACGAGCACACTCCTTTCCCCTATCCTTCTCAGACAAAGCGGTCTCCTCAAAAGAAAACCTCCCGAGCGCCGCAAGGCCCAACGCCGGTCAACACAGCTCGACCTCCACCTGTTTACTTTACCATTGATGACACGCTGCTGTACAATGCCTTCCACGCCGACTTTGGCCCCTTGCATATCGGACATCTTTATCGATTTGCGGTACAATTCCACGAGATCTTGGGTGATCCAGCCAACACCGACCGAGCGGTGGTCTTCTGGAGCCGGGCCGACCCCCGTAGCCGAGCGAATGCGGCATGCTTGGTCGCTTGTTACATGGTCTTGATCCAAACCTGGCCGCCTCACCTGGCCCTGGCGCCCATTGCACAGGCCGACCCTCCGTACATGCCCTTTCGCGATGCTGGGTACAGCCAAGCTGATTTCATCCTCAATATTCAAGACGTTGTCTATGGAGTGTGGAAGGCAAAGGAGGAAAATCTCTGCCAACTAAAGGAATTCAATCTTGAAGAGTGAGAAAACCGGTTCATCTCTGTCCGAGCGGGCTTCGCTAACCATGACCCAGATATGAACGGTTCGAACGGGTGGACATGGGAGATTTCAACTGGGTCTCCCCCCAATTCGTGGCTTTTGCGTCGCCCCAGTCCGAACCCACGGCGCCGATACCTGTCACATCACCGGCATACGCAACTCTCCCCTCGTCCATCCCCGAGATCCTTCACGCAAGAATATCACAAGCATTCAAGAACGTTCTGACTCATTTTGTCCAGCGAGAGGTTGGCCTTGTCGTCCGACTCAATTCCGAGCTGTATTGCCCCTCTTACTTCACGGCTCTGGGTATCCAGCACATGGACATGATTTTCGAGGACGGGACGTGTCCCGCGCTGCCGATCGTCAGGAAGTTTATCAAGCTCGCACATGACATGATCGCGAAAAGGAAGGCGATCGCCGTCCATTGCAAGGCCGGGCTCGGACGGACGGGATGTTTGATCGGAGCGTATTTGATTTACCGGCACGGTTTCACGGCCAATGAAGTCATCGCGTTCATGCGCTTCATGCGTCCTGGCATGGTCGTCGGTCCGCAACAACACTGGCTACATCTCAACCAAGGACAGTTCCGGGAATGGTACCTCGAGGATCAGTGGAAGGCAAAGTTGGAGCTGGCGAAACCTGCCACGCCCAAAGCAATGGTCACCAAGACACCGGTGCGTCTTCCAAGTGGCACTCAAACGGCCACTCCCAACAGGTCCAGCACACAGAGATCGGCATTGGGCGAGATTGATGGGAACGATGTGTCCAATGCTGCTTCATACCAAGACGAGAATCTTCCAGCGCCCACCCCGGGGCAGCCGAGGAAATATGCCCGTATGGATCCGCGAAATCATCCTTACGCGAGATCCACATCGGCGGGATGCCGGATCAGCAGTCCTAAACCTGACACAGAAGTGATCACGATGGAAGTACTCCGACAAAGTGGCGCCGGTGTGGAAAGTGACGAGGAAATCATTCTCCAGAAGATGGCCGCACGTCGCAGTCACAGCCGGAGTCCCAATGTGAAGGGCAAAGCTCGAAGCGTCTCATACACGACCACGACCACGACCATGACCAAGACCATCGATGTGGGCGACACGATGGGGATCTACGAAGACGATGGGGAGATGCACTTCCAGATCGAGGATACCAATGCCATCTGGGACGAGCTGGCTCAAGAACAGGAGAACCTGAAACTGAGCACAGGGAGCGAGAAGCCGCCGGGACCTCGGCCGAAGACGCCGCGCACGGCGAGCGGGATGGGTGCTATGAGCGTTTCGAAGACGAGGAGTCTCAGAGACTCTCCTCGCCGCAGCGGTGGTGAGGACAAGACCAAGGTGCGTAAGACCAGCGGAAGGGTTGGCAGCGCTAGTTATGGACCGGTGGCCGTCAAGAGGTAACTATTGTTGTCCATGCTTTTCCTCTCCATGGGGATGAAGGGTGGAGCGCGGAGTTATGGGACCGGTGCAGGCGGATGGAGATGTTGGAAAGAGGGAGCAATGACTGCATGCATGTATCTGACATTTCTGGTCCCCTTTGGCCTTTGTGGATTTGATGTGATGGTATGCCACTTGGCTTGGAATGGCTATCCCGAGGGCATGATGACGACTCACTTTATATGCTGTGACGGACCAATGTGCAAGCAATATCACCACATATACAGGAAAGTCAAGCGTTGAATGATATTCTATTTGTTTTGGTACTATCCTTGTCCTGTTCTTACCTACTAATTTCTTGCTTGCTTTATATTCCGTTATGCCAGCAGGAGGGCGGTCAATTAAGGGTCGAGAGAAGAAAATGGACAGGATGACGTTACCTTTTAACTCTGCATCAATTACACTAACTTACAAGTAACAGGACTCCACCACAGAGGTGAAAGTCAAAAGAACAAAAGGCCGCTTCTAAATGAGTCTAGCCAAAGGAAAATAAACCAAAAATAATTACATAGTGACGCTCCAGTCTTACGATTGGAACGACGCTATTAAAGCTCAATCTTCCAGTCGTCCCCTGCTGGCGGCACGTCCGACTCCCACTTCTTTCCTGCGGGTCCGAGATAGGTTCCGAACAGAGTCTTCAAGTCCTCGGCACTCAACTGCATGTGGTCACCGCTGACATTCACAAACACCAAACCGTCCTTCTGGTCCAGCGCCTTCAGTCCGATCCAGTCTTCTTTGTAGATTGGCCTGTCTCGCAGATCGGTGACCTTGCCGCTGGTGATGTTGACCTCGGCGAACCAGCCGCTCTCTTTGGGGACCACGGTCTGGTCCTCGTCGAACACCACCATGATAAACTTCTCTAGCGTGGCCAGATTCTGGGCGTACGTGGCATTTTTCTGCTCACGCTCGTTGTTGATATCGGCGAGGAAATTGGAGTATGACAGGTAATTTTCAAAGTCGTTTGGGTCACGATAGTACTGCGCGGGGACAAGTCTCGATTGGACAAAGTCCGACCAGACCGTGCTGCTCTTGAGCAACGCATTGGCGCTGCGACACACCCAATCTGTCGCGCTTGCACATTTCTGAAACTCGGCAATGCCATTGTGCTGGCTGCCGAACGTGATCAAAGACCGCACTCGGGGTGCCCAACCGCCACAGCGCTCGATGTAGCCTCGGATAAACTGACCGCCTTGACTGAAGCCAACGGCGTCGATGGCAGGCGCCGTGCGAAGGATGTTATCACTGGCTAACCGCTGACAAACGTCGTCTAACTGTTCTGTGACATTGCCAAAGAACGATGCTTGACGATCGTTCGAGCCGCGGTCTGCTAAAGAGACAATGTGCACGTAAGTCCCGGGGTGAATGTCATTGATGAGGTTCGCGACATCCCTCAGGCCTGCCGCATCGGCCGAGTCGCCCAGTCCATGCCAGATCACAACGGGGAGAGGAGGGTCTTCATCGTCGCCGCCGTCGTCGCCATCATCATCACCGATGACGGCCGTAGTCGATCTCGACGCAGGTTGCAAAGGTCTGCCCAACCGACGTGCTGGTTCCAGACTTTGTGAAGAGGCGGCCGAGAATAATGGGGCCTCGGGGAAGATGACAAACGCACGGACGGCCGAGAGGAGGAGAGTCAGCAGGAGAGACAGATGTACAAGCCACATGATGGTAGACTGATAGAGACAGACACGGATGAGGAGGGCAGAATGGAGGTCAACAGTTGCCTGCGCATCCGGCTTGGAGTTAGCGGGTTTACCCCAGATTCTTGGCGAGGCTTGTACTAGGCACATATATTGTACTCATTTTCTCGACAGAAGATCTAGAGCCGCTCAGGACGATGCAATGTGAACAACGATAAACCACATGTTATGCTAGGTCATACACGAAATTAATCTCGCAAATCGGAGAGTGCCCTGCACGATTGAACGCCGTCCGCCATGCAATGGGTATCAGAAATCAGAAAGACCACCTCCTGTGTATGTACAGAGTTCAACGCCGCATTTGTCATCTCGAAGTCGTCTAAATCCAGAGTCGGATGGGGATCATTCATCCAAAGAGGCCTAGTCCATCCTCTTCCGCGATCAGGACCCGAGCTTTCTTCAAGTCCTGCATCCACTTCCGAGTGACGTGTAACCACACCTCCCTTTCCTCCTGTCGTTTCTCGTCCACATACTTTTCGAGCGTGAGTTTGGACGCCCAATCTTCTCGCACTCTGCCGTTCCTGACCAGCATCTCACGAGTGAGGTGTGGAAATTCGGCAATCGCTTGAGCGGTCACTTCCTTGTCTGCCTTGGTCCGAAGATCCTCGATTTGGCACGGCGGGCAAGGATGATCTTGATGAGGTAAGAAGTTCGGGAGACCGGAATAGTGTGGAGTGGAAAAATGACTGGAGGAAGAGCAGGAGAAGGAGAAGGACCGGCCCGAGGAGGATGGTCTGTCGAAGTTGCGCGAATAGCGTACAGACCCGGAAGGCTGACGGACAACGCCCGGCAACGGCGCCATGACTTGGGCGTCAGCCTTAGCAAGAGATGAGGTCGGTGAACCGGCCGAAGATACGGAAACGGTAGATTCCATGCTGCCTATCGACGATGTACAAGAGGTGGCACGAGCTGACGTGGGCCTCGTCGAGGAGGAAGAGAGCCGGTATTGGCATTTGTAACATCGGTACGGCTGCTGCGGAAGTTTCGCACCGGTGGTCTTGATCATCGGACACGGTCCAAGGTCGCAGGGCTCCAGGCCCATCAGCACGCCGTGTCCACAGCAAAATCGTAAAACGTGGGCCTTGCACATCGTGTCGGACTATGCTGTTGATTGCCGAAGGAATGTCGGAGGATTCCCACCTAGGGTTGCGGCGCAGAATCAGATAGTGTAGACGAAGTCAACAAAACTTCCCCTCCGCCCACGACGAGCTACGAGGAAGGCATATTCCAGCACAATTGAACGTGACAGGAGTGTACGCTTCGAGACTGATGACAGCAGCCGGGTAAAGGTGGTCTCAGGCTCAGGACGGTCTGCTACTGCACCATGAGCAAGGCGCGGCGGGAGGCAGGTGCTGATAGGTCGCCTTGGGATGAAAGATGTTGAGCGAAGGTCTGGGCCAGGGCACCGATGGGAGCGCGGCCTATTCGTACCCCTCGACAGGACGACCGATCGAGGATGAGGCAAATGTTGAAAAAAGAGTGATGGTGAGGAGCAATTTAGCCGACAGGGCAGGGAAGGCAAAACGCGGGACCAGGCTCAGTTGATATGCCATGGGGAGGGGGGCAAGAAAGATCGGGACCGTCAGGCTGATCAGGGAGATCAGGCAAGAGGACCAGCGCGAGCAGAGAAAGCAAGCGGAGCCCGATAGAGGCAGGAAACACGAAACAGAAGCAAAAACGCGCAGGATAGAGTCCGGGGCGGGGGACGAATTGCAGCGAGTATGTGGTGGGATGGCGGAGGCGGCTAGCTAATACTAAAGTCAGGTTTCCGGGAAAAAGGGCGCTGACCCAAGCTTTTTTGACGCGCCGGTTACCCTGCTCTGAAGCGTACCCAGAAGGGCCAATCTGAGGCGCCGTAGATGGTATTGTGGGCTCCTCTGGGTCCGACCGGGCCCTTTGAGGCTTTTTTTTTTGGCCCTCTTTAGCATGGCAGCACACCACGCGACAGCTCCGGGTCACTGCTAACCTGATGGGATGTGTGTAAATTTGTGTCCGAGTATGGATATCTCCTCCGCGCAGTCCCAACATGATTCCCCTCACGCTCGCCTTTCCTCGGTAGAAGATCTCACTGTGGCTGCTTTTATGTTTCTGGCCACCCCTCCCCTTGCACAGCTGGTCGAAGTCTCTTTTGTCCGTGTCTCTTTACGAGACGTGCGAGGACGGCGACGCACAACTGGTGACCGGGTTATGCGAACATGGGCCCATGAGCTTCCAGTCTCACCACATGTCTCGCGCTGCCAGTGGGATGCATGCAGCAGTTGACAGGCTTGTTGAGCGGATGACCTGCCTCCAATCTTACGGGCACCATAGTGACGCCATCAATTCGCTGCTCAAAGACCTCCGTCGCCGAGCTCCATTTAGTATCCACGTCTGGCGCCAAGTGCCGCACACCCGTTCGGTTGGCCTGCAACGTTGAGCATTAAAGGTACCATTCTCGAGGTCAGGGCGGCTGTTTGCCCACTGTCCAGTGGCGGGCACACAGATCCAGCAGCCCAAGTCATGCAAAGTCGCGTTGTTGTGTCGAATCCTCCCTGATCAATCAAGGCGCGGGTCCGGTCTCAGATGGAGTCCGAGCCCCTCCGGTCCAGAGTCTCTGCAGAATGCGGCGGGGCCTCTGTCTGACCAGATTCAAAGTTGGCGGCAGCCCGTTGCTCCAGCTCTTCTTCGCCTCTCAGCAGCAGAAGCGCGGTCTTGTCGCCACCCTTTTTCGTGTTGTAGGACGCGGTGATTTCTCTGATTCTCAGCGGAGTCTCAGCCAGCCGCAGGATCCTTCGATAAGCTTGCATGCACCAACTCAGCTGTGCGAGGGATTCCAGTTGACCAATGTTCCAGAACCGTGGACCAGGCTTGCTGGGGACATTATCAGTGGCTTTTGCAAACTTGTCGATGTAGTATGCGGTGAAATCCGGTGTCCAATCAATTCGGGACTCTTGCGCACTCGTCACGCAACCCGCCAACGTGTGCCCAGCGTCGCTCGCGACTTGTTGGGTTCGACAGCTTGATTAGTGTACCTGAGGGAAGTGGGCTGGCCAGCCGCCATGTTGGTAGAGCACGAGGGAGAATGCTTCCGTTCGATTTCGTGTATCCCTTGGCACAAAATAATGACAAGGAATCCTACACTCGATGACAGAGAGCATCCTGGATGACGGCCATGGTAGGTGTATGGAACGGCGCTGAATGGAACGGCGATGAATGGAACGGCGCTGAACGGCACTTTGCTGAACGACACTTTGAACGACACTTTGAACGACACTTTGCTGAACGGCACGTCACTGAACGGCACTGTGCCAACGTTGGCATATTTCAAGCTGCGAGCAATAATCGCTCGATCCCGATGAAAATCAGTGGTGGTCCCGCTCTGGAAGACTGCTGAAATTCTTGAATCAAGCTGAATGCTCAATGTAGCTGCGATGTAGATTCAAGTTCTACACACCTGACAAGACAGTGGAGTCTCAGGTGCTGAATCTGAACACGGACTTGTAAGTATTCAGGTCCGCTCCAGGCACGATCCACATCATCCCCAATTATGGTTGTTTTGGCGTAGGTCGGCTGGACGAATGCGGCGCTCGAAGTGGACGCGAATTGATCAGCACCGGTACGGTCGAGAGCCAATTGGGAGTTTCTTGGGCCTGACCGATTTTGTCCAAGTTCAGCAACCGTCGAGGAGGTCATTATCCCTCCGCAATACGTAGTCCTGCCGTCCCTGCGGACAAGCACGGCTAGCATGACCATCTGATACGATTGTAACATTGATCAGCAAGACAGAAATCGATATCTCGCACTGAGGACAGATATATGAGCAGTTACTGCGCCAAGAAAAACAAAAAAGAAGTTTCTCAGGGAATGCTGAAGTTGGAAGAAGCGGTCTGACCAACCTGGACGGTTCCAAACTGACGTCTTGGAATATCTCGTTCTCTCTTGCTCGGCTAGTTCTTGTGTTTGATGGAGCAAGGCCAGAGGGCGGGAGAGATCTGACATCGGGGTGTGGTGGGCACCTCAGGACTTGTCGAGGGGTCATCAAGCCCTGTAAAGAGTAAGGGACTGGCCTGCTACCACGGTGAAAGGTCAACAGTCTCCAAGGAGACCAGCTGAGAAGGCGCTTCCTGCGGGGAGTGAGGACTGTCACCCTGGGTTTGACGCTGGCCGGACAGAATCGCTGTCCGGCTGAGCGAGATCAGAGTGGCCACAGGGCCATTTCAGCTCATAACCAAAAACGGTCCGCCGCAGTAACTCGTCGCCCGGGTCATTTTCAAACATGACCTTGTCCATGGTGTGCTCCAGGAGTTTGTTCACCACGAAGCCATCAGCCCGGGCAAGTTCAAAAAAATGTAGATCCTTTCCGAGGAGCCAAGGTCGATATGGTGTAAAGAAGACCAGGGCCGTGGACTGTGGTGCTTTTTTCAGCGTCGCACGAACACTGGCCAGCAGCTTGGCATGCTCAGAGTGGTTGAAGAGAATGTCGGCCAAAATCAGGAGGTCAAACGCGTTGCCATTGGGCTCCAGATGGGCTCTGATGTGGTTTGTCGGACTGCCCCATAGAAATCCTTCGGCTACGATGAGTCCCTTCTGAGGAAGGCCGTGGCAATGTTCGATATTGTGCCGCAAATTGATAATCAGATCCGGATCGGGATAGTCAGTGGCCACGACTTTCTGTGCGCCGACGAGGGCACAGACCAGACTGGGCAGGCCGGCACCAGCTCCCAGCTCGAGGACGGTCTTGCCTCTGACCAGTTGCTCGGCGTTGTCTTCGATATAGCGGGCGACCACTTGGCCGGCATTCCACAATAGGTGACCCTGGGGGGATGTCAGTCGGGGAGGATGAGATGTCTGGACCACTTCGAGCACACCCATAGCGGACTGTGGCCGACGAGCCTGAGTGTTAATACCCGGCCATCTTTCAGCCTGTACTCGCTGTACGTCGCCGGCTTTGGGGCTTGGTAGTAGCCAGCAGGCTCTTGGAAAAGATCGAGAGGTTCGGCGTCACTGAGCTCCATAACATGGACCGACAGGAGAAGAAGAGAAATCTCCAGGGCGTACCACGAACGAAGGGTGAGAGCAAATCGCCAGCCGTGCTGATTCGTGTTTCCGAAACTGCACCACCAGTCCTGACTATGACTTCAAGCTGGATGGTGGGGGTCTGGGGACTTGGCATGGAATCCAAGTGGCCGACTCGGGACCAAGGCCGCGGCCGGCTGACAAAGAGGCCTTGGGTACGGAGTACACAAACCGGGAGGGATCTCGCTGACGCTGAAAAAGAAACGTTGTGGGTAGGATCGGGTGATGGGAAGAGGATGACGGAATCAATTAATCATTATTCCTCGACCGATAAGATCGAGAGCTTCTCGAGTGCCATTAGGAAAACGAGGCGACCAAAAAAAGAGGGCCGACCAGACTGTGTTGTTCATATGTGGCCTGACCAGGCCGGGTTCACTGTGGTGGTGCCCTGTGTAAGAGAGGTCCTTAAAACTTGTACCGGTGCACTTGTTACCCTTCTCCATTGCCTGCTTCCGACTCTTACACACACTGCCACTTCTGCCGTGGTCCGAACAGCTCTCTCTGCCTTACCTTGACCTCGGCACTTCAAGGCAGCAGCGGCTCCATCGCACCATCGCGGAGAAACTGGACAAAGATACCGCCACCACTCAGCGCACGGTTACATTATTCCGATTATCACACTGTTACTTGAGCTCTGTCATCGGATCTTGACTGCTCACCCCACTGGTCCGGGCAGCCCAGAGCGGTCGGCATATCATCGGACTTTCTCTCCGCAATCGCCCGTGACGCCGTCTCTAGGCCTGCCTTTTTCTGTTCGGAAGGCAGCCAAAAACACCTTCACTTCATCCTTGTATCATCGAGGGGACACCGCCGAACCGCATTTCTGTGTGCCGCTGTCGAAGCAGCATAGCCGTTGCCAGGACACCTCCTCCTGCTGCACCCCATCTTACGGCCCAGTATAACCAATCCAAGCGGCCCCGCACTGGCCGGCGCAGGCTTCGACCCCAGCAGGCTCCCCCACGAATCTTGCATCCAGCTGAAGCACCCACACGTTGTCTCTGGCTGCCTCGCTGGAGAAACCCAGGCTGAAGAGCTGGCCGGATTGACCGCATCGATCGGTGGGCGAGGGCACACCTGGACCTCCTGGCCTGCAGGTTTTCGCCCCGGTCTTTTTGATCACATCAACTCCTCGCGCCCGATTGCCGTGATTGACTGATTGACTGCCTGCCTGTCAGCCTGCCTGCCTCCTCTGTTCGTGCAGCCATCACTGTTCACGAGGGCGCCTCCCTCTTGCCTGGCGCCACCGAATATTCTCGGTCAGGCTTCGATCCAGCTGTATCTGAAGAGCCGCCTGCTCAGCGGCTATAAATTCGAAACCTCCTCCGGCCTCGAGTCGGAACCCAAAATGAGCAATTATCCCCGTCGAAGCGCCAGACTTTCACCACACCTCACACAAGATCAAGCACATCTGAGCACGAGCTCTTTGTCTTCCTACGCACATTTCTCGCCGTCGTCGAGCACCTCCACCAGCTCTCACCCCAGTCCCATTAGTGATACGGCCAACCCTCCTCCTCCACCGCCGACGCCGCAACAACCGCAGCGTCGGTTACAGGTGCCCGTACAACAGACTCACCTCCACGCACCTCTGCCATCACCTTCTGCTGCCGATATGGATCCTTTCTTTGGCCGAGCACATTCTCAGCCCAATCCATACTCATCGCAACCAATGCACTCAGACTACAGTGCGCAGCAGTCACATCCGCACACTTTTGCTGAAACTCGACAACAACAGCCACCGCCACCGCCGCCGCAACAGCAACACCACCCCCACACGCATTCCATGTCACCCTCACATGCGATACACGGCATGAATCCTGGTCAGCTTCCACCAGGCTTCCTGGCCGAGGCGGCGAAGCGTGCGCAGATAGCCTGTCTGATGCGCGACCTGGGCGACATTACGCTATAGCAGTTTTGCGTTGTCAAAGTGGCATAGATGAGGCGATGGTGGTTGGCGCTGGCAGCATTTTAAGGAAAATCCTTGATTGCCGAGACCCGGATCCACGGACATTGAAACGTTCCAGCCGTCGCATACACTCCTATCTACGATACATTTAGAGCTTGACACGTCCTCAGCACGATCTCGCATGATCACAACATCTGCCTAATCCCAGAGACATCATAGATCTCAACAATGGCGTTTGCAAAGTCCTGGAAGATTGCTTTGTCCACCACGCTCAACTCCCCGCAACGGCGTTCCAAAGGACAGCTCTTCAAATGGCACCACCTCTTCACTCCTTTACCGATAATATCCCATCTTGTTGCGTCGGCGATTGATTTTGAGTTCGGAACCAAGATGGCATTCCTTTGGCCAGAGACAGCTCAATCTTGGCCTACAGAGCTGTCAACTTATCATGCGGGCATGAAGTTGGCTAGGCTGAGTTGAGCTATTGGACGGATGGAAATGAAGAATCTCTCTTGCTCGTGTTTGGATATAATGGTCTTGGGCAGGTGCATTTCCCGTGACGCATGGGTATAGGTAGCGTCCCGAAGAGCCGAATAGATTGATTGCATTGAGATGATTGATTAATTTCATATCTCTCATGCCGGTTGTGACCCCCAGATGTTTGGGCTTCAGGCTTTCCAGCTGCTGACACAGATGTGCCCGCTTGGCCTTCTCTTCTCACGGAAATTCTCTGTTTCGGTCTCCTCGAAAACCCTCTGTGGGTCTCCAGGCTGGAGCCAGCAGATCCAATGCGACAACCGATATCCGAGCTGGGCCGCGATTACTTCTTCATCTTGCAAAGACTCAATAAGATGGTCCAGCAAGGCAACAGTCGGCAGGGAGATAAGTGGGCCAAGTCAAGAGAGTCGCCATTGACAGGCACGCGTGTTTCAGCCAGCAAGAGTGTCTCGACTGGGACGTGGGGCGGTCAGCCAGCTCCTGGAGCGATCATTTTCAGCTGATCGTATTTGATGATGTCGACTCTCCAACTTACATCTCGGATGGCCTGACCGGGCTTACCTGATCTTCAAGTGTGTCTACGCCCAGTTTGTCCTTCTCGATCTTTTGCTGGAGGACGTCTTTGCTGTGGTCGTCCCTCCTCTCGACTTACTCGTTAAACTCGGCGTCCAAAAAACGCACGAAGCCTTCGATGACGGCTTTGCGTCCGGCGGCGTAGGCCTGGCCGTGGGCGATGCCGCCGCGCTGAATCTGTGTGTACTTGCGCCGTAGACGCTGGAGCGCCGGCTGGGATAGTGTCACGCCAGGGGGGATGTGGAGGTCGAGTTCAACGTCGGCGTCGGCATCGTCGGTGGCATGGTCGTGCCCCGGTCCTCCCTCTTCTCCTCCTTCGCTGGTTTTTCTGCCTCTGTCTACGGCGTCGCGCGAGGACAGGCCAAACGAGACCGTACCGCCTTCACCGTCAGCGGCGCCGAGGGTGCGCGCGCGTGCGAGCAGAGCCTTGACCACGTCCATGGTGGCGCTCTCGAGAACTTGGAGCGCGTTGGATGCCGTGGCTCTCGGCAGGACGGTGGCCGCGTGTTGCTTGACTTGTTCTATTTGGTCTTCTGCCTCGGTTTTGTTCGCGCCCAGTTGGGATCGGGCCTTTTTGCTCGTCGGTTTGACCGGCAAAGGAAAGATGGCCGACCAGATGGCATCGTATGGCGGGTGCTGGTCCGTGGTCGGGACGGTAAAGAGCGGGGTATCCCAGCGAGAAAAGGGCGATGGAGGTTCATAGCGCATCATGAGCGCGGAGAGCGTGCTGGGTGAGTATGGAGGAGAGGAGGTCGGCAGCGGAGGCTCTGCTCGGGCAGCGAGGGAACGGACGTCGCGCAATGAAGAGGTTGTTCCGTTCGAGTTAGACGTCACCATCGTGGGATCCTGTCCATCACTGATATAGAGGGATTGGAGAGTCATGGTGTCGTCCGCTCGAGCCGTGTCGGCTCTTCCGTCTTCTCGGGCCAGTGCTTCCACCGACGAGCTGCGTGATCTCTCTGGTTTCTCGACGGTCCGGTCTCCATAGATAGTGGTATGGCTCTCTGGCACCGTGTGTAGGGCATCTTTCCCTCTCGGTCCATCCTGCTGGGTCCCTTCTGCACGCTGCTGGTCAGCATCATCAGACCTGCCCCACGCGCGCAGTCGCTCTCGATTCCACTGCTGGCATTCGTCTTCTTGCGCCGCAACGTGGACGACGCAACACCTCGTGCCGGCCGCTTTGGCCTCGCACCACAGCTGGTACCTGTATCCTTTTATATAGTTCAATCCATCGGCAATGACGATGGTGTCCTTGGACACCGCCCTCTTGATTGCCGAGAACTCCTCGGCGCGGGCAATCTTCTCTTGACCGGCGCTGTTATAGATCTGATCGCGAAGACTGGGACGCTCCCAGGCGTGACTGGGGTCGTAGGGTTCGTCGAGGGAAGCGTGGTGCGAGTCGACGACGTGGATGGCCCGCTTGGAACTCTGGGTGTCGGCCACAAGGCGAGCAGCGAGTTCAGCAGAGATTTGTTGGGCACGATAGGTCTTGCCTGAACAGGGGAGACCGGTGATGATAATCAGCTAGGACGGTGAGTTTCTGACAGACAGTCTTCACGACCGATTCGGCTTACTGGCATCACGCGTACGCAAGTGTGAGCGTTCCGAGCGAGGTTGAGTTGTTGGAGAAAAACTGCGGGGTCACAAGGGAGAGATATATAGATAATTTACCACACTGGCACAAGCACCATTAGTGACTGCAATGCAGAGTAAAAGACATGGCAATACATACTGCGGCACTGAGGTGGAAATCGTTCGCAGAACTCTCAACACAAGTATCTAATCCGACAGGCAAAATCATGACTGCAAAGTACATCGTGTCAAGCAGGCGCTTCCGATCAATAAATAGAGTGCACACGAAAGAATTTGAATCAGACTCCTCCAAGGACGCTGATCAGACAAACAACATGATCCGATTCTCCACGCTTGCATCAGGTCCTTCTTTCCAGAATACAGACTCATGGGAACACATGAGCCAGAAGTGTAAATGAGAGTGGCACCCTTGCCTTTGCAAGGGGTTGTTATTGTTGTGGTTCCGGGGTCCAGTGTGCCCCGTTCACAGGGTTCAGAGAGGCCTGAAGTCTTGATGGGAGGAATTTGTTCTGTTACACCTTGAGGGATTGCTCTATACGTCTCGGCCTGGATCCTTTCCGGGGTTCACAATAGTCGCACGTCGCAAGAGTTGACAAGACGGAGGTTCCGTGGAAAAACACAAATCAGGAGCGGACAAGTCAGGGCAGAGCAGAGCCATCAATAGACGTGACTCGCTAGGGTACGCTCCGATAGGAATATTCCCTGTGGTATGGCTGAACATGGTCCGGCGACCCCGAGAAGGAAGCAGCTTGTGAAAATTGGATGTCGTCCAGAGATATCGGGCACGCCGGGATCTGATTGGCATATGCAGTCGGTGCACCGTAGCATGAGATGGATACACCTCGCACACGGTCTCGGGAATAAGCCGCGGGAGCCTTGATACGGGGAGTCGATCCGGATCTCTTCATGGGGGTCGACGACAACGCCACGGCGTGGGATTTCCTTCTTTTGGCCGAATCCGATCCAGTAGAGCGATCACTTGAGGCCTTGGGAGAGTCTTCTTCCACATAGTCGTGGACGCGCTTCATGTGGTCACGCTGATTCCACCGGCGAGGGAATCCCATACCCTCGCGGGCGCGGTCACACTCCGGGAACTTGCAGAGATAAGGGTTTACTCCGTGGTTATGCAGTCCGTGGGCCTCCCGTTCATGGCGGAAAAGACAGGCGTTGGAGGAAAACCGGGTGTCCTCGCAATCTCCTCGGTCGGCATATTTGCAACGGTACGGCCTCAGGTGGGAATCCAGGTATTTGCTGTGGGGCGAATGTCAGAGAGTACCACCTGGACTCATTATGAGACCTACGCATAGATGCATTTTTGCTTTGTTGGCTTGTGAGAACATTTCGTTTCATTGGCCATGGGACAACGATACAATCCGTCCTTGTCGGGCTTGGCATCGTAACGCGGATCACTCCGGGCTTTGACCTTGTCAGTGGACTCCTCTTTGTTGGTTCGCACGTCCGACGTGTTGTGATGGCCGGTGCGGTTCTCTGTCCTGGTCCTTTCAGAGGCAGACCGGATCGGTCGCGGCTGTGTCGGACTCCGCCGTGTGCCACTGGTGAGTGCATCTAGATTAGTCGGGGCGATTTCGAGGGTACAAAAACATGGCTGACCTGTGTGATAGAGATCTGTCTGAGCTCATGGGTTCGCCCATGGCGGGACCATCTTTGGCGCTCGGGCAACCCTCATCCGACGGGTTTTGCGCCGAAAACAAATGCCGAGTCACGTAAGATTCCGGAGGAGGGGACAAAGGCCGTGGTTGCCAGGGAATGCCATGCGAGTAGGGATTGTCGACCATGGATGATGGCTGGTACTGGGCCAGGTCCGGCGACATGTATATGGACTGGATCATATCCTGGTTGAGCTCTTGGCTTTGGTATTGCGACGGCGGATAGTGCATCTCCAAGGGACCATGCGCCGACAACACGTCCTCTGCCAGCACATCATACAGGTTGTCACAATTGAAGGCAGAGACGCTGGACAGCATCGGCAGGGAGAAGGTAGGGTCAGCGGCTTCCAGTTGCCCATAGTTGGTCACACCATTGGCAGAGAGAGCATAGTCGTCATCACTTCCGGAGTACGAGCTGGATATCGCACTCCACGTCCTGGGTTCAGTCTGACGGCGAGCTCCACAAGTAGATGAAGACAAAGAGAAAGAGGGATTCGAAGTCCCATCATTCGCTGACGCCGAAGAAAAATTCACAGAATCCTGTGTCTCCTGGGGAGTGAACCTGGGCATCCGGTACTGAGATCCTCGGCTGTGAGAAGTGGCCATTTTCCCGGGAGAGTATCTTGTTGGAGACATGTGAGAGACAGGTTTTGATCCTGTTGATGTGGACGTCTGTCAAACAGGATAGAAGTTAGTATTTGACCACTGTGCACTTGTGCAGCATGAAAATGAAATCAAAGACTCTCGAGTTGCCAGGCCAGATCCGCCGAGGTGGAAGAGGTAACATGATAAACTGTTGCCTTGCATGCAGGCGCCGTCGCTGAAGGCGTGACATTCCGAGGAAGGGCGAGAAGGGAAACGGATTGCTGAGCCAGGGAGTCAGGGAGTCAGGGAGCCAGGGAGCCAGGGAGCCAGGGAGAAAGACAGCGGAGCTGAACCTGAGATGAGTTCGAGTCGAAGTTCGCCAGTGTTTCCAGCATTGCTAGTATTGCTAGTGTCGCCAGTATTGCCAGTCTTGCCAGTATTGCCAGTCTTGCCAGTATTACCAGTATTACCAGTATTGCATCCAGAGTGAACAGAGAAAAGTAGGACCTCAACGGATTGATGCCAAACAGCAGAAACAGTCCACCAATGCTCCGAGGGCGAAGGAAATCCTGGGTCACACGAGTGAGCGTTTGAAACATTTTTCTAAACGCTTCGTGATAGGCGTGTCTCTGAACAAAGTTAGGTCCTTTGGGAGGTTAGCGATGATCGCCAAAGGCACGGTCCAAGAACGGATGCCCATGCTTCACGCTTGGAGCGTAGACCCGATCCGGCAGGAAACCACATATGGCCAATCTGGACAGTTCCAAAAGGTTTAGTATTGTCCACGGAAAACTCTGAAAAATTGTCCGAAGTATCCTCGTGGAAGGTATCCAGGAACATGCTGTAACCAGGGAGATCCGGCAGAGGAAAGACCTGATTTGGCCATAATTCATTTCTCTGCTGCTGAGAATCGACAGCATTAATCGATTCTCGTCATCGCAGACAGTCCACCGCATGACCAGAGCGCAAGGGGATGATCGAGGGTAGAATCCAGGCCCCGGGAATCTGAGAGACAGATTGGGGACAGAATGGATCTCAGGGCGGGCAACAATGAATACAAATTCAACAACTGCAAAGAGGGAAAATTTATACCTCAGATGTGCCACAGTCAGCAGCTGAGTAGCGGGAGCCGCTGATTTGCAACGCTGGTTCAAATGGCCTGGATAATGCTCCTGGGACTGGCGGGATGGTGGCGACGACAGCAACAAAAAGTCAAAGGGGCAATGGCAATCCGGTAGTCCAGGCAGTTAGGAGAGTCCGTGGTTACTGGGTCCTTGGATGTCCTGTGGAGAGTTTGTAGGGGGAGTGATTTCACGTCGCTTGGTGAGTGTTAGGAGTAGTGGTTGAGGAAGATGACGAGGGAGGGTGACTGGGTGGGTGGGAGAGAGCGGGATTTAAAGCACAACGCGAGAGAGCACGACTGAGAGAGCGACTGAGTGAGAAGAGGCGGAGGCAGAGGCAGAGGCCAAAGTGGGATGTCTGCTGGCGCCGGAAGTGGCATGGGCCGGGCCTGCACAAAGAGGTGGAGGAGGCAGCACGTTGAGTGGTGGGAGGTGGGGGTGAGGAGGCCCGCTCATGGCCCGTTTGTGGCCCGTCTCGCCCGCCGGTCCCGCTCAGCAATCGCCAGCGCATCTAGCTCTATGCAGCAACTTCGTCACCGCTCCATTTGAGGCCAGTCTCAAGCCGCTCTACCACCAGCTTTGCACAGCATCACAGGACTAAGAGAGACTTGCTGGACGACTCGGGACCGTCAAGTTGCAATCGTGGTCGGCAACGACCGCACGATTCGTTGTCAATCACCCTGCCACCATGGATGGCGCTGACACGGCATATATCTCAGCCAGTGGCGTGAGGTGGTCTTCACGCATCCTACTGCATCCCCTCGTAGTGTGTGTTGACGTGGCACTCATCCAAGCTTCGTCTTTTCGAACCTCGCATGGTCGTCCAAGCTGGCCTCTCTACCACGGCATCCTGCGTAGAATGAGAATGTACTGTGCAGCAGTAACAGGGCAACAAGGCAACGAGACTACTTCTCTTGTTTGTCTTACCAGCCAGTTGTCATCAAGGCGAGACACGATTTCTGCTGGAGGCGGTCGTAGCGCGGATGCTGACTTTGGTGGTGTAGAGCTCTTTTGTGGGCTTTGGTTGCACTGGGCGGAATTGCTGAGCGCTGAGTCCGAGAAGGCAACCATATTCAGGCAACGATAGCCACAACGCCAAGGTTGCTCTCACTCCATCTCCTTCACCAGGTGAGCGGTAGCCGTGGGAGACGAACAGGGTGAGATCGGGTGACCCTCGGGTCGGCATGAAGATCAATCACTAGCAAGGTCCCTGCGTTTAAGATTGGTTAGCGGTGAAAGATAATGAGCAGATGGGCCATGATGTAGGCATTCACAGGCTTCAGGATTGTAGATGATGACGATTTGTCGCTCAGAGACTTTTGGTCTCGGGTGAACTATGCTTTATCTTGATGTATTCATCACGCAGGAGGAGTCATGTGCGACCAGCAGTTCTGGACGACTTACCAGATGCGATTCGACTCTGTCAGCTGACGCAGAACCCTTTCTTTGGAACGTGGGAATAAAGCTGTTGTTCCGAGCATCAGAACCCAGTGACCAACCTGATGCCATTGACCCGGTGTCCACGTTGAGCCGGCGGCTGATCCATGACCATCAGCGATACAGGTGGTGTACTCGGCATCGTGAGCACTCGGATTTGGCTGGCCATCGAGCGGTGCGTAGAAGCAGCAAAGCGTGGCGCTGACAAGCTGAATTTTCGAGGCTCGACTTGCTGGAGCCAGTGTGCGGCGGTGAAAATGTTTGTTGGATTTGCACACCGAATTTCTGGCTTGGCTGGTCTCAGGTGTTGGGCACAATGCCCGGAGCACCAACCTCGTGGTGCACTACATCTGTCAGCGAGCTGAAAGCTGAACGTTGCGCACTCTCAATGCTGTCCTTGTGGATCATCGGTTGACTGGAGACCACAGGTGCAAATGCCACATCAGGACGGTAAGTCATCTTAGGATGAAAGCGGCAATAGATTGCCTGTAACAGCTTCGGCGAGACGAGGTGGTCGGGTCATAGCACCGACCTGTCTGTCTTTCCAGACGGACGAGACGCGAAATAACACCGTAAAGATGAGACTCTCCCGCTGAAGCTACAATTGCCGGAATTTGGGTGTCCTCCCAGATTCTCAGTCCTGTGGTACCAGCCAAACGTCCGGCACCATCTTCGCTCAACCTCATGGCATCTTCCCCTGGAGTCTAGCCGCTCTCGCAGAACGCTGACGGCCTCGACCCGGCTTCTTGTCGCTGAACGCAGGCAAGAAGGATTCGAAAGCAAAGGGATACACTGCCATCACTGACTTCGGTCATCACCAACTCAATATTGCACAAACTCGAGAGTGGGGACGAGGAATCCGGTCTGAGGGCATGATATTCACCACACTATCCAGTACTGGTAATGTCAGCATCCTCCACTTTTGGAACTCAAGAGTCGAAACTTGCTTATCGTCGATGCTAGTCTTCTTTTCAGGCCTCCACACAAAGAACCTCAGCCGGACGCTGCTGAAATCCTCGCTCCTCGCCCGCGTCATCTCGAAGCAGGTGGAATACCAACAGAACTATTTCGATGGTCCTCAGGTCCGAATACGACCAGGAGCCATCGGACAGATTCGATCAATGATTCCACACCCAAGACTCCATATTTAAGGTCCAGGCGTCTAGATTCCGAGTTGGTATACATAGAACGTCCAATGGTCAAGCTTGGCGCCATTTGTGCATCGGTGGGTGCGTGGGAGTTCGTGCCTGTATGAAAATGAAGCATTCAGAAGCGGCCTAGCTGCTGATCTGGGCATATGCTGACAAACTCCTGATGACCATGAGCCAATGTCCGCGGACTTTGCGGGGGGCCTGAGGAGGGTGTTTCAGGAAGTGGACACCACTAATGACTGATCTGGGGCCTTTCGACCGAAACAAAAGAACAAACTAAATCACCTCGCTATCTCCTCCTTCCATTGGCAACGACCTTCAATGGAGAATTTCGAGGCCGCAATCACCAAAGCAGTGAACGACGAGGTCGTCGCTGGAGCGGCCGTTGTCGCAGTGGACAAAAATGGTAAGATTCCTTTGCCGACTTTAGTGGCGACTGCTGAGGCTCATCACGAGGAACCACCAAATATGCCAGAGCATTTGGACGGACGAATGCTGGCGCGGATGCTACTCCCATGCAAATGGACTCGGTGATGTGGATCGCTTCCTGCACCAAGGTCGGGTGCATACCTTTCGTCGCTAGTTTGGTGATCTTCTGACGTGGTCTCAGATCAGCACCGCCATATCTTGCATGCAGTGTGTTGAGCGCGGTCTCCTATCCCTGGATGAGCCGGTCGGAAGGATTCTGCCCGAGTTACAGTCGCCGGACATCTTGACCGGGTTTGACGACTCTGGTCAACCTTTGTTGAAGAAAGCCACGAAACCAATCACGCTCCGGCATCTGTTGACACACTCTTCCGGTCTGGGCTACGCGTTCATAAACCCCCTCTTGACGCAGTACTCCCAATGGAAGGGTAACGCGCCATCCGTACCCCAGACCAGCATCAAACACGACTTTTTGCTACCCTTGACGTTTGAGCCTGGCGACGGCTGGGATTATTCCTGCTCGATCGACTGGGCGGGTCAGATGGTCGAACGGGTCAATGGCGGAATCACATTGGGCGAATACATGAACAAGAACATCTTCGAACCGCTCGCTGGACTGAAGTCAACCACGTTTCGACCATCTCAGGACCCTGGTCTCCAGGCCAGAATGTGCGGGCGGCCGCTTCGCGGCCCTGACGGGACACTTGTACCGGCGACCCCTGACCTGGGCTTGTTCCCAACGCGAGATCCAGACGATGACTATGGCGGTTCAGGTCTGTACAGCTGTGCGGAGGACTACATCAAGGTGATCTCCGCGCTGTTGATCGACGATGGCAAGCTGTTGAAACCCGAGACGGTCAAGGAGCTCTTCAGACCCCAACTCCCCGATCCAAAGTATTTCATGGCCGTTCTCAGTGTACCTGCTGCCGCTCAGGTACTTATTCCAAACATGGTGCAGGGCGTGGAATGGAACTATGCCTTGGGAGGGTGCGTCGCGGTCAACGGGATTGAGGGACGAGGAGGGAAGGGGCTAATGTTCTGGAGTGGCCTTCCAAATTCTTTCTGGGTGAGTTCCTCCTCCTTCCACTTCTCTGGTCAGCACGGGCCTAATGCAACCAAGTACGTGGATCGCGAGAGAGGTGTCTGTGGATTCTATGCTGGGCAGCTCTTTCCCCCTGGAGACCTCCCCACGCAAGCATTGTTCGCTCAATTTCAAGCGGCCATATTCGCACAGGCCAAGCCGTGATAGGATCGCAATGTCTGAAATTGTCAGATGGGCGGGATGGTTGTCCTTGCGTTGTAAGGACTTCTTTGCATAGAAGAACCGGGGCATTGATGATCATGCACCGCTGTCTGCACCGCTGCCTATTCCGTGCCTGGGCTTCTGGCTCGTCTGTAGGCCTTGAATCAGGCCAATATCGATCGCCTCGTTGGTCTCAGCTTCTCAAGCGTTGTCGCTTCGCACAGCCTGACTCTGAAGACGTGGCGGAAAAAGAGACCTACATTGAATTCATTTCCTGCCGACTCACCACGGACGGACGACGGATGGACTGGCTGCTCTTGCTCTCTCATTTGTATAATGCAACTCCACCGGCCTGGAGCGTAACCTCGACCACCGACCTCCCATTCCTCGACTGTACCTCCAGCACCGTCACGGCGGCATCCGGGTGCAAAGGCTGCAGCTGCGTCCCCGGAGGATGTATGTCGGCATCAACGGTGACCCAAGCGGATGAGGCGCTGTCTGGATCGGTGTTGACGGCGCAGAGGATCTCTTCCCCGGCAAACAGCCTCGACCACGCGAGGATAGCGTGCATCGGCCCTGCGATGATGGTCGGCAGGCCAAAGTTGATGCCGTCGCCAGAGATCTCGCGCAGATACTGCCTCCCGCGTCTGAGAGCCATCTCCTGCTTCCTGATCTGTGTAATGGTGGCCACACGTTTGTAGATGTCCTTGTCTTCGTCAAAACAGTGTCGGTCCTTACTTCGAAACGCGCCAAACTCGCCTCCGAACATGGCCTCGCGGATATACTCGTCCCCGCCGCCTTGGCCGTCGAATGCCTGTTCTGTGCCGTAGTAAATGCAGGGAATGCCCAGTGTGAAGAGGTTGAGGGCCACTGCCGCCACCACCAATTTCTCACCTTCTCCTTCGGAGCAAAACCGACCCTTGTTTCCGCCCCGCCAGACCTGATCGTGGTCATCGATCATGGTCACCACCTTGTCGCGGAACCATGCATGGCTGCCTTTGTTGAGATAGAGGGCATTACGGAACAGATCAAAGTAGTCACTGGGATTGGCTTGCCCTTTCGGCACCTTCCACAGCTTCTCCTGAACGTTGCCGATGCCCAACGCGGCGTCGATGCCTGTCGTCTCGACCACCTCAAACGCGCGGGAGCCGGTGATTTCGCCGATGAGCAGGAATCTGTCCTTCCCGAGGCGCTGACTATACTCATGGATAACGCTGGCGAAGTATCGGGTGGGTCCGTCTCCCATGTGCTTGACCGTGTCAATGCGGTAGCCATCGATATCGGTAAAGGCAATCCAGTACTTGTAGACCTCACAGAGTGTTTTTAATGCGGTGGTGGCCGTGAAACTATCGGGATTCGCAGGTCCCAGAGCGAGGTCTTTGAGGTCATAAAAGTCGCCGTCAAGGTATTCTGGAGCCGTGTCCCAGCCATCGTCATTGATCTGCCCTTTCCGTGTAAAGCATGCTGCGTCCTGCAGCTCCGTAGGCCACACGGCTGCATCAGGAAAGGCTCCAGGAAACTTTCCCTCGTCGACGGGTCCCAACGGGATGACAGGGTTCCTGTCAGCATCGTAGAACCCTTTAACGTCGAAGGTGCTTCCGGTGTAATGTGGATTATCGGCGACGTACTCAAAGACGTTACCGCTATGGTTGAGAATGATGTCCAAGAGCACGTAAATATCCTCCTTGTGAGCGGCGGCCACCAGATCTCTCAGCTGCTCCCGCGTGCCGAAGCGTGGGTCGATATCCAAGAAATCTTCCACGCCGTATCCATGGTAGGTCTCGAGCTTGGCCACTTGCCTGAAGACAGGCCCCACCCATAGTGCTGTCACTCCGAGTCGTTTGAGGTAACCAAGCTTGCTCTCAAGCCCTTTGATGGTGCCGCCCACGAATTCGGAGCCCGCTGCGTTCCAGGCAGTGGCATCCTGGACGGTTTCGATGGCATTTCCATTGTCTGAGGCCTGGTATTTGGGCGTGACTCCTCCGGTGACAGGGTCGCCGTTGAGATCGAGATAGCCCTTTTCTTCGCCATTTGAGAAGCGGTCTGGAAGGAAAAAGTAGAGGACTTGATCTTCCCAGGCCGAAGGGGACGGATGGAATGTCGTCCGCGGAGGGATATGAGAAATGACGTCCTGGACCTCATGGTCGGCTATGCTTCTGAACCCGCCCATCTTCTCGACCGTGTCAGCAGTCTGTCTCCCGGGCCGCGTGGAAGGCTGTATGGTCAATGATAACCGAGACAAGCTCAGACAGGAAAATGGCAGATGGCAAATGGCAAAATAAGACGCACTCGTGGCAGAGGAAGTGAATACGAGATTTAGCGGTGAAGAAAGACCCGCTTAGCGAAGGCCGCCAACAAGAGGCATTGAATGAACAATGGAAGAAGTGATGAACGTCTGCATTGAGGCTTGCGCCACATGCCCACTCAAAGCCAGCACAGCAGTCTGACAATTGTGCTCGTCGCAGCTAGCCACCCAGGCTGAAGACTCATGATGCTACACTGTTTCGTATTCCACGACGAAGCACAGAGGTGGACGCAAGCCAAAGTGGCTGGACCTAATCCCAGCTGAAGTCCAATCCATGACGTCCGGCCAAGCGGAGGAAAGGTTGTATAACCTGCTTTGCACGAGTCGTCTATGGTTAGGCCTATGTCTGCACGAGCTCTTCTGCAGCTGCTGGCCGCTGCACACCTTCATCGCTAGAGAGGTATCTGGTAGCATTGGCCGGCTAGACAAGGTTTCTTATTTGCGAAAAGGGATGAGCTGAGCAGGCGAGTTGATATCCAAAGTGAGATTCGAATTGGGTCAAGCCAGGCAGGGCCCCTTCTGACGAAATACACGCTCTTCTTGTACTTGTTTTTACACTCTCTCGTCAAGGCCGTCTTGAACGATTCTTCCTGCGAGCGCTATAACTCCTCATTGTCCACCATTTGCTTCAGTTTGAGACTGCGCAATCCTGCGCCACCTCGTCCTCCACCGAGAGCGCCGGTTCTTCCACTATGTTCAAGTCTGCTGAAAGGGCCTCTCCTGGTGGCACTGCTTTTTCGTCGTCGCCTTTCTGTCATCCGCTCTCGGGCCTTTTTGCTCCAGACTGGTTCGTCTTGCGCGTAGGTGTGCGTGCCTCTCCTCTCGCCGGTGAAGAAGGTGAGAAGGGTATCGGCACCTGACGCCCTTCTTTGGCGTTCCTGGATCTGACTCGGTTGTCTTTCCGGCGCTTTCATCTTTGCTCTGGGTTCCGACTTTGGGTCGACGCTGTCATCGAGTTGCAAATACGACCGATTTGGGGTGACGGGCGGCAAACCTCCGGGTATGGCTGAATTTGGCGCGCTCTCGATGCCCAGGTGGTTTTTCTTGAGGAGGCGAAGCAAACTCTCACAGAGCCGGTCCAGAATCCACTCCGATTCACTCTGTTGGCTCAACATGGGACTGTTCTCGTCCAGCCAGTCCCATTCCACGACGCCTTCTCGCTCTTCGTCATAACTGAGGTCACTGACGTCTATTTTGGTGAATCGGATGAGCCTCGTAAATTCGACCCATTCTTCGTAACTGTATCGTTTCCCTGAACTTTTAGTCAGATCATCCGCGGTTTTGCGAATGGCAAAAGCGAGTCTGCGTGTCAACTCGCCCTCGCTCAGATCATCATCCACTAGCTCCTCAATGGTTTGTGGCGGAAGCTCATCGTCTGCTGGGCCGACGGGCATCCCTCTCTTCAATCTCTTCCTGATGTTCCTCTGATTAATCCAGTCGAGCAGGCGAGGATGTGCTTGGAGGAAATCATGCCAGAGCCCTGCTTTCGGAAGGACGGTGAAGTCTCCGAGACGGAAGGTGCCGCGCTTAAAACTGACAATGACGGTGTCGCTCATGTCGGAAATGAGAACGGTCATGGTCGGAACGGCGATCAAGGACCAGACCACGAAGAAGGATTTCCCGGCATTGCTCCTCGGGCTGAGGTCGCCATAACCGATGGTCAACAGACTGACATAGCAGAAGTACAATGCGCGGAAGTATGTCATTCCTTGTGTCGAACGCTCGGCTTGCCAAAAGACAATGGCGCCCACGCACCACAAGATTCCGAATGCAATCACCGATACCAGCAGAGCATACCATCTCTTGAAAGTCGTCGCGTTCATTTGAATGCTGCGCATAGCATCAAATCGGTCCTTTTCTTGCCGCATGAGAATGACTTTCTGCGACCTCGACCTCGACCTTGCCTCTCGGATCGTCGTGACGGGTCTGACGATCTTGTGCAAAGTACGGCGAAGTGGACCACGGCGCGGTGTCGAGGTCGTGGATTGGGATTCGCTCTCCACGTCTTGCTTCAGCTTTGCCATGTGTGCCTGGTCGTCGAAGTTGATCTGCCGCTCCTTCGGCGCCGCCTCTTGCTCCAGCTCAGGCTGACTTTGAGGATTTGGGAATGGATCAGCGAATGTCGGTTGGGCCCCGGGTGATTTCTGAAGCTGCTGCTCAAGCTCGGCCCCTTTTGGATCGTCCACTTCCATGGTGACGGCGCGGGAGAGAGTGTCCACTCTTCTACTCTCCACGTGCTTCCGCAGCACGTTATCCTTGCTCAGTTCCCGGGCGAATTTATGAATGGAGCTGACCATCAGACCGAGAATGATCGTTCCGCCGACCGAGTACGGGAAGACGAGACCGCGGCCCAAATTGTCGGTCGGATAGAAATCTCCGAAGCCAATGGTCAGGATGGTCACGTCACAGAAATACAGGGCATCGGGATAGCCCCAGCCTTCGATTCGGGCAAAGACTCCGGCCCCCCCGCCGAGCCATATGAAGAACATCATGGTCTGCAGGATCAGATTTCGCTGCTCGTCTGTCAGGGTGAAATGCTGAGGATAGTGGCCGAGGAAGTACCCCCACATGTTCACCATCAGGATCATCGAGTTGAACATGTAGAGGCATGCCGCAATGACGGCACTCCAGAAGCCCTGCGAGTAGATCTGACCCTGGCCTGGTGGCACATAAGTGTTCATGGACACGATGATGCCAATGAGAATCCCAGAGGCCATGTAGAACAAGACGATGGTCATGGGGAGCGCGACGATATATCGGACCCGTTTGGTGAAATTGAACAGAAGGAAGAGATTGCCGACAAAACCACAGATGAGCGATGCGACGTTGAGATCAAAACACCACTCGGGATCTTTGTAGCCTTGTGACGTCTCTTGAGCCGTGGCGGGATCAGTCGTGGTGACGTTGTTCCGCCAATACACCACCAGAGCCGCGATCGAGAGCAGGTTTGCCATGGGCGCAAAGGTGGCTGCGATCAAGGGAATGGCAGTGGACGCGAACCACCAATCCGACGGGTCGTCGTCGTCGCTGGCCCGTAGCTTCCACCTTCTAAATTGATGGTTGTGCTGCCTCTTGATCGTTTGGCCCTTTCCCTCCTCGTCGGGGACTGTGATGATGGAGTCTCCATCTTCCTCCACTTCCAGCTGTTGCTGCTTCTCGAGAACTTGCCCGTCAGTGTTGTTGTTTCCACCGCTGCTGGCGCTGGAGCTCGGAATATCCAGCTCCTTCTGTACGGCATGGTCGTAGCCCATCACGCCGCCGGCGTCATAGGGCCTCGCACCGCATCACTGGGCATGTGAGGAGGGAGTGACAAAGATGGGAGCGTCGTGGGAGCGTCGCAACTGATGGTGATCGTGACTGCGAACTGGGAGACGATCTGAAGAATGGAGAGGATGTCCGGCCTCTGTAAGGAGGGACACGCCGTGTGAGGAGTGTGGAGTGAGCAGAGCCATGTTTTTGCTTTGTCCTGGACGAGTGAGCGATGCGCAAGGCATGTCTCAGCAAGTCATGGGCCGTGGAGACATGGCCATGCTTCAGCTTGGTTGGCTGTTGTGGAGTGGGACCCTGGGAGAATGCAAGATATGGCCCAGAGTGCGGGCATGTGGACCCGATCCGTGCGGCAAATCTTTAGGCGATTGGATGTTGACGCACACCTCTCCAGATAAGCCTTTTTGACGACATTCCCTTCAAGCTGGATGGCAGACGGACCCACCCTTCCGTTCTGATTTGGGGTGCTTTCTGCTCTCCAGACTTATAGCATGGCCTTTTCAACATCTGGGATTCGCTGCTCGAATTGAGATTGCTAGCGGCAAGCATTGTGATAGGAGCACTAGGTCTCACGACAGGGACGCTGTTAGATAGGCGTCGACGATGGCCTAGACCTCTTTCCGCCTGTCCAATAGAATGAATGCGGCTTGAAGAAGCAACTTTTCAGTCGCGGGGAGCAGAACCTTCACATACATGTCCATCTCGGGAAGAACAGAATGGATGATAGATGGCCGGCATCAGCGTCTCAGCACTTTATTTCCTCTTGGCTGTCTCAACAGCAGGACCTCCCTCATTTTCCACCATTCAGCTCATCTATGTGCATTATATCAGGCCGAGGAGTCTAGGCGTCTGATCCAATCCAGAGGCTGGCTCCTAAGATATGCCCAGCAATCCTCAGATCACGTCCTGTCCATCCTTCAAAACAAGCCTGATGCAAAGTGGCCTTTATCCTGGCAAATTATCCATATGGCCCCCTTGATTAGTATCGAACTTGCCAATGACCTGGTTATTCAGACTCGATTCGATAAGGCACTGCAAGAGAGGCTAAATTGTCTACACCACTTCAACTTATATCTTCAGTCCTATGTCACTCTGTCCATTACATATAGATCAACCTTGGTTCATTCAGCTTGACTCGCCTCGATAGATACCCCTCCACATATCGGAAAACATCATACCCACAATCTTGTTCGGTGTAGCCAATGCGGGGATGACAGAAGAGACGATACCCCCTCCAAAACCATGGTGCGACCCCAAGTCAGGACACGGTGAAACGAGAAGCTGAAGAATGAAAACTCCAACGAAAGCCACAGCTCAACATGGTCTTGTCGCACCTTTTCTTCTAGCTGGTCTCTTTGACGTGGGTCAGATTTTCCACGTTGCGGATGGCGCTCTGCAGAGCACTGGTAAGGTCGATGTGGAACAGAGGCCTGTGGACGCTGTTCACGATGGTAATCTTCTTCGTTGTGCGGTTATATGCCTTGCTGGCGTTGATTTCCTTGTGCAGGTCCAGCTCGTCGCTGCTGGCCGACTCACTCTTGATATCCTCACCGGTCGTGTATTGGGACTTGGCGTGCTGTGATGGAGCTTGCTCGATATCAATGCTCCGGGAGCGCGTCAGCCGAAGATTCTCGGCGGCTTCAGCAGCCGCGGCGGCAGACGAAGAGCCTCCGATCTCGGCCACGCTGAATATCGGTTTCCAGCGGTGGTATTCCGTCGTGGGAAGGGATGGATAGCCAAAGCCGGCCGAAGCAAGAGCGCGCTTGGTCCAACGATTGTTGATGTTGGCAAAGTGCCATTGGACGACGTCTGGAGCCGTGTATCGGTCCAGTTGGTTGCGCACGTCGATCAAATTCTGCACGCTGGTGACGTCGACATTGTTCACCGACGAGAAATCGAGGATGATGGCCTTGAGAGTGGGGAGGTGAGACCGGTCGGGTTCAGGACGGCCACCTCGCGGGCCCGGGTTATTCCACGGCCGGTCACCGGGGCGAGGCCAGCTGTCGGGGTTGGTGCGCCGCGTGTGCTCGAAGATGTATTTCACCAAGAAGTCGGTGTAGTGGTTGGCATTGGGGTAGTTGAAGCCCTCACTGAACCGGTAGATGAAAATGCCCGGGTATGAAGACTCGAAATGGACGGCCGGGTTGGAGCCGTCGTTGTGATCGAGGGGGAGGAAGATGTTTCGGATGGCGGGGTCGTCGTCGACCTGGTCGGACTGCGGCGGTCGATCTTGGACCTTGCCTTCAATCAACTGGTCACCGACGGCCGAGTGAATCTTGACTTTGCCCAGAAAGTGGCCTCGCGCCTTGACGACGCGGAACAGCAAAACCGCGGCACTCACGCAGATGGTCGTGTAGATGCCGTTCTCGATGCTCGAGAAGACCGTGACCAGGACACCGGCGAAAAAGATGATGACTTCCAGGGGCGACACCCGCCAGAATTGATACACGGTTTTGGGCGGAGTGATCAAGTCGCCCACGGCGTGAATGATGACCCCGGCGAGGGAGGCGTTGGGGATGTAGAAGAACATGGCCGGGAGTGCGTAGATGGCCAGGAGCACGACGACTGCGGTGATGACGCCGGCAAAGGGGGTCCGGACACCGGCCTTGGACTTGATGGCCGTCCTCGAAAAGGACCCGGTCGCGGGATAGGCACCGAGGAAAGGTCCGAGCAAGTTGGAGACTCCGATGGCGACCAATTCCTGTGATGGGTCAATGGTGTAGTTGTTCACCCGACCGAAAGACTTGGAAATGGCAATGTGCTCGATCAACAAGACGATGACGGACGATGGAAGCTCGCTGGCGAAGTAGCTGATGATCTTGGTGTTGATCACCGGTACGTGTGCATCCTTGAACCCTCTCGGAACTTTGCCTAAGATGGAAATCCGGGGGTTTTTGCGATTGTGCCGGGTGACCAGATAGCTGATCAAGATGTATAAGAGCAGGACAAAGGCGGTGCGCAAGGTGGAGAGGAAGAAGTAGATCTTTGCGCGGTGAGGCTGCTTTCGCGCCGCGTAGTTACAGCCGAAACGGATGAGGTAGAGCATGGTGAGGGCAGTCAGGCCCATGGCCGCATCGAGCTTGGTGTGGCCCAAATACTTCAGCGTATTGATAATGACCAGGTAGGTGGACGCCCGAGTGTTGAAGCCTTTGACTTTGATCCCCATCAAGGTCGGCACTTGGCCCGCGGCAATGTTGAGCGCCGACCCGGTCATAAAGGCCGAGATGGAGGCCAAGGGGATAAAGTCCACGATCCAGCCGCATCGAACGATTCCGATGAAGCAGATGATGGCCCCAGCGATGACCGCAAGAGCAGACGCGACCACATGGCCGGGGATTTCCGGATGCTCAGCGGCGACCTTGTTCACGACGTTGCCCGTGATGGTCGACATGACCGCGACGGGACCGATCGTGATGTCCTTGGACGTCGCAAAGAACCAGTATATCAACACGCCCATGAATGAAGAATAGAGGCCGAATTGGACTGGCAGCTCCGCCAGTTTGGCGTAGGCCATGCTCTGCGGCACGACGACGGCGCCGACCGTGATGCCGGCCACAAGATCCCCAATGAGCCATTGAACGTTGTACCGGAGAATCCACTTGGTGAAGGGGAACAAGTTGTGGACATAGTTGAACGCGTCTCGGCGACTCGGGACCAAGCTTCGCAACCAGTCGATCGTTTTCGGTTCTTCCTCGACGTAGGTCTCCGCCGTGCTCACCGAATAGGCCGATTCGCCACGGGTCAATGCCTCCTCGCGGGCCTGTTGCTCCGCGAGCTTGATGCCCAAGACTTTGGCCAAGCCGTGGCCAATCTTGGTCGACCTCGATGCCATTCCGGCCCGAGGGAGACACGAGGCCTATGAACGTCGGCTCTCAAGACTTCTGGAGGCGCGGCGAGCGTGAAGGTGGAAGATGGGCGCTCTCGACTGGTGGTCAAGTCCACGTAGAGAATGGTCTGCCAAGCTGATAAGATATGGTAGCCGCTGGAGGTGTTTCCTATCAGCGCAGCCGACGCAGCCTCAGAGGTAAGCGCTAGTCGATGCTGGTTGAAGGATCTCGCTGTGTGCGAGGGAGGCGAGCTGGCTGTATATGGGAAAGAAACCACCCAACAACCCTGCGCATTTGACACGAAAACTGGAAGCTTTTTCTCGCTAGCCGTAGATGCAACCGTGTGCCCAGGCCTCGGGGGAGAAGACAACTAGGGATGGCCCGATCGCGTGTGCCTTGGCTCAAGTGAGGCGTGAAGGGTGACACGCAGTTGGTGGTCGAGTCGGTCGAATTTGAAGAGAGGGACGTCGACACGAGCGTAGATGGTGCAATTGAGATCACGATATGAGACCAAGCATTAGCGGCGTGGGGAGCTTCGAATCTGCCATCAGCTGGAGATTTACTTTTCACATTTCCATCTGCATTTTACAGAACGGCACGATGCGGTGGGGGGGGACGATGTCTAGGCAGCAGAGATAATGGGCCGTGTGTGGTCGCGCCATACCTTTTCTCTCGTTCCCATTATACACCACGACTCAGCATTTCCTTTGGTCGCCTATATTCTCCCTGTTCCGGTTCTTCGCCACCTGCTTTGAATGGCAAAAGAAAAATCAATGGCGTGCTCATCTAGATCAAGATCTGTTTGCCATGATGCTTGTCGCGTGGCCGGGGCCATTGCAACATCAGGTTCTGTGACCGCAAATCTTCAAGGCTCGGCACCAACGCTAGTGACTAAATATTTCCATTATCATCTCGCACTCCGGGGCAACATCCAATCACGATTCGCTGTGGCTGCAAGGGCCGTTGAGCTAAACGCTGACGCGATATCTATCAAAAATGAGGCCATAATTGAAATCCTGGCGCACGTGACCTAAGCTGTCTTGTGCTAACCTCGTATACATCTTTGATTCAAGCCAACTAATCATCCCCTTGTTGATGGTCTCACGTACGGAGACCCTGACTCACACACTCTCTTCTCGCTAGCCCCGTCGCTGCTAGACAGGGCCCCTTCTCCGCGGTGGACACTCACCTGGCCCGGCTCAATTCCGATCCACCCATCTCAATCTCAATCAGGGAGATCGTGTAGGCTGTGGAGAGGACGAAGCCGGGGTGCGGGCTGCAGATACAATACATTAGCGATCGTTTCCGTTGCAGGGACTTCCAGTCTAGCCTCGCCCTAATGTCCGGGTTGAAGAGAGATCGAAGGGACAGGGGGAACGACACCAACCGTATAGATGTAATGGATTGATTGGTGCTATCTCGACAGACCGGCGGCGGCACCGGTGCTGGTGCATCTCAGTCCAATGCACGTCGATCATCTATGGCTTGATGTCGCAATATACCATCGTCTCCAAGTTGAAATCACGCTCAGCAAAGTCAAAAAATTTGTCTATGTTCCCAAACGTGATGCCATGCTCCCGGCCGGCCTCCCCGTCACCAGATGTCGAGAACGCCGACGGACAGGTCCAGGCGCCGACTCCGCCAAACGCCACCTATATGCACAAATGCCTGCCTGTGGGATGCTGCGGGCTGATGAGGCCACCAGGGCGCATCCACCGCCATCTTCATATCGGTCGTATTCGTCTCGCTTTCCCCGTCGTCAGCGCGGCCGAATGCCACGGTGCTCTACTGCGATGCGCATTGCATCCTCTCGGTCCCCGGGGGAATGCCATCTTCGTCTTCGTCCTCGCCCAGGACCCCGGCGCCATGCGCCCGGGCTTGCTGGCGGGGGTCCACGTCTTCGAGGTCAAAGTCCTCGACCATGCTGTCGGCCGGCGGGAGATTCTGTGCCATCCGGGGAGGGAGAACGTTCTCCAGCAATTCGAGGTTCTGTAATTCCGCCTTGTTGGGGAACTTGACGTCGAACTGAATGTAGAGGTTGCCAAAGTCGTGGTGTCGAAACGAAGGCATCCCCTGGCCTTTGATGACCTTGATGGCCCCTGCACCGGTCATGTGAGCAAAGCACAGCGGAATGAGAGAGAGAATCTTACCAGGGGTGATGGGCTCGCCGGGGAAGATGTTGACGGTCAGCCACCGGTCATCCAAATGCTCGAGATATATTTGGCCGCCCGCCAACGCCGTCAAGAGGTCGATTTCGGCGTGGTAAAAGAGATCATCATCCTTGCGCTGGAACCGCGGGTGAGGCTTCTGTTCGATCTCGAACACGACATCGCCCGGGAGCACGCCGGGCAACTGATCGCCTTCTCCTCTGAATTCGATCTTGTGCCCGTTCTTGACCCCCCGGTCCACGTGGACGTGCAGGACCTTGCGCTCGACCACCGTCTTCTTGCCACCGCATTTCTTGCAGCGATCCCGGTCGCGGATGGTTTCACCTTCGCCCTGACACTCGGGACAGACGGTCTGGAAGCGCTGGATCATGGGCCCCATTTGTCGCATCATCGTCTTCATCCCGGCACCGTTGCAGCCCGGACAGACGCGCACCGCACCCTCTTTGCCACCGCGGCCGTCGCACCCCGGGCAGATGACAGATTTCTGCAAGGCCAGCTTCGACACCTTGCCGCGGTAGATGTCCTCCAGCGAGACCTTGTGCACATGATGTATGGTGCGAGCTTTCTTCGGTCCGGTGTCGCGCATTCCCCCACCAAACATGCCACCGAAGGCCGATCCGCCGCCGAAGAATTGGGCAAAAAGATCCTCGGCCGCCATGCCACCCGCGCCCATGCCACCTTGCTCGAGGCCTTCTTCGCCATATTGGTCGTACAGTTGCCGCTTTTGCGGATCCGCAAGGACTTCGTATGCTTTGGAAAGGTCTTTAAACTTCTCGGCCGCTTCGGGGTTGTGCGCATTCTTGTCTGCACGAACGGTCAGATCCCCGACCACGACCGGAAAAAATATAAAAAGGCTGGGGCCAGTCTTCCTTACCAGGATGATGCTTTAGGGCGCCTTTCTTGTACGCCGTCTTGAGTTGGGCCTCGGTGGCCGAAGGGTCGACCTGTGGTGACTGGTCAGGACCGTGTCCTTCTGGCGCAAGAGGCGAGGGAACAACTCACCCCGAGGATATCATAGTATTTGGTCTCCTTGACCATTGTGGCGCCAGGCGTTTTACAGCAAACAGATAGGAGCGAAAGAACAAGCCGTGCAGGACGTGGGCTTGGTGTCGATCTTTGCAGAGATGGAGCTTCTAGAGGAAGTGTGGTTCACCAGGCAGGTCCAAGACGGAGCAGAGTGTTCACCACCCTTTGATAGTGCAAAGTCAGACCTTCGAGGACAATATTGGAAAGAGAGAACTAATGAAAGGCTGTGGTGAGGCCGTCGGCTTTTAGATTACCGTCTCCTGCGCAGCCACAGGGACCAAGGCCGCGTCTGAAATCTTCTCGTTGGTCAGCCGCTGCAGAGGCTGAGGATCGTCCGCCAAGAAAATTCGATCTCATTTCTACGGGATTCCATCTGGTTCTTGGCGGCAAGGCTGACGACTCCGGTCTTGTCACTTTTGGCCGATATTGTCATCTTCACAAAGGCAACAGCCACATTCTCAGTCCGAATTAGCGGAGGTTAGATTGATGGAGTCGACATGTCTGTGAAGCACGGACAAAATATTTGAACCCAGTTTCTGGAGGCTGGATGGCCAGGCCTCATTGGGTTTCGGAAGGCCGGGACCGTTCTGAGCCGAGGCCAAGGCCCCACCACCATGGACAGGGTTCGCTGAAAGGAATAGGTGAGCCTAAAGGAGGCCACTTTGCGTCGGTATAAATGCCAGATTATCTCTCCTTCAACATTGAATTCCTTCCTAAAGTCCAGGAAGGTGTCAGGCAGACAAACTCTTTCTCACCACTCGACCATACGAGTCTGACTGGCATGCGTGCAAGCAGGTGCATTCTGCAGGTGCGAGTTCCAGATCACCCTGAAGCTGGTGTCCTCGGGTGCCCAGGACAGCGATGAGAAGCCAAGTTGTGTCCCACCGCAAGCAAATGTGGTGGATAGATCGCCCGGCAAAGAGAGCTATAACATTGCCAGTGCGCTTTGTAAGTTGTTTTCCATAATCAGTTTCATTCGAATCGCCTCAGTTTGTTCGTTGGTGGCGATCACTGGTGGAACAGAGTAAAAGCATCTGCTGGGTCGGTGTTTGTTCGGCCTCAGGAGGATCATGATCAGGTGAACGTCGAGACCGGACCTTGAGAAGCTCTTTGATTCTGACTGCTCGGATTACCACATCCACGGGAGATGTTTGCACATCCATCTCTCTTGATCTCTGAAAGTCTCGTGATGGTGACTCGTGCCATGACTGAAGCGGGCCCAGATGTGGAAGGGAACGAACGAACCAACATGCCCTGCCTCTTCAGTGCCCTCTTCGCGACGAGGATGGTCATCACCTCGCCGATGAGTTGCTGCGAATCTTTGACAAGGAAAAGGATGGTCAAATGATCGTCAATGTCCCCATCAAGGCCTTTCATATTTTTCCTCGGAACGCATCTTTTGCCGATATGGTACTGACGACGTTTGAGTTCGGGCCTCTTCCCACAACCTCCTTGCGGGCTCTTCGCAAACATAGTCCCACCACAGATATCGCCTCATACAGGCAAGATAGTGGCTGCAGTCTTTGACGGGCCACTGGTCGAGACACAGCTTGTTCTTCCTGACGTACCAGGCGCGATCCCCGGTTCCCGTGGCCGCGATTCCGCCACACGTCGCAATCCACAGCATGACGCGTGGATGGTGGTCCCAGCATTGGTGCAAAGTACAGCAGTCCAGTGCCCGACGCAGTCTCGTGGCGAGCTTGGGCTTGACGCCCGCCACTGCCGGGAAAGGGAACAGGACCATCTCACTGTAGATGAGAGCTGAGAGACGACAGGCCTCGTAGAGTGCGTCTGCTGGCCCGAGCAGACCGTCAAAGGCCGGAAGCGAAAGGAGCCGGTGCTGCACCGCGTTGCGGGAGCGAATGATGTCGATCAACGGTGGCGCGCTCGGATGGTCCTCGTGGTAGCGAGTTAAGGCGTCCGTGACGGCGCGAGCCTGTGCAATCGCCATGAGGAGGTCATCAATGTAGATGGTGGATTCGGAGCGGGAGAAGCCATAAGTCGCATACCTCCCGTCGGCGCCGCCGTCGTCATCGCCGTCGTCATCATCGGTCGAGATTGAGGAGGCGATTTTCCATCGTGATGGGAATACGGGCGCAGACTGTGAGACGGTGTGGCCGACCAATTCCCCACTATGAAGATTTAATCAGTCATGCATCCAGGTCCACAACCTCGAGGAGAGTGGCTCACAATGCTATCGTATCAGCCAAGCCATGCAATTCAATCGCGTCGAGGCCACCTTTCTGTCCGACCAGAACGTACAATGCGTCCAAATGCGCGGGGACAAACAGGAGACTGCCATAAAAGTCCAGGTTCTGCGCCCTGGCCAACGGCGATGGCGGATGACATGGCTCCAAGTCCGGGCGTGCCCTCTGTTTCGGACCGTGAGCGGCCAGGATCAGAATGGAGACCAGCAAGGTATCGGAAGGCGTGACCTCTCGAGTCCGAAGCGTCTTGTTGATCAGTTTGATCGCTTGCGTTTGGTACGACAGCTGAAGAAGGCTGGATTGACGGTCTGGTGCTTGACCTCCATTGAGATAGGTGTGATGGAGGCCGGCGGCAAAGACAAAGCCAAAGAAGGCCATGGACGAGTTCATGGCACACTGCAGCCACGCCGTTTTGACCGGGTTTTCGCGGAGATCAGGGCCTGATGGTGAAACACCGGGCCAGGTGATGTGAAAAGCTGAGGGAATCTGTCAGTCTGTCTCTCCACAGAAGACTGATTTTGACGCCCGAGGTGGGAGTATTCATGGTCGGTACCGCGTCCGGAATGGAGAGAAGTCATTGACATACCGTGATCGAGAACTTCGTGAACGTACATTGGTAGATCCTTGATCGGGTAAATATTGAAAGGGTCAACTCTGCCCTGACCAAGAGTCATATCAACCGCTTGTGGCAGATTCCATTTCTCGGGGAGCGTGCGAGGCTGACGATGATCATCCGCGTCCATCATCACATCAGCCACTCCCAGCATCCTTTCTGCTCGAGAAGACAACTGCCCTTCCGAAGCCGCGAACGCTTTTCGCCGTCCTACCTGGTCAGACCAGCATCAGCCGGGATGGTCATGACGCTTACGGGATCCTCGCTGGTTGAGGCGGTTTTGCAATCTCCTGCGCACCTGTGGAGACGCAACTCCCGCCCATTCTTCGTCCAAGCTTTGCGCCTCGGGATGCGTCCTCTGCAGCACCACGGGGCGCAGGAATCCATCACGATGTGCTGTCACGTCCTCTGCACTCTCGGTGCTGACAACGTTTGGGGGGGGAGACATGGCTCAAGGGGCGCCGGATGACAACGGGAGTCGAGGTTTGCCGGGGGGAGATTTGCCTTCCATAACTTTGCCACGGTCTGGCAATCAGAAGATTAACAATTCATCGGCCCTGGTGACCAAGGAAAGAACTTTTGTACGGATCCCCCGTGTTCGCGGGGGGAGCTGACCGCCAGTGGGCTCGAAACAGTCTCTCCCGCTGTTGTCCGCAAGCACAACGTCCCTGCTAACAACTAGGCCACTTAAAATGGACCTATGGGGTAAAGAAAGGAATCGCCCTTCTCTACCTGACTCTAACTTTAACCTACCCCATGTCGGCCCGGGCTTCGTGGCCGCAGCCCCTACAAGTGCTGACGTTCCGCGAGGGCAGTAAGCCGGGGCAGCGAGCCCGAGCAGCATCACGTGCCATCTGCTCTGTTGAGGAAATGAACCATGAAACCATTCGCTAACACCTGAGAGAGCAACATTAGTAACGGAGAGAAAATTGACCGGGGAATGAATAGCAAATGCATGCCAAACAGAAATCCGGCGCACCTTTTGATCTCAATTTCCTTCCACTTCCTCGTCTTGGTCGATGTATTCTCGCTTCATCTCATGAAACCGAACCATGTCATCCGTCCAGACGTTTCCGGTCTCACAGAGTCCGGCCTTGCCTCCTCGATACCCTTGTTCAAGGAATGACTGGACAGGAAATAAAGGCTGTCGCAGAGTCATTGTTGCATGGTGACAAATTTGACATTATGAATGTCAAGAGCCGATATGCCGGCCAGCCACGAGTCGGCATACATCATCAGCATCCATGCTCACACTTCTAGAAACTGGGCGCCGCTCTTGCTCGTCGGATATGTGGCTGACCATTGATAGCATGAATAGAAACTGCTCCTGGTAACCGTTACTGGGAGCCATGAGATTTATCCCGAGAGGTCACTAATGGGATCCAGATTGAACACAAGTCTCACAACATGCCTTCTGTTACGTGAACGCCTTGCCTTCTTCTACTGTCTCTTCTCTTTGATCGATCAACCGTCTTCACATTGCATGGTTCATCCACTATGACTACCTGGATCATGCTGAGTGCGAGGCGGTGCGGACTACATGGCTAGTCCCCAGTCCTAGTCAGTCAGAGGAGTGTGGTGGCCACGGGGACAAACGCGTCAAAGAAAGTCATCAAGCCCAACAAATTATTCATGGAATCCTTGGAAAATCTTCTCGACGTCGGTCATTCATTGGCTCAAGATCCAGCAACTGCATGCGTCATCATAACAGGATGACGAGCAAACAGTTCACGGCATCAAATCAATTGCCAACCAGTACGCTTCTCATTTAGCCGCAGTTCCCATGCTAACGTCTGTAGAGTCATCAAAAGGAGGCAACGGTTCCGGTCTTTGCTCCACATGTCGAGGAAACCGCCCACCGTTTTCCCTTTCCAAACCAGAATCCAAAGCAAGGACAACCACGACTGCCCCGCCAAAGACTATAGATAGACCTCAAGGCCCGAATCAAGATCGCTCATCAGCCAGCTTTCCACAATTCTCCGCGGATAGAATTAAGAAGACGAACCCGTATCAAATCAAACTGCTCTGGCGAGACGTCAGGGCATTCAAAAGAACCCCCTCATACGCACGCCCAACTAAGTCGAGCCTACTAAAGAAAAAGTCGATCCAACGAGAGAAAGAGTCTCATTTGAATAACCACCGTCCGTTGGATGAAGACACGGCGACCAATGAGGATTCAACAGGCTCTTCCACTGCACCTACCTCTGCGATAGCTTTTTGCGGAAGTCTGAGCGTCACGGTCCGCGACGTTGACTTTGAAGACACCCAGTTAATTCCGCGGGGCGTCGACATATATCGAGAGGTGGATCTGAGTCTGGGCTTTCTGGCAGGACCGTCCGCCTATTTTGGCTCCGAAAACCCTTCGAACCCGTCCCAGTCACGCGAATTTTACCGATCCATTGTTCAAAAGAGCCGTGCAGTTGAACGGGACATAGACGATTCGATCTTCCTTCCAATGGGCGCCGACTTTGTCCAGTCCGTGCAGAGGGTGTATCTCACCCTGGCAAGGGAACGCGTTCCAGCAGCTGAGTTCAAGGCATATGCTTATTAGACTCTGTTCATGGGGCAGTACGCCCTCTTAGGAGACGACGCAAGAAGTCGACTCTGTGCTGTACGGTTTCTGGGATGGTCACTCAAGCCCTGCGGATGCGGTCTGTGGCGTGCACCTCCGATCCTCCCTCCGAACCCTCCTATTTTTCAGCCATTTGGCTTCGACATTTCCCCTCACTGTCAATTCTGGCTTTGCGACCAGATTTTAAATGCCGCTGATCGAGAAAGCATTCACCAGGTCGTGCATTGCAAGGCCTTTGGTACATTCTGTCTCTATTTCTCGATTGAGTTTGGAGCCACCACTGATGACACGCGAGTCGAAGATGAGAAGCGGGTCGTGGAGAACCGGCTAGCCGCCGCTGGTGCCGTTTCCTTGTTCAATCGCTGTCAGTTGAAGCTCGATGCCTATCCTCACCCCACTCCAGAGCAGTTAAAACTCGTTCGCCATTATGGACTGACGATGGAGAAAGAAGACTGGGCACTATGGCGCTTTGAGCCCAAAATAGCCAATGACGCTTGGGCAGGCTGCACAATGCGATATCTTCTAGGCCACACCTGTAGGGCTAAAGGAGGGATTCGCATATTGCTTTCATGGATCAACGAGATTCATCGCTGGGGCCTTTGCGAGTACGCCCTTGGATGTAAAGAGGATGTCAAACAGATTCTGAGCAGATCAGAGGACCCGTGATAGCGTCCTCGGCAGCGAGATCGATGATGGAGCTCAAAGGGCCGGTTTCTGCGCATTACATCGCCAACGGTAGAACTCTACAAAATCTTGCCCGGGGAATTCTCTGTTCGACTTGTAATGTGTGCTGCTTCCTGGCGGGCTGGAGGCTATTTCTCGGCAACAACTTATGCCGCCAAGAGCTGGTTGTTGCGAGGCCGCTGAATGGATGCCCTGGTTTCAGCCTCGAGGGCGTTTGCGACTCAGGGGAAAAGGGGCACAGTTTGTGCAGCACCTGCAGCACAGGTTGACATTCAACTGATGACAGCCTTCTTTGGTTTATTGCTCTCGATCTACGATGGAGTACATAAAACATAACCCAATACAAGCACACTCAAACATGCTTCCATTGTGGCGCAGAAGGCCTCGGGCCGCAATGCCTCGCCATGTCACCTAAACCAGACACCCTGGCATTGTATTATTCGTACATGGTCCAGATAACAGTTGGACACGGTAGTCGGCAATGTAGTGAGGCACTGCATGAACTCAGCCTCGTGGGTGCGTTGGGCCACGTCTGCTAGCGCATGTGGCTGAAACGACGGGCGCGCCTAATCAAACATTGCTGGTAAGGCTAAATCGTGTCCTTATAAATATAGACGACCTTCGAAGCATCGAGGTCAATTGTGGCACAAGAGCCAACAATGGCAGATCCAATCAGTCCTGAACATGAGGAAAGGAATCTTACCTTCTGTGGCCCTCTCGACCAAGTCGCTCTCGAGTTCACCAAGATTGTCGACTTCATGCGCACGGACGATGATGGTCTTGTGTTCCGGCGGTTCGAAAAACTCAACTTGTACAATCTCTTATTCCTTCAACACAAGCTCGCCGACATTGACGATCGAGTGGCAATTCACGAGACGTATGGAAAGGGAGAAGCTTTGGCTGAACTTCTACCGAAGTTGGAGCCGTTGATGAAGAGCTACAGTAAGACTCGGGAATCGTTCACAGGACCCCATCTCAATATCGGTTAGATGAAGCCCTTCTCACCCAGACTCAAATGAGGAAAGTCCCGTCCACACCGGCTTATCTGGTTTCCGATCTGAAGGAATTCTCCAAAGAAAAGCTCAGACCGCTTCTCCATGAGCTCAGCCCTGGGAACGGGTGGGAGGAGCTGGTATCGCTGGCTGCAATGAGTAAAGGACGGATACACAAGTTTATTGAGAAACGGACTTACCTGGCAAGGTGGTTCAAAACGGTATCACATGTCCTGTCTCACTCGGTCTGGTTTAGCGTCGACCGCAGGTATTTCTCTGCGATGATGCTAATAATACTAACCCAATTTTTCCATTAGAATAAGGATAATTATCCTGAGTCGGGAGCCTTCAATTATTCGGAGCGAGGAGTCAGGATTGCAGAACAAACCATAGTGAACGTTGTCTTTTGCATCTTGGTCCTCGCTCCGATATTCTTGCTCTCATTCGTCGACGGTAAAGCTGCAAAGCTGGTGATCGTGCTGGCATGTGTCCTGCTCGCCTCCTTTGTCGCATCGGTATTATCAGACAGGGTCCAGAACACTAATCTTGGAGTCGTGGCGGCGTGAGGAGATCCCGGTGGTGTCTGTAGATGTGAGACTGACTTTCAGCAGGTACACGGCGATCCTCGTGGTGTTCCTTGGGGGGAACGGCCCTGTTGCAAACTGTACCTGCCCATAGCGATGGACCGTCGTGCTGGGATGTCTGTTGGTTTGGGAAAGCGTCTTCTGTATCATTTGGTGACGTGGAACGGCATTGGCGCAATTGGACCCATAATCGGATTTGAGGCGTGGTGGATAGAGCAGCCAGAGGTGTAGTAATGTAGCCAGATAAACGAGGGCTTGGACGAAGTCGATCACAACTTCTCATATCGGTCGTGCGGTGCATTTCCCATCAAGACTGCCTTGCCACGACGGTTCTCCAAAGTGAAATCACGGTTGTCCCAGACAGTCCACCGTTCAATTCCGAATCCTTCTGGCCCAGGGAATATTCGCATTGTGTTGCCGGAAACGCGGGCTTTCATTGGCGAAGAGCTTTTGCTTTTCCCGCGCAATATCACATCTCCTGCTGGGGTGATTTCGAGTTTTTGGCCATATCTCACATGTTGGTACGTCCCGGCGAAGTCGTCAACATTTTCGGACCAATTTAATGTATCTTCGTCCGCTCGTTCAAGATCTTGGAGTCGCGTCGAAGATCGGGTTCCTTCCTCGATGGCTTTGGTCACGACATCCACCCGTGGAGAGAGGTTGAAGGCCTCTTGAAGGACATAGCGTGCAATGTGATCGGTGACATCCAGCGGGCCGGATGAATTGGCCAGCACAATAACAAAAGTTCTCTCGTCCAATGAGATGTAGAGAGCGGACGCAAAGCCGTCGACAGCACCAGCTTTGTAGTATACTTCACACGGATCTCCATCGGGATGCCTGCCCAGTGTGTATGGAGGGAATTGATCAGTCGGTGACAAAATTCTGTTGGTCGATTCGTTTCCGGCGAATATGGAGTCCAGAGGACAAATCATGCCTCCGAGGGAAGTCCTTATCCCGTCACCGTGGTTGGAACTGAGGCCAAAAAAGCGCAGTGTATCCTCCTTTTCAAACTTGGTGTTGAGATGATCCAACGCCCTCAGGAATTCCCCAATAAGTTTAGCAAGGTCTTCGGTGCAGCTCCAGACGCCTAATGACGCTACTTCGACAGTGTCGTCGAGGTATTTCCGCTCTGGCAGACGATCAATTCGCCTCCGGTCGCCGGAGACTCGGTGGCCCGCGGCAACGATGGCTCCTTCGGCCTCCAGCTTTTGCAACGACGCCTCGTCCATGACCGTATATGACATCCCGAGAGGGTTGAATACTGCCTCTTGCATGACTTGACTGAGTTTTCGGCCGGTGAGTTCTTGCAGAAGCAACCCAGCAATGATGTGATCCGCATTGGAGTATTCGTCCATGTTTTGTCTCGACCCTGTGAAATAGTCTTCCGTCAATCGGGGAGCGACTTCGAGGAATTCGTCTTCGGACATGATGAATGTTCCGTCAGGAGCGATGAGATATTCGTTCATAGGGGCAAATCCATTTCGATGAAGCAGAAGCTCTATGAGAGATGGATCACGCGAGGGTCGGCGTATCAACGGTTTGCCATGGCGTCTTCGAAGCTCGTTGAAAAGATCACAGACCGACTTGTCCCAAGAAAGGCCGACAGCCTTGTATTCCCCCCCTGTGATCAGCCTGTAGATGGCGACATTGAGGAGGATCTTGCTCAAAGACGCTATCGAATATAGAATTCTCACGCCTGCTTTGTCCACGTGGCTGTATGAGGAAGATTGAGATGGAGTCGGCGAGGGACTACGGTCTGGAGGAACCGGTTGCGTCCTGGCGGCCGAACCTGTGGACTGCGGCCGAGATCCAACACTGGGAGGTGGTTGAGGCGGTGGCCCAATGAAGGTTCTCGCTTGCGAGCGACCCTGCCTCTCAAAATACAGTGATACTGAAGGGCTTTTTGAGAAGGCACAGAGGCACTGCAACTGCACAAGGCGGTTAGGGGCAAAGAGGTCGAGATCCGCTGGTGAGGGAGGAGGCTGTTTGGACTTCATTTTGGGGCGGCGATGACGCATCTCAGATGCATCTGTAAAACAAAGACAAGGCAGCTTAATTTGCATCGAACCAAGTAACGACAGTAAAAGGGGTGCAAATATGGTATGAGACTCTCTGAAAAGCACCGGTGTTCAGTATGGCAGGAGCCCCTAGAGACTAACCTAGCCGCGGGCGAAAGAGACCCATTCTTTCTGGAAAGGTTTTCCTTCCATCTTGGGCCGCTATCCAGGTACAGACCACCGCCGCACACACATCGATCGGCCATTCCGCACGCCAGCCAGGCTGTGATCACGATGGGTCATGATTTGGCTGTGTAGGGCTGGTGGCCGGGATGTCAGTTCACTGACCAAACCTCTCGTTTGCGTCATGGAGTGCGAGTGGACCTGGTGCACGCTGTTCCCGTACCTCCCTAAGAGCTCATGTCAGCGTCCAACCGCAACTGCCGCCTTACCTCCCACGCTTTGGATTCCCTTCCCTTGTCGAGCTGAACAAACGACAATCTCAGTGCAGTCGGAGAATTATCGCGAGGGATGTTGACCGGAGCGCATGCTCTTGATCCAACCACGAGCCGCGACGATCCCAGGATTCGATATACGACCTGTACCAGTGAGCCTCCAGACTCGACTCGACCGAATCGAAGCACATCTGCCTCATTTGAGTTCTGGCCGCGGAATCAATGAAGGATTGACGTTAGGACTCGACTCCTGCATGGAATCAAGAAGAGATGACACTTTAAGTTGAGCGCTTGGGTTTGTCACTTGCGGTGTGGATCGATGCCACATTGTGTAACCTCAAGCCGGACATGGTCTCTCCGGTCCCAACCCAAGCCTGTTTGACTCAGATGGCCGTTTACTGAGGAAAAGACCATGTCCACATCATTCATGCGGCAACCGAAAGCCGCTTCGGCAGATGTCGACTTCTGACATCTCTCCTCGACTCCCCGACGGGCGGCCCAGTGCCACACGATTTCACATGGATAGAGCATCTATCGCATGAATGCCCAAAAGACAGACACGTGCAGATGTCAACCATATGCTGCCGACGAGAGGGTCCCGGAACGATCGAAGCCTGGTGCTCTTGGCCACATGCTGGCAAGTGCAGGACGCCCAATGAAAGGCAAGAGCGCTCGTTTTCCCATTCCTTTCGTCGCAGACAAGGCTGTGGCCGCTGCACAAGAACCGAGGTTCGCGTCTCGTACTTTGTGCGGCGGTCAAGGACCTGTCAACGCAGCCACACCAATAAGGTTGGCAAGTAAGCGAGGCCCCATAGAGGACCCGCTGGACGCTGCTGCATTCGAACCTGGAGAGGATATGAGTTATAATTGCTTACCGGAGATTCAGGTCCATGGGATGCCGCAATGGATGGGCCCTTTCTGCTCACAAGATTGATTGTCCGCCTTCATATGCCGCAAACAGGGAGAGTGTGGGTACTTCTTCTCTCGACTGGCCACACTCAAAAGACGAGACAATAGGTCTGAATCCGAACGGTGGGCCTTGCTCTCGATTTGGTACCATGCCCCCTTTATGGAGAGGACTTGAGACCGAGGATGAAGAACATTGGTGGACGCGAAACTCCCGGTATTTTTTGCTGCACCAGCTGTTCTCCTCCCCGTTTCGTCCTCTCTTATCCCGAACCAGAGTCATTTCAAGACCCTGGTACCTCCAGCCTTTGGTGCTCCCATGATTGAATCAACAGGACGATGTGTGCGTATATGGCTTTGGCCCAACCGCCAATGCGCAAGCTGTTCGCGACGGCAGCCGTCAGAAAGCCTGGCCTGGAGAATTTATCCCAGACTCTGAGAAAAGGGCGACCGGCTTCATTACGAATGCACAATGAGGCAACGGCTGAGACTGAAGAGTTGCTGTGGCCGGTTGCGGCTATGAGTGGTCCATCTCCTTTAATGCGCTTGCCGGTGTCAGGATAAAATTCGGACACCTTGACTGGAGATGCGGAACATCCAACGGTCGAAGAGAATGGTGCCACTCGACGGATCTGGCGGATGGATGCTCTCTGGGTATGCCATGACTATTCCTGTGCCGATGGTGCTGAGCAACCAGCTGTCGTCGCTGGCGTTGTGGGGAAAAAATGCTAGGTGCGGGCTGATCTAGCGCTGTTCGAGTCGGGACGCTGGTGTGGCCCGGCTTCAATGTCGCTTCGAGCAAGTAGCAAGCTCGATATTGATCATGGCTCAGCTGGTGAGTTCTTCTGTCGAAAACGTACGGAGTGGCTGTTGGGAGCTGACAGTACAGGCCGCCCAAGACGTTAGTCGAGCGCTTATTCCGGGGTCGTGTGCACTTCGAGCACCATGAGACTCCAGTTATCTACAACCTTTCACTTTTCGCAGCTTATAGCCTCTTGAGAGAGCGTCAGCCATGTCGTCTGGTGCCTTTAAATACGGCCCCCGGCGGCAACAAAGTCCTGTTCCTACCGACGCTCGTGCCAGACTAAAGGGCCCCAAATCTTCCCTTCCGGAACAGCCACCACCACAACAAGATAAGGAGAAGAAATCGGACAAGTCGGGGGGCCCGAGGGAGATCAAACAGAAGAAGCAGCGGTCAGCTTCGACTGACAAAGAAAAGGCGAGTCTATTGGAATGGTCGAGCCGGAATTGGTCGTACTGATGTTGGCAGCTCAAATGTACCCTGACCTAATGCGAAGCTCCGTTGAAGAGCATTCGCGATTGACACTCGACCATCACTTCAAGTCAAAGATGCCTGGGCTAGGCCATGAAGATATTTTACATTCTTGGACAATATACACCTGGCCCGCGGTTTGTGTGAACTGCAAGCGCAGGTGTTCCCGCCATTGACGGGCCTCCATGCTCAGGAGGGTTAGCTTACTGAGATGCTTCTTGATCTCATATCTTCTGTTCCCTGAGCGTTACAATCGCGTATAAGAATGTCCTGTATCCTCCTGTACCGCTTCGCTTGTCCTATAGGCCGATTGTGCAGTAGAGAATGCTTTCAGGAGCATCCAGCGGCTGCACAGCATCTGAGGTAGGTCTTTCCGTCTGCCATGTCCAGGTTCAACGCTAACTGAAACGACCAGCTTAGGAGAAGTACAAGGCTTCAGTGAATGGCCAAGCCCGAGCATTGCGATATCAAGTTATAGATTCATGGTCAGATCTTCCGTCTAGCTTACCAACAACTAGCTAACAAGATTACAGGTAGAGTAGACGCACCTGAGGAGCCGCCCATTTCGCCGAAAAGATATCGTTTAGAAGAATCAATGTCGCAGCTCGCCATCGCAGCTCGCGAACGAAGGAAGCGCCTCAAGGAGATTATTACAAATAACCTTCCTCATATCCTCTCCGACAGAAGTCCGAGCTCGAATACCACGGGTGAGAACCGTCTCGAGTACGTGTGCAAACGGTTCAAGAGGCCAGCAGGAGATACATATCAAAGTGAGCCAATCCATACCACTCACCCTGGGCACAGTAAGTGCGCCAGTAGCGCTCTAAAATATGTCTGGGCTTGAAGAATCATTAGGTTCAGAATGGGAGGACTGGGGAAGAGCTGCTATGGCAAACACGACGAGCAAAAGCTTGTGCCCTTCACCACTCGGGGCCATTACTCTTCTTGGTGTGCCGCTGGTTATGATAGCCATGTCGAGCAATCAGTGCCCATTTCTTCTCACCCTGATGAAAGGGATTTTCAAGCATGGTCGGGCGATTCCGCAGCAACCTCAGAAAATCACAGCAAGATTCTCGCACGGTGCTTCCTACCGACGGACAAAGTTCCTTGCAATGTGCGTGCCGTCCCCATCGACGGAAAACTTATTGAGTCTCCAGCTTTGGTGGTAAGCATGATATAGCATTGGGAGCGGAGCAGTCATCTGATCGCTCGAACGGCAACGGACTTGACTCGGTCTGCAACTGTTTGGTGTCGATGCTCACGTTCGTCGACAGCGACGTATTTCTGCTGCAACGCACGCACGCAGTATCGAAGATGACGGGACCCGTCAACCTCCATGCTATTCCTTGGATCAGACTGCACAGGAAGATACTCTCCTCTGCCCTTCTTTTCATGTCAACCAATCAAAATGGCCATGTCATATCCCTGTCGATCCCTTTACGGTGACAATTTATGCTTCTACCTCAGATGCCATAAGTGAAGCACTGTGATGCGGTCGCGACGGCAGTAATCCCTGCAGAGCAATGAGAGCCATTGGGATGCATTGTCAAGCTCAAAAGAGACTTTGCTGCAAGGAGAAGTGACTGCGACACCCACTGAAGCATGATCGAATCAGCATTTGAAGTGGCGAGGTTTAGCCAGCCGTTCAATGCTCCCATCACCACCCTGGCAGGCCGCCTAGTCTTCTGAGACTCAACCTCGACGGTGCTAGCAGAGGAGGAGAACAGGCTCTCGGTATAGTGAGAACATCCACCTTCCATCTAACTCACCTTGGATATCAGACTCGGACCATCCTTTGTCTTTTCTAATGTGTTTCTTCCCCCATTGCCTATGGCCAGGTCGCTGGCGAGATTCAGCGGCACACGGCCAAACAGAAGGTGCTTGCCCACTATCCACATGGCCTGGGGTTCAACCGGCCTCTTTAAATGTCATCGAATCCCCCTCTTCTTGTTTCCCCTTCTACCCGCGGTCGTCCAGGGACGATGCCATAGAATGGGCAAAAGTGGATTGATGGTTCCTGTTGACATCTCAGGCCGAACTTGTATGACGAAGCAAGCAGGATGAAGCGTCGCGCAGCATCTCTGAAAAATATTACCTTATTCTGACCCTCGAAGATCGATTGTGAGAGTACGGATGGGAAGGCTTTATACCAACGTTATGTTAGGGATGGGTTGGCCCCAGAGCTAGGGTCAAGAGTGTTAGAGCGGAGAGCTATCGTCGAGCTCTATATGGTATCGACGAGAACGCCAGAAACACTGTTCCCCAGTCTTACCAGTGCAATCTGTGGGAAATGGAGATGATTTAATAACTAAGATTCGTGCGGCAGCATAGATTGAAGTTAATTGTGACTTCTGGGAACCCTACTCTGTTACTCGCCATGCAAGCAAGCTCTAATTTGTTATTCGTCACACTTGTATGCCTAGGGAAAAGAGCCGTCTCACACCCTTTATCCTCCCTGACACTGACAAGTCATGATCTCGCCTCATATCTCCGTTTCTCATCTCCAGAAGATCAGTGTATAGACGAATAACCTCTCGCTGGCCGTGGGAGCTGCCCGAAAAGCCGGTCGGTAGAGGCATGGTGATGTTAGGTGGCCTGATCTTCGACAGGTAGCCGGCATGAAGAGCGTTGCCTGCGTAGGAATAAGAATAACGACAGCCCAGACTGGCTGACCTCACGCCCACACCAGAGACTCCATCTTCGAGAGGTACCAGACATGTTGAACAGTGGAAACTGGCAAGAGCTGGCTTCCTGACCGCCTTTGCAGATATAACCCGAGGGGTTAGAAGGAGAGAGCATTGAATTATAATATTCAAGTAATACACCAGACTTCTGATCGAAAAAGCGGCAGGATAGTACACGGCCTGAGCCGGATGGACCTAGGTAGGATCATAGTTGTGCTCAGGTAGTCGACCGTGAATGTCATAATTAACCAGCAGAGTAAAGCGGACAGGCCAAAGGCTCGAGGGTTATAGGAGGGAAAAATGAAAAGGCTAGGCGGTGGGAAGGAGGATTTTTTGTACAGGGCCCTCAAAACGCTAGAGGTGGCTGTTCCTGAGGCGGGGCTTCGGAAAAGATAAATATTCAACCTTTATCAGCGTAGCGTCTTGCTCATATCTTTGCTCCGTGATCAACTCAAACCTGCTTTATAGCGTTCCCTTATTTCAAACATGGCAGAAACTGATCCAGGCTTCATCGCTGCGGTAGAAGAAGCAAAACAAGGCTTCGCTGAAGGAGGGGTACCGATTGGTCGGTCAATGAGCCGAGATCCTATCACCTTGCACTCTTGCTCACTCAGCACCAGGGGCATGCCTCGTATCCAAAGATGGCCACATCTTAGGCCGTGGCCACAACATGCGTGTCCAGAAGGGTAGCGCTACATTACATGTCAGTGTGCAGCTCCCGAAACCGCTTGTCTGTCTGTTTAACTAGTGCTACTCTAGGCCGAGATTTCTGCGTTGGAGAATTCTGGCCGGTTGCCAGCATCCGCATATGAAGGCGCAACGATGTATACGTCGTTGAGTCCGTGCGATATGTGCACGGGGGCATGCATCCTGTACAAGATCAAGCGTGTCGTAATTGGAGAGAACGGTACCTTTGTCGGAGGCGAGAGCTATCTCAAGGACAGAGGAATCGAGGTGATCGTGTTCGAGAACGAAGAGTGCAAAGAACTGATGAAAAAGTTCATCGAGCAAAAACCTCAGGTCTGGTACGGTATTTCGAGTTGACAATGAGCATGGCGGAACTAACGACACACGCAGGAACGAAGACATTGGAGTTCAGTGAGGGCATTAGGTGTGCATCTTAAGACTGTTTTGGGTGAGCCATGAACATTGCAAGCTTTGACAGCCAGGCCGAAGGTATTAGCCCTAGATTCCCGCGTCTCTATCTGGCGGTAGTACACCGATGAATTTCCTCGAAGAAGAACTTCAGATCATCAGGGTTCACTCCTGGGGTGATGCCATGACCAAGATTGGCGATCCATCGACGCTTGCCTCCGCCGAATCCACGAACCATGTTCTCCACGACAGAAGAAATGGCCGCATGACTGCCGTAGAGCACTCCTGGATCTGCGTTGCCCTGCAGAGTCACCCTTCCTCGGGCTATTCGCACCGCTTCCTCGGGATCGTGCTGCCAGTCGAGACCGACCACATCGTAGCCGGCGTCGCAAAGGTCTTCCAGCGCGTACCATGCGCCTTTGGCAAACACAACCATGGGAACCACTTCTTCCCCGATTTCCCGTAACCTCAGTGGTAGATTCTCTGATATATACCGCAAAGACGGGAGCGCGTACTCTTTGAATGCCGCCGGAGACAATTCCCCGGCCCACGAATCGAACACCTGAATGATCTGGGCTCCAGCCACGACCTGTTGGGCAAGATATTCGACACAAATCTCGGACATTTTCTGGAGCAAAGTTTTGCTCGCGTCGCCGTATTTGTATATCCAAGTCTTGGCCTCCTTGAAGAGTTTGGTTCCGCCGCCCTCGACCATGTAGCAGAGGAGGGTCCAGGGAGCCCCGCAAAAGCCGAACAATGGCACCCGTCCGGCGAGTTTGGTTCTTGTCAGGGTGATAGCCTTGAAAACATAGTCCAGTTCTTTCTTGACGTCAACCTCCCGCTCGATCAAGTCCTGATATTGTTGATCCGAAGGTGACCGCAGAGGATGGGGAAATTTCGGACCAACTCCGTCGACCATTTTGACCTCCATGCCCATCGCCTGCGGAATGACGAGAATATCGGAGAAGATGATTGCGGCATCAATCAGGCCTGCGTACCGGTCGATGGGTTGCAGTGTCAGCGTCGAGGCGATTTCCGGGGACCGACAACACTCGAAGAAGTCATGATGGCCTTTGGCCTGGTGATACTCGGGAAGGTAACGACCGGCTTGGATCAATCAGCGTCTGGCGCGTTTGGTATGCATAGATTGAGGCACTAACCGCCGCATACCTTGTCGCATTACCCACATCGGCGGTCTGTCGACTTCCTCGCCTGAGGCGTTCACTTAGCACTTCCCACATACGGCCGGTATGGTCGCGCACCTCGCGCCGCTCGCAGCAGCCTGTCATTTTGGAGAGGCGGAAATTGCTTGCCCATGTCTCGGTGAAGCCTGGGGTGGGATAGGGCTGTGGAGAGAATAAATAACAAGCTGTGCGAACACGCTTGTTGGACACGAAAACTCCACTGAGCAAGTGAATGTGAAAGTGATCGAAAGGGAAAGTCTACCCGAGATTGGTCGGCTACACCTACAACGGCCTGCAGAGAAGACCGAAACTGAATCCGCAACACAATGGGTCTGTTTGCTGCGCAGACGGGATGAACTGATTGGCAATATCATGCCAGAGCATCGCCATCTAGTCTGGACCCTCGACGTCGTCAGCGTCGTACGCTTCGGTGTTTTCACTCCTCTTCTTCCTCAGGTTCTCCAGGCCGTAAAACAATTCCCCCAGCGGACTGTACGCACTTCTGGCTTGAGATTTCGCACCTCGATCCCACTGAGAAAGGTCAACAGTGTCCCCTTTGTCAACACACGCGTTGTTCAACAACACTGCGACACTGGACGTCTGCCACCGGATTTCTGGCACCGCCGAGCTCTCACGATCATGAGCTGATCCGTTCGTTCCCACTGAGCTATTCGTGAATAGCCCAAAGGTTTCAAACCTGTTTGCCGCTGGCGCCTCCTTGGTCCGGGAAACCTTCATCGAACCGGGCTGATGTATGGTGTCGATGCTGACAATGATCATCCAACGTGCAGGATGTACCACCACATCGAGGACATTGCCACGCAGCGTCACCGTTTGGTGATGGTGGAGTTGGCCCTGATCAGTGACGATATAGCTCAGAATGAATGGAAGCCTGTGTGATTCGAATAAGCAAAATGGTCGGAGAATCGAGGTCGGTCTTACCCCTCAAGCGACACCAGAAGGAGACGCGCCGGTGGTGAATCTGGCGCAGAACGATGGTAAATGGGCCAAATGCCAGCCACTGACAATCGGTTGAGACCACGCTCTTCTTTATTTCGCTCCAGGATAGGACCTATGTCTTCCTGGATGGTTCCATGGAAAAGCTCTTCATCCAACAGGCGGCCATCCAACCAATCATAAACCTTGAGCGAAGGTTCGCCGCTCCCGACGACCAACATCCCAGATGCCCACGGTAAGATGGATAGTCTGCTGACAAAGTCACGATGACCGAGGCAATATCTCTCGATAATATATGCCTGTGCCACTCCCCTGGAGACACGGACATGCTCGTCTCGATCAGCGGTCAAGATATACTGCTTGCGTTTGGGCCCAGCGTGCAATTCTGTGACGACGACATCCGTGAGGACTGATACGTGGCCCAGGAGTAATTTGTGCTCAAAATCTGGGCCCTCTTTCCTGGAGTTGGCCCTTTTCAATTCGCGTTGCTGTCGAAGGGCCTCCAGATTCCCTTTGGTGTGTACCGTCAGCTCGGTGGCGGAGGGGACAAATGGCTCTTTGGATTGACGGGCGCCGGAAGGTCGACGTGTATAATCCCTGGATGGATGTAACGGCAATGAGTAGACGTCTCCGAACTTGTCTCCAGCGAGAATGGTCTCCTCATCGGGAGTCAGGACAATCGCGCACAACCGCTTTGGCATCACTCTGTGACTGTCGTAAGCGCCAATAAACATGTCCCCGCCAGGTAATTCTCACCTCTTGCTCCTCATGCTGAGCCGCCCACCCGGCTTGACGCGAAAGACGGTGATTGATTTGTCCTCTGTGGTGACGGCAATCAATGACTCGCCATCGGACGTCGCCACGAGGTGCGATATGTTGGGAAGTTTCGAGTCTACAATCTTTGGCTTCCGCCTTTCTCCTTTCTTGCGTTCGGCCACGATCTCTATGGATTCTTCCGATTCATGCGGTGACAGAGAAAGCTCATCGGTCGCGGGTGCATCTACTTTCCGCCTCTTGTTAGGTCGTTCGGCCGGACGGCCATTCTCTGAACCAGGGTCCGGCTCAGAGTCAGAATCCGTGTCACCCTCGTGAGGCCACTGATCTGAAAAGGCACCACTTTGCAGATCAAAGGAGCAGATCCTGGAGCCAGATGCCGCAAAAAGAAGGGGATGTCTCTGATTGCCCTGCTCTATGCAGCACAGCTTCTGATGTGGATGTTGCGTCATGATTGGCAGAAGCGGGTGCAAAATTCGGGACGTCTATTGTTACCTTTGTCGCTCAACATCGATGCCACTGTTTGGAGACGTACGCTGGGTTTGCAGTGGAATTGTATGCTCATAAAATGACTGAGCGCATTTGGCCAATCGCGTGCGCGCCAAGATTTCGCAGATCGCACACCGAAAGCGAAATTCCTTCTCTGCAGTCCTTTGTCGCGCTCAACCACACACATAACCTTCCTTTTGCCCTTAAACATCCTAACTTCATCCCTAAGAAGTCATGGGGGGCAAATCCGGCACTAAAGCTGAATACTTTGAGAAGCTCAAGGGGCTTCTGGACGAGTACAAGTCAATCTTCATCGGTTCGTCCTCCACCGCTACCACCGGTCCCATAATGTGCGCTGACTTGCGGACCAGTCTCGGTGGACAATGTGTCGTCTCAGCAAATGCACGAAATCCGTCAGTCGCTCCGTGGCGATGCCGTCGTGTTGATGGGCAAGAATACCATGGTTCGCCGTGCGATCAAGGGGTTTATTACGGATTTCCCCGAATATGAGCGGCTGCTTCCACACGTTAAAGGTATGTCCTTCACACTGTACCCGACGAGGGCGGGCGTCACTCTGATCTGTGATTGATGGATTGCTACAGGCAACGTCGGGTTCATCTTCACCAATGGCGACTTGAAGACTATCCGCGACAAGATCCTGGCCAACAAAGTCGCAGCCCCTGCGCGCGCCGGCGCGATCGCACCCCTCGACGTCTACGTGCCTGCTGGCAACACGGGCATGGAACCGGGTAAAACGTCTTTCTTCCAGGCTCTTGGTGTCCCCACCAAGATCGCCCGTGGTACGATTGAAATTACCACGGATCTGAAGTTGGTCGAGGCTGGAGCAAAAGTGGGCGCATCAGAAGCGACATTGCTGAACATGTTGAACATTTCCCCCTTCACATATGGTATGAAGGTCCAGCAGGTCTACGAAGAGGGTCAAAGCTTTAGCCCAAGCGTCCTGGATATTGAGGAGAGCCAACTGCTCAAGGCTTTGTCGTCGGCCATCGCCACCATCACGACCATCTCGCTGGCGGCAGACTATCCCACGCTCCCGTCCATCATCCACAGCCTGATCAACGGCTACAAGAAGGTCATCGCTGTCGCAGTCGAGACCGACTACAGCTGGGAGGCCATTGATGAGCTCAAGGATCGCATTGCCAACCCCGACGCTTACGCGGCTGCTGCCCCCGTCGCCGCGGCCGCGGCCGAGGAGGCTGCCCCTGCGGCGGCGGCTGAGGAAGAAAAGGAAGAGGAGAAGGAGGAGAGTGAAGACGAGGGTAAGCAGATGCGGTGGATTCGAACCAACCTGATTCGTGTGCTAATTCATCTTTCCCAGGTTTCGGTGGTCTCTTCGACTAGATACCTCCCTGATCGCGAAGTGATCCGGTCGACGTGGTCGCTGGCCAGCGAAGGTCAGTTCTGGCGCGAGCCGCCACGTAGATAATGAATGAGATCATATGGCAACAGCATTCATTCTTCGCTCCTGTTTGACTGTCCTTGACGATCATGACGACCTGTTCGATTCCTCGGTAAGGATGACCCCCTCTTTCCTCATTCACTGGCTTTGATGATCCATTTTTAACCCCGAGAACACTTTCGTTCGATGGAGAACAAAATAAGGCAACACAAACACTCTAATTTTTTACTGACGCCACGAATCCATTGATGCTGTTTCTGGCTTGGTTGATCCCTGCTGACTATTGCATCAGAACCAGGAACCGAGCTTGTCTCCTTTGTCACCGTAGCCGCTTCATATTTCGCTTGTAGTGCCTCAGCCCCGGTGTATATATCCTGACAGGAATCCTGGACAGTCCGAGAATGGGTCTTGGAGTGTAGAAATAAAGGTGTGACAGGTGTGGATGTCGACTGAATTTGGCCATCGATTCTTACTTCTACCACATGCCATCCTCCGTACGCTATACGATTGAAGCTATGCTTGGTAAAGCGATTTAGGTTGCATTCCTCATAGAACGGGGCCGGGGTGTACCACTCGTAAGGGCTCTGGGAGACAGCCGACCGAGATGCAAAGTCAGCATTTGCTATCCTACATGCGTTCATACCAACTTTGCCCCAGAGCTCCGTGGAAAGCAGGAAAGAAATGACAAGCCGACACGCTTTAATAACCAGCCAGGACCCGCTCTTAGACTGAGATATTCAAGGCTGCCGTTCTTCCTCTGCGTCATCCAACTCAATGATCTCTGGCTCTGAGCCTGCTGCACTTGGTGTTCCACATTGATCAGACACACTAGGCGGTTCAGGCTCTTCCCAACTCTCTTTATACCATTGCCACAGCGTGTCGACAGTCTCTCCAAAGAGGGAATTCCAGAATCGGCCCTCATCATACGCCTCCCTGCCCATCGTCTCGTTCATCTGGCTTATCGTCCCCGCACCGTGATGCTGCTCCAGCCAGTCCAAGAACCAGGCTGTTTTCTGATACCCCTCATCCCACGTCTTCCCTCGGTTCTCTGGCGACCGATTCCAATGGGGTGGTGCTAGACCGGCCTTGAGTCGAACCCAGTCTGCAATGCCCTCAATCAATCCGCCAGGCGCAGTACCACGACAGTTGTGTTGAAAGCAGTGAACCATCTCGTGCGTGATGACGCCGACTGCCTCATCTCGAAGTCTCAATGGCTCTTTCGCAAATTGCTGAACATAATCAAGGGACATGTGGATTTCTTTGTGAAGATCATCCAAGGACAATCCGGTGGTGTATGCTACACCACCCATTTCTCTCAGCACTAACGTGACAGAGCGCACCTTGGGAATACCACCTAAGCCGGAGGGTTTGTAGAGGTGATTTACAACCTGCTGGATGGCATTGGGCAAGACTCGAGCACAGTCGACCAGTGAGACAAAGCGGCTGCTTGCTGGATGAGTGACATCGTCAAGGTGGATGCGCAGTGTAGGCTTATGAGTCAGATCGGCCGAAGAGACCTGCATGGCGGGGTGGAGATAGGATCAACACATTCAGTTGGGAGATGTGATGGGCCAACCGACGCGGCGACCACAGATGATACACCCTGAAGGCCGCCGTAGGATCAATACGGAGGGACAGAAGATGATGATTCGAAGTTCTATCGGTTTCTAATGGAAAGGTGACAGTTCTTGGTGACTGTGCTGGCGAGCTGAGGAGGATGGGACTATCAGAGCATAGATCCATGGCGGTGGTATTAAGGCGGTTGCCAAGTACGCTGCGATTGGACAGAGCGCTACTTCGCGCCAAGGCCGCCCTCACAAAACAACAACAACCAGGGTGTGACCTGCCTCCTCACATGTGCTATCAAGGAGCGAGAAAGGCAACCTTCCATGACCAAACGCATCCATCTCGCCGAATAGCAGAAGAATTTATTGCCGTTGGCTGAGCAATCTCGTGCATGCGCAAAAGCCCAGAAGTATGGCATTCTCCCCGTTCCTGTCGCTTTCCCTTCCCACTTGACGGTTCGACCTTGCATTTGCGCTCAACACCTTGACGCACCTGCGTTGGCGGAATATCTCCTGTGCATCATTTGGGCTGTGTGTCCGGCTGCACCCCTGCTTTCATCGCCTTCATTGCGGCCAAAATTAGGCGGCTTCCACATGTCGCATCTTGTTGTTGGAGTGCGTAACTGACATTATGGCTCTAGCCAGACAGGTGGATCGCACCCTGTCCGCCTTGTCCCACGACTGAGGTCTGCCTCAGCCGTGTTGGCCGTCCGTCATGGGCAGCACTTGCATTGACATGATCAAATCACTTTCCCATGAATTCACCATCCCAGAGACCGAGGAAAGCTGGAGGAAGCGCCAAGACCTCTGCTCGCAACTGTCAGAGTACTTTGAGAAGCGCGATGTCAACGTGCCGCTGAGGAAAGAATTCGTCCACCCGGTCAAGACTCAGCTTGCCAACATCATCACCATCGCCGGCTCCGAGCGCACCACGCTCTCCGGACAGGGATGCCGATTAGTCTCCAACATCGCCAGGGCTCTTGGAAGCGAGATTCAGTCTCAGCTGGACATTGTCCTACCATCGCTCATCGAGATTTGTGGATCTACCAAGAGCGTCAATCAGAAGAATGCGAATGAATGTATCGTCACCGTCTGCAAGCATGTCGGCTACAGCACTCGACTCGTCTATCACATCTGCTCGGCGTTCAAGGAGAAGAGGGTGCCGCCTCGGACGTATGCGCCCGAATGGCTGCGGATCGTCTTTCAATCCTACAAGAGCCAGATCGACCCGGACAAAGACTCAGAAACCATTCGAAGTGCGATCTATTCCGGACTCACAGACGGCCAGGTCAAAGTGCGGGAGAACACGCGGGCGACGTACTGGCAATATGCACAGTTCGATGCTCAAGGCGCTCGCGTCATTATGAGTGGCCTCAACGCCCACGCAGCGGCCGCGTTGAAAGATGACCCCAACAACCCCAACCGGACGACCAAGTCGGCCAGACAGCCGAGATCCGAGTCAGCCCTGGCTCAGATCCGAGCACAGAACAAACAGCGTCTGCAGCAGCATCGGGGTCACACCGCGGTGCCCGTCCAGCAGTCAGAAGACTGCGCGTTGGCTTCCACGAATGAGCCTGGTATGGTGAGAGAGAATTCCCAACCAAAGAGCACCGAGGCACCGGTCACTCAGGCTCCAAACCATGAAGTCATCCAGAAACCGGTCAAGCACCACAAGGCCGACGCGGCGAAAGATGCGGTCAAGCCGTCGTCATCATCATCATCCACCTCAGCCTCCGATTCCCGGCCGCTGCTCTCTGCACCAGTGAGAAGACCGCGCATTGTCGCGACCCCTATTTCGTCTACCGCACCGCCAGGACAACGACCCGGCTCGCGTGGAGATCCTGCCAAGAAGAGTACCGAAGCCAAGGATAAAGCTCTTCAAGAGAAAGCCACCGGCCGACAGACGCCGATCGTGGCGGATGAGAAATCAGCAGTTCCCGCCGCGATGGCCCAGCAGTCCAAGAGAAGTGGCCGACAAACGCCAGTCATTGTTGAAGACAAGAATGATAAGTCTGCTGTTCCTCAGACCTCGACCTATCCACCCAAAAAGACGGGCCGCCAGACACCAGTCGTGATCAAAGATACCGGGCCTCCCGCTCCTTCCACTACCATCGCCGCCACCACCACCCTCGCACATCAATCCAAAGAGACGTCGAGCCGGGATGCCACCTCTCCCAAACTCGACGAGCATCTCTCTTCTGCCCACAATCCACTTCCTCGCGTCCGACCATTCACCTGGGAAAGTCAAGGCAATCCACGGACGGAACCGCCTGCTGAAAAGAGCGCCAGCCTTTCTCATGTGCCTGACGGCAAGGAAAACACCAATGTCACCAAATTTAGCACCAAGCACGCATCACGTCCCGACGACCTCACGTCGGCCCGGCGATCGCTTGCTGCCGCGATGGATTTCCTCCGCCACGGCACACTCGATGCCCTTGGTTATCGCCGGCTGAGGAAGCTTGTCGAGACCTTCCCCGACACGTTGATCACCACCCAGGCGCAGTTTGACGAACTGTACGAATTGCTCATCCGAACCATGGGCTCCTTGGACGAGGTCACGGAGCCTCGAGACAAGCGGATGAAGAACTTGAACCACCAATTCTTCCACCGACACATCATCCTCATCACCATCATGAATCTGCTTCGCCAGTATCGACAGTACGGCGAGCCGAGGCCCGGGATGACCCTTTGCGCGCTTCTCATCGCACGATGCAATCATTCACAAGGCCATGCCTCGGTGGTTGATGCCATTGACGACGCGGCGGCATTCCTCTGCTCCATCAGTGACAACCCCCTTCCCGCCATCGACGCCGTCCTCGACACCCTGCAGCAGCTGGAGAGCACCATTATGAACAACGACCCGATCCTGGACTCGACCATGAAAACCGCTTCGACTCCACCGTCCATCTTGGAGGGCTCCCACACTCACAGCCTGAGCAGCACCAAGAGCAGCCTGACCGTGGAGCCCGGCTCCCCTGACCTCCGTGCTCACCGTCTCCCGGATCGCCTCCCGATTGCCATGAGCTGTGGCCTCCAGATCCTCATTGGGCTGCTGCGTCGGGTTGCCATCCTGGGCCAATCTCTCTACAGCGTCCAGGAAGATCGGATGGCGTCTTTGGCGGAGCAATTACTCGCCACCTACAACTCGGTCATTAAAAGGCGCGTCATGGAATATTGCACCGCGTTGCATCGGGTCATCAAGCCTGAACGGCGGTTCTATGGCTATTTCACCAACGAGGCCGACAAGAACTTGATTCATTATTATGTTGCCGGCGCCACCGGAAGGGGCGCTGTGCCGTCGGGCCCTGCGGATCCGTCCTCGTGGGAGACCTTGTTGTCTGAGCCTTCGACCTTTGATCCTGGATCTGATCCGACCTGGGACGGTTTAGGGACGACGACGAACTAGCGTTGGGAGAGGAACGAAGCTTCACAACGTGTCTGTATGATTACGGCCGGTCACGTTCGCCATGATGCGATGGAACTTGAGTTGTTGCTGCGGGGACACTCAGGAACGGGTGCCAGACCCGAGTTTATCCCTAGGATGACTAATCCTCTCAAAACCGCACATTCCTTTCCGTATTTCTTCCCTCATCACTCTTTTATGAGATCTGGCGTCAGAAACGAGTGCAAAGGCCGTGTCGTCGCTCTATAGTTCCTAGGAGAAGACCCCGTCAGGTCATACGACTTGTCGCCCATGCTTCCCGCCACTGGCAGGCTTCAACGCCGGATGGATTGCTCGAGAATGGATTATCCAAATGTTTCTGTTCTTCTTGCTTTTTGTCTTAAATCGAACCCTGGCTCCCAGCTGAAAGAGGCTCAACTGAGTCTCAACTCTCAATGACCAAAGCTCATTTTTCGTGGCTTCGAAATAGCGCGAGACCCTGCAAGGCAATAGACCCCTTCAGCGCCAATATCAACACCGCTTTAAAGACATCCTTATTGACCACAGTCTAACGAGAGAGACAAGATGAAGGCCGAGGATGACGAGTTGCGCTTTGCAACCTTTGGTTGCGAGGAACCGTGCCATCTCTCGGGCCCGAGAGGGTACATCAGCCACGCCCTCCGTCTTCGCTTCAATCAAACAGAGCAGCAGTTCGGGCCCGAAATTGCTGGATCTTCTGCTGTGACACCAAGCAATCATGGTCAACATTGCTTGCCGCCCCGAAGCGCAACCCGTCTCTGCGTTCGGCGTGACTTTGTCGAGCAAAATCACTACCGGTCGGTTCAATGCAAATTTAATCCTGAAATGATCGTCCTGGTCTGCTACTCTGAGCGCAAAATAAGTACAGACTGTCTCTCTCTTGCTCACATTACAAACAAGTTCCTCACCCCATTTTTCCAGATCTAGCCCAAGTCTCATCAATTGTCGTTACTCTCTATCTACTTCAGGGACACACAGAAGACACAGGGACCACAGTATTCGAGGCAGCAGGCCAGGCAATGGCTGAAAGCGAGACACTGCCATAGTCCCCGTATGGGGAACCAGAAAAACTGCCATCGCCAACGGAGATCACAATCACAAGAAAGATATGGACTCGACCGACAAGGTCGCGTCAGCGTCCCCTGACGAGAAAAGGAATGAGCAAGAGGACAAGTACCCCCCGTTCGCCACCGTCCTTCTTATCATGTTATCGCTCTATCTGTCCATGTTCCTTGTCGCCTTGGTACGCAGTACATCCTATTTCACCTTGAAGACCAGAAAGCTCACAGAATATGCAGGACCTCACGATCATTGGAACTGCTACCCCTCGCATCAGCGACGAGTTCCACGCACTCGGTGATATCGGATGGTACGGAAGTGCCTATCTCCTGACTACCTGTTGCTTCCAGCTGCTCTTCGGCCGAATCTATACCTTCTACTCACCCAAAATCGTCTTTTTGGCCGCCGTTATCCTCTTCGAAGTCGGCTCCGCCGTCTGTGGCGCTGCACCCAATTCGACGGCCTTCATTTTCGGTCGCGCGATTGCCGGAATCGGTTCTGCTGGCATCTCCGGCGGTGCCATAGTGATCATGATGCACACGACCCCGATCGAAAAAAGACCCATGTACATT
>Ga0255336_100368_pt1 | contig 78929 bp, 84 predicted proteins | sample MeOH1_35cm_T3_17_FD_189102 | JGI IMG/M metagenome (GOLD analysis project Ga0255336, IMG submission 189102) | Sandy soil microbial communities from University of British Columbia, Vancouver, Canada - MeOH1_35cm_T3_179 | ecosystem: Engineered > Artificial ecosystem > Sand microcosm > Unclassified ... | reverse complement strand
AGTATGTCCGGGGGTTGCGGCCGAGCTTGATACGCTTGAGGGGAGCAGTAAGTTGTTGTTGCATTGCAGGTTCTCCAGAGAGGGAACCTGCCCCCGTTCGGGAGTGGTTCCCGATGGGGTCAAAGATAGATGCCGGGCATGCCGGCGGTTCGATGCGTCAGAGACGCGGTAGGTACAGCCAAGATAGCGCCTTAAGAAGACGGATCTGGTCCAGAAAGATAGAGAAATCCGCCCCGCTTTCAAAAGAAAAAGCCCACCGTTATCGGGTGGGCCTTGCTCTCAGAAAAGGGTCAACTGGTCGATCGTGTCGAACACAGTGCGCTCTCGCGTACCGCTCGCAAGCGACTGCTCGAAAAGCTCGGCCAGAGACGTTGTACCGTCGCCGGTTCGTGGAAACGTAGCCATCGCCGGATCGCGTTCCAGTACCGCCACGTCCGGCGCCCCGGCTTCCGCCGCATGCGCGACTTCCACCGCAATCGCGGGCCCCGCGACGACCTCCTCCACCGGTTGCCGTTCGAGCGCAACAGCCTCACGAAGCAGATCCGCTTCGAGTCGCCGCCGCAGCTTGAACGTCCAGCCACCCAGAATATGAGCTGGCGTGTACCAGGTGCCCCACACTTCCATCGACAGCGCGTTGCCGTGCACGACCGTTGCAGGTACATGCAGTAGCGACAACTGGACGTATGTCATGTGCACGCAGCAGGCATCGATATCTATGCATGTTGCGTGCATCGTTTGCTGATAGTTCGCGCCAGCAGAGAGAAGCGAGTCCGCCGCCGCGATTACCATGCCGCCCGCACCGCAGGCCGGTTCATTCACCCGGATAAAGCCGCAGCGCGCAACCTCCGCACCGACGTCTCCCATCACCATCATCGACATCATCCGGGACACGCTGTACGGCGTGAAGAACTGCCCCGCCCGATCGTTGCCGAGCCCCAGCATCATGTAGGTTTCGCCAAGGACGTCTGTAAGGCCGCCTGAAACGGGCGGGCCATCCGATGTTTCCTTGCCGACCATCACGAGGCGCTGTTCAAACGACTCGACAAGCAGATCAAGCATTTGTGGGAACCGCTCTACCTCCTCCCGCTTGTACTTTCCGACGATATCGAGGTAGCGCTTTTCGCGCGTCTCGAACTGCGCGCGATCGACGCTGTTGCTGATCGCGAGCGCGCTCAATTCCACGAAATCAGAAAACACAGTGTGGAGATGATGACCATGGGAAAACGACTGGATGAGTTTGACGAGTCCCTTTTGCGCGGAATCGGCAGTCAGGTCGTGTTTGCGTTGCGCAGATTTTCTGCTCACAGCGAACACTCCCCCGCGCCGAGTCTCGCGCGGAGAACCGCATACAGCCAGTCGAAGTCGGGGACTTCGCCCAGCGCAAGCGAGCGCTCGATATCGAAGCCGGCTGCCTCGAAGATCGTCACACGATGGATCACCGGCCGTTTTGCCCCGACCGTAAATTCGTCGCGAGCCTTGAAAATAATGCGCATGGCCAGCGTCTCGTACGTGCGCCGGAGCTCGTCGACCACCTGCGAGGTAGTTGGCACGCGCACGGCGGGGTCGTGGCTGTCGCTAAAGATGCGTTTTTCAGTTGCGGCGACTGCACTGTAGTGACGCCATGCAGCAGTCTGCGCGTCGATAAAGGTTTGGATAAAGTGGTTGAACATGCCGGACTCCATGGAAATCCGGGGCGCTGTCCCATACGGGGATTGGCCCCGATGGGTAAGTGAAAGTTGCAGCGCTCAGATGCCGTAGTGCTGGCGAACCAGGCGACGGCGCGCTGCAAAGGGTTGTCCCCCGGTTACAGAAAGTGGCGCGTGGCTAACCAGATGGCGTAAAGCGGCCGCACGGTAATGGGCTGAATATCGTCTTCTGGCCTTGACGATGCGCAACAGGTCCTCACGGGGAAGGCCGTAGGTCTGCCAGATCATCAGGCCGAAGCGAAAAATGCGTTGTCGGTTCATGGTGCATCCTGTCTGGGTGACGGGTGCACGCCCAGGACGGGTGTGGAACCCGTCGGGGTAAATGAAAAGCGCGCTGCGAGGTGCAGGCGTTTGCTCGATGCGTCGTTGACGCGGATAGATGAAGTGAATGTTAGCGCGCTCGCTACGCGACCGAACCTTAAATGAGCACGAAATCTGTACTGCTTTTGCACTGCCGCGCCTCGCGCCGGTGCGCGAAGCTTATCCACAGAAAACCTGAATAACTCTGTGGATAGATTCCCGGCTACCGCGGCCAGCAAGCCTCCAGTCAGAGATGCATCATTGCGCATCACCGGCAGTTCGCGTGATCCGGATCAGCCTCATAACCCGAAAAGCTTCAGAAAACCACATAGCTTTCGCACGCTCGCTGTTGTCCCGGAAAAGCTCCCGCAAACCAGCAGCTTTCGCACGTTCGCCTGATGATTGCGCGTCCGACAATGTTTTTGCGCGCACCCGCGCGCAATCAAGGAGCCGTTCATGTCAGACGTCGATCTCACGATTGGCGAAGCGTCGCTGCGCCAGCGACGCGTCATCTACCAGACCGATGTAGCCAGTTTCGGCGAGGGCATCGTGACGGACCACGACGAGAACACAGGCACGGTCATCGTGATGGATATCGATGACGGGTCATTCTGGCGCGGTAGCGACGACAACATTGAAGTGATCGTCTGAGCGAGGCAATTTTCCTGACGCCCGTATCGGACACCAACCAGCGGAAAATCTCATGGCAAACGCGAACTACCCTATAAATTCGGCCGGCAGCGCGGCATTCGCCACTGTCGTTTCAGCTTGTGTTTTTACATTTCTCGTTCCGGTCTGCAGTGCGGACGGGTTTGTTCAACCTCTAGTCGTTAGCGTGGCGGCCGGTATTTTCGCCGAGTTGTCGCGGCGATATCTGGTTCGCAAGCTGGTCGCAAACCGCAATGCGGCGGCCGCCGACGCCCTCCTTGATGTCTACGTCAATGGCGCGCAGGTCGGCACAGTTGCTGCGATCGACGTCATTTCGCTGAAGCTCGATGCACTGAGCGATCCTCGAAACTACGCCGCCCAGTTCGCCAATATTATTGGTTTTGCTGGTCGCGGCGCGCTTGCCGCGCTCATCCTGATGCCACTGCTGCTTTTCTGGTATGGCGTCATCTCAGCCTGGGTCTCCCCGGCCGGTTTCCAGTCGTCAATGTCGATGATCGCCCATCTCCAGCCGACTGATCTCACGCGTATAGCGGCCCAGTTGCTGTTTATCACGCAGATACTTTTCATGGTTCTCATCGGCGCGAGCTTCAGTTTCGGCGTCGATCTAGGTCTATCCAACGTCTTTAGCAGCGCCGTTCATCGTCGCATCCGACTCAAAATTAACTGCGCTACCGAAGGCACGCTGCATTTCAGTCCAGTGACCCGCACGGCCTCCGGTGTCCAGCCCGCGTGAGGCGTCCATGTTCGTTGAATTCGTCATGTTGCCGATGGTCGGCTGCATCCTGCTCCTGATCGCCGCGTGGCGCGCGTTGAGCGCTCTTGCATCTGCCGGGCACTGGCCATCATGGGTGCCGGTCGCTGTTATCGCGGGCGCCGCAGGAACTCTGCTGGCGCTCGCGCTACTGCACTCGCTTCGAGAAGAGCTTCGCACGCGTCGTGAACGCAGGGAACAGTCCGCAATGGAGCAGCGCTATCCCGGCTGCCACGTCCTTCGTCTTTCGAGCGGCCAGTGGTTCCTCACGGACAGGTACACCGGCCGGGAATACCTGCCGGACGCCGAAGCAGGCCATTCGTTCACACCTGGCCGAACGCGAGACGGCTCCAGCAGATGTCTTCAGCAATTCTCCAACGAGGTGACGGCATCCGCAGAAAGTCGTGGTAGCCAGTGAACCACCTCATCTCCATTTAAAGCAATGGCCGCCGTCGCGGCCATTTTCTATGGCGGTCCATTATGTTTAACGTAAGTTTCGACGGCGGCACATTTCCGCTGACCGACGTTCAGGAAAACCCCGCCCGATACGTGAGGCGCCTTGAACGCGCAAAGGTCACGCCCGGATATGCCACCTGTGGGTGCGTCGCCCGCGCCACGCCGCTACAGCTCGTGATCCGGCGTTACGGCTCTCTGCTCCATCTGGCCGGGTGGCCCGACGACGGCCATCGCCACGATCGTAACTGCGCATTCTTTAAAGATCCAAATGCTTCGCCAACGACGAGCGGCGGCGACTCGACGGCGGCGATCATGACCACGCCCACGGGTTTGAACGTAAAGCTTGACGCAGCATTGACCTTACGTGAAACCACGACGGGTTCCCGTGGCTCATCCACGCAGACAGCGCCGCGCCAGACCAGACGCTCCGCTAGCCTCCTCGCCTTCCTCCAGACTCTGTGGGCCGAAGCAGCACTCAATCAGTGGACCGGTCGCACAACATGGCGACACTGGGGCCATTGCAATGGCCAGCTCCTCGCCGAGGTGGGCACCGCCCTGATCAATGGCGCGCAAGCCCAGACAGTTCTCCACATCATCCGGCGATTTGACGAGGCCGACCGCGCCGCGATCAACGCTGATTTTGACGCATTTGTCGCTGGCTTGACGTCGGAGAAAGGAAAGACGCACCGGGGACTTATCATTGGCGAACTCAACGACGTTGCACCCACGCAATATGGGCACGCACTCAGTCTGCGGCAAAGCGCGCGAAAGTATTACGCCAGTGCGAACCTGATTGAACACGCATCACGTGTCCACTCCCATGCATGGCGTGCCTTGAGCGACCGCAACGCCCGTGTCGTCGCCCTCCTTCTCGTTGAACGGACGCCAAAGGGCCATCTGAAGGTCGTCGATCTGGCGGCGATGCTCTGCTCCCAGGCCTTCATTCCCTGTGATTCCATTCACGAAGTCTCAATGGCCAACCGTCTCGTCGCCGGGCAGCGGGATTTTATTAAGCCCATTCGCATGTCTGATACGGACGACATGCTTCCCGACTTCGTCCTGCGCGATACCCGCCCGGAAACGCACATCGAGGTCTACGGGATGAATGGCGTCGACACCTATGAAGCCCGAAAGAAGCAGAAACAGGAACTGCGCGCCGCACGCCGGATTCCCGCCGTCGAATGGAACGTGGATCGTGAATCGCTGGAGACGGTCTCGCTGCCACCGCCATTTCCTTGACTTCGACGACAGCGCTGCATGATGACTCCATACCCCGCTCCGGGGTATTCACAAAGGACCATCATGCATGACAAGGCATTTTTCCTGGAACGCGCAATCTCGCGTTCACTGGATTGGGCGGGTCAGTACCCAGCGTTAGGCTACGCAGCACATGACCCGCAATCCCTCTCAAATGGTCGGCAGGTCGTCGCGGCCGCCATCTCGCGAGACGGCGTGCACTGCGTGTTTTTCGGCGCCATCGGCTCCGTGTCTGAATTCTCCGCGACGTGGGCTGAGCTCCAGCGCGCGAGGACCTGGTGGTATTTCGTGCAGCGCTGGTACTTCTGGGTCGTGCCCGATCGGCAGACGCTCGACCAGCTCAATGTAACTGGCCTGCGCCTCGACCACGCGGTTGTGCCTGCGCGTGTCCGTGATCTCAATGACACCGCATATCGACTGTGGCTGGACGCGATCGAAGCACGCGCGCGGCAGTGCGGCTCGCTTGTCACCGCACCCATTGAACTCGAAACCGTATAGGACGCGTAGTCATGGGCGAAAAAACCGACATCGAATGGACGGATATGTCGTGGTCACCCTGGGAAGGCTGCCAGAAAGCAGGTCCCGGCTGCGACCACTGCTACGCTGAATCGATGAACAGGTGGTTGCGCCACGGTGAAAACTGGGGACCAAGCGCACCACGCCGCACTTACACCGATGCACACTGGGACAAGCCTCTGCGCTGGAATCAGGCAGCCGCACGCGCCGGCGTGTATCGCAAAGTATTCCCGAGCGTGTGCGATCCGTTCGACAACGCAGCACCCGAGGGGGCGCGCGAGCGTTTCGCCCGCCTCATCCTCGACACCCCCAACCTGATCTGGTTGCTACTGACGAAGCGTATCGGCAACGCGTCCGGGATGCTTGGCACAATGTTTCCTGACGGCACGCCCGACAATGTTTGGCTGGGCGCGACAATCGTGAACCAGACCGAGGCCGACCGGGACATCCCCAAGCTGGTAGACGCCCCTGCCAGCATCCGGTTTCTGTCGATGGAACCGTTGCTCGGTGAGGTCGACCTTTCTCAATGGATTGGTCCGTGGGGCAAGCCCGCAGATCTGCAGGTACCGGTGCCGGCTATGATCGATGGCATCTTCGTCGGAGGCGAAAGCGGGCGAGGTGCCCGGCCGATGCATCCATCATGGGCACGATCGTTGCGCGATCAATGCGATGCCGCCGGCGTGGCTTACCACTTCAAACAATGGGGAGAATGGGCCCCGGCTAACGATCACGCGGGGTGCGATTTAGTTGATCGAGATAGAACAAGGGTCATGAGCGGCTTTTTTGATTACAACGATCATTGGAATCCGCTCGGGGCAAACCCATTCCGGCAAACCATGGACCGAATCGGCAAAAAACTCGCAGGGCGCGAACTCGATGGCCAGTTGCATGACGACTTCCCTGTCATGTACTGTCGCTGGTTAAAGTCCCTTACATAATTCCTACTTCTCGCGCGGCAGATGTCGGTCGATAATCACGGAAAATAATTGTCGCGCGAAAACCCAAAATGTACGAACAGCTCTATCCATGTGATCACTGTGGTGGGCGCGGCACCGTGGGCTTGTCGCAACGCGTCGTTGCCGAAATCGGTCAGACCGGGTTCGATTACGGCCAGTTCGGCCGGCATGCCGGACCGCCCAAAATCGGCGACACGATGACCCGTCCTCCGTTTGCTCCTCAGACCGAGCGGCTCGCGTGCATCTATTGCGCCGACTGCGGCATGTCCACCCCGTGGTTTCCCTACGCCGACAACGAGCGCGATGCGCTGAAACTAGCCGCGCCCGTATGGAACAGGCGTTTAAACAGGCCCAAAATTACTGAAGGCGAATTGCGCGACCTGATCGAGAAAGAGCTTGGGGCGTGTGACTCGCAAATGGTGATTGACATGCTCGCCCGTAATGACAAGGACTGGGAGACGCGCGGCCCGCTACTCGCAATGCTCGCGCAAAGGCTCGTTGACGCCTCGGTATCAACGATTGACAGCTGGCCGATCGAACCCGTGCTGCGCGATGCCGCCCGATACCGCAAGCTGGTGCAACTTGTGAAGTGGGTGGATATCGACGGCGACCGGAATATCCAGTTCCCCATGATTCCGACGCCGCGCGAGCATTCCGACCTGATGTTCGAGGACCGGATTGCGGTGGCGATTGACGGCATGCCAGATCGCGATCGCTGGTAATCGTCGCGCGGAGCGACACGATGGCCTTTTATGGTGATCGGAGATGGTTAGGCGAGCAAGATTGCGGTCCGAACGATCGGCGCCGTTGATTGGGAGAATTCGATGGCTATTTCAGTTGGCACGGCAAGTTGGACTGACCCGTCGCTGATTGCGTGCAAGCGGTTCTATCCGGCAGGCTGCACCAGCGCCGAAGCGCGGTTGCGGTTTTATGCGACGCAGTTCCCGTTGGTCGAGGTCGATTCAAGCTATTACGCGATGCCTAGCGCCTCCAACTCGGTCCTTTGGGCGGAGCGCACGCCAGCCCATTTCACCTTCAACATAAAAGCGTTCCGTCTCTTCACCGGGCATCAAACCGACCGGGACAAGCTACCCAAAGACATACGGGCAGCGCTCCCGGCAAGCGACAAAAAGAACCTCTATTACAAGGACACGCCGGGGGAAATACTTCGTGAGCTATGGCGTCGCTATATCGAAGCGATCCAGCCGCTCAGGACGGCGGGCAAGCTCGGCGTTGTGCACTTCCAGTTCGCCCCCTGGGTCGTCAACAACGACGACGGCCGTGCCCATGTCGAGCATTGCGCCGACATGATGGAAGGCTTTACGCTTGCGGCTGAGTTCCGTCATAAGTCATGGTTCTCTGACAAAGCGCGCGATACGACGCTTGCGATGGAACGCGAGCGAGGTTTCGTCAACGTTGTGGTGGACGAGCCCAACACCTCGCCGAATTCAGTACCCCCCGTGTGGGAGGTAACGAACGCGAGCCTGGCGCTGATCCGTCTGCACGGACGCAATCACCAAACCTGGAACATCAAGGATGCGGCGGCGGCCTCGTCGCGGTTCAACTACGACTACAACGACGACGAGTTAGGTGAACTCGCCAGCAGCATTCGAGACATCGAAAGAAACGTCGAGCGAACGCATGTCGTATTCAACAACAACTGGGAAGATCAGGGCCAGCGCAACGCACGGACTTTGATGACGATTCTTGGAGCAATGGCGATTCAACCATGACGGCGGCAGGAGGCAAAATCCTGCCAAAAGCGGACAGTCGACGAGACGGACTACATCGTCGACAATTGCGGCACCGATCCGTCGATGGTCAGGCATGACTTGGAGGAGCGCAAGATCGCTACATGACTACAAAGCGGACAAAATTTCGCCTAGCTGGGGAGCTCGCTCGCTTCGTACAGCAATACGCCCGCAAGGCCCACGCCTCAGAGCCGAACGACCGGCAATACGATCGCAAGCTCGAAAGGAAAATGAAGCGGCTTTCCCCGTCTGAGCTTTCTGATCTTCTGTCTCAGGACGAGCGAGAGCCAGATGAGCCTGGGCGCGACGAATAATGCGGACGGCCAATTTCGGCCGTTCGACATCATCTCCAGAACCGCTAACAATCCGGGTTTCGAAAACAGGCGCCCACCCAGCCGCCTCATTTTGACGGGATATACCGATGAGCCGTGACGAGATGGACCGCGCGTTGAAAGCGCGTTTTGTTCCCGCGCTTCGCCAACTAGGGTTCAAAGGTTCTCTGCCCCATTTTCGGCGGCAACGAGATGATCGAATCGATCTGTTGACTGTGCAGTTCGATCGTCACGGGGGTGGCTTCATTGTGGAGCTATCACAATGCGGCGTGGAGGGCATCACAACCCATTGGGGAAAATTCGTTTCCGCGAGCACCGTTACGGCGCACGATCTACACCCAAGTCAGCGTCATAGGCTCGGGTCGCCTGAGCCGAATAAAGACCACTGGTTCAGATTCGACGACGGCACTCAGCCGACGGCAGTAGCAGACCTACTATGCGCTCACATCGATGAAGCTGAGCTTTGGTGGGCAACACGCTAACCTAGAGCCTTCGCGGCAGTCAGGACTCTTCAGCCACCTGCTGTCAGGTACCGGGCGGCGATTTCCGGCCATGAAGCGTCATCCAGGCCCGGTCTCTAACCCGTCGACAATTTTCGCTATCATCGGCCGTGTGTATTTCTCGACCGGGTCCTCACCGGTTCGGCCAACTTCGCCGGCATCGAAGGCTAAATAAACTTGATTAAAAAACGTGGGCCAGGAGTCTTCGCCCTGGGTAGCAAAATCGTCGTACACGAAACCGATTACATCGATCGCGATCGCGTCACAAAACCAGAAGGAGAGTTGGCCCTTGTGAAACCCGAGCGCGAGATGCCGGGCCATCATGTCGTACGCGTCGCGCCTTGTCGATCCGACAATCTCAGTCCAGCGTTCAATGTCGCGCGCTGATAACAACGGCGCTGGAGATGTCTGGTCATAACGAGTCTGCAACTGCTTTATAAATTCTGCTTGCAGGTCGCCGGATACGGGGCACATATTCACTGGTCAGCTTGTGGTGGACGATGGAGTATAAACGGCCACACAACGGCGTATCGAACGGCCGCTTGTGGCGAATTTGTAGGTCCGTAACGGGTCGGCAGCCGACCGTGTTGTGAAGTTTCCAACATTGAACCCGCGGTGAAAGTAACTTTATGCCGTCTGCATCGGGCGGCGGATTGCCCACCACACGCGCGTATGGCATGCTGGGTTCCCGTTTTGGACGAGGAACAGCCCGGTCATGGCACAGGCATCAACGCACCGTCATGCCGCGACGCGGCAACAGCCAAGGCCCCACACGCCGCCGGCATACGTACAACAATTCATCGATACGCATCTGGCCGCCGCTCGGGACGTGCAGCGCAGGTACCACGTGCCTACGGGGGTCGTCATCGCCCAATCGGCTCTTGAAAGTAATTGGGGAAGATCGGTCGTCGGCAATGCCTATTTCGGCGTGAAGGGCCATGCCCCTAGCGGCGACAGCACTACATTTACCACTCACGAAGTGGTCAACGGACAGTCGATCAGAATTGAAGACGCATTCCGCGCCTACGGCAGCTATGAAGAGGCCGCCGACGACTACGCGCAGATGCTCCGAAACAACCCTCGCTTCCGGTCCTGCTTTCTTTACACCCGCAGTTCACAGTTCGCCAACGCGCTCGCGCGTAGCGGCTACGCGACAGATCCGTCTTACTCCGTCAAACTCAACGCAATCATCCGTGCGCACAGGCTCGACCAATATGACGCGCGGGGGATCGAGCCATGATGCGCCGCGCGACCATCATGGCGGCGTTGATTGCCTGCACGCAGGTGTGCGCCGCCCAGCAACCAGTGACGAACGATGATACGGCGGCCACCCGCGCGGCGGAAATCACGCGTACCTACGGTCTTTCAAAAGACGACACCGCGTGCCTGCTGTTCGACACCGCCGACAAGGGCAAATACTTTCTGGTGCGAGTGCGCGAAAACCACACGCAGGCATGCGGCGGTGCGACCGACGTCTCCCCTACCCTGTTCTTTCTGAAGATGCGCAAACGCGACGGCTACACCGTCACCACCGCGTATGACAGCGAGCATTACCTGCCGCTCAAAACGCCCGCAAAGAACTGAGACGCAAATCCGTCGACGCGGGAGCATGCTGACCCATGGCAGATAGGGAGCAGAATCATGTCCCGAATTCTCTGAAAAAAAAGCCGACTCCTGAGAGTCGGCTTGCTAAAAAGTTCCGGCACATTTCCGAGGGCCGATGCCAGAACCTGAGAGACAACCTATTGTGGCGCAGCGTCACCTGCGCAAATGGGGCGTATGACACACAGATTTGTGCATCATTTCCGCGAAGGTGCGCTTTCTCGCCCTAATCCTCACCTGTTCCAAGAATCCGGTACAGGGCTTGCCGTGAGATTCCCAGCGCCTTTGCCGCGTGACTCTTGTTCCCCGCGGATGCGGTCAACGCGTCCCGCACTTCGCCCACGGTCGGCAGCGTCCTCTGCAAGCGCTCCTGCTTCGCAAAGCTCGACAGGTACGCATTGGCTTTCGTGACGCGACTGTGGCCGGCCGCCTCGACCACGCGTTGCATTGCTTCCTCGTGAATTCTGCGGTCGGGCTTCTCCCCGACGCCTTTGATCGGTGCAGGCACACCGGCCACCAGCTCGTACAGCGATTGTAGATAGCCATGACGTAGCCCGTGGCTTGTGATGCCAAGCCCCTTTCGCGTCACGCCATGCTTCTCCAGCACGTAGTAATACCAGTCGCGCCACTGCTTGAGGGTGCGGTCAGCGGGTACGGTTGAGCCGGTCAGCCCGTTGCTGAGATGCGCTGCCTCCTCAAGCACGGCCAGCTTCGCTTCAATGGGAACCTCGCGCGGTCGGCCGCCCTTCGTCCCCCGCGTGACGGCTAGCATCTGCGAGTCGCGAACCGCTTCCGCTGGGCGCAGCATGAAACTTTCCTCGATGCGTAAGCCGAAGGCCGCCTGAAGCTTCAGTTGTACCGCCGTGTAAGGACAGGTCTGCGCGATCTCCTCGATTTTGGCAACCGCGTCAACTCCGTTCCCTTCCCATGATCTGTCTTCAGTGGCAACGTAGCTGCGCACGAGCCCGTGCTCCCGACGGTCGACATAGTCCGCGAGCGCGCCGACGAGGTTCGCCTTCCCCATCCAGCTTGCTATCGTTCTGAGATAGGTCAGCTTGTTCTCGATCGTGCCACCAGTCTGCTTTTTCGAGACCCAATGCTGGACAAGGAACTCAACGTGTTTGTGCTTTAGCGACCATGGCGTCTGGAGGGCAAACCCGGCCTCATGCAATTCCTGAAAGGCCTTGCAGAGCTTTTCAGCCCGATATTCCTGTGTCTTGATCGACAGCGATTTGTTGCTGATGCGCGTTGAGCTATGAACGCGCGATATGTTGGTGTCAAACAGCTTGAGAAGCGCATCGCGAAACTCGGGCGCAAATCCATATCCGGAAACCGTCGCCCGAACATTCAGAATAGCCGCCATTCTTCCTTTCTCCCGCAGCCTAGCTGCCATCTTTCGTTGTTACTGGTATGCCGATCCGCAGCGCCCCTACCTGGCACCGTGACCCGATTCGGCTGACCGTCCTCTCCCCGCACTATGTGCGGCTGCGCCGTTTCCCCGACGCGTGGGTTTACTGCCTTCCTCACCTTTAGCGATTTCCATCCGATCAGCCAGATGCATGGGAAGAACATGCGATCTGTCTGTCCAACCTGCTGCCTGTCAGCGTGAATCGCGCTTCGCGCAACTCCCCTCCGACGTTTCGCGCATTGCCTTTCGGCGTTTTGCGCTGTGCGGATCGCTCCGCGGTGTGCAGCTTCGTGGCTACCCTGCCCGCACATCCGTCTTTCGACTTCGTGCTGCGGCGGGCAAACCGGTTACGCGTTCTTGTCCGGCCGCGTTAAGCCGTGTCGTCTTCCGTCAGGGAATCGCGGTAATCCGGTATCTACCGGTCCGCAAGAGTTCCCCCGCCCCCAAGCACGTTCATCACCGCCGCGGTGTATCGGGCTTAGTGAACGCACCCAGCATTCGCTGAAAGGGCGTGTGCAGACACCATCAAGGACGTGGGAAGTGTCCGGTGTCCGGCCTCTCCACATGTCCTCAACGTGCCACAACGCGGCAAACTGCCGCCAATCGTATGGATATCGCGGTGTCCAGTGGTCCTCAACGTGGATCACTATGGACTTGATCTGATTCAAAAAAAGGCCGCATCAATGTGCGACCCGGTCATTCATTTTTTTTTGGCCTTTTGCGGGCCGGAAGGGTATAGACGTGCGAGTGCCTGGCACTCTGTATCGATGCGTCGTGGACGCGGTAGGTACGCACAGCATAAGTGGGTTCGCGGCAATCCCACCAGTCAAAAGATGGGCTGAACCAGTCGGCTTTCGTTGACTTGACTTTGTTGCGCGCTCGCTAGACTGAAACCAGGTAGAACTGACAGAAAAATGTCAGTTTGCTCCGACAGAACCGACGGGACATTCGAACTAACACTTATCTGTCAGTTTTCTGATAGTTCGTCGGCACCACGCAACGAAGCCATTCAGACTGATAGTTATCTATCAGTTTTCTGACACTTTGGAGCGTCGATCAATCAACGCATGGAGTCATCTTGAAAACTTCCGTCTTCGCAATCGACGTCGGCTACGGCAACACCAAATACGCTCACCGTGCTGCAAGCGGCACCATCGCGACGGGTATGTTTCCGTCGCTTGCTCCGCTCACCGCAAGCCACGCCCTCTCCGGTTATGGCGACGCCGTACTCGCCGCGCGCAAGGTCGCCACGATGGTAATCGATCAGATCGAATACGAGGTTGGCCCCGACGTATCGATCACAGCTGCGTATGGCAACACCGGCCGCGCACTGTCGAACGACTTTGTTCTGTCCGACAACTACGCGGCTCTGCTGTTCGGTGCGATCCACTTCGCGGGCGTCAGCCATATCGAACGCCTGGTGCTCGGATTGCCCGTTCATAACATGAAAAAATACTCGGGCGCTTTGCGTGATCGATTCACTGGCATGTTCGACTATGGCCCGGGCCGCATCACGATCGACAAGGTGGTGGTGATCCCCCAACCGCTGGGTTCGCTTGTTTCCGCCTCGGCCAACCGTCAGAGCGAGTTCGGCCGCGACAGCGCACACCTCGTCATCGACGTCGGCTATTTCACGACCGACTGGGTCTACGCCAACGGATTCACAATGGACGACAAGCGCAGCGACGGCATTCCAGGTGGCGCATCGCAGATCTATCAACGCATCGCGTCGCTCATCTCACGCGATCAGGACGAACAGGTTGAGGATATCGAACTCATCGACAAGGCGTTGCGCGAGCGCAAGCGCTTCTTCTTCTACAGCAACGATATCGATCTCGACCCGTATCTCGAAAAGTCTCAACCCGTCATCCACGGTGTCGTGAAGGAAATGCAGAACAACGTCGGCCAGCTCACCAACGTGCGCTCGATCATTCTTTCTGGCGGCGGTGGCGCCCTGTACGCGCCCGCCATCCGTAAGGCCTTTCCGCGCGTTGCGCTCGAAATCATCGACTCGCCGTGCATGGCCAACGCCAAGGGATTTCTGATTGTCGGCGAAGCGGGCATGACACGTGAGCGCGCGACCGCCAAAGCATGAGCGACAAGTTCGACATGAAGCTGGTCATCGACGCGGTGACCACGCCTCTCCTGCACGCGAGGCTCAGTCAGGCCGGCTCCGCCAGAGTGCGCGCGGCGCTCTTGCGGTCCCTTGCCGAATCTGCGCTTCGAGGTCTCGCCGCCGTCCCCATGTCGTTGCAGCACAGCGGGGGGAATGAAGCCGACCAGGCCATGGGCATTCGAACAGCTGCCCTCCCGAAGATGCGTAGCGAACCTGCGCTGCCGGTCAGCAGAGAGGAATTGCCGGCGAACCAGCCAGCGGAGATAGTCCCGGACAACGAAATCGGGGATCATATCGCGCACGATGTCGAACAGATCGCCGACGCTTTCGGCGGCTACTTCTGAGAGCGCGACTTGACTTTGCGACAGAGATGCGAAGATAGGTTATGGCTTCGATGTTCCTCACGCAGGGCGCGATGCATCGGAGCGTCAACCAACGAGGTGTCTACATGCTGGAACTGATCGAAATCGTGCGTCACGGCCTGCCGCTTTCGGAGCTGCGGACGTGGCTCTTTTTCGCAGCGTTTGCTGCGTCTGGAATCGCAGCTGGTACAGCCTCTATGTCATCGAGCACTTCAAAAACAAGCAGGCGGAGGAATAAATGAACGCCACTGACCGATTGACGTTTTACTACTCGAAGTTTATGGCGCTACCCTTCTTCACGCGCCGGGCGATCATCTTTGTCGCGTCGCTCGCGCTCTGGTGGTTTGGCGCGATGCTCTCCAGCATGCACGTCAACAACGATTTTTGCGTTGCGCTGCTCCTCGCTGGCGCAGCGGGGATCTTGTGGTCCAGCGAACTGTGGCGCATGTGGAAGATCTTCGCAATCATCGTAGCAGTCTGCCTGGCGATCATGAGATGAGCGGATCGCAGACGAAAAAAAACGGCTCCCCAGAAATTCTGGGGAGCCGTTCCTCTTTACGGGTTCAGTGCGACCGGGGAGCCGCAGTAACAAGAAGGCGATGCGCGCAAAAATCCCACGCATCAACAAAAGACTGGTCGCGACACGCGTATGCGGTGTTGCCGCGTGCGCTGCGGTCAATGACGTCGAAAGCAACCGCCTCGGATTTTCCAACACGCTGACGGCCACCCTCTGCGCCGTTCGTTGCGACGATTGCAAAACCACCCACCAGAACCTGGAACGAAGCCATTTTCTACTCCAAAGGAAATGGCCCGACGGAACACTCCCCGATGGGGAGAATATCCCCATCGGGCGAACAGAAAAAAATGCGGCCAGAGCCGCTTCAAAGTTCGGCGCCTGTCAGACGGCAGCGAGGCGCTGCGTATCCGGTTTTGGCACGCGAGTGACGTCAGCCGCCGGAACAACGTTGGCGAAACGCGCACACCACTGGTCAGCGAAATCGGTTCCCCGCACGCGGGGACGATGCACAAGAACGGTAAAGCCCTCCGCTTTCAGACGCTTCGCCAGTTCGAGACCACCGGCGACGCCGATCGACTTACCGGTGTCTGGATCGATGTCATCGAAATCGACGAAGACATGCACAACGCGGATACCCAGTCCTTCGGGCACCACAAACTGGCGTAGCAGCCCGATATTCAGGCAATACCACATCGGAACACCGGACTCCATATGGGCGCCAAGAGCCGACTCCAGCCCTTCGGCCACGCCGATCTCGCCGTCCACCGGTTCCATCAGACGCACTGCGCCGCCCTGGAGCGGATTCAGCGTCATGTCGTTCAGCTTTGGCGCGAGAATCTCGCCATCGCACGAGACAATCTTCGCTTTTGACGGCGCCGATCGCTCAAGATACGTACGATGCAACGTCCCAAGCCGGCCATCGGGCAACTCAAACCGGGCGAGGATGCCAGGCCAACTGCCGATCACCTTCTTCTCATGCCGGTACTCAAGCATGCCGAGGCGTAACGCCGGCAACGACGAAATGCGCAATCCAGGTACGCGCGCGCCGAGGTAACGCATTACGAGATCGCCATTCGACACGGGTTTTGCTGCGTCCCACATCGAATTGAGCCGATTCCCAATGAAGGTGGCGTCCGGCTTGCGTCTCGGCTTTGGCGCCCTGCCCATTACGGCTCTGTTGGGCACACGCGGCGCAGGTCCCCCATCCAGTTGCCGCATCAGACGGTAAAGCCCCATCCTGTTCAGACGGGTAATCAACTGAAGGCCATCGCCCGCCATTGCCTTTCCGTTATTGCATTGACGGCATACCCAATCGCCACGCCCACGTTTGTTGTCGTAGGTGAAGCGATCGTCTCCGCCACATACTGGGCAAGCGCATGCCTTTCCGGTGAGACGGTCCGCAGGCACGCCGTAGCTCACAAGGAGCGAAATCCATTGCTCCGGCGAGCGCTCGAAGCCAGCGAGCTTCTGCTGAAGCCACGCGTACTGCTCGGGCGACAGCTCTTTGCTTCTTACAGTCATGAGTCACTCTCCTAGAAGTGAGTGGGTTGGGTCGGTGCCTGAGACAGGCGTGAAAACGCGTGCTCAAAAAAACGGTCCGTAAGCGGGCGGCTTTTTTCAGCAGACGTACTGGTTAAAAAGAGGTATCGCGTGTACGCGAGAGAGAAGGTCCGTCGCACGACACACCCGGGGGTGTACCGTGCGAAGGTGAGGTAATACGGGATACAGTGAAACTAGCGGTGAGCCTTTCCGGGAACAGCCCGCAAACAGCGCGGCCTGTTATTTGGATATTGCCCAGAGCCACTTGTCCCACAAGACTGGCTTGCCATCCTTCAGTATCGGCGTGCCGTCCGTCCGGATTGCAGGAACCTTGACTTTGCCGGTGCGGCGAACCGACACGACGTCGCCAACGACACAGCGGCATTCTGCGATCGCCTCTTTGAGCCCCTCGCCCTGCAGGGTTCGCTCACCAGCACTGGTGTCGATATGCATGGCAAACGATTCGTAAAAGCGTCCCGGCTTTTTGCGATCCGGGAAACGCTCTTCGCCCCAGGAAGCAATGCGGCCCACCACGTTAGACGAGTCCACGTTGTGCGCACGCCGCGGCCGGGCTTGCGCAGCCGGCTCCGGCTCAAACCCTTCCTCCCGTTCAACTGATGAGTCAGGAGCGCTACCAGCCACCTCCTTGAGTTGGGGCGAATGACTGACAGGTGCTGGCTTGCCGTTCTGGCGGATGGCCGTAGCGACAGCTTCCTTCAGCGGACTACGGTGTGTGGCGCGCTGCGACCAGTGCGGTACCAGATCGGGAAGGATCTTCAGGCCGAACTCGGTTTCTTCAGCGTGGTCGTCGAATGCGGGACTGAACTGGACAACGTGATCGCCCTCATCAACGAACAGATGAGGGATATCGCCGATCGTCACGACGGTCTCGTTTGACGCGCCCTGCCCCACGACGTGAATGGCGTTGGCTGGCGTCTCGGTGTGCGCGGGCTGCGCGGCGGGAGTGACTGGAGCAGCCCGCTGCGCTTGCGGCGCGTCGGATGCCTGAGAAGGTTGGGGCCTGGTTTGGGCTGGCGATCTGCCGCTAAAAACGTCCGCCATGACGCGTGCGAACAGTGTTGCTGCGTTCGGCATGATTCGCTCCTAAAGCAGCGTGCCGAAGCACATACGTTGAAGTTCGTGCAGATCGCGCGCCAGAAGCGGCGTGCTCAGTATCACGTCCTGCAGGATCTCCGGGTCGACCCCGTTGACCTTGCACACGAACACATAGGGTAGTGCCCCGTCCCAGTGACCCATGATCCAGCCGAGGGTCGCACGGTAGTCCTCGACGTCGACCTTCCGGTTGCGCAGGCGTTCAGACAACAGGTCCGCGCAGTCCATCAGCGACTCGGGCATGTTGTCGCCCCGACGGCTGTCGCTCGCAAGCGAGATCAGCGCGTCGACCATCTTCGCGCGAACCGACTCGCTCCACAGATGTGGATCGGGCAACGGGTCGGGCTTTGGGGGTATGACGATAACAGGCGAGGATTCGCCGAACATGTCCAGCTGCCAGGCAGCCACATGCGTTTCCATGGGATTGCTCCGGTGGTGCCGGAAATCTCATGGCCCGTGTCCGGGAATGGGATTCCCGGCAGGGTTAAGTGCCGTCACCGAGGGCAGATGCCCAGGGTGACGGTAGGTGGTAGCGGCAACCCGATTAACGGGTACCGGTCTTGAACGGAAGAATGACAGCCGACTTGGCGTACTGCTTCCTCGGTGTCGGTTTCGCATTGCTGTCGTTGGCGGCTGCAGTTGTTGTCGCAGCAGGTCTTGCGTCGGGCTTCGCTTCGGCAGCAGTGCGCGCAGCGAGCTTCTCAGTCTCGACGCGAGCAGCTTCTGCATCCGCTTCAGCCGCGAGGATTGCCTTGCCCTTCTTCTTCATCTCCTTGACCACCCAGTGGATAGCCAGCAGAACAAGAAGACCGAAAACGACAAACGAGATGGTCGCGAAATACGCGATAAAGCAGAGGGCCAGCGTTTTGGCCGGCGACTTGATTGCGTCTTTGAAGAACATCATCAACATTTTTCTCTCCAGAAAAATTTTCAACAGGGAATGTCCGGACCGTTGTCCGGTGGTTTCGATGCTCAATGAGCAAGGAAACACGGGCGCGAAGCGCTTTCGTTCGTGCCCACGCGAGGCGCGCACGAAAGCACTGGCTTCAGGAGAAAAGACGGATGGGAAATACAAGGTCGCGCGCGATTCGCTCGCGGCATGTCGATGCGTCGGGAGACGCCTTTGGATAAAGCAAGATTAGCGTGCGCCCGGCCGCCCGCTGCGGCAAATGCTCGCCAATGTCGTACAGCTTTGGGCTCCAGCGCCCGGCGCGCCCGACCGGTGTTCAACGGAACCGGATCAAGGTCATAACCCGGAAAGCTCGACTAAACCATATAGCTTTCCAGGGTGACACGAATGCCCTATGTAAGCTTTGTCCGCATGCCGCAAAAACTTGACTTCGAAATAGACCTGGCAGACTGGTCTCGTGTCACTCAACGGGAGCGCTCATGTCCATCTGGTTATCTGTCATTGTCACTACGGCGATCTTCTACGCCGCGAAGCATCGGAAAACGCGTACAGGCGCGACGGCGAAACATCGTCCGACACTTACAACGCGCAGCCAGCAACGTGGCGAAGAAGGCGAAACCGCAGTCCAGGCCGAATTGCTTTCCGCCCTTCAATGGCTCTGTGGCGAAGACTTTTACCTTCATCCGGGCGCGCTACTTCTAAATCATGCCCCCGGCAGCGACTTTCCCACGGCCGAAGTCGATCATCTTGCAGTTACACCGTTCGGGATCTTCATCGTCGAGACGAAGAACTGGTCCGGTCGTATTGAAGCTGGGCCAACGGACAGGACAATCGTCCGCGTGGCCGCCGACGGGATACGGGACGAGCGCCGCTCTCCTCTCCAGCAGAACCGGTCGAAAGTCGCATTCCTGCGCGCGATGCTACCGGGTAGCTGGCCGGTAGAAGGGATCGCCGTCTTCCCTCATCCCCACTGCGAGATATCGTCCGCGCTTCCGCTCAGCCTGATGCATGCGAGCGATTTGCGGCAATGGCTGAGAGCCCGTAAATCCAGGCACGCTGTGCAAGGTTGCCCGCTGGTAGATGTGCAACACGGCCAACGCGCAATCCACGCGATCTCCGAAACAGGGCCAGAAGCCATCGAAAGTCATCGACGAAAAGCGAGGGAAAACCCTAAAAAATTACCGGCTTTTTCCTAAAGTTTCGGTGAGTTTTGCCGATTCAAACGTTTGCCTCTACGAGCGCTCGATGCACACGCCCGTGAAAGCTGCATGAAATTCGGTGGCTTTGTGGCGCAGCGGCGGGGAAATGACGCTTATTCTGGGTGGGTGTAATTCGGGGAGCCAAGTTTGCACCACTCGCGAGGATCTGGCGCTTCGGCCTAAGCGCCCGAACAAAATCAAAAGAAATTCGGAGTTTTGTATGGAAAACGAAAAAAAACCATCTGCGTCGAACATTGGTAGTTCGTCCGGCCCGATGGGTCACCTGGTCGCCGAGTCTGAGCAGGATGCCATTCGGGAAGTCTCCAGCGTGACCGAACCTGGCCTCCCCCATTACATTCATCTCGGGATGCTCTTCTCCAACTTCATGGAGAAAATTACTGCTCTCTATATGGCAGAGCACGGCGACACGGTCCCTAACCGTCGTCTCGTCAGCGACGCTGTTTACGGGCATATCGAAGCTGAGTTCGGTCGCAAACGCTCATCTGTCCGCCTCTACATCCGCTGCTATCAGCGTTTCAAGGATTGGCCTGAAGGCGCGACCCTGACCTTTCGCGAAATGGCCTTGAGACTGGGTGACTCGAACTCTGCCGGCGCCGCTTAAGCCGCCTGCAAACTATCAAGATAGAGAGCCAGAATGACGAAGAAAAATACACCTCCAATTGCGGACGCTGACGAAGACTTCGACCCGACACGGCCCGAAGGCAAAGACGGAAAGCGTGACGACAATGCGATTGAGCACGACCTGCCCCTCGCCTTTGCACACGTGCCATCTAACCTGGAGATCAGCCAGAAGGTCACCACGTTTTTCGGTGGCGACGAAATCCCTGATGCGCTACGCGCTTCAATCGCGGAAGAGGCGGAGGAAGTCGCGCACTCGACCCGCAAGATCCTTCTCGAGCATATGCGGATCGGTGGAGCGTTCTATCACATCCGCACGCGCGTCGAAGGGCACTATGTGGGCGCGTTCGGGGACTCGAAGGCCGTGCGAAACAAGGCCGCTGAGCGTGTCTACGACTTCATCGAGGATACCTTTCGCAAGAAGCGCGATTCAGTTCGGCTCTATATCCGCTGCTACGAGCGCTTCAGCACGAACAGCGGCGCGGTTGAGATGCTGTCGATCAGTGACATGCAGCTGCTCGTGAACAAGAGCGACGAGGTCGTCGAAATGGTGATTGAGGCCAGGCGCGAAGACAAGGATCTGAGTAAGCGTGATATCAAAAAGCTCATTGATCAATATGAGGATCGTCTCGCCGAGAAAGAAAGCGCACTCTCCACGGTGATGAGTCAGCTGCATGAGACCTACGGCCAGCTCTCGGACGCCCAAAGCGACAACGAGCGGCTCGCCGCGGAGGCCACCCGTCTCGACCAGGAAGTCAAAGGTGACAGGGAAAAGCTGAAACGAACGCTTGTCGACCTCGCAGCAGCGGAACGGACGGCCAGCGGCTTGCAGAACACGATCGCCAATCTTGAGCGGGAACGCGACGCGTCGGCTCGCGAGCTCAGGGAAGCCCATGAAAAGGTCCAGATTAAGGAAGTCGAGGTCCAGGTCACGCCCGAACATCTGCGCGATCTGGAAGCTTCTGCGCGCAGCCGATTCGAGGAACTCAGCAGGGTCACGGCGGAATGTGAAGAAGCAAAAAGACGACTCAGTGAACTGCAGGCCCTGAGGAGCGCGCAGGAGGCCGAAATCGAACAGAAAATTGCCGTCGAAAAGCGGGTTGCGGGTCTGGTCGAAAAGTTCGGATCGTTTGTCCAGGAATTCCACAGCGTGCAGTTGCTCGTCACCGCCGATGGCTCAGTCGGCCGGTTCAAAGGTTTGCTGACCGGTCTGGCCGATCTCACCGGAAAATTTCACGGCGAGTTGCAATCAGCCGTACGCGCGGCATGAGGCCATAGGTAAACGAAGTCTCCGAGAGATAAGGAAAAAAAGCAGTGAACAATAAAGACAGTTATCGGGCAATTGACCGGTTCTACGTGCCGGAATGGCTTACGGACCAGATCCAGGTGGCGAACTTCAATCTGGTCGACCACATGAAGTGGCTTCTCAAGCAGGACAGCCGCTTCAACGAAGTTTTCAATGTCGAACGCAAGGAGATCGAGCAGCTTCAGCTCAATCCGTCTTCGCTTCGGAATCTCCTTCGCGCGCCGTTCCTGATGGTGGAACCTACCCTCCAGTCCGTCGAGGACTGGCGGTGCTTCGTCGACAACACGGCGACCACCGTGGCGGTCGATGTGCTCCGCCGCAAGACTCCCCCGCTCGACTCGTTGACAGCCTATGCAGTCAACCAGCAGAACTCCGTTTTCATCTCGCTTGTCACCCAGGTGCTCAATATGAGCGTCATGAGCGCGCCGTTACTGGGCATCTCGACGGACGTCGCAAAATATCTGCTGTCGATCCCGACGCACAAACTAAGCGTCGCGCTTGGGCGGATGAAGGAACTGCCTCTGTTTCGCTGGCGCTTCAACAGCCCGACGTTCTGGTGGGAGTTTCGCGGCAGCACCCTGAGCGACGAGATGATTGCTCACCAGATCATGCTGACATCGCCCTCGCGCATCGGCGACCTTCCCTATGCCGCGCAGTGGGGCGAGTTGAGGCTCGGTCGCATGAAGAACGAAGCCTTTGCGAGCGCCATGATGTCGTATGGCTTACGCGCTTCTACCGCGACGAACCTCTTCGGCCTGAATCAGCATCAGATGCGCACGCGCTATCACGAGATTCATGGAAAGAGTTCGCCAATGGGCAATCTGGCGACCTCGCTGACCTGGTTTGTCGAAACACATGTGCACCGGCTTCACGCGACAGTTTACACATGGCTCTACCGCTCGGCGACGGCTATGGGCGCTAACCCGGCTGAAGCGCTGCTTGCGACGAACGATGTCTATGACCGGCTCTTCGGCGGGAACCGGCTCATCAAGCCCGATCGGGGATGGAACCTGATCCGTTCGATGGCGGCCGACACCCGTCTCACCATAGCGCCGTGCCGCGCCTGCGGCACCCACTACGTTGTGTCGAACAACGACGCGAAAATCGAAATGCATAGTCGCTTTACCTGCCCTGCCTGCAGCCAGCAGCTTGGCGCGAAGAAGCGTACAGCCCGGAGGTCGGACGGTGATAACTGATCCGACAACTGCTCAGCAGGAATTACCCGCAGGACTTGTCATCTTCGGCAGTGATGGTCGCGCCCAGTTTGGTTGGCAAAACCCTGAGACCGGCGCGTACTACGCAGAAGAGGACGGCAGCATTATCGCCGACGCGATCGGCGCCGTCCCCTGGCATGCGGGCCGCGTCCACTAGCGAGACTTTGCGATGGAAGACTTTGCGTATCTGGCCAAGGAAAGCAACGCGGCGTGGCTCGCTGGGCGCGGCGATGGGCGCTTCGAACGCTACGAGAAGTTCTATCAGTGTGAGCGAGCGGGCAATGCATCCGGGTTCGATCTTGAGAAGTCCAACGAGAGTTACGTGGAGTACTCGAGCGGCCAACCGTCATCGCTGCTCTCGTTCCTGAATGCGCCATGGGTCGGGCGTGTAGCGATTGCGCTATTCGCCCTCTACATGGGCACCCGGGTCGTTCCGCAACTCGCGAGGGTGGGACCAGCCTTTACCGGCATGGTCCTTGTCGTTGCCTTTGTCGGCCTGCGGGTTTTCCATCGCCGCCGCAAGCGCACGTAATCCCACATCACGCTTCACGCCGATTTTTGTTCACCGATTGTCTACATAACCTAAATCCTCACCAGACATTACCGATAGCCATAGAATGTCGCCGACGCGAAAGACCAGGAAGAGCCGGGAAGCGTCAGGCAGCAACTTGACTTTGTTTCCCGCTCGATAACATGGAATCAAGGACGTGCAAGGTGCACGGCCAAAATCAACTCCGAGGTTTCACAAAAATGAAGAAGATTTCCACGCTTACTGCTATTTCGTTTGCGGTTTCCATGACACTGTCGGCATGCGGCGGTGGCGGCGGTGGCAGTAACAACGGTGCGCCGGCAACACCCCCGTCGACGCCGGTAAATCCCCAAGGCGGCACGGCGATCGCTCCGCAAACTTCGGTGGCAGCTCCGACGTACGCTGCATCGTCCATGCAGGATGCCGTGTTCTCACAGCTGAACGCTTACCGGCTTGCAATGGGCGTGGGCGTACTTTCGCAAGACCCTATTCTGGACGTCTCCGCGCAGGCACACGCGCTTTACCTCGACTCGAATCTTGCGAACGGCAATCTCACTGCACTCTCACACAACGAAACCTCGACGTTTGCCAACTACTACGGCGATACGCCGCTGTCGCGTGCGCAAAAAGCTGGTGTCCCCGCGACAGAGTGGATCAGCGAAGTTGTCGCGGCTGGTCTACCGCAAACGAACGGCACGGCATACGCAAGCGACTGTCTCCGGCAATACATCAACACTGTCTATCACTTGCAGGATATCTCGTCGAATCAACAGACTTTGGGTATCGGATTCCAGCAGGCGTCGGGCTCGTATTCGATCTATAGCTGTGTGATCGATTTTGGCGAAACGGCCGGAGTCAGTGGAACACCATTGGGTAATAGTCTCTATCAACCCGGCGGTCAACAAATGGCAACCACGGCCCTTGCGATTTCGCCGCTCAATAACGAGACATCAGTCGCTCGTGCGATGGTGGCGGAAAACGTCAACCCTGCGCCCGACCTGCAAAACCCAGGACGGCCCATTATGGTTCGGGTAAATGCCGCCGCTTCGGGCGACATGCTTACGGTCTCGAGCTTCACATTGACGTCGGCAAGCGGGAGCGTTGTGCCAGCACGGATCATTGTGCCTTCCGCTGCTCTTTCTGGATCGACTTCGGCCGCGACGGCAGACGTGAACAATGGATTGTTCCCAGGCGTGGCGTTTCTTTTGCCCCTCGCCCCGCTCGCCGCAAACACGACTTACACGGTCAGCTTCAGCGGCGCTCGTGATGGCAAGCCAGTTAGCGTTACTTCGACGTGGACAACGGGCAGTTGAACATTTAAGCAACAGAAAACAGCGCCCAAAATGGGCGCTTTTTTTTAGTGTGGATGACACTGACTCGCTGAAAAGAGGCCAACTATCGCATCTACCTGACCTGACCCGTTCACAAAGCACGCGATGCCACCCCGTGCGAACTGGCCCGGACACGCTTCTCCGGTTGCACTCCAGCTATAAATCTTGTCGCCGGGATACTGCGGAACGTATATGTTGAGCGTCGCGGGATATGGGGTGGGTTGCTCACCGTTGTACCCTTGCACGCTTGTCATCGTGCCCTGTGCAATAGCGGCAGGAAAATCGGCCGAGCACGTAGCTACCGGATCATAAGTGTTACCGCCTCCGGGCGGCGGCGGCGTCGCACATCCTGGCGCACCCCAATTGATCCCATTCCAACTTGGCGGATCTGTTTGTACAGAGCCAGATGGACACGTAGGCGCCGCCTGAAAATTGCACTGTGGCGCAGAGTATTGGGAGCCGATCCATTGCGCCGGTGCGGCTGTGGTCCATCCGGCCTGATTGGGACATGTTGGCGGCGTCTGCCATGCGGTCGTCAGATGCCCTACGCACGTGGAGTCCTGGTTGTTCACCGAGCACCGAACGGGTCCCGCCATTGCCACGCTGCTGGCGGTCACCATTCCCGTAAGCACGGCTATCCATATAAAGATCCTCGCGAAGCTCATTCCCATCCCCTTCAATACGTACAGAACGTCGTCGCGACAGCGCTGCCGTTAATAACGGATCCGCTGCCATCCGTGATATAGACAATCCATGGACCGACGCCAGACGTCGGGTAATTGATGACCGCAGTCGGGTCGGTGTACATGCTCTGACCCGACACCACAATTTGCGGCAAGCCACCAGCAGGACAGTTCGGATTCGGCACAAACGTACCGCCGCCGCCCGGTATGCTGGTGTAGCCATACCAGAGCTTGGGACCGCCAACAGGCATCCACTGCAGAACCCCTGACACGTTCTGGCACGACAGCATCAGGCCTGAGTTGTCGCTCGCGCCCGTCATGTCGCCCACCTTCGTGCACGCCACACGTGGCCAGCCGACATTGCCCGTACCGACAATAGTGCCCGCGCGAACCGTCGTGCCGGCGGTGACGGCACCACTCGCCGCTACCGCTCCGGATGCCCCCACATTCGCCGCGCTTACCGTGCCTTCGGCATCCAGGTTATGCACGTTGTGCAGGCTGACGTGATTCACGTTCTGGTCGCCGGTCCAGGTCAACGCGCCGTCACGACGGATATAGACCGAGTTGCCGTCCGACGTTGGCCCGTTCGTGGCCAGCACGACAGCAGCCACGTTACCGCCCAGAGGATTCGTGGCATGCCATGAACCGTTCAGGCCGGTGATAGTGCCGGCGTTCTGCGTCTTCGAGTAGCCAAACGCGTTGCCGCCTGCCTGCGCGATCTGTGACGCACCGATCACGTCGGGCTTACCGCCACGCGTCACCGGGCTCGACGGATACATCACGTAGGTCACGTGACAGTCGCCCGCGCTGACGGTGCATGTCGCAGGGCCTACGCTCATGCTGATTACGTAGGCGCCGCCCCAGAAAGGCCCATTCGAATGCGGTTGTTTGAGGTTGCCCGCCGCGAACAGATCAGTGAGTGTCGGCAGTTCCGACGCCGGGACAACATCAACCGGGCCATTCTGTGTCAGCGTCGCGTAGTTGTTCGTTACCCAGTCACCGAGCGCCGCGTTGATGACCGCTTCGTTCTGCCCTTCTGCGGTCAACACCTGCAAACGCCGCTTGGCAGCATCTTCCTTGATGCCGACAACTGTCATCAACGCAGCGGCCACCAGCACGACCACCATCTCAACGATGCTGAACATTGGCGGCGCCCTTAATTGTTATGGGTCGCGTACATGGCAATGGTGGCCGTGGCGCCCGCCGATTTGCATGCTGCGCCAACGGTCGAACCATCGAAAGCCGTATTCGGATCGTAGACTGTCGTACCGTTGATGGTTACCTTCGCATAGGCTCCCGCTACTGCGCCGGCCGCAAGCGAGCAGACTGTCGCCGGCACGGGATAGGTCACAATCATCGCGTCGTTCGTCGCCGCGATCGTTCCCGCTGCCGAAGTCACGGCACCGCCGAATATCCCGGTGATCGTCCCGCTGGTCGCATTTACGCGCGAGCCCGCGGAGTCAAAGGCGTGATTCTGCGCGAGGGTCTGCTGTGTCTCGGACGAAAAATCCGTATCGCTCGAAGTGGCATCCTGAATGCCACTACGGAACAGTTGGGCCTCGCTTTTGAACTGATGCGCATGAATGCGATCCATCACGAAGCCACGGCCCTGATAGACGACGAGCGCGAGCAGTGCCGCTCCGGCCATCACGGCCGCACCTTCAATCAACGACAACTCGCCCGACTGACGGCGCCGACGTGCGAAGCGGAGAATGGACGCCTTGCGCGCAGCATCGCGGCTTGCAACTTCCGCTGCGCACGGCACCTTGCTAGTTAATTTTTTGTATTCCATTGTGGCCTCAGTAATTGGATCCAGCAGTCGTTGACGAATCGAAACTCACGGCACCGGTCGCGACATACGACCCGACGCCGAGTACAAAAAACAGAGCGATGGCAAAGCCCAGCAACACGTAATGAGTAATGCGCGCATTGCGCTTTACTGTTGCGACCACCCGGTCAAGTGACGAGCGGCCGAGCGTCTTGATGGCCTGCACGAACTGGTCGCGACCAGCGGCGTCGGATATGGTGTCCATCACCACCTCCGAAAAAATCCCGGTGTCCAGCGCCCGCATGGTCTGGTCGGGGCGCTGCGTGAGCCGGCGACTCATCCGGTTCAGATGCCACTTCAACCAGGGGTCAGCGGTTTTGGTGAGCCGGTCAAGCGACGCCCGCAAAGTGAGGTTGGAGTCGAACAGTCCCGCAAGCGAAACAATCAGCAGCGCGGCCCGGAGGTCGCGGCGATTGCGCCACATCAGCGGCATCGCATCGATCTGGTTGCGCAGATCGCCCGTCCACCGCTTGAGCGTGTGAAAGTAGGTGATCACAATGCCCGCCACGACCGCCCCGCTCAGCCACCAGTATTCGTAGCAGAATGTGTCGATTGCATAGAGCGACTGGGCGAGCGGCGACCACTGCGAGACCGGTTTCGAGTCGGCGACAGCCGGGAAAATCGTGCCGCCAAACAGCATGCAGAACCCGTACATGTAGACGATCAGGAGCGCCGGATACGCCATCTGTAACGACGTGGTCGACGCCAGTACACCTTTGGCATTAGCCGCCATTTCTGCCAGTTCGAGTCCGCGCACCGCAGCGTCCTGTTGCGTGGACGCGCCGGCGATCTCCAGGAGCGCGTACTCATCGGACGGGATGTGCGGCCTGATCGCACTGGCGAAGTCGTCGCCGGCGACCATGCGTCGGGCCATGGCCTGGAAGACCGGCCAGGCGAACCCCTTGCGTCCACGATGGCGCTTTTCCAGTGTCGTCAACCGTTCAAGCAGGGTCTCCCTGTTTCGCAGCCCTTTTGCCGCAACGTCGAGCCGGGTCTCACGATAGAAGCTTTCGCGGATTTTCCCGAACCGCCACGTCGCAATGCGCATGCGCTCCTTGTAGGGGAGCACCATGAATAACGCGTAGAGAAATCCCCGGATCATGACGGCATTCTCCCGTCCCGGTCCGCCATGACCCGATACTCGCTGAACGGACGCATCGCGGTATCAATGAACCGCGGATCGATGTCTCCCTGGGTGGCTTTGTAGAGGGCATGTTCATAAATGGTCTTGCCCGTCATGTCATCGTTGTCAAAGCCGGCGGTGCGCGTGGAGCGCCACACTTTCTCGGCACCGCGCCAGTCGCGCGCCGCGACACGCTCGAGGAACTCGTCGGTCGGCCGGAATATCTCCATCGCGAGCGTTTGACCCTTTGTTCCGGCCGCGACTTTTCCGTCACGCGTGAACAGTCCCTTCAGGCGGCAATGCTCACAGCCAGCGTCATTCCGGCATGCCATGCCGGAAGTGTCGATGCCGAACTTCGTCTCGAGCGTCGCGATCTGCGAGGCGCTCATGACGTCGCGCGCGGCGATCTTGCAATGCGGGCATAGCAGCGGGATCAACTTCTGGTTGGCGACGGCATTGACGAATTTTTCCGACGCGACTTCGTCCATCGGAAGCTGCAGACGACCGCCAGCAAGGCGCATGAACGCGCCGATCGCGCTGTCCGCGTGAAGTGTCGTGCGAACCGGGTGTCCCGTCAGCGCGAGCTCGGCAACAAGGCCAGCGACCACGCGATCGCGAATTTCGCCCACCGTCACGTCATCGGGATCCATCCGCATCAACGTCCGGATAACCTCGGCGCACTTCCGGTTCGCCTCGTCGTCGGTCTCGTCTGGTCGTCGCGGAATCGAAATGTCCGACAGCCAGGGCTGAGGGTATTCGGAGGGTTCATTGACGGCGAACTGCTTGCGCAGCTCGCGCGAGGCGAGCATGAAAGACATCGCGCGCAACAGCGTCGATTTCGCCGAGCCGGTTTCGCCCGTGAGGATGGTGACGCCGCCACTGACGTTACCCAGCGCCTTGACGATCTTCAGCTGCGACGTTTGCAGGCCCATCTGTTCCGGCATCAGAACCTTGAGGTTGCGGAAGTTGCCGTCGAGCAGACGCAGACCCACGTCAAAGCCGCCTACGAGGGGCGAACTTTGCCAGCGGATATTGAGGATGTCCGATCCAACGACGAGCGGAATCATGGCCGACTGTGGCGCGCTCGGCTGGAAGGTCTCGCCCGAGTTCGTATTACGGGCGACAAGATCCTGATAGGAGGCCGACAGTGCGCGGCGTACCAGCGCCTTGGGGAGCTTGCGATACGTATAGAGGTCGCCGTTGACCCGGAACCGGACCTCCACCTCGTCGTTGAAGTCGCGGTATTCATAATGGATATCGCCGGCGCCGTAGCCGTGGGCCGCCTCGGATACGTCACGGAACGTGCCGATGGCGCGCGAGCTCTCCGGGATGATTGCCGCTGAGCGGTTCCGCTCCGTTCCGTAGATCGCTGCGATAACCGTATCGGAAGCGAACATCTCTTCGTGGACCTTGATGTCCGCGTGTTCGAGATCTTTCAGGTACGTCGCGTACAACGGCGACTCATGGAACGCGCGCGTAGTGACGACGATCGCCATGCCCGCCTGCACCTCCACTGCGACAAATTCACGGCGCGCCGCATCGGTAATGCGAAGCGTCGCGTCTGAGCCGCGTTCGCTCAGGATCCGCTTGAAAGCCAGCGCATCCGCCGACGCAAGCTGTGGCAGCCCGGCCGGTGGAAAATCTTCAGTCCCGGTTTCGACGATATCTGCCTGCCGGTGAAGCTCATGCGCTGCGTCATCCCGCGCCTGCGAACGATCAGGCTCAACGCGAGCTAGGGGCGCAGAGGAATCGTCAACGGCCTGCGTAGCAGCGGACACAGTTTCGGACTCGCGGTACGTTCGCGCCAACGCTGGTTCATGTTCTTCCAAGGTGACAGGGACACTGACCGGGACCAGGACCTCGCCGGCCTGCTCCATGGCCACATCCGCGGTGAAGACTGACTTTTCTTCCGCCGCAGCAAAGGGCTCGCCATCATGGACGTCAACGTCGCTCACGTCCGCCATGCGCAGCCGCATGCCTAATGTCATCGGCTGACCATGCGTGTCCTCAACAGGTTCCGCCTTCACCGGTTTGCGTTTCTGTGCCATCCGCGGTTCGTGGTCGCGTGGGTCGCTCCCGGCGATAGGCAATGCCGAAGCAGAGTCTTCCGAGAAGCCCGCCCGAAACGCGCGCAAGCGTCCCAGTAGCCCGCGCGACGCCGACTCGTCTTTTTCAATTCCGGAGAACATGCTCATGATTTGTGTCCTGGGTTACTGCGCGATCGCGGAGATGGGCGTGCCCGGCGGTAGTGGGCCGCCGAGGTCTGTGATACGGGAAATGCCAGCGCTTACACCCGGCTGTCGCTGGTCCTGCTGGGGGGTGCCGCCAACCATCGTTTCGGTCCAGGTCCGCGCGCCCTTGCCGGTGCCCTCTGCGACGGTGACGACGAAACCATCGACTCGCGTGACCGTCCACCCGTTGAGCAGCTTCGCGCCGACGTGAGCGGGATACGATGCGTTGCGGTACTCATAAAGCACCGACCGGCCACTCATGTCGCTGAAAGCACCCACGAAGCGCACGGGTTCCGCGCGTGCCCGTTCGGGCGCCGCCTTATGTACTGGCGCCGCGGTGGAGTTGGCTGGCGGGACAGGTTGAGCGATGTTTGCACTCACAGTCGGTGCTGGCGTGTTTGCTCCGCCAACGAGTTGGCGCAGCAGTTGCGAGCGCGTCGCCTTGTCGGCGTCATCGATTGACAGATGCGATCCCGCAGGCACCGCCGCCCCGCTGACCGGGGCGGCCGGTGCCGGCTGAGCCGGGACAGCCCCCACTGCGGGAGCGGTAGTGGCTCCCGCGACAGCTCCGGTATCAATGTCAGCGGCAGGCAACCGCGCGGGTTTTGCTGGCGCTTGCGGCACGAACGGTCGGGTTTGCGCCTGTGCAACGCTAACCAGAAAAAGCGCGGCGTATCCGAGCGCCGCCAGGCGGTTAATTGAGAACATAGTATTTGCCCTTCGCTGTGAAATGGATGCCACCGAGGTTGTTCGACCCCTGCTCCGCAAGCTTCAGCTCGACCGTTATCGAGTCGAGCGCCATGTTCGAGGGGAGCCTCGCAAGCAGTGGCGCTTGCCACCTGAACCCGTTGATCTCCCATGTGCCTTCACGAATCATCTGCGTGGGTCTTTCACCCGCTACGCCAGCAGGCATTGCGAGAAGGGGTTTCGGTGGATCGAGATGGACGGTGTAGCCGTAGCTGTCGAGATCAAACGGCTTTGACGAAAGCTTCTGTGGCGGAGTCTGCAATGCGTCGATCAACCCCTGCTCCGTGGGCCACGCTTTCTGGTCCCGCGCTGCAACGACGGCAACCGTCGGAATCTGGGGGCCGCGCGCGCCCGCATGCAGACCATCGGCATCGAAATGCAGCGGTCGCATCGACTGGGGCGCCAGCTGGCGAAGATCATCGAAGCTGCCGCCGTAGCGGCGCAGCGTCTCGCCGCAATAGCCCTGCGTGCCACACACCGCTTTCTCAAAGACAAAACCCGCAACCACGGTTTCAGTGCCGCCGAGCCTTTCGAGTAGTGACGGTGCGAGCAGATTCGCACGCGGCAGATTCGCGGCGAACACCTGACGGACCGCGGCCTCGTATCTGTCATTGAAGGACGGCGACGTCGGCGCTGGGGGAGGAGGCGGATTTAACAGATCAACAAGTTGCATGCCGCCAAAGACGACCGCAACCCCGATAACAAGCAGCGGCAACGCCGTCGGCAAACTGGTTGGGACTTTGGTGATTCGCGCGCTCTTGCGCGCTTCAAGCAGCGCGGCCGCCCCGAACGATTCGTCGACGTCGCCAATTGCCGCACCTGATCCGATGGTCGAGAGTGCGAGATTCTGCTTCAGGCATTCCTGCTCAATGGCGAGCCGCCGATCGTGAGCCTGGGGAATGGTCAGCACCTCGTCGCTGCGCACGACTCCGCGCACAACGAAGATCAGATGAACACGCTGATCGTCCTGCAAAAGTGCGAGCACCGCCGCCTTCCCTTTGACACGGCCATGCTGGGCGACTCGCGCCGCTCCTGAAAAGAGTTTCGAGCCTTTGAATTCGGTCGTGTCTGGCGAGCAGAAGCCCCCAATCACGTCTTTTCCGATCTTGTATTCGACATAGTGCGTCGCACCGAAATCATCGGCATAGCGACGGCGTTCCGCGCGCATCTGCTTTGACGGATAGGCGCGCCACTCAAGTCCGAAAACAAGGCGCGCGTTTTTCTCGCGCGGCAGCGGATCGGTAATGTGCATGGCCGTACTCACATCGACGGGACGACCGAGGCCGTCAGCATGATTACCTGGAAGGTCTTTGCCTTGTTCCAGAGCCCGGTGATACCGCCGAGGCCGCCATTGGTGGTGCTATCGGCGTGATCGGTCATCTCGCCATACAGCACAACGGTCTGTCCGTCCGAGAGTGCGACGATCTGATCGTCCTTGCTGCCGACCGTGTGCGCAAGCTGGATGGTCTGCTGCGTCTGTCCGGAGCCGACAGATTTCTCGGTGAAGGGCCCGTTGAGCTTCGAACTGTCGCTCCAGTAAGCCAGCACGATCTGGTTGTGATCATTCACCGACGGCAGGATATTCACGAAGTCGCCGGTCGTCACGGTGCCGGGATTCAGGCCGGGGACACCACCGGACGTGGCCGTCAGGCTGCCTGCGGAAGACGTCGTCGAGCGCAGATAGTCGTCGCTCTGGAACGACGCGATCGAGACCGGCAGACCATTCAGCGTGAGCTTGGTCTGCGTGTTGTCCTGCACCGTGCGGCCATACTGGTTCAGCGCGTTGATGACCGCGTTGGTGCCGGAGAACGGCGCGTTGGGGCGCAGTACCGACATACCGAGCGTGCCGCCACCGGACGACAGCGAGGTGGGTGACGCAAAGCTGATCGCATATTTGGCGAGACCGCCCTCGATTGCGTTAAACACAACGTCGGCGTTCGCCCCCGCCTGGGTGCCGCGGTTCAGCGCGATCTGCAACGTGCGCACGCGGATCGCCACCTGACGCGTGCTCACCGAGTTTTCCGCCGCAAGCAGCTTGCCCATCGCGTCTGCCGCCTCCCGCGTGTCGTGCACCATGACAAGGCGACTCTGCGGATTGACGTTGACCCGACCCATTGGCGAACGAAGCTTGTTCAGCGCGTCCGTAATCGACTGCATCTGGTCGAAATCACCCTGCCGGCCGGTCGAGGTTTGCGCGGAGAAGGAACCCGTATCTCCGCTTCCCCCGCCGCTACCGTTCGACTGATTGCCCGTGGAGGTGTCCATGCCCTTGGACATCGTGGACTTGATCGAGACCTTGCCCGGGATCGCGGCGATCTGGTACATGCGCGTCACGAAGCGCGTGATATGGATGGTCGATCCGTCGAACGACCAGTCGAGTCCAAGATCCTCCGTCATGCGAGTCAGATACTCGCCCGCTAACCCGTCAAACACCTGAGCATAGACAGGCTTCTCATAATTGTTCGCGCTGCTGCCGCCAGATGCTGGCGACGACTTGCCGTCGACCGAGGCGCCTTCGCGCGGCACGAGTGAACTGCGCGGCACGAAGACATCGGGGCTCAGGTGAACGGCATAGCCGGTCGCGCCGGAAACGAGATTGGCGATCTGGTTGATATCGAGGTTCGCAGGCATCGTGATGCGCTTTTCGCGAAACGTCGCCGGCAGCGTTGCTTCATACGCGACCGGTACGAGCCGATCGCCAAGAAAGGCTGTGGGCACATCTTCAACGAGCGCCATCGAGCCGGGCAGATTGTTCATCGCAGCACTTGCCGCGCTATTTGTCGAGTCGTAGGCAGAATTGACATCTCCTTGCGTGACTGCGCAGCCGGCAATGATCAGCGAGCATGCGGCCGCGATCGCAGACCTGAAAATGAAAGCGATGCGCATCGGTTACTCCTGACAGTTGGCCGCGCGGGCGACGACGCGGATAACGTTGTTAATGTGGCGGCATACGCGGGTGGGTACGCGCATGTGGTTGGTCGCTTTCATCACCTGAACAAGAACGGAGGTGAAGTCACCGGTAAAGGTCGCGTTGAATTCGAGCGGCAGATCGTCGTCGACCTTCCAGGCGAGCTGCCATCCCTGGGTTTGCAACCAGCGGTCAAGGGCGTTACGAAGGTTGCGATCCTGCGGAGAGACGGAGAGCGTGAGCACACCAGTCGTCGTCGACGGTGTACCGGGGAGAACGACCGGCGCAACGGCCATCGACGGCACAACGCCTTGCCCTGCCTGCGCGACGACCGGAGCGGCCGCCTCTGCGCCACGATTGACGGGGGTAATGGCGGCAGCTTTTGCAGCCGGCGCTGATAGCACCTGCCAGCCGTCTCCCGCCGGCGCGACAGCACGGGCTTGATCGGCGTCGACGGCTGCGTGGGTCCACAGGGGTGCAGCGGCGAGCGCCAGGGCTGCGAGCGCGTGCGCGATCACGCGCACGCTGTCATTGCGTTCGATGGTTACTTTCATTGTTTAATGCCCCTGCCGCTGCAGGCGGCGATAGATAGCGTTGGCGTAGATCAGCTGCTTCGGGGTGGACACTGCGTTGTATGCGCCGACGGCCTTCCAGGTGGGCCCGAACTGACGGATGTTCGCGGCCAGAATCCACGTGCCGACATAGCCGTTCACACATGCGTTGAACAAGTCTTCGCGGCGAATGCCGTAACGCGCCAGTTTCGGCAACCAGGACGAGTTGATCTGCATGAGGCCAATGTCTTGCGTACCATTGCTGTTGATATTCACGGCGTCCGCACGCATACCCGATTCGTGTTGAGCAATTGCGTGAACGAGTTGAGTGCTCACGTGCTGGAAGGCGGCGGCTTCGTCCAGGCAGTCGGCGTGCGCAATCGACGCGCTCAGCGCCGCAACCATGCCAACGAAGATGGGAGTCGGGTTCATAACGATTTCGCCACCGCCGTTGTCGCTGGCGTCGTCGCGGGTGCTCCCGTCGCTGTACGTTCGAAATACTTCACGTCGTGTCGCCGTGTCACATTCGCCACGTTGCCATCGGCCGTCACGATGAACTGATCTGCCGTGCCGTTGAACATGTAATACCGTCCTTTCTGCTCGCCTGAACCGAGGTGCTTCACGTCGCTGACATGCACCTCCACAACCGAATCGGCAAACTTGAAAAACGTCTGGCCATCGTGATCGAACACGGCCTGCAGATGGGCGGCGTTCGTCGGGTCGAAGTCATAGACGGTGCCTGACGAACGGGCCACTTCCACCGATCGCGCACCATCGGATACGACAATGCTGTCCGCGCGCTCTACCGTCATCACATTCGCGGCGCTATCCCACTTTGCGCGGAGCGATCGGCCGTCGGGCGTTCTGAAACTCAGCTCGCGCGCAGGCTTCGTCGCAAAACGGATCTGCGTATGGGCGTCGTCCGAATCCCGGATTGCCTGAGCGCCGAAATATTCCGCCAGAAGCGAGCCGTGCGCAGCTGGTGCGTCGCCTGCCGACGCGCCCTCCTTCGCAGCGACAGCCTGTGCGATCGCATCGGGCTGCGACTGCGGTTGCGCTTTCTCACCTGCGGCATAGTTGAGCGCACCGGATTTCGGCGTTTCACGGTGCAGCCGTACGTGACGGGTCGTAAAATCCACGTCGGCATACATGCCGGTCTGCGTCATCAGGCGATCAAGCGCCTGCATCCAGTTTTCACCGGGGCGTGTACTGAACGCACTGACTTCCGTCAGATCGACGTCTTTCTGTGCAGAGCCCGTCCAACCCTGGGGCACTAACGCCTTGACGATGCCTGCGACAGGCATCGACGCCTTCAGCGATCGCACCGGCTCAAGTGCGCCGTGCGCACCAATCAGCGCGAGCCGGTTCGTGAATCCATCGAAGGCTGGCGGCTGGTCGTCGCGCAGCGCGGCGAGCGTGCCACGGGCGCCACCGCCGATGAAGGTATTCGCACGCGTCCAGCGTGCCGTTGCAGACCGCCCGGCTACCGTATAGGTGATCGACTCGGGAGTGCCATCGACGACAACATACGGACCCTCAGGGTGGCCACCGGCTGCCGTGATGACCTGCCCCGCACGCGGCTGTATATATGTCTTCGACCCATCGTTGAAAATCAATGCCGGACGCTCGGCGATGCCGCCCGAGATCTCATAATCGAAATCGAAAGGGTCCGTGTTCGCTGCGTAGGAAGGCATTGCGTTAAGCAGCGCAAAGCAGGCCAGCGCGATACGGGATACGGTGTACTTCATAGGCCTGCCTGAATCTGGTTGAGGTGCCGCGCAAACCGCGCGAGATACGCCTGACCGGGAACGGGATTGGCGCTGTGGTAATAGGCGATGGCTTTCGCAACCGAGTGCGTCTTGCCGTAGTTCTCGTTGAGGATTTCCTCAGCAACACGAATACTCGTTGCGGGCGCGAGCGCATCCCACGGAGAGGCAAACCGCCGGGCGTGGTACCCCCAATTGATCTGCATGATCCCTACGTCGAAATCGCTGCGACCGCGCGCGATCAACGACATCACTACCCGATACGCGTCTTCGCGTGTTTTGAAAAAGAAGCCCTGACCGGCAATATTCAGAGTCCACGGCCATGCCCGGCCATTCACCCCGGATTCGTTCAGCGCGATTCCTGCAAGTACCTTGGGGTCGACAGTCCTGTGCATCAGCTCAAACGGCGCCACTGCACTCGCACAAGCCCACCCGCCGCGTCCCTCAGTGACGGCAGCCTGTGCATCATCGTCGAGCACGGCCGGCTGCAACCAGCCCTTCTTCACCAGCAAGTGTTCGAGCGAAACGTCATGTGCATCGACGGTGACGGTGATGCCCGCTTCCGGGTTACTCGCGACCGGCTGCCCAACGAGCGGCACGGCCCAGCTCTCGAAAGCCTTCTGGCCGCACCAGAAAACCGGCTTCCCATCGAACGATGCGAGCGACCGGACATTGCCCTCCACCAGCAGGATGCTCGTCGGACTGACCACTTCGGCAATCGATGCGGCACTGGCGAAATGAACGTGTGCGGCACATGCCGCGACAATCAGGCCCGATACCCAGCGCGTACCCTTGCGCTTACTCATCGCGGTATGGCTCCAGCACGATGTCCCGATTGACCTTGAGCATGAATCGACGCTGGCCCGGGTCGGACGTGATCGTCGGCGGAATGTTCTTGTAGCGCTCGAGGATGGACTGTGCGGTTTGCGCCGCGACCTGTCCGCCCGTGCTGCTCACCTGAGTGACGCCGAGCGGACTGGACGTGGTCGTCGCGTCACTGTTGTCGTATTTGCGCAGCAGGATCGCGACGAGAAAAGACGTCCCGAAAATCTTGAAGAAGTGGTTATTAACGTCACCCGAAAAGCCGGCCGAGCCATCGCCATCCGCGCCCTGCGCACCAAAGAGCGGCACATGCTTCCCGTTCGGAAGGCGTAGTTCCGTCGCCGCCACGAGAATGCTTTCCTGGCCGGGCTGGATATCGGAGCTGTACGGCGCGGTGATGAAACTGCCTTTGGGGATCATCAGACAGTCGCCACGAATGCTGTCGTACACATCCTTTTCGACCATCAGCGAGGCGGTGCCGGGACGATCAGAATTCATGCGCTCCGTCGACAGCACACCAATGTGATGCGGAGGCGACAGCACACAGCCGCGTGCCTGACCGACGAAGCCGGTACGCGCGAAGTCCTGACCGCCTGACTGCGCGGACACGTTCTTGATGAAGCCTGAATCGTGGTCCTGACTCGAATATGGACGTGCCGATTGTGCCTGGCCGCCGAAGCCGGCTCCAGCAAGCGCTGCCGAGACACGGTCACCGACCGACCCCGCTGCTGCCTGCTGCGCAGCAGCCTGTTGCGCGGCCACCTGCGCGGGCGTGGGAATCCCCGCCAGCTGGTTGGGTGCTGCCGGCGCCGTGTCCTTAACCTTCAGGCCGGGTTTGAAAATCGGCGAGGCATAGATCGCGTCCGCATCGGACTCGGACTTGATCTTGCGGGTCTGCTCGTCGTTGATGAAACCATCGGCCGTCAGCGCGGGCGTCGCACCTCCGGCATTCGCCGGAGTTCCTGTCGATGGCGTACGCGCGGCCGCAGCCGCCCGTGCCTCGGAGGCTGCGAGCCTGCGCGCGGAACTCAGCTGGTCATCAATGATCTTGCTGACGTCCTGCGGATTGTTCGATTTGTCGACGATTTCGGCGGCTTTCGCTTTCTTCTTCAGCGCGGCTTCTGCGTCAATCTTCGCGCTTTCCTGGACCTGGTAGTAGAACCCGAGCGCCGCGATCACAATAGCCGCGACACCGCCTACCGCGAAGAGCGCGTTACGGGGCGACTTCCCCTTGAAGAGACTCGCGCGCTGATTGTCCGGTTGACCGTTCGGTTGGTTCATGGGCTTTCCTCAGAATCCGAACAGGCCCGGGCGGCGACGCGTAATGGTCACTTCCTCGTTCGGCGCGCGCAGCACGATTTCGTCAGCCATTTCCTGCACAACGATGTACTGCCCGCGACGGATGAAGTTCGGGCTGACGTAGTCGCCGTGATCCTTCACGACGGGAATCGCGAAGGGTGCATCGGCAGGCAGGCGCAGCCACACGGCCTTGCCGTCATCGAATACGGTTTCGGGCTTGAAGGACGCAGAGCCCGACACCTTGTAGTCGAAGTTGAGTTTGTCGGGGGAGACGCCGATCGGACCGGAGTCAGTCTGCCCGCCAGCATCATCACCCCGCCCTCCGCCGACGCCGCCCATCTGTTCTCTCGCGCGGACCTTCGCCATAACAGAACCGGGGTAGTTAAAGCGCACCGTCTGATAGAAGAGCCCACCCATCGGCGATGAGACGAGCGTCATGTCGTACTCGCGGAGATTCGTCGTCAGGTGCAGCGTGTTGACGAGGCCGGGCTTAACGGGTTTGACGAATACATGGTTCTCACCGTCGGTATCGATAACCCATTGGACGGAGTCCCCCATTGCAGGATCGGTCGTCAGCCGCTCGCCTTTCGCGAGCTCGATGGTGGTGTTCTTGAGCGGCGCGGTCATGATCCTGTAAATCTGGTCGCGGCTATAAGGAAAGACAACCATGCGCGCATCTCCCGGCATGGTGACCGGGTCCGAGCCGGCGTTGTACGGATTCACCGGACTCATCGGATCGCTCATGGCAGTAGCGAGATCGAACGAGGCGACTGAAGTGGCTGCGCCTTTTTTCGCCGCGTATGAAGCCGGGCATACTGCTGCGACGCAGGCAAAAGCGGTCGCCCACGAGGCGAGCGTGCGGAAACCGATCATCATTGAGTTTTCTGGATCGAGAAGAGCGGATAGAACATCCCGAACGGATTCGCACCGAGTGCGTCTTCGGCCGTCGGCGGAACAATCTGATAGCGGAACGTCAACGCATACTTCTGAACCACGGGTCGATCCGTGGGTGATTGCGTGGTGCTCGTTGTGAATTCGACTACGGCGGTGGAGTCTTCGAGCAGCGCAACATTAGTCACGCGCACCTCACGCACCAGCTTCGGATTTAGCGTAATGGTCTGGAATGGTGCGTCGCTCTTGACCCAGTCGCCGAACTGGTTTCGTGCGTTGCCAACCATCATGGCTTTCACGCCATTAATGTTTTTGGCCATCCGCGAAGTCTGGATGTCGTCGGTCATGACCGGCTCGATCGTCCACCAACGCTCGACCGACTCACGAAGTGATGTGCGAATCGCCTGGTCGTCTGGCTTATAGGCGGCAAGCTGGGTGACAACCGCGTGGCCGTTGGCGTCGGACGCCACGCCATAGGCTTTGACCACGGACGGAGGTGGATTGCGCGTGTAGACCGCCCCTACTGAGACGATCCCAAGGATGAAGCAGAAGGTCTTCCAGTGATTAGCCTCGGTGCGCAGACGCGCACCCATGTCGAAGATAATCTTCTCAGGGTCATCCTGTGAGTAACCGCCAGGCGCGGTAGAGAGGGCGAACTGCTTTTTGCTGCGAAATATACGCATGACGGTCGATCCATTGGGGCCGACTCAATTGAATCAGCCTTCAGGTGAAGCCCGTCATGCAAAAGAGATGCGATTTGCATGCGCTTTCTGGTGCCGCAGTTCATTGGTAGCCGCGGCAGAGCCGGATCAGGCTGCTAACCTCGAAAGCCCAGCAAAATCGGGTAGCTTTCCGTCGCTCTGTCTCGATCAGACGCTGTAACATCGTAAGAGCGGGCGTTTCACGCGTTGCACAGTCGTCTGGGCAACATAAAGTCTGCTTCTCCGATTGCGAAAAGCGCCGTTAACTTTGTTCCATCAATGACTTAGCTGGCCCGCTCCTGCCGCTGTGAACGTGACTATCTTGGAGGAGTGACCTGATCCGGCTAAGGCTCCTTTTTCACGTCACGCAATAATCCGGCTGTGCCGGGGTGCGACGCCTACATATTCTTGCAAATTTTTTACCAACAGTACTCGGGACGAAGTGTAATGCGCCACGATAATCCGATCTGCAGTCACAAGACTGCAATTGCCCGACACAACGAACTGCGGGCGACCAAAGCTTCCCTCCTTGAACAGGGGAAGTTCTATGTTTCCTTGCTGGAACAGGGCGTGTGGCCCAGTCAGCGAGCAATTGCAACCGCCTTGGGCGTTTCGCTTTCGCAGGTGTCACGGATGGTCGCGGCAGCACGTCTTCCTATAGCTATCCTAACCTTATTCGCTAATCGCCCTCTGTCCTTCCGGAACGTCGTCACCCTTCAGACCCTCACGCAGCGGCTCGGTGACGTTGAAGTTACTCGTCGAGCAAGTTGTGTCACCAATGATTGCTCGGTAGAAGAAATCGTTTCGGTGCTAACCACTGGAAGAGAGGTTTTGCCGGGAGGCGTGAAGGTGAGGATGGTGCCCGGGCAGAAATATTTCCGGCTCGATGTGCCAAACTTCGAGAAGATGATCCCGCGAATAGCGGAACTGGAAGCGATCGTGGACGCAGTGCTAGCGACCTACAACAGCAGGCACTTGTTAGGAGCTATTCCTGCAACCAGAGATGCGGTATTTCCGCGCGCGCTGGGAAAGATAGAGGACGCCCATATGCGACAATCGCGGAAAACTTAGGCTCGCTCATCGTTATCCGGCGATCGAATGAGGTGCTTATGCGGGCCTTAAGTGTGATTTCGCACCTGGCGATTCTATGAAAAGGTGATTTTTGATGCGTGGAATAGTCCTAACTTGCCGCGATCTTGGCCCTCAGCCAAGACGTGTAAGCGGTTCTTTCCAGGGCGTTTTTAAAGGTTCCTTGTTCGTGCAGATAGGTGTTCCCTTTCCCGCCTTCATTCATATATTCAGCCGCGAATTGTTGCTTCTCTTTGAGTGACAATGCCTTTATTTTGTCTGATGTCCGGCGCGCCCTTTCGTCAGCCGCGCCCTCCTCCACTTCTTTCGTCGAAAGTTTAGGTTCGGGCGCTGTCTCAGTCGGTGCGATCTCAATCCGAGCGCCTTTTTCGAAGACCGTCCTCGCATAGCCGCCGGCATTACCGCGGATTTGTTTTCGCTTGGCGCGGTCTTCTACATAGAGCGCCGTTTGTAACGCTCTATCGGGCTCTTGTTGAATCCAGCTGATGGCGAGTCGGTCGCCAACACCAAGCTTCGTCAGTTTTTTGAAGGCGTCAGAGTCCCGAATCGCCTTCTGCCCCTCATCCTCCTCGTTGTCAAGCATCGACCGCTGTGGATTGTCCTCTACAAGAAATCGAATCTGTACGACCCGTCTCGCCTCTCGTTTGTACTCCGGCGTGACAATTATGTTGGAGACTTGGTTGATTTCCTTTACCGCTTTTTTTATTACTTCGCTCGAGAAGTGCTTGAATTCGTCGTACATGCTCGCGTCTGCCCCGAGGAGGCGTCGCCAAGTCTCGACCGAAATCCAGCCGGTTGAGCCAGTTCGCTTAAAACGTAGACAATTCTCGTACAAAGCAAGCGCGTATCCGCCGCTGAACTGACGCTGAACATTGATGTTGATAAGGGTGTAAATATCAGGATTGGCCAACTTTTCCGCGAGCCAATCGCTGTATTCGTAAGCACACGTGCCGCTCTTGATACTAGCGTACGCGATTAGCGGTGACGCCTCCCAGTCTGTTTTGCCGCCATCTTGTAGCAAATCGAACGAGATCGGCGTCGACATGACCTTGAGTAGCGCGCGCTTGAGAGCATCGTGATTTTTGCTGTCGAATCCGAGCATTGTGCAGAGAATACCAACCGGCAATGTGTGGCGTTTTTTTGTCAGCAACTCGTCGTATGCGTTCAAGAGCAGCACGTTTACGATTTTCCGCTCGAGCAATGAGAGCTCTCCACTCACGTGGACGGTGGCCACGTGCTTCTTCAGCTCGCTCGGTGGCGGATTGAGCGGTTTTAAATTCGGCATGAAATCTCCATCTTTGCGGAGATTTTAGGCGGAGAAGGTCATGTCGGCAACCGAATTCAATCTGACCTTTGGTGATGACGGACAGGAACGCTGCATCGGACATCCCATAAAACATGACTTTTCAAGCGAAATCCTGGCGGCGATGCTGGAGCGCCCCGATCGTCTAACGGTGTTCGGCACATTTCTTTAAGAACCAACAGCTGTTTGTTGTTTCTTTTAAAAAACAAACCACTTTAAAGCGTTTACAGCCCCAAGCTGCCTGTCTGGCGTGGCTTTCCGGGCGATCAGGTCATGGTCTATGGGGCGAAAGGTCAGGGTTTGAGGGGAAGTTGGTCGTTTTAGGTCGTGTTATATGGGGCAGAGGGTCAGGCTTTATGGGGAAAGTCAGGGTTTATGGGCGGAGGGCAGAAGCCTGCACAACCCATTGATTCGTTGTCGAATTTAAGTATGAGCAAGAGCGCTAGGTCAGGGTTTGTGGGGTTTCAGCCGCGACGCAGCGAGGAACCGGGCCGATTCCCCACAAACCATTACCTTTGCTGGTGGCGCATCCGGTTCTATGGGTGGGCGAGAGGCATCTGATTGTCTGCACAAACGACTGCGGAAGGTTCTACACCCCTCGGCGAACTCGAGCCAGGCGGGTTCTGTTCTAGTCGGCGCTCAAAGATTGCGGCTCGGCCGACCAGTCACGGAGGAAACCGACTATTCCCCCGCACCCCTGCCTTTCCAAGTCCCCGTTTCAAGAGGGCCCCACAAACCATGACCTTTCGTCGCCGGCATCCGTGAAAAGCTCCCCACAAACCATGACCTTTCGTTGCTGCGGATCTACTAGAAGGGCATCGTGAGAAGGATTTGGCTGACGGGCAGCTGCATGTGCACCGCGGAAAAAAAGCCCGCTTTCTCTCCAATGGGTCAACAAACGCCGTGGAATGGGTGTTGTTGGCAAATTTTCTTGCGCCTTTCCAATTTCATCACTAAGCTTTCGCGGAATTCAACACGGATTGCGGCTTTCGGCTTTCTGTGTTGAAACCATCACGTTGCGCTCAATGACTAGGCATGACCAAAAATAGGGAGCCTTTGATGAATACAACAGCGCGTGTGCGCTCTGAGAAGCCAAAAATGTCGATCCAATTGAAACATGCCCCGAAATCTATGCCGCTGTCGGCTATCAAAGCCATAGCAGAGAACGCGAGCGGGATGCTTGTGGACGTTCGCGAAAGCATGCTCGCTCCGCATCCGCGTAAAAATCCGCCAGTTTTCACAACAGCACAAGTCGGGGATCTTTGTAGGATCGATCGGCAGCGGATGAATTATCTCTCACGAACGGACTCGAATCTGCCGCAAGGAACCCTTCGGCACAGTCGAAGCCGGGAATTTACCCTTGAGGAAGCGCGCGTTTGGATCGGCGAGATCGCTCCGTTTGCAAAGCGGCCGGCTGGAGTCAAAGGGAAGAAGCTTGCGATCGGGAACTTCAAAGGCGGCGTGAGCAAGACGACGACTGCCATGACATTGGCGCAAGGGTTGTCGTTATTCGGCCGGAAGGTCCTGCTCGTCGATCTGGATCCACAAGCTTCCTTGTCGGCCCTCAATGGGATATTGGCGGATAGCGAAGTCTCGGATGAGGAGACCGTCCTCCCATTAATTTACGGCGATGTGGACGATTTGCAGTATGCCGTCCAATCGACCTACTGGGATGGCGTGGACCTTATTCCCGCCAGTGCCGCCTTATTTGGCGCGGAATTTTTCCTTCCTTTCAAACAGTCGAAGGACCAGACATTTCAATTCTGGAACGTCTTGAACAAGGGGCTCGCCCCGCTGCTGGACGAGTACGACGTCGTCATTATCGACACCCCCCCTGCCCTCTCCTATCTCACGATCAACGCTTTCATGGCGGCGGACGGCCTAATCGTGCCGACTCCGCCGAGTGCGTTGGATTACGCCTCGTCAACTCAGTTCTGGAGCTTGTTTTCGGATCTTTCAGAAAGTATGACTCAGGTGGCGCCCGAGCTTGTAAAGAGCTTCGATTTTATTCACGTGTTGCTTGCGAAGGTCGACCAAAGTCAGGCCGCCACCCCGATCGTTCGTGACTGGATCAACAAGACATATGAAGGTCTCGTGCTTCCGATTGAGATCCCGACGACTGCGGTGACGCAAACAGCCGCAGCCGAGTTCGGAACTGTCTACGATATTTCGCGGTATCAGGGGAGTCTCAAGACGTATCAGCGTGCGCGTGAAGCCTACGATCGTTTCGCCGAGATTATTGATCAGCAACTAGTAGCGTTGTGGAACGTGAACAAGGAGGCCAAATGAGCATTAAAGACCGACTCGCGGCAAAGGCCGCTTCGATAGGCACGTCCCCACGTCCCCAGAAAGGTAATGATGATCAGGCGGGACGGCCTAAAACGGCGCCAGGTCAATTGATGGCGTCCTTCCCGCTGCTCGCTGAAAAGGAGCGTGAACTTCAGGCGGCGATGAGGCGGATCGAGGATCTCGAATCTAGCACTGGGACGGTATCTGAAGAGGTTGAGATATCAACGCTCGTTGAGGTGCCTGGAAGACGTCGAATTTTATCGAAGCAGGAATATGGTGAGCTACGCGCTAACTTGGAGGCTAATCCTCTGATCCACCCGATCGTTTATCGACCCCTCGGTGATGGTCGGAACGAGATCATTTCCGGAAATAACCGGGTTGCTATCTATCGTGACGATCTGAAGCGGGCAAAGATTCGCGGTGTACCGTTTGAAGGCACAGATACAGAGGTTGAGTTAGGCGCAGCATTTTCGAACCTGCTAGCCCCGTCATTGCCCGATTTCGAAAAATACAGACAATTTCAGAGAATCCAACAGAACTTGGGGTTAAGTCAGGCGGACATAATTCGAACATCCGGGTTAGCGCAGAGCCATGTGGCCCGAATCCTGTCGTTCGACCACCTTCCGCCGGAGGCCAAGCAAGTTCTCGCGACCAACCCTCATCGCCTTGGTGGCACCGCCGCAGCGAAGTTTGCCGCATTGGCGGAGCAAGGGCATGGAACTCAAGTAACGGAAGCCATCAAACTGCTGGTTGAATCGGATCAAATGACACAGGAGCGGGCGCTGACCCTCGCGACACCGTCTCGGCCAAAACCTATCCGGCCTGCAGTGAAAACGATCACGGTCGGAAAGCGAAAATTCTGCGATGTCTCTGTGCGAAATGGGGTGATAGGTTTGCGATTCAGGGGTAAAGATGGTGAGGCAAAAGCCGAAGAGTGGAGCGAACGGATCGCGCAATTCATCGAGAGCGAACTGGGCGAGCAAGATATCGGATAGTCATCCAATCTGGATGTGCAATAAAAACAATGACTTAGATAAAATTTGGTTTGTGTCGGCGAGGTTATCCAAGTTGGAATTCGTTGAAAATCAATAACTTAAAACGCAAGGGGTCGGGCATCATTCGATGTAAGCCTCTTGTTGTTTTCTCAGCCGGCCCTCGCAACCGAATGCGCTTATATACTGAATTTGCGTAGGTCCGTCTACGGGCGCTACGCGCCAAGTGCGGCATATAGGACGACGGTGGGACGGTTTATGAGGGGCTGCGCGCGGTGCGAATCCGTGGCGGTTTCTCGCTGTTTCCCTTTCTGACAGTTAAGTATCAGAAAGGTGTCAGAAATGGCTTTTCGCGCGGAGCTGGATCGATACGACTGTCAGAAAACTGACGGTCGTACATCGACGCTGCTCCGCGAGCGCTTTTACGATAGCGATTCAAAAACGTTCCAGCGGAGCCTGCGCAGGAGGGTAGGGTGTATCGGACACGGTCTTTCGCCGACGAGATTCCAGCAAGAGATCCGATTGAGCATTGGCCTCTGCGCGCGCCGAGTGGACAAAATTCGGGGAAAAGGGCCATGCGGACGGCAGATAGTGCGGCTCCGTCAGCTGTTTTCGGCCGGATCAGACTGGCGATACGGCGGCAGCGTCCTCCAGCGCCGCATCAAAAACCGCTCCACGGCCCGGTACTGGCGTACCGCGTCCCCTTTGGTGTAGAGCGTCGTCGTGCCGCGACTGGCGTGGCCGAGTCCCGTCTGCACGTCCCGCAGGTCGCCGCCGGCGTCGAGCGCGTGGTTCGCATGGGTGTGCCGCAGCCAGTGGGTGCTGGCCCTCGCCAGATCCGCCGCTGCGCCCGGGTACGCGGGCCGCAGCAGGGCGGCGGCTCGCGTGAAGATGGCCTTGTAGAGCCGCGCGAGCGCATCGGGCGACAGCGGCTTGCCGGTTTTCAGGTGGGCGATCAGCGGCGTGGCCGCTGGCACCGTGTCCAGCGTGCAGGGCACCGGCCTGAGCTGCAGACAGACGGCCAGCTCGTCCATCAGCCGCGGCGGCATCGGCACCCGTCGCTCGCGTCGGCCTTTGCCCATCACCGTCAGGGTCCAGGCGTCCCCCAGCGCGGCGTCGAGCGCCTTGCGCGACAGGGCGTCGGCCGTTGCGCTGGTGAGCTCGGCGCGGCGCAGCCCCGTGGCGTACGCGAAGAGCAGGGCGAAATAGTCGCGCTGCTGGGCCGGCGTAAGGGAAACGCGACTAGAGGGTGTTAGGGACTTTTGGTCAGACCTGGTATCCTGGCGGCATGAAAAATCGCAGGCCATACCCAACGGATGTATCGGATGAAGAATGGTACTTCGCCGCTCCGTACCTGACCTTGATGAACAAGGACGCACCGCAGCGCCGCTACGAACTGCGCGAGATGTTCAACGCGCTGCGGTGGATCGTACGCGCGGGTGCACCGTGGCGTTTGTTGCCCAATGACTTTCCGCCGTGGGAACTGGTCTACCAGCAGACGCAGCGCTGGATTCAGGCAGGCTGCTTCGAGGCCATGGTGAATGACCTGCGTTCGATCATCCGGGTTGCGCAGGGCCGTCAGGGCCAGCCCAGCGCGGTCATTCTCGATGGGCGCACGCTGCAGTCGACCTGTGAGAGTGGACCTCGTGCCGGTTACGACGGCTATAAACGCAAACGCGGCAGCAAAGTCCATATGGCGGTCGATACCCTGGGGCAGTTGCTTGCTGTGCATGTGACGCCGGCTAACGAACAGGAACGCGCGCAGGTCGGTGCACTTGCGCGTCAGGTCCAGCAGGCCACAGGCCAGACGGTCAAGGTCGCGTTTGCCGATCAGGGATATACCGGCGAAGAGCCTGCGCAGGCGGCACTCGACGAAGGCATCGAGCTTCAGGTAATCAAGCTGCCGGAGGCGAAAAAGGGCTTCGTGCTGTTGCCGCGCCGCTGGGTGGTCGAGCGCAGCTTCGGCTGGCTCAACCGCTTCCGCCGACTGGCCCGAGACTACGAGCGATTGCCCGAAACCTTGGCTGGTTTGCACTTCGTCGTATTCTCCGTGCTTATGCTTGTCCACTTTGCAGCCCTTAACAAAAGTGCCTAACACGCTCTAACCGTCTGCAGCACAAACCGCCACTGGGCGTGCGTGAGCGTGCGCCCGGTCACGTCGACCAGCGGCTTCGCACTGTCCACCTTCTGCAGCCCGTGAAACGGGTTGACCAGCAGGTACTGTTCCTCAACCAGCCAGCTGCACAGGGCCGACAGGATCTTGCGGGCAGTCTCCCGGCTTGCCGGCGGCAGTTTCTTCGCGAACGGCCGCCAGGCCGGGTCGAACCGCTCGGCCTTGCCGTTGCCGATCCACCGCCCGGCCGGCTGCGGGTCGGCCAGAAAGCCGTTGATGTACTCACGGCAGTCGAGCGTATTGAGCGACGACAGTGGTTTGCGCCGCACGATGATCGCCCACAGCAGCAAGCGCTCGGCTTCGCGCCGGTAGGCGCGGGCGGTGTGCGGGCTGCGCTCGCCGCGGATCGCGATCCACGCGTTGACGGCGTCCAGGTCGGTGGCGAGTTCCGCCTGGTGGGCGGGCACGGGCGCCCGGTTCAGGCCCTGCGATCCATCCAGTTCGGGCGGCACGCGCAGCGACTCCAGTGGCGCAACGTCGGCGCTGACGGCCGGCCGGGTGAGCACCGGATGGCCCACCGCGAACTGCCTGCGCGGCGTGGTCGCAAGCGGGGAGAGGATGCAGTGCAGCGAACGCGCGTGCAGATCCAGCCAGTCGGTGATGCGCTGCGCGCCCTTCGGACCGAGCCGGGGCACGGCGGTGTACCAGCGCTGCCGGCGGCGCTGGATCAGGGTCAGCAGATCGGCTAGGGTCGCGAGCCCGGCCGCCTGCAGGCGGGCGGCAATCGCCGGCGCGAACCAGCCGTCAACCGGGTGGTCCGGCGCGGGATCTTCGGCTAGCGCCCGCTCCATGCGCGCAAGCGCGGCGGCCTGGCGGGTGCGCAGGCGCGCGTTCCGTGCAATTTTCCGGTCCAGTCGCTGACGATACGGCGCCGAGGCCTGCGGCGGAAAATCCGCACGGTAGAGCTCGAGCAGCTCGGCCTCACTGTAGAAGCCGTCCGGATCGACCTGCGCGCGGTACGCCTCGAGCGTGGGCACGTCATCCCGGCCGTGCAGCTCGGCCGGTGGGATGCTGCCGGGTTTCAGGCGCAGCAGGTGCGCCGCCTCGACGTCGCGCGCGCGCCGTGCGGCGGTGGCGAGGGTGTCGCGCAGCGTCGCGACGAGGCGACGCGTCACCCGCACGTCGGTGCCGGGCTCGCCATAGGTCGCATGCAGCCCCTCGATCGCTGCGCCTTCCAGCCAGCCTCGGTATAGCGCGAAGTGGTGACGGGTCAGACGACGCACCGGTACGGTCATATCAGGAATCTCCTGATGGCCGTGACGGTTGCGGTTCGTACTGCCGCGGAGGGGGCAGCTCCCCGCAGAGCGCGCCTTGGGACTCTCGGTCGAGCTTGCCGGGCCAGAACTTCATTCGGCAACGCTGCGTCCAGCGCGGCCACGGGGAAAGCACCAACCGCTCGAGAAAGTAGGCGGCAAGTCCTGCATGCACGCTGCAGCGTCGACAGCCAGTCGAGGTAAATCCGGGGCGCGTCGATGTCCTCGTTTTTCCCCACCGTAGCGATCGCCGCCTCAAACTCCCGATGTACCTTTTCGCACTGAAAAAGGTGGCTGGACAGGCGCGCATCGATATCGCTGAGCTGGGCAATCATGGGGGTATGCAACGCGAGCAGCGCAGGCCGATGTCCGGCGAGCCATTCGATCGTGCTGATCACGCGCACGTCCTCGAAGTGGGCGCGCCGCAGCGGCATTGTCGCGGGCGGCGGTGGCATCAGGGCAAACGCCCGCTCGGAGCCGTTGCGCGCTTCATCGAGTTGCCGCAGGTCGTGGATGACCATGCCCGCCGCGATGCGCTGCTCCCGGGTACGCTGACTGGCCGCGACAACCCAGGCACCGGCTACACCCATGAGGCCGCCGAGGGCAGCGCCGGCCAGCGTCTGCCACTGGTCGAACAGATCGATCCAGCCCTCTGGTGCCGCGTCCGGTGTCGGGGCCGGCAGGCACATCCGGGCGGCGCTGGCCGTCAGTTCATAGAGTGTCGCGCTCATCGTCGGTTGAAGGGAAAGTTGCAGCACCTCTCGGTGGTCTGTAACGGATGAGGGTTGGGTTGCCGTCTGCGCCATCAAAACTTTTGCTTCCGCGCGTCAAGAAGCGAAAGTCGGAAATGCCAAATGAAGGAAGCGAATGTCTGAAATGTCACATGCCTGGCATTGCCCGGCCGGCAAGTCCGTGAAACAGCCGGGTGATCGACTTCAGCACTCGAAGAAGCAATGGCGGTAAGACTTTGCGGCCAATTTGTCCGGCTTTCCGGTGGATTGTTTCACGGCTGGACGCGGTCGACGAGCAGTCAGGCCGCCAAAATGTGGTATGTGTGTATACACACATTAATGGCCGAGAAAAAACGTAGCAAATGGTACGTATTTTGTAGTGATTGCATCGGCGTGCAAACCCGGACTCACGTGGCTGTCAGAGGTGCGGATGTCCGGTCCGTTTTGTACTAAAACATGATAGTCGGGCAAACCGGAGCTTTGTCGACGATACCACCACGTTTCTCGCGGGCAGTCAACAACGCACGTCCGCACGGCGCTCATCGATATGACCTCTTCGGTCCGAAGATCGGGCGCCGGCTAACCCTGTTCGGTCGGCTCGCCCTTGATCTCTGGGTTCGCCTCGAATCAGACCCGCACGTGATCACTTACTGCGAGCGGCCCCTGTGCATCCCGGACGCTAAGCCGTCGCGGGTTGTCGACTTCTGGGTCCGCACGCGTCACGACGAGAAATTGTGTGTCGTGCTGAGAACGGCGGAATGGACTTCTGTGGCGCAAGGACATTCCCTGTTCCCGGCTTTTCAGTCGTGGAGCCGGGCGTCTTCGATGCAGTTGCAGATGATTCATCCGCAGGATCTCGACGACCCACATCTGCTGCGCGAGAACCGGATCATGATGCTCCGTTACCTGGTGAGCGGTCACGCCCTCCCGGTTGACGGATTGATGCCCGGCGTACTCATTGCGTGCAGCAATGGCACCACGTTGGCAGAACTCGAACGGCAATTCGCTGCGGCCGATCCGATGCTGGTCCGTTCCGCAGCGTTCAGACTGGTGCTTGATGGACAGGTTCGATGTCCAACGCTTGCACTGGAACCGCTCGGGCCGCGTACCCGTCTGGAGCGCCCATGAAGATGATCGCTTTTGGGACGTTGCGGTTCGACCGCCACTCCATTCCCCCGGATCTGACAGATATCGGGCAATGGCCGGGCGCCGACGACAGCGCGCTGTCTGACGAGAGGCGCGATCTCCTGACGCGCCGTATCCGGGCGATGACCTTGTTTGCGGATGGACATACACCCCTTCGCGAAATCAGCCGGGAAACGGGAGTTGGTTTCAACGACCTTTATCGCGTCTTCGAGCGATGCATCACGCAGCACGAGGACGGCCGAATCTTTGGCTGCCGCGCGTTGATCCCTTATCAGCACACGCAGTCGTACGACCGGCGCTCGCCGGTCAAGCCATCCCGTGAGGGCGTCGCGAGCAACGCCAGCGGCGCTTTCAGCCAGTTGCTGCAGCGTTATCCAGACATCGCGCGCTGGATCGAACGCAAAGTCGCCGAACGGAGCAGGAAGCATGCAGAGCTCGCCGAAGTGCATCGGCACCTGTGGCGACTCCATGGAGGCTTTCTTGCGCAATGCCGGCAGGCAGGTATTCAGGCGCACGACTATCCATTCAACCAGAAATACCTCGCTGAGCGATCGCTTGCCGGTCACGCCCGCGCGCTGTTGAACCGTAATTTCGACGCGGCGGCTCGGGCAGCAGGCGCCCAGCAGATCAGCCATCGCTGGAACGACGATCCCGAAGCCGTTCGCAAACCCGCAACCCGTCCATTTGAGGCGGTCGAATTCGACGGTCACAAGATCGATGCGCGCCTGACACTGCGCATCGACGATCCGTTCGGTTTCGAAACATTGCTCGTGCTGCACAGGATCTGGATCCTGCTGGTGCTCGATGTGGCAACCCGTGCAGTGATTGGCTATGCGCTCGCGCTGGGGCGCGAGTACAACAAGGACGACATTGCCGCGGCCTTGCAGGCGAGCCTCATGCCACACGCAGCACGCGCTTCGAAGATTCCGGCGCTGACGGTCAGACCCGGCGGAGGGTTTCCGTCTGAGATGATTCCGGCTACCGCGTGGGCGTGCTGGGGTACGTTCCGCTTTGATGCAGCGAAGGCACATTTCGCGAACGCGACACTTGAGCGCCTGACCCAGGTCATCGGCTGCACAGCCGACAACGGGCCACCGGGCCAGAAGAACGAACGCGCGCTGATTGAGCGCTTCTTCGATCAGATCGCGTCGCATTTCGCGCACAGATTGCCAGCCACCACGGGCAGCAGTCCGCGTGCAGTCGAACGGGTGCTCAATGATGTCGGCGAGAAGGCCTCTCTGATGATGACGCTCGACGAACTCGAGGATGTGATCGACGTGGTTCTCGCCAACTACAACGGCGAGCCGCATGGAGGACTGGGCGGGCGTACGCCGCTGGAGGCAATGCAGTACCTGCTCACAAAACAGGACGGCCTGCTGCGAACGCTACCGGTGGCCCAGGGCTGTTAACTCTTTCACATTGATGTTAACTTTGGGAACCGTCATGGCGAGAGACAAGGATGATTTTTGGAGGCGTATTTTCGGAATTGCGTGACCGGCGCGGCGCGCGTGGAAAGCGTTACGGGCTCGAACCGTTGCTTTGCGCGATCGTGTTGTCAATGCTGGCAGGTGCGAACTCGCTCAGGAAGATCGAGGCGTTTATCGACGAGCGGCTGGGGCAACTGAACCCCTTGCTTGGCACGAACTGGCGCAAGGCGCCGAGCTGGGTGGGAATCAGAGGGTTTTTGCTCGAAATAGACGAGAGCGAACTCGAGTCAGCGATTCGCACCCATGCAGACAGGGTGGCATCACTGCCGGCAGGACGGCGGTTCATCGCGATCGACGGCAAGGCCCTTCGTGGAAGCGCCTCACGCGTGCTGGATATACCGGCCCGACAGATGGTGTCGGCCTTCGATCATGATGATCTGATTGTGCTCGGCCACGTCGAAGTGTCGGACAAGTCCAACGAAATACCGGCTGCGCAGGCATTGATCGAATCGATGGGGCTTCCCGGACGCGTCTTCACACTGGATGCGCTGCATTGTCAAAAGAAGACGTTAGCGATCGCCTCGGCAAAGGGAGCGGACGTACTGGTGCAGGTCAAGGCCAACCAGCCGACATTACTTGCCGCATGCGAAGATCTGGCTCGTCACTGCACTCCCATGCAATGCGACGTTCAACACGACAAGGGACACGGCCGCATCGAGACACGCGCCGTGCACACCTTTGATCTGCCGCCGAACTGGCTACCGGATGGCTGGCAGCCGCTTGTGCGGCAGGTAGTCAGGGTCTCCCGCGCTGTTGAGCGTCGCAAGCCCGGCGGCTGGCACACAACGGATGAGACGGCCTGGTGGATCAGTACGACAGCGTTGAGCGCTCCGGTGTCCCAGTCAGCCATTCGTGGCCACTGGCATGTCGAAAACCAGAATCATCATGTTCGCGACGTGACACTGCGAGAAGATCATTGCCGCGCGCGACACAAGCCCGGCGTACTCGCCCGCTTGCGTTCTATGACTCTGAACTGCCTGCGGGCCCAGCAGGTTCGTAACGTGGCTGTTGCCTTGCATCGAAACGCGATGAACTTTGAGCGTGCCCGGGGCTTCGCTTACGCAACCCGGAACATTTAACGACCCTGACCGGTGGCCCGACGCAGCACCTTGTGCCTGCTTCAGGAGGCCCGCGTTGTCACCATTCGCGGCAACGTGAGCCACGGCGACCGCCCGCATGTCAATTTCGAACACGTGCGCTACGACAGCAGGGTGCTGTCAGGCATCGCAGGGCTAATCGGCAAGCAGCTTCGAATCTATTTCAACGTCAAGGACATTCGCCATCTGCACGCGTTCCATATGGACGGGTCAGAACTGGGGGTGTTGACTGCCGCACGCCCTTGGTGCTTTACGCCACATTCGCTGCGCGTGCGACAGGAAATCTTCTCACTGATCCATCAGCGAAAGCTGTCGGTGCGTGAGGGCAGCGATCCCGTTGGCGCGTGGTTTGCCTACAAGAAGGAACAGGCGCGAAGCCATACACGCGACGCCAATGACCTGGCGCGCATGCTGACAGACCGGGCGAAGTCGCACCAGGCGCTGCCTTCACCCGATGTCGCACACGCGGGCCCAGCCGTGAAAAGCGAAGCGCCGGCGGCAGAAACACCTGCCCGGAAGACGCCGGACGCACCGTGGCTCACGCAGATTTTTACGTTCGGGTGAACGATGCCTGATTCGCTGAAACGCCCCGTTGATCCATCGGCGCATCCGCTCGTGAACCAGATGTACATGGTGCCCACCCCGGCAATCGCGGCGATGTACTCACGCGTGCGTCAGTGCATCCGTCGCGGCGTCGCTGGCGCTGTTATCTATGGACACACTCGCTGGGGCAAGACCTATGCGATCCCATACTGTGTCCGGCTGCTCCATCTGGAACTGCCTCGCGTGGCGGTCCTGACGATCGGCATGCCGCGCAATCCGTCGCGCTCGGAGGCACTGTTTTTCGGCATGCTGCTCGAGGCGGCACGACATGGGCGCCCGGATAGCGGTACGGCGTTGCAGCGCCGACTACGCCTCTACCATAAGCTGGCCGAACTGGTCGAACGTTCCGCCGGCAACAAATTGATCGTATTTGTCGACGAGGCGCAGCGGCTCGAGCTCGAACACTACGAATGGCTGCGTGACGTGCAGGACGAACTCGAACGTCGGGGCGTGCGGATGTTCACATTTCTGGTCGGTCAACCTGGCATCCTGAACCGCAAGAGTTCGTTCCGGCAGAGCGTGGACACCTCGCAGATCGTGTCCCGTTTCATGGTCGATGAGTTGCGCTTCGACGGCTTTCGTGCCGCCGACGATCTGAAAATGTCGCTCGGCGCGTATGACACGTCGACCTTTCCAGATGGCAGCGAGTGGCCCTACACGCGCTTTTTTCTGCAACGTGCATTTGACACTGGCTTCAGGTTGGGGAAACAGCACCAGGCGTTGTGGGATGCCTTCGACGCTGCCCACCGGCGCGCGCGGTTTGATTTCACGATGGAGGTGCCGATGATCAGGATAGTTAATTATGTTAGTGACAAAAGCTTTGTTTGATCTATGCTTATTTCGAACGGTACGGCTGTTGCCGTTGAGTAGCAAAGTCTGTTTTACAGACGAGTAGCGGGGTTGGGTTTTCGGGGAGCGGGAGGGGAAGAATGGTTCCGGCGCGGGGGCAAGTCGATGCTGTTGAACTGGATAAATACCGGTCTGTGGACTGCGAGGTGTTGCTTCCCCTTCTGGTCGATTACGTCAAAGCGGATGCGAGCTTCATTCCAATACGTGACAGTCACACGCACCGTTGGCACCTACGTGTGGGCGATCGAGAATTTGAACTCCTAACCACCGGCCCGAAATGGTTCGACACACGACTCAAGCGGGGTGGTGGCGGCGGTGTCGATCTTGCCATGCACTTATTGGCACTGAACTTCAGACAGGCCGTCACAAAGCTTAGGCAAGTGCTATGAGATACCTCCTGGCAAACGAGAAGTTAGTCGTTGCTGGGCGGGTCTGGAAGGGCTTTCCGCTGCTACTCAATACCGGCGGCCACCCGATGGAACCCGCGCAGTCATTTCTCTGGGACTTGATTGCATCAAATGGCCGAGTGAGCAGTCCGAAGTCGTGGGAGTCGTATGGCTGGGCGCTGTACGACTTCTTTGCCTTTGTTTTTGCCAACGGTCTGGACTGGCGGCAGCCCGACTCGCCCGGCATGCCGAGTGCACTTGAAGCGTATCGGGACTGGTCGAAGGGCACGGTGGGGCTGGCGAATACGACCATCAACAATCGGCTGCGTGTCGTTGTCCGCTTTTATCAATGGTCGGTGAAGAAGGGACTCATTGACCGACCGCCCTTTGATCTGGTCTCGATCCAGACCAGTCGGCAGCCGGGTTTCCTGGCGCACGTCGATGCGACAAGCGGCAAGGTGGAGTCGCCAAGCATCCTGCTGAAACAGCAAGCGCAGTCCATCAAAATCCTGACTAAGGAGCAGGTCACGGTCTGCTATGAGGCGCTGCCGAACGTCACCCATCGACTCATGTTTTCGCTGATGCTTCGTACGGGCTTGCGCCAGATTGAATGTCGGACCTGGCCGGAGAAGCCGGGATACGTATTCGATCCCAGCCGCAGGAGAGATCTCCGCTCAAACCAAAAGATTCGGCTGAGTCTTGACCCGCGCGACATGGAAATCAAGAACAGCAAACCTCGCAGCATCGATATGCCCTATGATCTGATGGAGAAATTGGATACCTACGGCGTTCGGCACCGCAAGATGCGCGAGAGAAATCATCGTAATGGGGCGAAATTCCCCACCCTGTTTCTCACCGAGCACGGCGCGCCCTACACCAAAGCAGCCTTGACCGCCATCTTCGCGGCGCTTTCCAGGCGAGTGGGATTCCATGTGACCGCACACATGTTGCGCCACACCTATGCCACGTTTTTGCTTTGGAGCCTGCGCAAGAGCGAGACCTTCGAAGGAGAGCCGCTCTTGTACGTGCGCGATCGGATGGGTCATTCCGATGTCACTACCACGGCTATCTACTTGCATCTCATCAACTCGCTGGAGGGCCACCTTTTGCTGGCCCACGAGGACGAGATTGATCAACTATTCGCGGGAGCTGGACCGTGAAAACAAGCCGCAAAAACCACGCCGCGGCTCCTCTCCGGGTATCGATCACCCCCATCGACGTGGAGAACGGCGGCGCCACCGTCACGCTGCCGGCCAGAGGCAATGCCACGTCACAACGCACACTCGACCTATCTGCCTACCTTGGCCGCGGCATCGACGCCTGGGTGTGGGCGTGTACCGCGCAGTTGCGGGCATTCCTCGCGGGCGGTGGCGCCACTCCGGCAACGGTGCGCGGCTACTGGATCAATGGTTTTGTCCATTTCTGTAACTTCCTGATCGCCGCCGGGGTGCCATGTCAGCCGGAGACGTTGGAGCGAAAGCATATCTCTGCATTTATCGCATGGCTTAAGGGCCACGCGGACTGGGCCTACACCTCGCAAAGAAGTTTTTATGCCAGGACCAAACCCGTCCTCATCGGTCTTCAGCATCGCCGCGTGGTGCGAGAGGGCAGGGATCTGTTTCCAGCCAATCCATTTCCGCATAGCAATGCGCGATATAGGGGAGCGACACCACTATCGACCGGAGAACGCACCCGACTGGTCATGGCACTGCGCGACGACATCATCGCCATTCACAAGCAACAGTTCGACGGACTAGCCTCGGCGGCGTTGGTTGTGTACCTGCTCGCATTAGCTGTCCGTACCGGCGCCAACACCACGCCGCTCCTGGAAATGAAGCGGGATTGCCTAAAACCGCACCCGTTTATGCCTAACATGATGCTGCTGGAGACCTTCAAGCGGCGCGGGAATGCAACGCAGCTCAAGAGCCTGCGCTTCTCCAAGGAGGAAGACCGCCCGCTACCGGTTGCGATGGACGGCGTCGCCCTCGTGCGGAAAGTATTGGCGATGACCCAGCCTCTCGCCGATTCTGCGCCAGACGATCTCAAAGATTTCGCTTGCCTGTTTGTCCGTGAAGGGAATAGCGACAAATCGCGCCTGCTCACCCGGATGAGCAGTTGTACGCTTGGTCGCGGCATTCAATCCTTGATCGATCGACATCAACTCAAGGCGGACGATGGCGCGCGCCTAGAGATCAATGCATCGCGTCTACGCAAGACGATGGAAAACCGCCTGTGGCAACTCAGTGGCGGCGACATCATCGCCACCGCAGCGTTGATGGGCCACACACCACAGGTTGCGGACAATCATTACCTCGCCTGCACAAACTCGATGCGCGAGGATGCAACCTTCGTCGGGGAGGCGCTGCCGGACATCTACCGCAACGCCGAGCAGAGCGATGGAAACGGCAAGGTAATCCCCATCGCACTGATCACCACGACACGCGTGGGTGGGTGCAAAGACCCGTATTACGGCGACAAAGCGCCGCGGGACGGCACACCCTGCGACGACTTCTTTGCCTGTTTCTCCTGTCGCAGCTATGCCATCGTCGGTGCGCCGGACGACCTGCATCGACTATTCAGTTTCTACTGGTTTCTCGACCGGGAGAAAGATCACGCCCGAAGCGGCGACTGGCGCATGCAGTTTCATCACACGATGCGCCTGATTGACGCCTTCACTACGGACAAGTTTGATTCGGCGCTGGTGCAAACCGCCAAAGAGCGCGCCCGCGTCAACCCACATATCTTCTGGAAATCGTATGCGATCGAGCCAACCTTGATGGGGCTCGAGCGTGGCTAAAGCCAGCAAGCTAGCGGTTCCCAAAACGCACCTCGAGCGCGTTGCCGTGCAGGCACTGACCAAAGCCTACGGGCTGTTGGTTGAGCAGCCCCTAAGTGTTGCCGGGCTCGACGAGTTGACCCGCCGCGATGTGGTCATCTCGGCCGTCAGCGACGGCGGCCAAGAGCGAGTGCTTTCCCGCTACGGCGATTTGGTGTGGGAAATGTGGCCCTTCGTGACTACACCGAATGCTCACGAAAGCAACAAACGCGTGAACTGGTCACGCATCCCCGAACCGTTCCGCGAGGCGAGCAAAGCGATCGTGTTTCGATACTGGCGGGTGGGAACGGAGGGCAGTACTCCGCCCGGCGTGGCGAGGTTGAAACATTTCCAGGGTCATCTCGCCATCTTCTTCCGATATCTGGAAACAGTGGGTGTCACCTCGTTGGCTGACGTTCGTCCGATCCACATTACCAACTACGTTCAAGACCAGAAGAACAGCGACAACGTGAGGGGTGCTCTAGCCAATAAATTCGGCGCCCTGGAAAGGCTCTACACATTCCGCGACCAACATCCCGAGGAATTGGGTTTCCATCCATGGCCCAATTCGTCCGCTGGCGAGATGGCAGGACGCGTCGGGCAGGCAAGGAAGGATGGCGAAAAGGACAGCAAGACGCCCTTGATTCCGGCGGCGGTGGCACAAGCCCTCTTCATTCATGCAGAAAACATTCTGAAGAACGCCGACGGTATTTTGGACCAGCGTGACGTGGGCAGGCGCTCTGCGTGGCAAGATGCGGAGGTCACCGCGATCCGCAATGCCTGCTTTTACCTTCTCGGGGTGCTGACCGGTATGCGAAGTTCTGAACTATCTGGCATCGAAGTTGGTGCCGGTCGTACCGAGATCACGAACAACTATACCTTTCATTGGGTCAAGTCGTTCGAACACAAGACCAAGAAAGGTGTCGTCGAATTTCTAATGCCAAGCATGGGCCACGATATTCTGCGTGTGCTCGAACGTTGGTCCGAACCGCATCGCGTGAGGCTGGCCGAGCGGTTGCGGGAGTGGGAAACGAATCGAGGGGAAAGGACGCACCAGCATCTGCAACAGATCGCCGTCGCCCGCGCCAATCTCAGCAAGCTGTTTCTTGGGAAGAGCCAATGCGGCATCGTGCCTGTGTCCGCCACGGGTTGGGGCGGTGTGCTTCGGAAGTTTGCCGAGGACGCCGGGGTGGACTGGGCTCTGGCGCCGCACCAGATGCGGCGGCTATATGCCTACACCTTCGCGCGGCATCGGCTGGGCGGCCTGCTGTTCCTCAAGGAACAGTTCAAGCACTCGTCGATCAACATGACTCAGCTATATGCGGCCAACCCGCGCCAGGACGCCGCCCTATATGACGAAATTCTGGAGGAAACGCGGCAGCACAAAATCCAGACCATCACCGGATGGTTGGAGGGCGAGGAATTGTTGGCCGGGGGGGCTGGCAAGAAAATCATGGCCTTGCGTGCGCAAGACTTTCCAGATCGGAAGGCGATGATCGAGGAAACATCCGACCGTATCACCATTCGCAGCACGAGTCATGCGTGGTGCTTGGCCCAGGACGCGGGCTGTGGCGGATCCGGCATCTACGAGAAGGGGCGTTGCGGAACCTGCCACCACGGTGTCATTGATGACCATTTCAAGCCCTTCTGGCAGGAGACCTATCGGCACCAAAGGGAACTTCTCGAAGAGACCAAGAAACTCGGTCCTGGCGACGTTAAGCGCGCGAGGCGCGATCTAGAAGAAGCGGCTCGCGTGCTCAAGGACTTGGGCGTTGAACTACCAGGGGAAGATCCAAGTGGTAGCGAAGCAAACGCCTAGCACCGCAGCCACGCCCGAAGCGGTCAAACCGCCCCGCCAGCGTGATCGCGCGCGAACGCTGACCGAGTTGCAACTGGCGCTGAGCCGTCTACAACGCGCCTGCAAGAAAGTGTCGATTGCGGCCGTCGCCAACGAAGCCAAAGTGACCCCAGCCCTGATCCATAACACCTATCCCGACTTCGCCGAACAGGTCCGCGCTCTGGTCAATAAATCCACACGAGCACAGCGCGACGACAAGCATCGGGAATTGCAGTTACAACGGGCGGCGACCGCCCGGCTCTACCAGGTGATCGCCGATCAAAATAAGGAGATTGTTGACCTCGCATCGATTAACGAAGCGCTCAGAGCGGAAGTCCAGGTACTCCAAGGGATTGTCGAGGGCAAGGTGTTGACCGCGCCGTTCGGGCGGAAGAACGAGTAAATATTGTCGTGAGCAGGGTTGAAAGGTGCGCAAAAATTGTTAGCCGAAACTTATCCAGTAAATTCACGCACTTACGCTTAACTAACTGTTAGTACGTTTCTGTTCCGATGAAATACTTCACTGCCGCGGTCGAAGCCGCACTGCAGTTTGGTTCAGCCCGCGACAGTGAAACCTTGAAGTTCGACGCCCTCTTCTGGAACGAGATGATTGAACAAAGTCGTTATGTGCTGGGGCAGAAAGCAGGTCGTCCCATGTTGTCCGCCATCACGCCACGCTAGGCATTGCGCCCCGTCATGAATATCACCGCTGCCATACCGCCAGACTGGAGCGATCCCCCCTGGCAGCCGCTGGTGTTGCCAACGCGCACCGTCCCGGCACGCTACACAACTCGCCCCGAGTGGAGTAGCGACGGCGAATCCATGTGGATGCGGTTGTCGAAATTCTCGCTGCTCAACCGACTGTCGCTGCACGCGCTGGCAAGCCTCGTTGCCGTGCGCGCCGATGAAGCCTGTTGTGCAGGCGTGGACCTTCGGCGCGCCGACCGGTTTGTGCCCTCCCAACTCTGCCGCCTGCTTGAGATTGCGCAGGCGGCAGCACTCGACGGATTCTGTCTGCCCTCCAGCCATCCTGCTCTGGCATGGTCGGCCACCGAATTGCGTTACTGTCCCAAGTGCCTGGAGGCGGGGTTTCACGCGGCGTGGTTTCAGTGGCGATTCATCGAACGATGCCCTGTACATGGATCTCGCTTGCGGGGTGGCTGCCACAAATGCGCGGCGGTCATACCGTATACGCTCGACAGCAATCTGGCAAAGCATCCGTTGTCGTGCGCCCACTGCGGCACGTCATGGGTGCCATGCCTCAATCGTCCCGCCGGCCGCTGCGTACCCGTCAATGGCCGGCTGGTCCGAATCTTCAAGCGCTGGCAGATCCATGTCGCCGATGCGATGATGTCGGTCGCCGCCATACCGTTCCCGTCGCATGCCCCGGTCACGGGAAGATTCGCGCCCCAACGGGCCGCAGGCATCGAAATCCGAATGCTATGCCGGGCCCGCTACATCCAGCTGTTGAACCGGCTTTACGAAGTACCGCCACCTTCACTTGCGGAGCTCACTGACCGGTGTCGCGTCAAGCTCACCATGGTGGACGAAGGTCGAATTGTTCCATCACCAGATGAAGATTGGGAAACTGCCGTCATTCCCTGGGCCCGTGACGACTGGCCGCATTTCGACGACGATTTTCTGGAATACGAACAGGTTCTGAAGCATGTGGGCCGTGACCTCTTTGGTGATACCCGGCGAATGGCTCCCATGTGTCTGCTCGTGCCGAATCGCTACGATGCGATTGTCGCCCACACCCGGGACATGAAGGCCGATCAAGCCACTGCTCTGGGCTGGTCAATCAGCTGGTACGGTTTCTCGCGCACATGCGCGCCAGAACACGAGGTTTGCATGCCAGCCGTGGGCCTGACCGGGTGGCTTGCCCACGCGCCACACCGTCCCGCTGAATGTCCTCCTGATCGCTGGCGGGAGCAGATGTTCGCGTGGCTGACGCAGGATCTGACGAGATCAGCCTGCGCATGGTCGCGCATTGTGCCTTTCATGCGCGCGCGGGGAAAATATCTGTTGCACGCGCAACTCGTGCGGCCCTCCGACCTGGCGCAGGTACACCAGCATTTTCAGGGCGATACACAATCGTTGCCGCTCATCGAGATGCCGGCAAATCAGTCGCAATGAGATAAGGCTTATTATCTTATTGGCGATATTAAATCACACAAGTGAATCTCATGAAAACGCGTCAGACCTGGGGCCCCGATGACCCGGGTTTTCCCGATACCGCCTCGCTCTCTGCTCTGCGCAGCTGGTATGCGGGCCTGTCTTCGCGGGCGGCCGTGATCCGTTATCTGCCCGAGCGAAGGGCTGCCGGCGAATCCTCGCGCGGACTCATCGGGCACATCCGCCAGCACCTGATCGCCTTTGCGATGAGCCACCATCGGCCCGATCTGGCGAGCGTCTTTGAACACACGCCCACGGAACGGCACGGCCGCGCGGGCGCGGTGGAGCGGGCAATCGGAACGCTGCGATCGCTGCCGGCGCCGCGGCCGCAGATCGCTGACGACGTCGCGCTGTGGCTCGCGCCGCGCACGGTCAAGGCGCTGCACGCCCACGGCATCCGCACGCTCGCGGACCTGACCGTACGCATTCCGCGCCGGCGCCAGTGGTGGACCCGAATCAAGGGGCTCGGCGCAACCGGCGCGCAGGCCATCGAGGCTTTCTTCGCCGCGCACCCTGCCTTGACCGAGCGTGCACGTGCGTTAATCACGGTCGCGCAGCCTGCCGGTATCGTGCCGTGGGAACAGCTGCGCCTGCCGCACGAGGTCGACGGCTCGCACGGCGCCTTCCGCGCCCCGCGCGAAGCCTGCACCCTCGCGGCGACCAACGACCATGAAGCCATGCAGGCCTGGCTCGAGTTGCACGAGACGCCCGCCACGCAGCGCGCCTACCGCAAGGAAGCCGAGCGGCTGATGCTCTGGGCCATCGTCGAGCGCGGCCGGGCCTTGTCGTCATTGACGACCGATGATGCGATCGCGTACCGGGCGTTCGTACGGCGTCCCGCGCCACATGGTCGCTGGATCGGCCCGCCACGGCCGCGCGACTCGGTCGAGTGGCGCCCCTTCACGGGCGGCCTGTCGGCGCGCTCAGCCGCCTATGCGCTCACGGTCCTCTCGGCACTGTTCCGCTGGCTGATCGAGCAGCGCTACGTGCTGGCGAACCCCTTTGCCGGCATCAAGGTGCGCGGTGCCGCACTCCGTCCAGCGCTCGACACGACGCGCGGCTTCAACGAAGGCGAGTGGCAACTCGTACGTACGCTTGCCGACGACCTCGAGGGATTGGGCTGGACGGCCCCGGCCGCACAGCGGCTGCGCTTCCTGCTCGATTTCGGTTATGCGACGGGCCTGCGCGCGAGCGAACTCGTTGGCGCCATGCTGCGCGACATGCGCGTGGATGACCACGGCGATCACTGGCTGCAGCTCGTCGGCAAAGGCGGCAAGCCCGGCCGCGTGGCATTGCCGCCGTTGGCCACCAGTGCGCTCGACCACTATCTGATCGAGCGCGGTTTGCCGGTCACACGCGCGCGCTGGAACCCGACCACGCCGATCCTCGCGAGCCTGGGCGACGATGCCGCCACCAGTATCACTGGTGCGCGTTTGTGGCACGTGATGCGCCGGTTCTTCCTGCATGCAGCCGAGGCGATCGAGTCCGATCACCCGGTCCTCGCGGAGAAGCTGCGCCGGGCAAGCCCGCACTGGATGCGCCATTCACACGCGAGTCATGCCCTCGCGCGCGGCGTGGAGCTCACCAGCGTGCGCGATAACCTGCGACACGCGTCGATCGCGACGACCTCGATGTACCTGGCCGGTGACGACCTCAAGCGCGCCCGGCAGATCACCGAGGCCTTCGGTTCACGCACTACACCACGACTGCCTGGCTGATGAAAATTTTCCGCTTTCCTGGTGACACTTCCTTCGTCCATCATGCCTTCGACTGATTCCAATTGTCTTGCGCCGAACATCACGCCGGCGGGACATCTTCTCGCAATGCCGGAAACGGATGCGCCCCCTCTGCCGGATGACATCGCGCTCGGTCGCGCCTTCCAGGCGGGCGCTGGCCACGGCCTGCTCTATCTCGGCAGTACGGTAATCGGGCGGGCACTGCCCCCCGCCTGGGGCTGGTGGCGTGAGTTTGCCGTGCGTTACGTCACCGAGTTATGTACGACCGCCGAAGACGAGGGCATCGCAGTCGCCGAACCGAACGCGGCGAGCCTCGAGAGGCTGATTGACGATGCGCCCCCCATGACGGGCGTCGACTATCTCACGCCGGAAGTGCTCGCGACACTATGGGGCGAGATCGACCGCGCCCTGCGCCAGGAGCTGGCCCGTACGGGTGATTCGCTTCAGGCCTTTCTCAAGGCGCGTCACCCCACCTGGAATCTGGTGGGCCGAGTTCACTTCAATCTTGCCGAGAACCGGAAGGATCCTGAGGCCCCCTTTGCCTTTCTGGCGACCTATACGGCGCGCATCTCCGCGCACGGTAAAACCCAGCATCAGCCCCTGTCGCGCTCGCTCGAGGAATTCTCCGGGGCGCGCAACAAGGCCCAGCTCCTGTCGCTGCTGGTCCCTGTTCAGCGCGCGGCCGAGCACTGCGACTGGGTGCGCTCCATGCTCGAATCGCGCGAAATTTATCATCCGTTGCGCTGGACGCCGGCCGATGCCTGGAACCTGCTCAGCGATTTGCCGGCGCTCGAAGCCGCCGGCATCATCGTCCGGCTGCCCGGCACGTGGACAACGGGTCGTCCCGCGCGGCCGAACGTCACGGCCAGTGTGGGCACAAAACCGCCGTCGCTTGTCGGCAAGGATGCGTTGCTCGACTTCAACCTGGCGGTCTCGCTCGATGGCGAACCGTTAAGCCCGGCCGAAATCCGAAGTCTGCTCAAGGGCGCCGACGGCCTGCAGTGGATCCGCGGACGCTGGATCGAAGTCGATACCCAAAAGCTCGGCCGCCTGCTGCAGCGCTTCGAAGATCTCGAGCAGGCCGCGCAATCCGGGTTGCCGCTCAACGACGCGCTTCGCCTGCTGGCAGGCGTGTCGGGCGATGACGCCAAAGCGCCTGAAGAACACGACTGGGCGCAGGTCGTGGCCGGGCCCTGGCTGGCGGAGACCCTTCAGAACTTGCGCGAGCCACAAGGGCTGGCGCGCGTCGAACCCGGCCCCGAGCTGCACGCGCAGCTTCGTCCGTACCAGCATGCGGGCGTGCAGTGGCTCTACCTGCTCACCCGACTCGAGCTGGGCGCGTGTCTGGCTGACGACATGGGACTCGGCAAAACGATCCAGATCCTCGCGCTGCTTTTAATCCTGAAGCGCGAACAGCCAGATCCGCGCCCCAGTCTGCTCGTCGCGCCCGCGTCTTTGCTGGCCAACTGGGTCACGGAAGCTGAGCGGTTTGCCCCGGGCCTGCGCGTGCTGGTCGCCCACCCATCTATTACGCCAGCCGAGGCCCTGCGCGGCCTTAACGAGGCGCGGCTCGCCCAGACCGACCTCGTCATCACCAGTTTTGGGGCGCTGCTTCGTCAACCCGGGCTGCAAACGATCCGCTGGCGCCTCGCGATCGTCGACGAAGCACAGGCGATCAAGAACCCCGGGGCCAGGCAGACCCAACAGGTCAAGAAGCTTCAGGCGCAGGCGCGCATCGCCCTGACGGGCACCCCCGTGGAAAACCGTCTGTCGGACCTGTGGTCCATTTTCGATTTTACGCATCCGGGCTTGTTGGGTTCGGCGAAGGATTTTGCCGGATTCAGCAAGCGTCTCGCGAAAGCCCAGCACTTTGGTCCACTTCGCTCGCTCGTGCGACCGTACATCCTGCGCCGTCTGAAGACAGACAAGCACGTCATTGCCGATCTCCCGGAAAAAACCGAGCTCAAAGCCTGGTGCCACCTGAGTCCGGTCCAGGCCGCGCTGTACGAGCACGCGGTTCAGGACCTGGCCGCCGCGCTCGACGGTGCGCAAGGCATCGAGCGCAAAGGGATCGTGTTGAGCTACTTGATGCGTTTCAAGCAAATATGCAACCATCCGTCCCAGTGGCTCGGCGACGCGGCCTGGAAGCCTGAGGTCAGCGGCAAATTTGCCCGCCTGCGGGAACTGGTCGACGTGATTGCCGCGAAGCAGGAAAAGGTGCTGGTATTCACGCAGTTTCGCGAAACGACCGAGCCCCTGGCAGCGTTTCTCGGATCGCTGTTCGGTCGCGAGGGATTGATTCTGCATGGCGGCACCCCCGTCGGAAAACGGCGCGAGCTGGTCAGGCAATTTCAGGAAGATGAATTGACGCCCTTCTTTGTGCTGTCGCTCAAGGCGGGCGGAGCGGGGCTGAATCTAACGGCCGCTTCCCACGTGATTCATTTCGATCGCTGGTGGAATCCGGCCGTGGAAAATCAGGCGACGGACCGGGCCTTTCGCATCGGCCAGCGCAAGAACGTGCTGGTGCACAAGTTCGTTTGCCGGGGTACGGTCGAGGATCGCATCGACCAGCTGATTGAAACCAAGCAGCAGATGGTGAAGGATGTGCTCGAAGGGGGCGCGGAGCTCCTGCTGACCGAGATGAGCGATCGGGAATTGCTCGATCTCGTCAGGCTCGACATACATTGCGCGCAGGAAAACTGATCACGGAAAGGGAATGTGATGGGCTATTACGGTGGATGGAAACCTTATGTCCCGGTGGCTGAACGCCGGAGAAAAGCCGAACAGCTGGTCGCCAGGGCGGTCAAGGCCGGCAAGACGCTGTCTCCCATCCCGTCGTATCGTGGCGCCATCGCGAAAACCTTCTGGGGCAAGGCGTGGTGCGATAACCTGGAGCACTATAGCGACTACGACAACCGCTTGCCGCGTGGGCGCACCTACGTGCGTAACGGTTCGGTGATCGATCTGCAAATCACGGCAGGCAAAATACACGCACAGGTCATGGGATCGAGCCTCTATGCGATCAAAATCGACGTCGCGGCGTGTCCCGCTCCACACTGGCGCGCGCTGAGCGCCGACTGCGCGTCATCGATCGATTCCATGGTCGAGCTGCTGCAAGGCAAACTGTCGAGCGCCGTGATGGAACGGATCTGCAAGCCGGGCACCGGGCTCTTTCCGTCACCGAAGGATATCCAGTTCGGTTGCAGTTGCCTGGACTGGGCGTCGATGTGCAAGCATGTCGCTGCGGTGCTATACGGTGTCGGCGCCCGGCTCGACCAGCAGCCCGGGTTGCTCTTCACACTGCGGGGCGTGGACGCCGCCGATCTCGTCAACAGCACGAACACTGGATTGTCCGGGGCGGGAACCGCGCCAGCGTCGGGCAAGGTCCTCGACAACGCTGCCCTGGGCGACGTATTCGGTATCGAGATCGACACCGGGCCGCTCGCCGCACCACCTGCCACCCGCAAACGGGCAGGCAAGCAATCCGCCCCACCGAAGTCGGCAGTAAGCGCGAAATCGACCTCGAAAGGCAAAGCACCAGCGCCCAAAGCAGTAGCCAAGTCCGTCGTTCCCGCAAAACCGACTGGCAAAGCGCGTGCGGACACGCCGAAGATTACCCGTTCAGCTGCCTCGCAAAAATCGCCCGCCTGTTCGCCGGCGACGCCGCGATCTCCACGAAAATCCAAAACGTCCCAATGAGGGTGGAGTTATGGTCGCCGTCAAATACGATGAGCTTTCCACGGCCTTCGATTTCGTCAGCTACGGCGCGCCGATGGAGCACCACGCGTATGTCTCGTTCGATACCGGTAAAGTCTGGTGGACCTCCGATTCCATCGATACACTCGACGAGGATCTTCCCGAGGACCTTGAAGACTCCGAGCGCTACCTCGCGATACCGCACAAGAACGATCTCGATCTCGGAAGGAGCCTCGCCTTGCGCTTTGTCGCTCAGCAGTTGCCTGCGCATTACGATCAGGTCGAACAATATTTCCGACGGCAAGGGGCTTACGCGCGCTTCAAGGATCTGCTCGAGCGCGAGGGCGTCCTGGAACGCTGGTATGCGTTTGAGGCCGACTCAGTCGAAAAAGCGCTGAGGCAATGGTGCGCTGAGAACGGGCTCGATATTCTTGACTGAGACGCCATTATGAATCAGAGAACAACCGGACTGTCACACGAAGATGGTCTGTTCAGGCTGGCTGGAGCCGACTCGTCCTGGATCTGGGTGCATACGTGTCCGACGCCGCGATGCGCGTGCCGCAGCGCACTGGTGCTAGCCACACACGAGGGGCGAGAAACGCTCGAAGCGCGAGGCGCGCCCGTCCGGCAGGCATGGATGGCCGAGGACGGACACTATCGCGAGGTGGCCAGGACGTGCGCCGATCTAGTCGTCTTTGATCTGGATATCGACACTGCACAAGTGCTGCAGTCGCACGGCAACGAACCACTGGATCTGGCGCAGCATCCCGAGGTCGCCGCCATTGTGGCCCATATCGACGGTGAACTGCTCGATGCCATCGGACACCTCTGGTATCGCGGCAAGGGCCTGCCCGACCCTGTCGAGGCAGCACTCGGCGCCCCCGGAAAGATTGAGGGCTGGCAACGGGGAGAGCCACTCGCCTGGCACGAGGTGTACGAGGATGTCAGGCAAGACCGGTACGTGCTCGATGATCATGTCTACGAGGTCTGGGATTTCCATTGCCCGATCCCCAGTTGCGACTGCGCGGAGGTGAACCTGCACTTCGAGCCGGTCCTTTCCGGGGAAACCTCCTCGCCGGGGCACGTCAATGTTCATCTGGGCGGCAACATCCGGGTCGAGCCTGAGACGATTCGCGATCGCGCGCGTCTCGAACAACTTTGGGCCGCGTTCTGTCAGCGACATCCGCGATACCTTGAGCGTCTCTCGCATCGCGACTCGCTCGTCAAGACGATGGGCAAACGCCTCGTGGCGCCCGCCAAGGCTGAACCGAAGGTGGGCAGAAACGATCCATGCCCATGTGGATCGGGAAAGAAGTACAAGAAGTGCTGTGGCTCGTGACCAGGTGAACACAGTTGCAGGATGCGTTGCCCCTCGTCGACTAACGATCGGCAAGCGCTGGCCCAGTGTGGCGGTCTTACGCGGGCGCGAACCTGCGTAAGGCCGATGGGATTGGACGTCATAACCGCAATCATCCGATGTAGTCACACGGCCTGGCGCATAGGTACTCCGTCCAACGCTCAGGCATCAGTTGCTCCGAAGAGTTTCATCTTTACGTCAATCGGCAGAAAACCTTTGTGGCATAAGGCTCACTCCCTCGGAGTGCGTCGCCGAATCGCAAAAGTCTCAACTTTAGTGGAAGTTCGTACCAACTTTACTTCGTTTGACACGTACGGCGACGGGTAATCAGATTCATGCCTTTTTGCTGGAGTTCGGCGTGAGCCTGCCGATCGGATCTGTCGCCATCACGCGCCTGCCCATACTACTCGACGATCCGGCTCATGCGCTGCCGCCGCCGATGGTGACCCTGCTGCTGCGTCTGTATCATCGCTTCGGCCAACTCAGCAACGAAATCGTCGAACTCGAAACCGAACTCAAACGTCAGCTGGCCGGGAACGAAGCCGGCCAGCGACTGCTTACCATTCCGGGTATCGGCCCGATGACCGCGAGCAGCCTGCTTGCGATGGCCGGTGACGTGCATGGATTCAGGCGAGGCCGCGATTTCGCCGCCTCGCTGGGTCTGGTGCCACGACAGCATTCGACCGGAGGGCGCGCGACGCTACTGGGCATTTCCAAGCGCGGCGATAAACATCTGCGCAGCTTGCTCGTGCAGGGCGCGCGTGCCGTCCTGCGCTGCGCCCAGAGGCGCACCGATGCGCTCGGCGTATGGGTGCAGGACCTGCTGCGACGCCGTCACACCAATGTCGTTGCCTGCGCGCTGGCCAACAAAATGGCCAGAATCGTGTGGGCAATTCTGGCCAGGGGGGGCGAATATCAAGCGCATCCGCGCCCCGCCTGATCAGCTCAACCTGCCTGCTTTTGCGACCACCAATCTGTGATGAAGATAAATGGCACACGGCCCGACTGAAAACCTGACAAACAATCCAGTCTCGCAGACTGACGACTTTTTAAAGGACAGTCGGGCGCGGCTCCTCATCGAGGGCCGGGCGCTATTAATCCGCGCCCATTTCGAGCCCGGATACATTTGCGCAAGCCCTTTTATCTCAGGTCACACATTCAGGTTGCAAAACTTGGGCTGACCATACATTAGCATGGAGCGATGAAGCCGGGGATGGCCACCTGATTGGGAAATACTATCAGGCGCACGCATGGAAACCGGTTACGTGATCGGCACCGGCCCACGGGATGCGTTTCCGTCCGGTCCGGACTTCGATCTTTCGACATGAGCGCGGGCATCCAGTACCATGCTTTCCCCGGAAGTGAGGGTTCGACCAGATGGAACGTTTTTTCTTGTCGCGGGCGAGCGCTGTCGCCTATCTGCTCGGGATTCGCCGCGCAACACCAGGTGGGATTGACAACCTGCGGGTTGGCGAGGCTGACGTAAGGTTACAGGATCTGGATACGCTGGATCGCTTGCTACTCGATGTGCGCGCGGGCCGGGTTCGCGAATTCCGGCTGGACAAGCCCCAGGCGATCGAGGTGACGGTCACAGATTGAATAACTGGACACGCGGCACCGTACCAAAACTATCAGCCGCGCGACAAGCCTTCGCTAGGGCCGCTTGGCGAAAGCCGTATCGGCGACAATCGAGCCGCTGCCGAGATACTCTTCGAACGAACTCCTGAGAAGCTCGTCGATCACCACGTCGTCGAGATCGGCTGGCTCCATCCCGCGAATCCTGCAGAGGAGTGTAAGGGTTTGTAATGCAGCATGGATGACCGCGGCCTCGGAGGATTTTGGTGTATTCATGATGATGTTTTCGGCAGAACTCGCGCTGACTTTAGCAAAATGGATATCGTCAGCTACGATGTCTAAAGTGGACATCCCAAATGTCGCGCACGCATAAAATCGCGTCTTTGCAATCCGTTACCTGCTCAAACAGACTCGTAACCGGCCAGATCGTGCCGCACAACTCGGCCGGGTCGGTAGCCCATCACACTGAGAAAAGGGAAAACGCCGGTACTCGAGTAGCTTGAAGCACGGCAATTGCTCGACCGGGCACCGATCGCGCTGATCGTGTTTTCGTTCGCGCGGATCGATGATGCCTATTGCAGGACCGTCGGCTGTGGGTGAGCCCGTGTGAAAAACGCGGTAGTCGGTTTCGTTCAACAGATCAAGGGTTAGCGAACAGGATGGCGGCCGGCGCCGGTCCTGTCAGCTGTCATCGCCGCAGGCAGGTCGTCCGGCATCGATCGGTGAATTCGCAGTCGGCGAAAACGTACACTCTGCCCGCTCCGCTAATCCGCTTTGTTGAAGGCGGCAGCAAGCGTTAGCTGCATCCAGTCCAGAAATTCTTCCCACACGTCCCAAGGAATAGCCGTGCGCTCGCGGCTATCGATGCGCAGCGCGTATTGCGGCGAATCCTCGCGCACGAGCTCGGGCCGTGACTGGAGCCAGCGGCGCAGCGCTTCCTCCAGTTCCAGCGGCGCATCCATGAGCGCGAGTGCCTTTTCGCCGTCGATCTCGATCGTCTGCACCCCGGCCGGGATGCCGAACATGAGCGCACGGAATTTGTCCTGAAAAGCCATCGATTACAACCTCAGTTCGTCATCGTCATATGCTGCAACGGCTTTGCCTGTTTCATGTCGATCGTCAAAACCCGCCATGCCGCGCTTGAGCGGGTTGACTACCGACAGGGCCGCCGCGACTAGGTCAACCGCAGGCCTGTCGCGATCAAAATCCGCGACGCGCGCGGTTTTCGTGAAGGTCGTGCCGTCGGCCTCGATGTGCGTAAGTTCCACGTCATAGTGGCCGTTCATCGGCGTGCCGGTGTCGTCGTTGGCAACCGTCATCACGGCCAGCGTGCGGGTGAGCTCAGCGTCACCGTCGGGCAGTAGCTCGATTGTCACGCGCAGCATGTGTTTTCTCCAAAAGCACTATCAGGGCCGGGGATTGCGGGCACGCCATCCGGCAAGAAACGCGCGCCGTTCATCGTCCGTGAGGATGCCGGTAAACGGCGCCGATTGCCGGAGGTCCGTTGCATGTTCTCCCGGATCGGTCATCAGGGCGATTGTCGTGTCGATGCCCTGATTGATCGTAACCCGCCATTCGATGAGATAGGGGTCAGCATGGTTATGCGGCTGTATGGCCATCCTGCGGTCAACGGTATCGCGCACCTGGTCGAGCAGCGCCGGGTCACGGCGGATCTTTCCGGCGATGAGCCGGTGCAGTGCGAGGCTGCGCCGATGCTTGTCCAGATGCAGATGGACCGTGACAGCTTCGTCAATCCTGAGCGGCGTGTCGAAGTCGGCCGACATGCTGATCTAGCCAGCCAGTGTGCCGAGCCTACGACGCGGTGCGCCTGCGCTGCCCGGTTGAGAGGCGACGGGCTCGGCAAGTCGGGTTGCGGCCTCGAAATCGATCACAATTGCAGTTTCGTCCGGCTCGAAAGGAATATCGGAAAACATGTCCGGCCCGGTATGTGCGCCGCTGCCGAATTGGATCGTGCCGAGCCGGATTGGTAGCGCATAGACCGTCACGATGTCATCGAAGCCGCTGTTGAAGTGTGGCAGCACGACGCGGGCATTGGCCGGGAAGGCATGAAGATAATCGATCAGCTCGGCGATGGTCATTGCCCGCTCCATAAATTGTTATCGGCCAGTGTAGCGAGCCGTCGCCGGAAAAATGGTGACACCGTACACATTGTCGTCTGCAGGCCGGTCCACATAAAGCCGAACTCGAAATTTTCCTCGGCGGGCAGCACGAAGATACGCGGCTCGCCCTGCACTTCGCCTTGCCAGCCAGCTTCGCCGGCGGCGTCCAGCGCATCGACCAGCTCGGCGTCCACCAGATCCACGGCTCCCACATCTGCGTCGATGGTCAGCCGCGCTTTCCATTCGCTAATGCTCAGCATGCCTTCCATGCTCGACGCGCTTTTTTCGATTTCATACACATGCCACACCATCGTTTCGGCCCCTTAGTAATGAAACGGTTCGGGTACGTGTTATCGGCAACAGAGGGGTTGTTGTAGAGAGGCTAGCAAAAAATTTCATATCCAGTAGGCGGCAAAGCGGCGCGAGATTTTCGACGTAGGCTGCGTGAGTACGTGTGACTGACGCCACAGTTCTGCGACGGGGCGACTACTGTTCTGGCGCAATCCGCCTGCTGATTCGGACAAAACGCACTTATAAGAAGCTTATAAGAAATTTATCGCCATATTGTGCTACATTTATGAGGCACAAGGAGCTGCCTCATGGATTGCACCCTGCAAATATTCCTGGACGATCGCTGGGTCGACTGCGCGCAGATCGAACTCAACGGTCGCCTGTGTCAGTGGAATCATCTGGTTATGTACGCCGTCGAACACACGGCCGCCCCACTATCGCTGGCTGAGCCCGTCGATATGGACCTCCGCACGGGCCCGACGATACCCGCCTTCCTCTATGACCTCGCCCCACAAGGGGCCGGTCGTCGCTTCCTGCTGGGCGAGCTGAAACTGCCGGATGGCCCTGACGCGGACTTCCCGCTGATCTGCTCGGGTGCCTTCAATCCGGTCGGCCGAATCCGGGTTGCCGAGGCAGCCGAATATTTTGAGGCGCACGTGGCGCGGCACCCAGCCGCGCGTGGCCTACCCGGCCTGACGATCGACGACGTCGTCGTGCGCAGCGCGGAATTCAAGGAAACGATGTTCCTGCACGGGATGCTGGGCACCGGGACCACGGGGGTCCAGGGTGCGGCGCCGAAATACCTGCTAACCCGGGACCGGGCGGGCCTGCTGCACGGTGACGCCATCCTGCCCGATGCCGACGCTACCCAGCATCTGATCGCGAAACTGCCGCGCGGGAACAGCGCGGCCGACGACAAGGTCCTGCGCAATGAAGCGGCGTACATGCGGGTGGCTGCCGCGCTTGGTATCCGCACACACGCGGACTTGCCGATCCTTCACGGAGACGTTCTGCTGGTTCCGCGCTTTGACCGGATCGCGAGCGACGGGAAAGTTTTGCGCCTCCATCAGGAAAGCGTGGCATCTATTCTGGGGCTGTCCGGCTTTGACCTGCGTCCGAGCCTCTTCGAGGTCGTGGCCGGGATCCGCAAGGTTGTGACCGATCCATTTGCCGAAACGCTCGAATTCATCAAGCGGGACGTGCTCAATCTGGCGATGCGCAACACGGACAATCATGCGCGCAATACAGCCGTGCAACTGGTCGAGGGCAAAGTCCGGCTCACACCCCTGTTCGACTTCGCGCCGATGTACCTCGATCCCGAGTTGATTCCACGTGCGCTGAGATGGTATCGGCCAGACACCCGGGTTGAACTGACGGACTGGGTCGACGTGCTTGCGGCTCTGCCTGTACCTGACCATGAGCGCCGAATGCTCGCCCGGGCATTGAGCCGCTTTGCCGTGCAGATCGAACGCCTGCCCGACATCATGGACGCGCAGGGCGTCGATCACGACATCATCGAGTTCCTGACGCAATCCATTGATACGCAGGTCCGACAACTGAAAGCCCTTCAACCGCCAGAGGCTCATCATGCCCCGTCGGAACCGACCTACCCGTGAAGAGCAGAACGCCCTGCGCCGTGCTTTCTACGAAAGGATCGGCCGGGGCGACATGACCATTCCTGACGCCATGAAAGCGATGCGCGAGATGACGGGCCTGACCCAAGCGGAATTCGCCGCGCACCGAGGCGTCAGCCGCCGGGTCATCCAGGATATCGAGCGCGGGACTGGAAATCCGACCGTCGACTCGCTCAACAGCGTCGCGAAGCTCTTCGGCCTACAGGTCGGATTTGTCCCGATCAGGCGGAACGAAGCAGCTTCGCCGACCTCAAGCTGACAGCTATGCCGCAGCAGTGCTGCGTTTGATGACTACACGCTACTGGAGCGCTTCGCGATGGTTGTCGAAGCCATTCTTAGATGTCTCAGGGGTAGCCGAAACCGGCCGGGCTTCCGGTCCAGCTTATCGTCCACCCTGCCGCAAAATCCAACGTAATACTATATTACGTGTAATAAAATTATTATACTTTATGATTAGCGTATCGCAGTCTGGGAGTTATCATGCGTCGCGTTTCATTCGATGTCGCGCAGGCCAGCGCCGCCGTCAAGGCGGGCGGTGTACTGTCTGCCATCCTGCGTGTCGAGAACGGCGCTTTCTATATCGAACTGGAAACCCGCGAATCCGGCGTAGTCGAACTCGTGACGGCCAACGGCCGTGAGCGCCGCACATTCCGCGAGCCGGGACAGGCGCTGAAGGTTGTGCGTGAGCTGGGGGTGGCCATCGGCCGCTTTGCCCTCGAAGAGTGGGACACGCGCGCGCCAAAAGCAAAGGCATGGACGCGTCCTGACCAGTCGGCGCACATGAAGGTCAAACACCAGCGCGCCGACGAGGCGGCAGAATATGAGGCCGATGTACTGCAGGCGCTGGCCGAGGCCGATGATCCGACAACCCAGTTTGTGCCGCATGACGAAGCAATGAGCCGGCTTGATGCGAAGATTGCCGAAGTTCAGAAGAAGGCGAAGCGCAAGGCCCGTGCATGACGGTTGGCATCGAGGTTATATGGTTGCCGGTGGCGATCGAACAGCTGCTGTCGATCATTGATCACATCAGCGGGGACAACCCCGTCGCGGCCGTCGAACTGGCGCAGACGATCCGGGCCGCAGCCGACACGCTGACGCGCTATCCAAACCGCTACCGTGCAGGACGCATCAATGGAACTCGCGAGCTGGTGGTGAAACCGAATTACATCATCGTGTACCGCGTGACAGACCGGGTCGAAATCCTTCGCGTGCGGCACGCGCGCAGGCAGCACCTGTAGTAGCTTATGAGCGGTTTAGTACAGCCCGATAACATCATCTGGACATTAAGCATCCCGTTCTCAGCAATGCGGAGCCAATGCCGCCCGATAGCCGAACTGACAGACAAGTGGCACTTTTCTGTCAGTTCGGCCGGCTCGCCGAGTTGCCCTACTAGACCTTCTGGAAAAAGTGTCAGATATCTGACACTTTTCTATCAGTTCCGCCGTCCGCTACATAAGGTGTGGAAAGCATCAGAGGATATCTCCACCCTCGGAAGGGCGCCTGCGGATCCCGGAAGGCCCTCCAGGCACGTCCCACCAACCAGTTCAGCTTTGACCTCCTTCCACACGCTGCCTTTCGGCAAGCGATGGGAGGTCAAGAATTCAGGTTTGCTGCTCATAGGTCGCCCTCAGGTAGTTGTTCCAGACCCAGCGGCCCCGGCCCTCGCCATGGCCCAGGTCGCGCGAACACAGTCCGAGCGCTTCTTTCACGCTGTAGCCTTCGCCCAGGTAGTGCTCGTAGTTGTCACGGCAGAAGGCACGGCGCAATGCGTGGCCGGAGTCTCCGCCCGTCAGCCCCAGCGCCGCGAACCGGTCGTGAACCTGCTTCTGGGCCGCGCGACCGGTGGGCGCATCGACCAGGTATTGCCGCTTTGTCATTATCGCCAGCGCGGCCCTGACCGCTGCAAGTGCCCGTTCACGGTAGGGCGCCGGGATGACGGTATCCCTCACACGTCCGCCCTTGGTGCCATGGCGGATCGTGATAAAGCTCTTCCCGCGTGCTAGCGCTGCCTCCCACTGTTTCAAGCTTCGATGGCTTTCGATCATCTCCTCGCGCCGTAGGCCCAAGTAGCGTTCAAGCTCGATCCATGCGCGGGTGTCGGCCGGCGCACGCGCCAATGCTTGCGCCAGGACATCCGCATTGACCACCCGCCCGGTGCCGATGCGCGAGCCGGCAGGCACGCCGAGCTGCGCGTTGGTGACGGTATCGGCCCATTCGCCGCGTCCGGCGCCGCGCAACGCGCGGCGCAGATGGCTGACCTCGTTCTGGATGGTGCGCGGTGTGATCCCCACCTCGATGCGCGCGTGCACGTAGTTCCGGAGCTGTTTCTCGGTGACCGTGGCGGGATCGACCGGCCCATAGCGTCGCTGCTTCGCATGCGCAGCGAACGCCAGAAAAGTGGTGCGCATCTTCTGCCGGGTCAGGGTCGCTGCGCCCTTATGGAGCGACGCGGCCATGAACTTCGCCTCGATCGATCGCGGCCGGTTTGAGGGTGACGTGGACTTGCTCATGCTCATCTTCGTTGGAATGGTTCGTTGGTGATTCACTGGTTTTACGTCGTGCCGGTGCGCTCCAGCGAGCCGGGTCCTGCTTCGTTTAGGGAGGGGTGGCCGCCACCTGGAGGTGGGTTTGTGTGGCCGGGGTACTGCATGTCGATCAGGTCGTTTGTCGTTCGCGGTTGGCCGGTTCGACGCGCTGACTTGCGCGTAACTACCACGTCGGGAGACGAGCGCCTTGACTGGCGCGGAAGACAGGGAAGCGCGACAGCGCGTCACTGCTCCGCAATGCGAAACAGTGACGCGCAAAAGCCAGGTGGTTGCCTTCGTTGAGCGTTCCCGGCGGACGGGTCGCGGAAGGCGGTGAAGTCATCGTGCGGGGGCTCGCATGCATTTGCTGTCGACACAGCGAAACGGGGGGCGTGCGCGCGATGGGCGAGATGGGCGACTCGTTGGACGCCGAAGCTGGAATGGGTGTACCCGGGCCATGCCGGATTAAACGGTGATGCACGGGCGAAGACCCGTGATGCGGGATGGGTGCGTTTTCAATGGGCGGACTACGGGAGCCCGCCGAAGCACTCGGGAAAAATTGTCGCTCAGGGGGCTGCGCAGGGCGGATCAATCCGATGCGCTTGCCATAAGCGATGACTGCGGCCGGGACACCCCGGCGTCATAAAAATAGGACCTGGCTCAACGCCAGATCGTAGGTCGATTGCGTCAGGGACGCGAAGAGTCGGGCTTACGTTAGCACACGATTATTGGCTTGGCGATGGGACGCCCGTGATTTTTTAAAAGCTACGTAAAAACAGGTCGCTTTCGGGTGGGGCATTCTCGAAAGATCCCTGAAAATAAGCCTCTTTCATGATTCAGGCGATTGTGCACCCTGCGCGTGTCTGGCGCATTCAGGTCGCGTCGCGATCGCGACGGAAATAAGGGGAGTCTCCGCCGTGCCGGCGGCACGACCGGGATGTGCTGGCACCCGAAATCGGCATCACCGATGACGTGGTTGCTGTGCGGGGGAATGCTGTTCATGGACATGCGGCGCCGCGGGACGACCGCTACCGAGGGAGTGTCTGAATTTTTGTGTGCAAGGCAGATAAAAGCCTGCCGTCTGGCAGGTCGTCAATTGCATTCTACAAATGAATCCTCGTGAAGCGATCTTCGTAGAGGATCGCGAACTGGTTCATCGCAGCTTTCCAGTCATGCGCCGCGCGGCTCCAGTCAGCCGTGATATTGCGTAAGGCCAGCCACAGCAGTTTGGTCGCCGCCTC